>Ga0070741_10008587_pt1 | contig 20378 bp, 20 predicted proteins | sample Coa_R1_4_FD_66440 | JGI IMG/M metagenome (GOLD analysis project Ga0070741, IMG submission 66440) | Surface soil microbial communities from Centralia Pennsylvania, which are recovering from an underground coalmine fire - Coalmine... | ecosystem: Environmental > Terrestrial > Soil > Unclassified ...
GAACTTGATATCCAATGTGAAGTTGCTACCCGGCGAGGATTTATCGCGCCGGCCGAACGCGACGTTCTGTTGGCGTTGTTGGGAGATACCGGCCGTCTCGCGCACGGCCTTCTTCGGTCAATCGATCCGAACTACTACAAACGACTGTCTAATCCCTAATCCCTGATCCCTAACGCCTTGTCGGACAGTCCTTCCCAGGCAGCGGTCTGTAGCCCTCGACGTCGATGAAGTTCTGTCCGGCACCGGGCTGCATGCCGCTGGCGGCGCCGACGCGGACGCCGCCGCCGATGCTGACGCCGTCGGTCCGCAGCTGTTCCTTCTTCATGATCCCGGTCAGTTGAATCATCGATCCCTCGTGCGCCTTGATCTCGTTGATCAACTTGCGCGGACCGTTCATCCGCAAGTGCATCCCTTCGGGGATGTCGTAGTTGCTGCCCGCTTCGTTCGCGGCACGCGCGCCGACGGTGAAGATATAGCCCCTGGTGCAGCCGGGAATCGAGACGCGGGCCGAGTCTTTCGGCACCGGTTTGTTTTCCTGCGCGGCGAGGCCTGCGGCCGCCGCCGCAAGCGCCAGCGCGACGAACGTGGACTTCATGCGATCAGCTTACGCCAATCGCATCAGCGAACGCTTATGCCGGCGGCGACGCGGTCGGCCTCAGCGCGGCTGTAATCACCCGTAATCAACGCCTCGCCCGCGATCGCACTGCGAACCGTCGGCGCGGCGACCAGTTCGTTGTCGACGAGAATCGCCATCGGCCGGCCGATATGGCTCGTCGTTGCCGCCAGCAGCTTGCGTGCCCCTTCGGGCGTCAGCACCACCGCGATGTTGAAATGATCCGCGTCCCGACCAGCGACGACGCGCGCCTGAACGATGTCGCCGTTGGTGACGACGACGTCGCTGTGCAGATACAACGGTTTCGATGAGCCAGACGGTCGCAGTTCGCGCAGGCCGAGACCGGGTTCGAGTTCCGCGAGACGGATTTCGAAGCGCATCGCCGCCGCGTGAACGGTCCCACTACTGCCCGGCCAGATGCTGACGCCGACGACGGCCAACGCGGCCGAGACGAGCGCGACGGACATCCCGAGCATCGCTCGTCGACGCCACGGCGACAGCGGCGAATCGTGCGATGCCGACATCACGACTCGTCGAACACGCGCGCGAGAGGCCTCATCAGGCGGCTCGTGCCGAAGCGGGTCCGCGTCACGCAGCAGCTCGTCAACGCTTGCCATGGTGTTCTCCTTGTGTCGTCAACAGGCGCGACAGCTCGCGTCGCCCTTTCGCAAGATGCCACCGGACGGTGACCTCGGCCACGCCGAGCAGCGCGGCAATCGCCGGCACCGCCAAGCCCTCGAGTTCGTGCATCACGACGATGGCGCGCCTCCGCGGAGTCAGGCTGTCGAGCGCGCGCCATACCGTGGCGCGCGCGACGAATGCGGCTTCAACGTCGGAGCCGGCCGCCGAAACGGGCGCCGCCACATCGTGACGCCGTCGCACGTCACGCCGCCGCCACGCGTCGCGGGCGATGTTGATCAGGACGCGGACGAGCCACGCTTCTTCGTCCTGACGGACGGTCGGGACAGACGTCAGCGAACGCGCCGCCCGCAGAAAGGTGTCCTGGACGAGATCGCGCGCCGCATCAGGGTCGGTGGCGAGCCGTCGCGCGAGCCGGTACAGCCGGTCGTAGTGCGCATCGAACAGCAGCGCCAACCGGTCCGCGGCGGTCTCGGGCATCGGCACGACCAGTGATTGTGCCATCGCGTTCATACACAGCTAAACGCGCCCCTGCGAGGTTTTGTTGGCGGCTACTCGTAACGCAGCGCGAGCACTGGGTTGACCCTCGTCGCGCGGCGCGCCGGGATGTAACCCGCCAGGAGCGCGACGAGTGCGAGCAGCGACGCGGCGCCGAGGATGGTGACCGGATCGGTCGCGCTGATGCCGTAGAGCTGATTGCCGACGACCTTGTTCAGTCCCCACGCGGCCGCGAGGCCGATGACCAGGCCGGTGGCGACGAGCACGAGCACTTCGCGCATGACGAGCCAGATCACATCGCCCTGAACGGCGCCAAGCGCCATGCGGACCCCAATCTCGCCCGTCCGCCGCGCGACGGTGTACGCCATCACGCCGTAGAGGCCGATGACCGCCAGCAGCGTCGCCAGGATGCCGAAGGCCGTCGACAGCGTGGCGACGAATCGCTCGACGAGCAGCGATCGATCGATTTGCCGCTCGAGCGTGCGCAGGTTGTACATCGGGACGTTCGAGTCCAACTCGCGCATCGCGCGCTGCGCCGCGCCGAAGGCCGCCGTGGGATCGCCGCTCGTGCGGACGTACATCACGATGGACGAAGGCGTGCGGTCCTCGAACAGCGGAAAGAACACCTGACGCGGGATCTCGTCGCGCACGCCGGTGTATTTCGAATCGCGGACGACGCCGATGATTTCGATCGGCGTCGGCGTCCCCGGGTTGCCGCCAAACCCGATGTGGCGCCCGATCGGATTCCGATCGCCGAAGTACTTCTTTGCGAAGCTCTCGTTGACGACCGCATGGCGATAACCGTTGCCGAACCCGTCGTTGACCACATCTTTGGCCGCCGGCGGCGCCGCACCCTCGTCGCGCGCGTCGAATTCGCGACCGAGCAGCACGGGCGTGCCCATCATCTTGAAGTAGCCCGGGCTGATGGCGTTGCAAAACGGGTTCATCTGCTCGCCTTGCGCCGCCTGGTAGCCCTCGACGGTCATCGTGCTGTCCCACTCGTTGCCTTCGAGCAGGCCCATGTTGGCGAACGCGACCTCCGTGACGCCCGCCTCGCCGCGCAGCCGATCCATCAACGATTTGTAGAGCGGCGGAATGCGCTGCGGCGTGTAACCGCTCAGCGCCGGCGAAATGTTGAACGCGATCACGCTCTCGGTGTTGATTCCGAGATCGAGCAGCCGCAGGTTCCGCAGCGTGCGGATGAACAAACCGGCGCTGATCAAAAGCAGGATCGAGATCGTCACCTGCGCGACGACGAGCGCTTTGCGGAAGCGCACGCCGCCGCCGACCACCGAACCCGCTTGATCCTTCAACACCGGCGCGAGGTTCGGGTTCGTCGATCGCCACGCCGGCACGAGACCGAAGAGCAGTCCCGTGCCGAGCGCGAGCGCGAAATTGAACCCGAGCACACGCCAGTCCATGGCGCCGCTGATCACGTGCGGCGTCTCCGACGTCGGCAGGAATCCCAGCAGGAACTTCGTCGTCCACGACGCCACGGCGAGACCGATCGCCCCGCCGATGATCGCGAGCAGGACGCTTTCGACGAGCAATTGGCTGACGATCCGTCCCCGACTCGCGCCAATCGCCAGGCGCAGGGCGATTTCTTTCTGTCGCGCCGTCGCGCGCGCGATCAAGAGGCTCGCCACGTTGGCGCACGCGATCAGCAGCACGCCGGCCACGATGCCGAACAAGAGCCAGAGCGGCTGCGTCAGCTGCTGCCGAATCGGCGAACGGCCCTGGCCCGCCGGAAGCAGGCCGAGTTGCCCCTTCAGGAAATTCTGACGTCCGAACGGCGTGACCTGCGCGAACGGCGCGTCGAGCACTTCCTGTTCGAGGATGCCGTGAAAGAATGGTTGCAGGATCGCGAGCGCCCGGTCTTGCGTGACGCCCGGCTTCAACCGCGCGAACACGTTGACCCACCGGCTGCGACGGTTGTCGACGTCGTCCCAGTTCGGCGTCATCTGCGCCTTCATCATCGTCGGGACGAAGAGGCTCGTCGCGAAACCGATGTCGAGCCCCGAGAACCCCTGCTGCGAAACGCCGATGATCGTCAGCGTGTTGTTGTTGACGGTGATCGTCTTGCCGACGATGGCCGGATCGCTCGCGTACCGGTTGCGCCAGTAGTCGTAGCTGAGGACGGCGACGTTGCCGGCGCCGCGAACCTTGTCGTCGTCCGGCCCGATCAGGCGTCCGACGGCCGGCGATACACCGAGCACCGGGAAATACGTGCCGGTGACGAGCTCGCCGGGGACGCGTTCGGTCGCCCCGTTGACGCCGACGTTCATCGCCACCGGACGCCGCGCGAACATGCCGGAAAAGATCTTCGGCGTTGGCGCCGCGTTCGGTACAGGCTGGCTGACGCGTGCGAGCGGCGGCTCGCTGCCGCGATCGACGAAGTTGTCGCGGAAATCTTCGTACATCGGGAACGACAGCATATTGCCGCCCGAATTGCTGCCGTAGTGCTGCCGCGCGCCGTTGAACAGGACGAGCTGCTCGGGTTGCTTGACCGGGAGCAGTCGGATCAGAACCTCGTCCACCAGCGTAAAGATGGCGGTATTTGCGCCGATGCCGAGCGCAATCGAGACGACGGCCACGAGCGAGAATAAAGGCGAGCGCGCCAGGCCGCGCCAGGCGTATTTGAGATCTCGGAACACGTGCTGCTTAGACGGCGCTGGCCGAGCGCGGGTTGTCTGGCTCTACCGGATAAGCGTCACCACACGCAGCCTGAAGTCGGGAACAACCGTCGACGACACACGTTGCATGCCACGGACCGTGTGTTGCATCGGCAAACCCGCCGTGAAGTCGTGGATCGTGATCTCGCGCGCGATCGAGTCGACGAGCCAATATTCGCGGACGCCGTACTGACGATACCAACCGAATTTCTCGCTCCGATCGTAGTGCGCCGTGCTCGGCGACAGTACCTCGATGACAAGGTCGGGCGCTCCCCAGACTTGATCTTTGACGATAGAGAGCCGCTCCGCGCGGACCACGAGGATGTCAGGTTGCAGGATCAGATTCTTCTGCACGTCGAGTACGACGTCCACCGGCGCAACGAGGACCTGGCCCACCTTGTTCGCTTCGTTGTGCAGCCCCAGGAACATCGCGAGCCGCAGGACGACGTTCTGATGCGAGACGGACGGTGCGGGCTCGCGAATCACACCCATCGCCAGCTCGCGGATACGATTGGTTTCTTCGGTATCGTAGAGGTATTGCTCGGTCGTCATGGGACGACGATGGCATCGTCGGGACGACGAATCAAGAGGGGCGAGACGGTCCGTGACGATCGAACGAATTCTGAGTGCAAACGATCCGCGCGTGGCGATGTATCGCGGCGTCGCCGATCCGGAGCTCGTCCGCAGCCACGGTCTTTTCATTGCCGAAGGGCGACTCATTGTCCGTCGCGTGATTGAGTCTGGTCGGTTTCATGTCCGATCAGTCCTGTGCAACGAGGCAGCCCGTCGCGATCTCGACGATGTGCTCACGCGGCTGCCGCCGTCGGTGGCAATTCTTGTCTGCGACGTGGCAGATTTCGAGCAGGTGACCGGCTACAACATCCACCGCGGTTGCCTGGCGATCGTCGAACGCCCGCCGATGCCGTCCGTCAACGATCTCGTGGCGGCTGCGTCATGTGTCGTCGTGTTGGAAGGCGTGGGCGATGCGGACAACGTCGGGTCGATTTTCCGGAACGCCGCGGCGTTCGGCGTCGACGCGATCGTTCTCAGCCCGACGACGTGCGATCCGCTGTATCGCAAAGCGATACGCACGTCGATGGGCGCTGCGCTGCAAGTGCCGTTTGCGCGGGCGGACCAATGGCCCGGCGCGATCGATCAGCTCCGGGGCGCCGGATTCACGATTGCGGCGCTGACCCCGCGTCATCCGTCGATACCGCTCGACGAGTACGCACGCGGTCCACGGCCGGAGAAGCTTGCGCTCGTCGTCGGTACCGAAGGCGGCGGACTCAGTCACGCCATCGAATCGCGCGCGGATGTCCGAGTCAGAATTCCGATCGGCGATGCCGTCGATTCCCTGAACGTTGCGACGGCGGTCGCCATTGCGCTGTGGGGGATCCGCGATCCCTAGAACATGAACCTCGCGCCCAGTTCGACGCGCCGCGCGGGACCGGCGGACGTCGGTTGACCGAAGAACGGCGACGTCATCACGCCGCTGAAATTGATCGCGTTGACGTGATTGAGCAGGTTGTACGCCTGGCCATAGAACTCGACGCCGTAGCGCTTGCCGTTCTGTCCATCGAGGCCGCTCATGTTGCCAAGCGGATCCGCGTTGTCGCCGCGGACGATGCGGACCTGTGGACCGGACGGGGGCGCTGCGGCGCGTGTGCCGAACGCCAGGCTCCAACTGAGACGCGTGCCGACGTCGACCTGCGCGCGCCCACGGCCGCTATTGCGGGTGACGCCGACCGGCCGATCGTTGCTGATGGTGTCGCCGTTGTTGTCGAGGCCGGTGGTGATGTTGTACGGCAGCGCTGACTGGACGCGCACCGATGTGCCCATCCGGAACCGTGAGATGAGCGGGAACTGCGCGAGGCTCATGAATCGGTGTCGCGCGTCGGTGGCGGCTGGGCCGCGTTCGGCCGCGATGTTCAACGGATCCGCCGGCAGCGCGAACGGGCTGTCGCTCTCGTCGATCGACCTCGCCAGCGTGTAGTTGGCGGCGACGAAGATGCGGCGCTGCGGCTGCACGTAGTTCAGGTTGAAACTGATCGCGTCGAACGTCGAACCGGCGATCGATCGGATCTCGGTGATCGGGCTCGTCGTCGGACTGATGTTGATCCCGCGCAGCAGGTTGTCGCCGCTCCGATGGATGACCATCGTGTTCAACCGCATCTCGAAGGGCAACTGCTGTTCGACCCCGACCATCGCCTCCCGCATTTCGGGTTGCGTCAACGTCGACGCGAGTTGCACACGCCCGGACGGCAGCACGATTGCGCGTCCGCCGGCGAGTGCGTCCGGATAACCCGGCTGCACGATCGTCTGCGTGGTCTGGTGCGTCCCATCGAGCTGCATCGCCTGCTCGTACTGCTGTGCGTCGAACCAGTCGAAGAACCGTCCGGCGCCGGCGCGGACTGTCGTCTTGCCGCTCTTGAACGGCGACCAGGCGATGCCGCCACGTGGTGCGAGATGCAGCCCGCCGATCGGCGACTGCACCTCCTGACGCAGCCCGGCGCTGACGGTCAGCGCCTTGTTCACGCGGATGTCGTCTTGAACGTACAGACCGAGCTGCGCTTGATCGATTGTCACGCTCGGATCCCCGATGTTTCGCGTGAACGTCGTCGGCTGGCCGAGCGCGTAGGCCTCGAGGCTCGCGAAGGTGAACGTCCCGGTCGGATTCCGCAGCACGCTCGTGTGATAGCTGCCCGCTTCGAGTTGGAGCCCGGTGCGAAAGGCGTGCCGGCCGAAGGCAATGTCGAGGTCGTCGTTGATTTCGATCTGGCTCGAGCCCTGGCGTCCACTCAGCTGCGCGCCGCCGCTGTCGAACGCGTTGAGCACGAGCACGGCTGGCGCGGTGCTGAACGGCGCATCCACCACATCGTCTGATCGCCACTGCACACGCAGCTCGTTGTAGAGCAGCTTGCGGATCGCGCCAGCCATCGACGCGCGGAAAACGTCCTCGCTGCGCGACTGGCGGTACGCGCGCTCCGGCAAATCGAAGTCGCCGACGCCGAGGTTGTCGAGCGTCGTGTGATTGCGCTGCACCTCGGCTCTCAGCATCTGCGACGCCGTCAGCATGTGTTCGAGGCGGAACGTGCCGTTGACGCTGTCGGTCGGCTTGCGGATCGAATCGGCGAAGTATCCGCTGGGAAGCGCCGCGACGATCGTTTTCGAATCGAACGCGTTGACGCCGTCGATGTTCAACGACATCGACGTGTGCTTCTTCCAGAGCGGACCGCTCATCGAGAAGCCGGCGCGCTCGTGGCGCTCGTCTCCCTTATCCGGCGCGAAGACGTTCCGCGCGTTCAGCGTCGCATCCCGAAATGCGGTGGAGGTGGATCCGCGCCAGCTGTCGATGCCCGGCTTCGTCGTGATGTCGATCGAGATGAAGCCGGCTTCGTGCACATCGGCGGCAAACATGTTGCGGCGGAACCGAATCTGCTGGATTTGATCCTTCGGCGGCAGCCGTCCGCCCCGGAATCCGTTGACGCGCATCACGGCGCCAGGCCCGGCCATGTCGCGGAGCATCTGTTCCATCTCGTCAGGATCGTCGGGCAGCTCGTTGATCTCCGCCTGGCCGATCACGGTGGCGAACGCGTCGCCCCGCGGATCGCTGGCGCGCTCGCGCGGATCTCGCCCGACCTGCACCGTCTCGGCCAGCTTCGCGATCGACAGCTTGATCTCGCGACGGTTCTCACCGCTGCGCAGCCGCTGGTCGCGGACGTCTCGCGTTTCGAATCCAGGCGACTCCACGTGGATCGTGTAGCGGCCGGCATCGAGCGCCTCGAACGCCGCTTCGCCGCGTTCCCCGGTGTCGACGGTCTTGTCGCCAACCGTGACATGCGCGCCGACGATGACGGCGTTCGTCGGATCGACGACCGTCACGCGAAGGATCGCCGACGACTGCGCGAGCGCGAAGATCAACAGAGCTGTGACCATGATCTACTTTCCTGAAAACGTATCGGGCGCGAACGCCGGGTTGACCTTGACCGTTTTGAACGTCCAGTCCTCGGACGGCTTGCCGTCGATCGACCGCGTGATGTGATGCGGCAGCAGCACGCCGTCGACCGTCTTGTAGTCGTCGAGGAACATGCTGATGTCGACCATGTCCCCTTGCGGGGCCGCGGCGTTTGGCGCCTGCCCTGCGGCGGCCGGCGGCGCATCGGCGCGCTGCGTCTGCACGACGACACGAGGCGCGACGCCGCGATACATCAGCATCAGCGGCCGATGCGTCTTTGTGTCGAGAAACAGTTTCGCGGCGAAGCTGTTCGGACCTTTGACGTCGATCACGTCGGCCTTTCCGTCAGGCGACTCCGCCTGGCCGGCGGACGTGAATTCGAGCGGCATTGACGCCGGAGCGGCCGCGAGCAGCGCCAGCGTGAGCCGCGCGAGTTCGGCGCGCGAATTGCGAAGGCCCTGCGCCTCGGCCTCGCTCCCGTGTTCCGGCGCCGGTGGCGTCCGGATCACCGCACCGGGCGGTGCGTTCTCGACCTTCGACGATCGCAGCAGCGTATCGCCGTTGATGCCCTGGCCCTGCACGACGATGGCGCCCTGCGGGCCGAGCGGCGCGAGGCTATCGGTGCGCCAGAATTTGTCGGGCAGTTGGAGGGCGATCGACATGTCGCCGTCAACGGTGCGATCGCCGATCATCCGTTGCGCGGTGCCGCTGCACGACAGTCCCTGCACCTTGGCCAAGTTTTTCTCGCCGCCGAGCGCGGCGCGGGCCTGCGCGAGCAGTTCGCTCGCGCGCGTGTCGCCCGACACGTTCGCGATGACGCTCGCGAGCATGAAGGCGAGCGAAAGCATTGATGTCACTACACGCTGCATGTGTTCTCCTCGTCTCAGATTCTGACGAAGCGCAGCAGCGGAAGTTGTTATCTCTGAGCAATCGTTTTGTAAGAAATGTAAAGCCGCCTGAATCGGCAATTTTTTCGCGTAGAGTGAACCTGTGATCACGTTCCACGAGCGCCAGACGCGTCGCCTCTTCGCCGTCGCGGCCGCGATCGCCCTGCTGCTCGTCGTGCTCGCGGTGTTGCAGTACCGGTGGCTCGGCGATGTGAGCGCGGCCGAGCGCGATCGCATGCGCGCGACCCTGCAGACGCGCGCCAATGATTTCGCGCAGGCGTTCGACGGTCAGATCACGCGCGTGTTCACGGCGTTCCACGTGGATCCGGAGCGGCTCGACGCCGATCCGGCGGCAACACTCGCGGAGAGCTACGCGCGCATGCCCGTCGACGTCGCGCCGCCCGGATTGATCAAAGGGATTTTCATCGTCAATCCGGCGGATGCCGACAACAACGCGGTCCAACGGTTTCGGCCGGACGCGTCGCGGATCGACTCGGTGCCGATGCCGCCCGAACTGCGCGACTGGATCGGGCGCTTGCGGCGCGCGCTGCCGTCAGGCGGCTCTGGCGCGTCCCCGCTGCTGATTGCGGATGCCGTGGACGCGACGTTGCCAGGCCTGGTGATCGCCGTGCCGCACGTCCGCCGCACCACGACTGACGGTCAGCTGACCGTGCTCGCCGATCCGGCGTCGCTCGCGCGGGCGGTTGTCGTCGAACTGGATCCCGAACAGTTGCGGCAGCACGTCCTCGCGCCGCTGCTGCGGAAGTACTTCGGTGAGAGCGACTATCTCGTCACGGTCGTCCGCCGCGACGATCCGTCGCACGTGGTCTATGCCGACGATCCGCGCGTGACGTTGGACGACAAAAGCGCCGACGTGACCGCCGGCGTCTTCGAGCTGCGGTTGGAGGACGTCACGCACGCGATGTTGCCGCCGCCGCGCGGCACTGCGGCCGATGCCAAAGGCAAGCTGTCGATCACGATCGTGCGGCGCGCGAACGGCATCGACGGCCGCCGGCTGTTCCTGGGCACGAGCGACAACCAGGGCGCGTGGAAACTGTACGCACGGTATCGCAACGACTCGCTCGACGCGCTGGTCGCCAGCTCGCGGCGACGCAATTTCGCACTCGTGCTCGCGGTGCTCGTCCTGCTCGGCGGCAGCATGGCGCTGATCATCGCGTCGGCCGATCGCCAGCGCCGCCTTGCGCAGCAGCAGATGGAGTTTGTCGCCGCGGTCTCCCACGAACTCCGGACGCCGCTCGCGGTGATCTGCTCCGCTGGAGAGAATCTCGCCGACGGGGTCGTCCGCGATCGTGATCAAGTGAAGCGGTACGGCAGGGTCGTGCAGACCGAAGGCCGGCGTCTCGGCGACATGGTCGAGCGTGTGTTGTTGTTTGCCGGAATCGGCGCCGGGGTGCGCACGCACGCGGAACACGACGTCGACGTCGACCGCGTCGTCGACGACGCTGTGGGGGGCGTGAGCAGTGACGCGGTGGACCGCGGCGTCACGGTTACCGTTCACCGCACGGCGCCGCTGCCGACGGTCGTGGGCGATCCCGACGCCTTGCGTTCCGCGTTACAGAACGTCGTCGGCAATGCCGTCAAATACAGCACGACCGGCGGCGGTGTCGACGTGACGACGGAGACGCTCCACGAATCGCAGGTCATCCGGATCGTGGTCAGCGATCGCGGTCTCGGCATTGATGCGGCGGATCTGCCGCACGTCTTCAAGCCGTTTTATCGGGGCCGGCGCGCCATCGATGCGCAGGTCCGCGGCTCGGGCATCGGCCTGAGCCTCGTGCTGCAGATCGTGCGTGAGCACGGTGGGGACGTGGCCGTGGAGAGCCATGTCGGCCAGGGGACGACAGTCACGATCGTGCTGCCGGCAAAGATGGCGGCCGATTCCGCAGACGGGCGGCGGCGCGTCGTTCTGCGGCATCGGCTCAAGCAGCCGCGGCGCGATCATGATGCCGCGCGTGCTGATCGTGGAAGACGAGGCCGGCCTGCGAATGACGCTCGGCGATCGGCTGTCGAGCGAGGGGTACAGCGTCGATACCGCGAGCGACGGCGAGGCCGGCCTCGAGCGTGCGTCGGCCGGCGCCCATGACGTGATCGTGCTGGACGTCATGCTGCCGAAGATGAACGGCTTCGATGTGTGCCGCGAGCTGCGCAAGCGCGGCGTCGACACGCCGGTGCTGATGCTGACGGCGCGCGGGCAGGTCGTCGACAAGGTCGTGGGCCTGAAGCTCGGCGCCGACGACTATCTGACGAAACCGTTCGAAGCGATCGAGCTCGTCGCGCGACTCGAGGTCTTGATGCGGCGCCGGCCGACGAAGTCTGACGGTGCCGGCACGTACCGGTTCGGCGACGTCACGGTCGATTTCCGCAGCGCCGCCGTGCGGCGCGGCACGGATCCGATCGAGCTGTCGGCTCTCGAATTCAAGCTGCTCCGGCATTTCATCGCGCATCGCGGCGAGACGCTGTCGCGCGACGCGCTGCTCGCCGACGTGTGGGGCTACGACGAAACGCCGATGACGCGCACCGTCGACGTCCACGTGGCGGGCCTGCGCCAGAAGATCGAAGCCAATCCGAAATCGCCCGAGTTCATCGTCACCGTCCACGGTCTCGGCTACAAGTTCCTCGGCTAGGGTCTGACACCTCGGAGGTGTCGGAGGTGTCGGAGTACTCTGGCACCGGCCGAGAAATTGCACGACGCGTTCGCGATCCCCGTAAGTCATTCAACACGGAGGCGCGAATGCAGATTCTGCCCATCTTCCTCGTGGGGGCCATGGCAATTCTTGGCCCCGATCCCGTACTGGTTCGTGCGGTCATCGACGGCGACACGATCGACGTCGCGACCGTCGGCCGCGTGCGGCTGCTTGGCATCGATGCACCCGAGATCGGCCGCGTCTTCGACACGGCGGCGCCCTTTGCGCAAGAGGCGAAGGATCGGCTCACGGCGCTCGTGCTGCACCGGTGGGTCACGCTCGAATCGGACGGACAACCGCTCGACGTGTACTCGCGTCATCTCGCGTACGTGATGACCGGTGACGGTCAGTTCGTCAACGCGATGATCGTGCGCGAGGGTCTGGCGCGCGTGTCGGCGCGATTGCCGCTCAAGCGGCTGGTCGAACTGCAAAAGGCCGAGGCCGAGGCGCAGGCGTTTCGGCGCGGCATGTGGGGCGCTACGCCATCGATTCCGCCGCCGAGTTATACTCCCCGTTCCGGCGCCACGAAATCACCGGCGCAGACGTACAAACAGCCAGCACAGAAGAAGCAGAAAAAAAAGAAGTCGAAAAAGCGGTGAACATCCCTGTCGAGTACGCGTCGCAGCGCAAGATCCGCGAATACAACAAGCTCTATTACCGATTCAATCACTGGCCGATCTGGATCTTCGTGTTCTTCATCGCGCCGGGACCGCTGACCTTCGATCTGTTCGAACGCGGATTCGACTCGCGGATGGCGCTGTGGCTCGGCGCCGTGTTGATTGGCACCGGCATCGCCGGCCTGCGCGGACGGCTCCCCGGCGTCGAACCCAAGCCGTACATCATCCGCTTCACCGAGGACCGGCCGAATCCGTTGTATCGCCGCGTCTGCTACACGTTCGCGTGGAGCGAGGTGATCACGTTTGCCGTGTTGAACATCACCGGCCTGGTCGTCGCGATCGTCAGCGGCCACTGGTACCTGAAACAGATCTATCGCTACGCGTACTTTCCGCTGGCCGGGACGATCTGGATCCTCGGCGCGCTCGGCCAACTGCCGCGCGTCAAAGCCTCGACGAAGGGCGAGGGGCACGAGCGCCGCTACTTCTACGGCTCGGTGTGGGCGGTCTGCTGGGCGCAGCCGACGCTGTGGCTCCTCTGGAAGATCGTTCCGCGAACACGCGCAGGGGACACGTTCAAGCTCCTCGTGTTCCTGGCGATCCTCGCATTCGTCGGCAACCTCGCGCGGCTCGGACGCCTGCCGCGGACGCGACCCATCGTTCCTGGCGAACTCGCCGTGTCCGACTGAGGTAGGTCGGGTTGAGGGGTAGGTAGCGGTGGAGGGCTGGGAAGGGTGGGACGCGTACGCGCCGTTCTACGACTGGGAGAACGCGCAGACCCTCGGCCGTCGAGACGTGCCGTTTTGGACAAGCGTCGCAAAGCAAGCCCGCGGTCGGGTGCTCGAGCTCGGGTGCGGCACGGGACGGATCTCGAAACCGTTGATCAAAGCCGGCGTCGATCTTGTCGGGATCGATCGATCTGCCGCGATGCTCGCTCGAATCCCGAACCCCAAATCCCGAACCCCGACGCGATTCGTGCGAGGCGACATTCGCGCGCTGCCGTTCGCGGACGCGTCGTTGGCGATGGTGATCGCGCCGTACGGGATCCTGCAGTCGCTGACGCGCGATCGCGATCTCGTCGCGACGCTCCAGTCGGTCGCCCGCGCGATCAAACCGGCCGGGACCTTCGGGATCGATCTCGTCCCTGACGTGCCCAACTGGCGTGAGTACGAGAACCGCGTGCAGCTGCGCGGGCGCGACGGGACACGGCATCTGACGCTGATCGAAACGGTCCGCCAGGATCCGAAACGGCGCCTGACGACGTTCACGCAGACTTACGTGGAACGCGTCGGACGGCGTCGAACCGAGCACACGTTCGACCTCGTCTTTCGGACGTTGACGGTCCCCCAGATGACGAAACGGCTCGAAGATGCCGGTTTTACCGTCGATCGCGCGCTCGGCGACTACCGCGGACGCCCGTGGGACGCCCGCGCGGATGTCTGGATTCTCCTCGCGAAAAAGGGGTAAGATTTTTTGCTATGTCTGGGCACTCTAAGTGGCACTCCATCAAGCACAAGAAGGGCGCGGCCGACGCCAAGCGCGGCAAGATCTTTACGCGTCTCATCAAGGAATTGAGCGTGGCGGCGCGTGCCGGCGGGGGCGACCCCGACATGAACCCGCGCCTGCGCACGATCATCGCCGAGGCGAAAGCGAACAACATGCCTCGCGAGAACATCGATCGCGCCATCCGTCGCGGCACCGGCCAGGAACCGGGCGTGTCGTACGAGGAAGTGCAGTACGAAGCCTACGGTCCCGGCGGCGCGGCGCTGATCATCGACGCGCTGACTGACAACAAGAACCGGACGGTCGGCGAAATCCGCCATCTGCTGGAGAAACATGGCGGCAACCTCGCCGCGACCAACGCGGTCTCCTGGATGTTCAACAAGAAGGGCTACATCGTCGTCGAGAAGTCGAAGGCGGAAGAAGAGAAGCTGATGGCGGCGGTGCTCGACGCGGGCGCCGACGATCTGCAGGACGACGAGGACAACTGGGAAGTGTTTACGGCGCCGGAAGCGTTTCCTGCAGTGAACGACGCGGTGAAAGCGCTCGGCATCGAGCCGGCGACTGCGAAGGTCCAGATGATCCCGCAGAACTACGTCAAGCTCGAAGGCAAAGCAGCGCAGCAGATGATCAAGCTGATGGAAGCGATCGAAGATCACGACGACGTGCAGAACGTGTCGGGCAACTTCGACATCTCGGAGAAGGAGATCGAGGCGTCACTGGCGTGAAGATTTTCGGTATCGACCCCGGCGCCGATCGCACCGGCTACGGATGCGTTGAAACCGACGGCTCTCGCCATCGCATCGTCACCTGCGGCGCCATCAGCGCTCCGAGCAAAGCTACGTTCCCGGAAAAACTCCTGAACATCCATTCGCGGCTGGCCGCACTGCTGCTCGAGTGCCGGCCGGACTGCGTCGCGATCGAGAACGTGTTCCACGCGATCAACGCGCGCACGGCGCTCAAGCTCGGTCACGCGCGCGGCGTCGCGATGCTCGCGGCGGTCGAAGCCGGGATGCCGGTCAACGAGTACACGCCGGCGGAGATCAAACTCGCCGTCACCGGCTACGGTCGCGCCGAGAAACCGCAGGTGCAGCAGATGGTGAAGATGCTGCTCGGATTACCGCAGGTGCCGTCGCCGCACGACGCCGCCGACGCGCTCGCCGTGGCGATCTGCCACGCGCACTCCGCACCCCGCACCTCGCAGGCCGCACGCAGGTCCGTGTGATCGCGCAGCTTCGCGGCACGATCCTCGAAAAATTTCCGAACCGCGTGGTCGTCGACGTCAACGGCGTCGGCTACGACGTGTCGGTGCCGCTGTCGACGTTCTACGTGCTCGGCGATGCGGGCGCCGACGTGACGCTGCGGACGCACACGCACGTGCGCGAAGACGCGCTGTCGCTGTACGGATTCGCCACGCTGCTCGAGCAGGCGCTCTTCGAACGGTTGATCGGCGTCAGCGGCATCGGACCGAAGCTCGCGCTGTCGGTGCTTTCCGGCATCGAACCGCTCGAGCTGATCCGCGCCATCGAGCGCGGCGACGTCGCGCGGCTGACGGCAATTCCGGGCGTCGGCAAGAAGACCTCTGAGCGGATCGTGCTCGAACTGAAAGATCGCCTGCCGCGGCCGCAGGTCGCCGCCGTCGTGCTCGGCGGTGATGCCGCCGCCGTCGCGTCCGACGTGCGCGACGATGTGCTCTCGGCGCTGATCAACCTGGGGTATCATCGGCCTCTCGCCGAGAAAGCCGTCGCCTCCGCGATCAAGATCGTGACCGACGGCGGGTTTGAACGCACCTTGAAACAGGCATTGCGCGAGCTTTCCAAGTAATCCATGAGCGACGATCGCATCGTGACGGCGTCGCGCGTCGACGAAGACGCGCAATACGAAGCGGGGCTTCGCCCGCGGCGCCTCAACGAGTACATCGGGCAGGATCGCATCCGCGAAAACCTGACGGTCGCCATCGAAGCGGCGAAGCAGCGCAGCGAGCCGCTCGATCACGTGCTGTTGCACGGCCCGCCCGGCCTCGGCAAGACGACGCTCGCGTACGTGATCGCGAACGAGCTCGGCGTCCAGATCCGCGCGACGTCGGGCCCGGCGATCGAAAAACCCGGCGACCTCGTCGGCATCGTGACGAACCTCGCGGCGAACGACGTCCTCTTCATCGACGAGATTCACCGCATGTCGCCGGCGGTCGAAGAAATTCTCTATCCGGCGCTCGAAGACTACGAGGTCGACATCATCATCGGTCAGGGGCCGAGCGCGCGGACCGTGAAGATGCGGCTCGAGAAGTTCACGCTGATCGGCGCGACGACGAGAACCGGCTTGCTGACGTCGCCGTTGCGATCGCGCTTCGGGATCACGCATCGGCTCGAGTTCTACGAGCCGGCGGACCTCGAGGAGATCGTGCGGCGGTCGGCGAAGATCCTGTCAGTGGCGATCGACGACGGCGCGGCGGCGGAAATTTCGCGCCGGTGCCGCGGTACACCGCGTATTGCGAACCGGCTGCTGCGGCGGGTCCGCGACTACGCGCAAGTCCGCGCGAACGGATCGATCACGCTGGACGTCGCACATGCGGCGTTGAAGCTGCTCGAGGTCGACGAGCACGGGTTCGACGAGATTGACAGGAAACTGCTGCGCACGATCATCGATAAGTTCGGCGGCGGCCCCGTCGGGTTGAACACGATTGCGGCGGCCATCAGCGAAGAGAAGGACGCGATCGAAGACATTTACGAGCCGTTCCTCATCCAGATAGGATTTCTGGATCGAACGCCGCGCGGGCGCGTCGCGACGCCGCGCGCCTACGGCTATTTCGGCCTGGCTGCGCCGGCCGAACAGAAAAAGGAAGCACGACTGTGGTAGACACACGCACGACGCCGCGCGCGGGAGGACGGCCGACGACGATTGCGTCGCTGGCGACCTACGTGCCGCCGCGACTCCTCACCAACGCCGACCTCGAGAAGCTGGTCGAGACGTCGAACGACTGGATCATCCAGCGCACCGGCATCCGCGAGCGGCATATCGTCGACAAGGGGGTCGCGACGTCGGATCTCGCCGCGGAAGCGGCGAAGAAGGCGATCGCGCAGGCGGGTCTGACGCCCGATGACATCGGCGTGATCGTGTGCGGCACCGTCACACCGGACATGATGTTTCCGAGCACGGCGTGCTTGATCCAGCACAAGATCGGCGCGCACCACGCATGGGGATTCGATCTCAGCGCGGCGTGCTCGGCATTCACCTACGCGCTGACGACCGGCAGTCAGTTCGTCGCGTCCGGTGCATACGAGCACGCGCTCGTCGTCGGCGCCGACGTCATGTCGAGCATCATCGATTACACCGATCGGTCGACGTGCGTGCTGTTCGGCGACGGCGCGGGCGCGGTGGTCGTCAGCGCCGCGAAACCGGGCGAGGGATCGATCATCGATTTCGAGCACGAGATCGACGGCGGCGGCGGTCAGGCGTTGAAGATGCCGGCCGGTGGGAGCTTGCAGCCCGCGTCGCACGAAACGGTCGATCAGCGGCTGCACTACGTCAAGCAGGACGGCGGGACGGTGTTCAAGTTCGCCGTGCGCAAGACCGAAGAAATTTCGCGCCGCTTGATCGATCGCAATAAGCTGAACCCGAACGACATCGATCTGTTCGTGTCGCATCAGGCAAACGGCCGCATCATCCAGGCCGCGAGCGAGAAGCTCGGCATCGATCCCGCGAAGGTCATCATCAACATCGATCGATTCGGCAACACGACCGCCGCGACCATTCCGCTCGCGCTGAACGACGCCGTCTGCTCCGGTAGACTGAAGAAAGGCAATCTCGTCCTGCTCGCCTCGGTCGGCGCTGGCTTCACCGTCGGTGGGGTGTTGCTGCGCTGGTAACTGCACCTGCCACTGCACCTGCAACTGCACCTGGTCACTGATGCCCCGGGTCTTCCTGCTCTCTCCCGCGAACTGTTCCGGCACGCGCGCCAAACAGATCCTGTCTGACAAAGCGCAGTTCGCGCTCGCCCGCGAGTTGCGGTCCCGCCGCGGCGCGATGCTGGGCGACGTCTTCGCCTTCGTCAGCGGCCTGTACTTCCGCGGCAAGCTGACGTACGCGATGCGGTACGCGGCGCCTCCCGAGCGCGACAACGCCATCGTCGGGTGCGGCGTGCACGTCATCACGCCGAACGCCGGACTGCGGAGCCCGGACACCTACGTCACGCACAAGGCAGTGCGCGCCTTCGCGGACGGCGATGTGCATCAGGACAACGCCGGCTACCGGCGGCCGCTCGAGAAGAGCGCCCGCGCGCTGCTGCGCGAAATCGGCGAGGACTGCGACGTCGTCCTGCTCGGCAGCGTCGCGTCGCCGAAGTACATCGACGTGCTGACCAGGATCTTCGGCGAACGACTGCTGTTTCCGATCGACTTCGTCGGTCGCGGCGACATGAGCCGCGGCGGCTTGCTGCTGCGCAAGGCGCGCGACGGCGAGGAGCTGCCGTACGTTCCGGTCATCGGCGCGACGCTGCACGGCGCACGGCCGCCGAAGCTCCCACCAATCAAATGGGCGCGCGGATAACGATTCCGCGCGGCGAGGACAACGCGACACTCCTCGTCGCCGGCAAGGAGGTCCGTCTCAGCAACCTTCGCAAGATCTTCTGGCCCGAGCTGAAGCTGACGAAAGGCGACCTGCTGCAGTACTACGCCGACGTCGCGCCGGTGCTGCTGCCGCACATCCGCAATCGCGCGATGGTGATGAAGCGGTACCCGCACGGCGCCAGCGGCGACTTCTTCTTCATGAAACGGGCACCGTCGCCGCGTCCCGACTGGATTGAGATCTGCAGCATCGATCACGGCGAGCAGAACGTCATCGACTTTCCGATGATCCAGGACGAAGCGGCGCTGTTGTGGGTGATCAATCTCGGCTGCATCGATCTGAATCAGTGGTACGCCACGTGCGATGACGTCGATCGGCCCGACTACCTGCACTTCGATCTGGATCCTGGCGACGGCGCCACGTTCGAGAACGTCATCGAATCGGCGCTCGTCGTCCGAGACGCGCTCGAATCGTTGAAGATGCCGGTGTTCGCGAAGACGACCGGATCGCGTGGCATGCACTTGTACGTGCCGATCGTGCGTGGACCCGATCAGCATCAGGTGCGCGAGTTCACGATGATCCTCGGACGCGAGCTCGCCAGTCGTCACCCGAAGCTGATGACGTCCGAATATCGGCGCGAAAAGCGTCCGAGGGGCCGCGTGCTGATCGACTACAACCAGAACCGGTGGGGCAGCACGCTCGCGTCGATTTATTCGGTGCGCCCGCGCCCTGAGGCGACGGTGTCGACGCCGGTCACGTGGAAAGAGGTCGAGCGCGGCGTGCGGATCGAGGACTTCACCGTGACGAACGTGCCGGCGCGCGTCGCCACGGTCGGCGATCTGTGGAAGCCGCTGCTGCAGAAACGTGGACGCGTCGATCTCGCGAAGCTATTCGCCTAACAATTCGCCGATGCCCTTGAAGTCCTCGACGTGATCGCACACGGCCTTGAGGACCATCAACATCGGCACGGCGAGCAGCATCCCCCACACATTCCAGATCCAGCCCCAGAACAGCAGCCCGACGAACACGGCAACGGCGTTCATCCGCGCGGCGCGGCTCGTCAACCACGGCGTCAGGAGAAATCCCTCGAGGCTCGTGATCACCAGCGCGACCGCGCCGACCGTGATCGCCATGCGAATCGATCCGAACTGCAGAAAGCCGACGACCGACGTCGCCGCGGTGACCAGCACCGGTCCGAAGTAGGGAATCGAGTTGAACACGCCTGCGAGCAGTCCCCACAGCGCGGCTTGTTGCACCCCCAGGTACCGAAATGCGAGCCACGTTGCGACCGCGACGATCGTGCTCGTGAAGATCTGGACGAGCAAAAACATTTCAATTTGCCGATCGATTTCCAACAGGATCTGGACCGTAATCTTTTTCTTGGTCAGCGACGGTCCGGCAATCTTCACCATCTTGCGCCGGTACAAGTCACCCGAGGCGAGCAGGAAGTAGACGAGGAACAGGATCAACACGAACTGACCGACGCCAGCCGCGATGCTGAGCGAGCCCCACATCATGTAGTCGCTGACATTGAACGGCGGCGACTCGACCTGCACGCGCGTCACGCCGCTCGGCGTGGGCGGGGGCGCCGCCGCCTGGTTGGCCGCTTTCTCGAGCTCGGTCGCGGCCTTCTGCACCTGCTGGATCGCAGTCGCCGTCTTCGGCTGCTGATTCTCGAGGATCGTCCGCAGTCGGTGCGCGCCCTCCGGCAGTTGCTCGATGAGCGCGTCGA
>Ga0070741_10008588_pt1 | contig 20377 bp, 14 predicted proteins | sample Coa_R1_4_FD_66440 | JGI IMG/M metagenome (GOLD analysis project Ga0070741, IMG submission 66440) | Surface soil microbial communities from Centralia Pennsylvania, which are recovering from an underground coalmine fire - Coalmine... | ecosystem: Environmental > Terrestrial > Soil > Unclassified ...
GGCGGACATCTGGCCCGAGCTTTCGTAGGCGCCTGATGACGATTTCGAGCTCTGGGACCATTCGACGACCACCATCTTCGAGGTTTCTATCGTTTTCTCGTGACGCGGATGGCGGCGCTTCGATTACCGGGTCGAAAGACCATGCCTTGGCCCGTGTATACGCTGGGATCTCGATTTGGAAGACTCAGCAAGTCGCCTTGGCGCCGGCCGGCAATGGTCGCGAGATCCATGAGGCACCGAATGCGATCTGAAGCGATGTTATAGAATGCCCGGTATTCCTGATCCGTGACGTATCGAGTCCGCTTCTGCTCATGCAGCCGATAGCACATCCTAGTGAGCGCAAAGGTTACTCAGGTCACCGTACGAGCACCTGGCGACCGCGGTACCTGCCCGGAAGCTTCCGGCCCGGGGACCCCCGATTCGGCTGGGCCATGTACGTAGCGCGGCATGAGAAGCTTCGCCACCAATCCCGTCCAGCCGGTTTGATGTGATGCGCCCACACCGCGGCCACTGTCACCGTGGAAGTACTCGTAAAACAATACGTAATCCCGGAAGTGCGGGTCCGTCTGCATCTTCGGATGATGCGCGAAGACCGGCCTGCAACCGTTCTCATCCGCAAGGAATATCCTCATGAGCCGCGTAGCAAGCTCGTTTGCCGCCTCGTTGATGCTGACGAAATTCCCCGAGCCGGTCGGGCACTCGATGCGGAAGTCATCGCCGTAGTAATGGTGGAATTTCTGCAGGGACTCGATGAGAAGGAAGTTGACCGGGAACCAGATCGGCCCGCGCCAGTTCGAATTTCCGCCAAACAGGCCACTGTCGGCCTCCGCTGGCTGATAGCGGACGGAGAGATCCATGCCATCGTGTCTGTAGACATAGGGAGAATTCCGGTGGACGCGTGACAGCGCGCGCACGCCGTAATCCGAGAGGAATTCGGTTTCATCGAGCATGCGCTTGAGCAGGCGCTTCATACGATGGCCGCGCAGCAGGGAGAGTAGCCGGCGATGACCCCGCCCCTCATCGGTCCAGTGAGAGACCAGCTTGGCGAGATCCGGACGGTACTTGAGGAACCATTCGAGCCGGCGCTTGAAATCGGGGAGCTTCTCCAGCAGCTCGGGTTCCAGGGTCTCTACGGCGAACAGTGGGATCAGGCCCACCATCGAGCGCACCTTGAGGGGCTGCATTTCACCGCTGGGTAGGTGCAGCACGTCGTAAAAGAACTTATCACTATCGTCCCAGAGGCCGATCCCACTGCCGTCGCCGCCGATGTGGCTCATGGCTTCGGCAATGTGCAGGAAATGCTCGAAGAACTTGGTCGCGATGTCCTCATACACCCGGTTGTATTGCGCTAGCTCGAGGGCGATGCGCATCAGGTTCAGCGCGTACATCGCCATCCAGCTTGTGCCATCGGATTGATCGAGGTGACCGCCGGTAGGCAGCGCGCTGCTGCGGTCGAACACGCCGATGTTATCGAGACCGAGGAATCCCCCCTGGAACACGTTGCGGCCCTCGGCGTCCTTGCGATTGACCCACCAGGTGAAGTTCAGCATCAGCTTGTGGAACACCCGCTCGAGAAACTCCAGGTCGCCGCGCCCGCCCGTATGCTTGCGATCGATCTGGAACACGCGCCAAGTCGCCCAGGCATGCACCGGAGGGTTCACGTCGCCGAAAGCCCACTCGTAGGCAGGCATCTGGCCGTTCGGATGCATGTACCATTCGCGCGTCAGGAGCAGAAGCTGCTCCTTGGCAAACTCTGGATCAAGGTCCGCCAGCGGAATGCAGTGGAAGGCGAGATCCCAGGCCGCATACCACGGGTACTCCCACTTGTCCGGCATCGAGATAATGTCGGCGTTGTTGAGATGCACCCAATCGCTGTTGCGTCCGCTGCGCCGCTCAGGCGGTGGTGCGGGCTGGGTGGGATCGCCGTTGAGCCACTCCGGAATGTCAAAATAGAAGAACTGCTTGCTCCAGAGCATTCCCGCGAACGCCTGTCGCTGCACTGAGCGCGCGTCGGCACTGTCGATGCCGGCCTGAAGTGACGCGTAGAACTCGTCGGCCTCGCGCAGGCGAGCCGCGAACAGCGACTCGCAGTCCACGAATGGTGCGTCCAAGCCCTTGCTCGAGAGCCGCAGGCAAAGCTGGTGACGCCCGCCGGCGGGAATTTTCAGTGAGTACCAGACCGCCGCCTTGGTTCCTGAGTGATTTGGGTTGACCGCGGCGTGGTTGCCATTCACCACGCGCTCGTGAAACGCATCCTTCCAATAGCCGGACCTGGACGAATCGCTCCACAGGCGCTTGCCGTTGCTCTCGTTGTCGCAAAACAGTATTGCGTGCGGCTCGCCGCCGGCGTACAGGTAGTAGGTTCCCAGTAGCTCGTGGTCCGCCCGGACTGATGTGCTTCCCGCCTTGCGCAGGCTGGGCCTACTTGCATCGGACCTCCAGCTCCAGGTGTTGCGGAACCAGATCTGCGGCAACAGGTGTAGTGGCGCCGCATCCGGCCCGCGGTTCTCAGCCGTGATGCGCATCACGATGTCACCGGGTTCGCTCTGCGCGTATTCGACGAAGACATCGAAGTAGCGGTCCTCGTTGAACAGCCCGGTATCTATCAGCTCGTACTCCGGCCTGCCTATCCCGCGGCGGCGATTCTCTTCCGTCAGGTGGTCGTACGGATATTCGCCCTGCGGGTACTTGTAGAGCATCTTGAGGTACGAATGGCTCGGCGTGGCGTCCAGGTAGTAGTACAACTCCTTGACGTCCTCCCCATGATTGCCCTCGCCATTGGTGAGTCCGAACAGCCGCTCCTTGAGAATCGGATCCCGCGTGTTCCACATCGCGAGACCTAGACACAGCCGCTGCTCGCTGTCTGAAAACCCCGCGATACCGTCCTCGCCCCAACGATAGGCGCGACTGCGGGCGTGATCGTGCGGGAAGTAATCCCACGCATCGCCGTGAGGACTGTAGTCTTCACGCACGGTGCCCCACTGGCGCTCGGAGAGATAGGGTCCCCATTTCTTCCAACCCGCGCCTTTGGGGAACTGCGAGGCGAGTCTGGAGTGCTCGGTCGTGTTTGCGGTCATTATCGGACTCGTGCAGTGCGGGTAGGTTACGGGCGCGAAGCGGTGCGAGCAAGGGTCAAGCTGTGCCCCGCACGGATTGCCTCGAAAACGCTCCAAGCCTGCGCGAAGTGGCCGCGGGGGTGATGGGGTGCGCTACCATCTATGTTTTCACAACTACACCAGGTCGGCGGCCATCCTGAACGAAGGGAAGCAGCTCTCTGCTGAGGGTAGACCGTGGGACCCTCGTAGTGTGGCAGCTACCGCCGCGCAGGCTTCAGAAACTGAAGCTCTGGCCGTGACTGCCATTTACACAAAGCTCATATAAGTCGCTATATCTTGGCGCTAAGGGAGGCGGCCAGTTGCGGTCCCGCGCGGCCCAATACTTGCTGATGCTTGTGCGTCATCCTGATATCGGAGTCTGGCCATGCGCAGCGTCGCAATATCGTTTCTGGTGATCTCGGTGCTGAGCGCCTGTTCGATGTTCGGGGGGGAGAAAGTACATTCGACTTACGTGGGGCCTGCTGCGATGGACCAGGATCAGATAAATCGCCTGCTCTTCGAACAGGGATTTAGGAATGTTACGGGTCTGCACAGGAATGGCAACGACTGGATTGGTTCGGCGCAAGACCGCGATGGACAGACGGTGAACTTCGATATCGACAAAGCGGGGACGGTTCACACCAAGTAGTCAGCCGCGCGAACTCATCCAAGGCACGTCGCGTCTTTGGGCCGCCCCTAGGCTTCATCGGAGTGCTGGTCTGCAGCACCGTCGTTGGTGGCTTACTCTTGCGCCTGCTGCACTAGGCTGAGGATTTTGGGCCTCGGTTCATTGCTAAGCGCTGCTCTGTCAGCCCAGTGGCCTCCGGGGCCGCCCGATATCCTGGCCGAGTTGCTCATCGCAACGATTTCGGGGCCAGCGCCCCCAAGAAGTACGACTTCGCAAAGTCCACCAAATCACGTGTGGAGAAGAAAAAGGCGTCTGCATTGCCGACGCGTCTCGCCCTCAGAGCGCGTGCTTCAGTAAATTGCTTACCGACGACCGGGAAATGAACGCCATTGTCGAACGCCATGTCGGACGTCTCCACCCAAACGCGCTTGCCCTCCTGAACAATGGGAAATCGGCTTACGGTCGTCCTCCTGTTAGGGACCAAGGACTCCGCGTAGTGCAAAGATGAGCATCGATTGAATCCAACGCCTAACAGCAAAGTGTGAGCGTCCAGCTCGTAAAGCCTTTCAAAGGGCGTGCCCGGGCCCTCGCAAAATTCCAGCGCGTGATGCTCCGTAATTTCGCGAGCGTGCCGCCCGTTTGCGCAAACTGACACGAGCGGATGATCGCTCCTTTGCGTCCCAGGGTAAGTCCGAAACGCCTCGGGAATGGCACCCATGGTTGTTGGCGTCGTGAGTGGGTCAAAAACCGGTAGGTTCTCGCGTATCTTCTCATGCCATTCCGGCGGCACTCGCGGGTCATTCCAAGTGCTCGGATCAGATACGCGAGGTGACTCAGCTGGCATTACGAGCGTGCCGGCAGTTCCGAGCACATCGAGCAGCGCCCGGATGACCGTAGTCGGGCCGCCAACAGTCCAGCCGATCTGTCCAAGCGAGGAATGAACCATCACCGTCATACCCGATTGCAACCCGAGGTCCGACAGTTCTTGGTGGAGCGAAGCCAGCGTATTCGGCGGCGACATCAGATTGCTTTCCGAGTGCGAGGTGCTCGACTGGAGCTTACCCGGACTCGTGATGCGGTCAACGATGGAGATTCGCCGAGGGCGGGTCCGGGACGTAAAGAAGTGTGCCCCCCCTGGATTGGGGAGCGGCTCGCTGCTAGAGCGCACTTTGATCTGCCGACAACAGTGTCAGGTGCCTGGTACGCGCAAGAGCTGCAGGCTCTTGTAGTCCTCGAGGTACTCCAGTGCGCCGCGAGCCATCGCCGCCTCAACGATGGGTTGCAAGCGTTGATAGCCGAGCGACTTTCTGTACAGTGCCACCAGTCCGCCGGACGCGAGCTTTGAGGTGAGCAGGTCAAACACTCCTTCGTCGCTCAACAGATGACACGGCGTGGTGCTGCTGAACTCGCACAGGTGGAACAGCGTGACCAGGTCGAAGCTCGGCAGCGATGCTGCCTGCAGGTCGTGCACGTCGGCGAATAGCACCTTGTAGCTCCGACCCAGGAGCGGATCGCGGATGACCAGCTTCACGTAGCGCTTGAGCTCATCGGGCGATACGGTCACCCCCAGGATCACGTTGCCCGTGCCCTCGCTGCGGTTACGCAGTCCTACGACGTGATGACCGCCGGTTCCGAGATGAAAGATCGACTTCGAGCGGATATTGCGCTCTTGAAGGAAGTCGCAGAAATGCAGATCGCAGGAACACATTCTCTCCCACAACGGCCAGCTATGCGGCACGATCCGCATGCGCCCGGGCTGCATGCGACGCAGCACCGCCTCCTTGGCCCCACCCGCGCGCTCGTAGAAGCTCCACGCCCGTCCAACGACTCGCGCCCACCACGGCCAGCTCGTAGCCACGACGGGCGGGCTCTCAGGCGTTGTGTGATTCATTGGGTCGCTTCCGGGCCCGACCAAGGTGCTGCTGTGCACAGACGTTGCAGATCATTCCGCACACAAGGGTAAAAGGCGTCCTTAAGGGGTCATCGAATACTAGTGCGGAGAATATACCCTGGCTCTTCGAGTAAAAGCCCCGACGCCACCCTCCAGCGTTCCCGCCATCAGAAGCACCACTGGCCCTCGAAAACGGAGGGCGTCATGCGGCGCATTCGTCCGACGCGGGTAGGCGGCGCGAGGTGCTCCCGGAGCGGCGATCGCTACTTCAGGAAGGGGGGTCGACTACCGATCGGCTTTTGCGGCGAGCGGCTTCAATCGGTGGAGCTGCTCGAGAAGCGCCTGCGGTGAAACCGGATGGCCCAGGAAACCCTCCATCAAGCTGCGAGTGTCGCGCTCCGAGCCATAGCGCAGTAGGCGTTCCGAGAGCCACCCATACCAGCGGGGATCTCCTGCATCGAAAGTGCCCAGCGCTTTGGCTATGTGCTCCCGCATTTCGGCAGTGAGTACTGCCCCCAAGCCGTAGTTCACCATGTAGCCGGGAAGGTCTGCCAACTGAACTCGCACCGCCCACCAGGAAAACTCGGGATGAGGCGTGACGTGCAAGTAGCGGCTGGTGATTTCCGTCCAAAGCGCGTTGGGGTCCGTCTTGGGAGCCTGCAGCATGCGCACTTCAAACAGCGACCAGGCCACATCCAGCATGACAGCGGAATATAAAGCTCGCAGTGAGAGTTGTTCCGGCGCTTCATGGCCCAGATAGCGTCGCTGCCAGGTCGGCTCGTAAGTGCTCCAGGCGGGGACGTCCGCGAAGGCTTCCGCGAAAAGGTCACTAGGCCAGTCGACGAAGGCAGGACGATTTCGAATCGCCGTGATGTTCACGACGTGACCGCTCTCGTGCACCAGCTCATTCAATACGAACAAGCCACCCCGCTCATATGGGGCTGAAACACGCGCGGCCGTAGGTCGCCAGCGGCCGTTCATCATGCGTCCGTGCGTGACGAATTCCGTGTAAGCCAGGGCAGCCTTGTCCGGACGCGGGGCAAGATCGTAGAGCGTTCCCATTTTCTCCAAGTCCGCGCCCAAATCACGGTAGTACCGCGCGTTGATAGGCTGTAGCGATTGTCGCGGGATGTAGCCGGCGAGCAAGCGATCGGCCGCGCTTGCGTCGAAGCGGAGGTCCCAGGGCTCGAGCATCGCGTCGCCACTTGACTCGCGCCAAGTATGGAGGATCCGGACGAGCCAACGTTCGACTTCCTGAGGACTGATGCGAACATCACGCGCTGCGTTGTCGATTTCCGATCCGTGCTTCGCCCCTTCAGCGGCCGCCGCGGCGATCATGCGGCGGTATGGACTGTCGGGTTCATCCTTGCCATTGATGGCCTGCCACAACGGAACAAAGGCCAGGAAGATCGCCTTGCGGCGGCCTGCATCGGCTGTTTCATTGAGCAAGTCGAGAGCGGAAACGCGGTTGACCTTGCCACCCTCGAAGCTGAGGTTGTTCCCTATCTCGACGAAGCAGGCGACCAGAGCGGATTTGAGGTCGGAATAGTCAATGTCGTGACGGGTTGCATGCCGACACTGGGCCCCCTTCTCGCCAGTCTTTTCACCGCCGGTGAAGGCTTGCATCTGCTTCCGCATGGCCGCGACGGCTCGGGTGTCGCCTTCGGAGAGCCCGGAGGGCGATAATTGCTGCAGTTCCTTGTCCAGTCTGGCGCGGTTGTCCCTGTAGAACTGCACCCAGCCGGCACGGTCTTTGCCCTGATAGGTGGTTAATAGGCCCGAATCGATGGTTGCCAGGATGGTATTGGCATCACTGACATCCGCATACAGATACTCGATCGAGGAGATCTTCGAGCCGGTGCGGGGAGTGGCATCCGCGGCCATGGTTATCGACGAAGCTAACAAACTGCAAGCAAACGCGGCCGAGACGGCCCGTTTCGAGCTGCAGAACGCGCGGATGACAACAGTAGCCCGGGCGGCGAGGGCGAGCGCCTCGGCTGTCACTGGGATCTCCATTACGCCAGCGGGGCGGGCGCCGTCCGGCGCCTCAGAGACGCGAGAGCACTAGCTTCATGAGATTCAGAGCGGCAGCGTCCACCGTGGCGCGATCGTGCTTGAAGTCGATGATGCCCACATCGACTTCGTACTTGCCCTGCTTCACGCTCAGATCACCGCTGTGCGGGAATCCCTTGAAGGCCTCCTGTCCAATCCCCGTCACGCCGGTTGCGTGTGGGGAGCTGGACATGGTCTGCCACAGAGAGTTGTCGAAGTTTTGGACGATGATTCCGACACCCGAGGCGCCCGAGCTCCCATCAGGGGCGTCCCAGTCGCAGGAGGCCTGAGTGTCCGTCGTCTGCAAGCGTCCCGCACCCATCACGGCTCCGGTAGCCTGCTTGATCTCCTCCAGTGTGAGCAGGTCGCAAGCCTTGATGGCCGAAGCGTTGCCCCCGCCGGTTCCCGCCGCGCCTTCTGCTTTAGATTTCGACGAGGAATTACAGGATGCCAGACCGCTCGCGACGACAATCGCAACGGCGAGGCTCCCGACCATCGGATGCAGAATTGGCTGCTTGGGGTGACGCTGACGAGCCATCGCTTGAGATTATACAGCAGGCCGCGAGACGGCGTGGACACAGAGTCGGCACAAAGTCGATTCCTCGGCCGCCTTCGATCGGGCCCTGCTGACGCGATCAACGTGACCAGGAAAAGGTGACCTTCTCTACGTGCGATTCGATAGGATGAGGCCCGGGAGATGTGCCTGCGGAGCACGTGCGCTCTTTCTTCAGCGACAGGCTCGTGAATTTCGAGCTCGATAGCATCGTCACCCGACTGAGGCCAGAATTGACACGCTGCTTGCGAGCTATCGTGACACCCTCCATCGCTAGCGCTCCGTCCAGACGCTCGCATGGGCACTCAGCCCCTCCGGCCATCGCTGTAATGTGGCTTCTCCTCTTGTGCTGTGCTTGCACGGTTCTTACTACCGCTGCCGGCTGCAGGACCGAGCCGGTTGCGAACGCTGCGGCCGAGCAACAGATACCACCGCCCGATGCGCCTCGTGAGCTCAAGACACTCATCGGTGAGTACGGCGCCGCGAATGATTGGTTGACCGTTTATGAAGCAGACGGACAGCTATACGCGGACGGGTTGGGGCTGAACCGGGCGAGATTGCGCCCTGTGGCCGCCTCACGGTTCATCACCATCGCACCGCCGACACGACAGGTGAACTTTGAACCGAATGGTGGAGGTCAGGGCGTGGCCGTAGAGGTTGATGGCAAACGATTGGCCCAGCGAGATGTCGGTCAGGAAGTCATCGAGCGGATCCGGTCGGGTGTGGCCGCAAACCCCCAGCAGCTGCGACAAGCCGCTCTCGCGGCGGTACCGCCAAGCGAGCCACCGCCCAAGCGACCGGCAAACCTGGTGGATCTGTCAAGTATGGATCAAGGCATCAAACTGGATATTCGCTACGCAAGCTCCAACAACTTCATGGGGTTCCCCCTGTACGAGCAAGCTGCAGCCTACATGCAGCGTCCGGCAGCAGAAGCATTGGGACGCGTGGCGCACTCCCTGGCGCGTAGAGGTTATGGACTGCTGATCCACGATGCGTATCGACCTTGGTTCGTGACCAAAATGTTCTGGGATGCGACGCCCCCTGCATCACATATCTACGTCGCTGATCCGTCACAGGCGTCACGGCACAATCGAGGGTGTGCCGTTGATCTGACCCTTTATGAATTGAAATCAGGTGAACCCGTCGAGATGACCGGACGCTACGATGAAATGTCGCGGCGTTCCTTCGCCGATTACGTTGGAGGCACGAGCCGGCAGCGTTGGTTCCGGGATCTGCTGCGGACCTCCATGGAGTCGGAGGGCTTTGCTGTATATCCGCAGGAGTGGTGGCACTTCGACTACAAGGATTGGGGTGACTACGGCATCGGAAACCGCACCTTTGCGGAGCTTCAGCGTCCCTGACTAATCCCTTGGGTATTTCTCACTTCACTGGGATCACCGGTTTCCGCCAGTGATCCCGGAGGCTGCCAGGGAGTTCGTCCGCTGCAATCAGCGCGCCCGGGGCGGCTAAGACAATTTCCGGGCCGCCTCCAGAAAACTTTCAATATCCGCGTCATTGTTGAAGAGCGCGGGGGACACGCGGACCGTACCGTTTCGCGCTGTTACATTGATCTTGTGCTCGGAAAACAGCGCTCTTGCTTGGCTGACGGGTTGGTTTATGTAGAATGCGACGATAGGGCAGCGGTTTCCCATCGGCGTAAACAGACGATGCCCCATGCGGGCGAGCTCTTGTTGCAATTTCAGCCCCTGCCGCACGCCATGCGCATCGATATTCGCGATGCCGATTTGCTCGATATATTTCAGGCTGGCGGCCAGCTCTGCCGTGGGGCCGTTCGATGCCGTGGCAGACTCGAACCGCCGGGCGTTGGTGTAGAGCTTGTAATGCCAGTCCGGAAGGCGTTCAGCGATTTGCCCCTCGCCGTACCGATCCAGCCTGAGGCGCTCAAAGAGAGCTCGCTTTACGTAGAAGGGTGCGACGCCATTGAGGCTCAGCAGCCACTTGTATGCGCCGGAACATAGGAAGTCCACTCCGCTCGCCCGCACGTCGACGATTACCGATCCGATCGCTTGGATCGCATCCGCGTATAGATAGGCCCCGTACGAGTGGGCGAGATCACCGAGCGACTTCAAGTCGTGAACGTATCCGTTCTGGTGAGACACGAGCGCGACGGAAATGAGCCGCGTTCTACGGTCGACGAATGGCTCGACGTCCTTCGCTTCCACGGCACCCCCACGATGCGGTGCTATTCGGAAGTCAATGCCAAGCTCCTTCTCCAGCACCCGATACAGAATGAATTCATTGTCGTAATGCAGAGAGGAAATGACTACGTTGTCGCCAGCTTTCAGGTCCAGCCCGCGCGCAATGACATTCTCAGCTTCCCCCGTGGAGTGAAGTAAGCCGATTTCATCGGGCGAGGCATTGATCAGCTTGGCGAAGCCGGCGCGGACGGCGTCGGATGCGGGGTCCGCTAGTGGATCAACGGCCTTACGATGCAGGGCCTCAATGCCTGCCGAGATCACCTGTTGTGGGATCGGCGCGGAATAGGCGGTATTTAGAAAAACCTGATCCGTCTTGACGATAGGAAAGTCGTCACGAATCGCCGCTTGATCGAAGCTGGACGTTGCCGGTGCGGCCGCCGCTGTGAAATCCGTTCGCCGCACTGTCATGGCTTGGGCCGCGGCCGATGCGATCCCAGCGGCGGCGGATATAAAAGATCGACGGCTCAGGGACACGCGCTTCTCCAGTTCTAATCCTTTCCAGGTTGGCACGCGGGAGCGGCGCGCCGCTCGCCCGCTTTTGATCGGGCATTGACCTTCAGCATATCTGCCTTCCGAATATAAGCAATCGGAGGAGACGTGCGACGACGTTTTGGCGCTCTTTAGCGTCGAGCTTCAAGGCCTGATACGGTAGCTTTTAATGTGCCCGTGCGGTTGCCTCGTTGCCGAAGATGCAACGCGGCGCTCGACGAAATGAGCTACCCAACCCATGGAGCCACGCCCACTCTCTTTTGTGTGTCGTCCGTCAGGGCAACGACGGTGCCAGCGATAGAGCGGGCAACGTAGCACCGCGGTCATCAGGTGATTGGGAGGCAGCTTATGAATCAGGCAAGGCTGAGGGATCGATCCCGGTCCAAAGGGAGATTCATGATGCTCCTCACAATAGGCACTGTCTTGATGACATCGCCCACCCTCCGGGCTCAAGCATCTGGCCTGAGCATGGAGCCTCGGGGGCTCGCTCAGGCAAACCCGCCACCGGCGAAAATCAAGGGTTCCTTCAAACTCGTGACGATCGGTGAGCTGCTCTATTCGCGCGCGATGGCGAACAGCGTGGACCCAGCCTTCCAGGCAGTGGCAAAACTAGTGCGCGACAGTGATCTGACGATCGCCGAACAGGAGGGCGTGTTTTTCGACCTCACCAAGTTCAAGGGTGTACCCGGCAGCGGCGGCCTGATCGGACTGCCTGAAAAGGCGGGCGATGAAAAGGCCATGGGAATCGGCCTGGTCGCGCTGGCCAACAATCACACCGGCGACTGGGGCTACGATAGCTTGTTGGAAATGGAACGGTTGCTGGATGCGGCAGGTGTGGCACACGCCGGCGCTGGGGGCAACCTGACGGATGCACGCAAGGCGGCGATCCTCGCGACCCCGCGGGGGCGCATTGCCATGGTCTCGACGGCGTCCACCTTCAAATTCCTGTCCAACGCCACGGACCGCTTTGGCGATGCCCCGGCGCGACCCGGCATCAGCGTGCTGCGGCTGCACAGGATCGATCTCGTGCCTGCGGAGCAGTTCGCCGCTTTGCGAGCGTTCGCCCTCGGCTCGACGAAATTCTCTCACCCTCCACCGAGCTCGGAGGCCACCGAGGTCACCCTCGATGGGTCCACGTTTCGTCAAGCCATGAGGGCCGGTGTGCTCTGGGAGATGAACGCCTTCGACCATTCGGACCTGCTGGGCGCGATCAGGAAGGCTAAGCACGATGCCGACTTTGTCATTTTCACCATCCACGCCCATGAAAGTCCGACAGGCATGGATGATGACAATCCCGAGACGGCCCCGTTTCTGGTGCAGCTCTTTCACGATGCCGTCGACGCCGGCGCAGACTTCATCTATGGCCATGGCCAGCACTCGTTACGAGGCATCGAGATTTACAAGGGCCGACCGCTCTTCTACGGCGTTGGCGCCTATTTCCTTTCAGGCGACCTGAAGCAGATGGGGGATGCCGCGACGGAAGTCTATGAGAGCCCGGGCATGCGGCTGCCGTCGAGACCGTCGCCGGATCGCGAGGTCACCGCCAATCCAGGTGGTGTCAATCCATCGGTGTGGTACGACGGCATCGTCGCGGTAACCGAGTACGATGGCCCGACGCTGAAGACGATCCGCCTCTATCCGCTCGACCTCGGCAACACCCCAGACAGGGCGCGGCGCGGCATCCCACATTTCGCCGACGCTGCGACGGCCGAGCGGATTCTGAGGAAACTTCAGGCGATCTCCGCGCCCTTTGGTACGAAGATCGAAATTCAAGGCTCCGTCGGGGTCATCCGTGTGAATTGACCGGTTGGCGAAGCACAAGCCGTACCTCGTGGCGCTCGCCGGGGCCTGCACCTCGCTGCTGCCCGGCTCCGCTGTCTCACAATGTCGCACTCACACTTATGAAGACAGTCCGACCCAGAGGGTCATACAGTGCCGGCCAACTATTGGTCGGCGAGTAGGCGAGGCCCAGGAAGATGGTGTCCAGCACCGGCGGATCCTTGTCCAGGATGTTGTTAACGCCTGCCCGCACCGTCACGTTGTCGCGAATGTGCCAGGCTGTGCTCAGGTCAAAGTAGCTGTAGCTGGGAATCTTCGCATCGATCAGAGTGCAGCATCCGCTCCCCAGGATAGGGTTCGTGGAGTTGATGTCGGCATTGACGTGGGCCAAATAGCGCCACTGGAGCGACACGTCGACGGTCCACGGTGTCACCCACGTCGTACGGACCGTGTGCCGCCACCGCGGCGCCGGGATCCCGCAGGTCGGACCGAAAAGGCCGCCGCAATCGTAGGAGCCTTCAGAGGGGACCGAGAACTCGTCACGGATCAGGCGCGTGCCCATGAAATTCGTGTCGAGGCTCCCCCAATTCTGCATCGGGAAGTGGTAGTCGGCCTGGAAGTCCACTCCGCGCTTGCGAATCGAAGTCAGGTTCTGGTTTACGGACAGGACGTAACCGGCTGCGCCCGTGAGGCTGCCATTGAGCGGATTGCGCGAGATGTCATCACAAAGCGCTGCAATGTTCGATGCGTAACACCCCTGCAAAACACTGCCCGCGGCCAGGGTGCCGATCGCATTGAGCACATTGATGTCCCAATAATCAATCGACGTATGAAAATCAGGCACGAAACTGGGGGTGAGGACAAACCCCACCGTCGTCGTATGAGCCACTTCGGGCTGCAGCGTCGGGTTGCCGCCGGTCTTGTTGTTACACGCCCCGGCGGGACACTCGACGATGTGGCCGTAGATGTTACTCGCAAATTGAGCTTCCGATACGCCGGCGGCGGCCAGATTCGACGACCGATAGCAGGTGGCGGCTGAGTAGCTGGGTGTGGAGCCCGCGCACGGATCTTCAAATGGCGCCCCACCGATCGACTGGGGGATGAAGAGCTCGACGACGTTGGGCGCCCGCTCGGTCCGCGCGTACGCTCCGCGGAGGCGGAAGTCGCTCGTCACGGCCCAATTCACGCCGAATTTGTAGGTGCCGGATGAGCCCGAAAGATTGTAATCGGACCAGCGGTAGGACCCATCGATGGAGAGGTCCTTCGTCAGGAAGCGATCGGCAACGATCGGCACAGACAGCTCGCCGTAGGCTTCCTTGACGTCGGTAGAGCCCGATACGGATGGAATACCCCCGATACCGAGGTCCCCCGAGCTGATGGCCGCATCGGGGGCGTCGTTCAGGTAATCTCGACGGTACTCGGACCCGATCGCGAGCCCGACCCCTTCATCTGCCCATGGGCTTTTGGCTCCGTAATTGCCCAGTTTGCCGACAAAGTTCGCGGAAAACACTTCCTCCGTCGTATAGCCCGAGACCGTTCCATCTTCTTCGATATAGGCAAATTGCTGCGGCGAGATGCCGGCGCTGAGTGGTTGAAAGATGTTCAGCGGCACGCAGCCCGCTGCCCGCGCAGCCGCACTGGCGCACATGGCCCCTCCGGAGCCGTCCGGGATCGCATCGAGCGCATTCGCTATCTTCGAGAGCGACGCTGCCCCGATGGTTCTGGCAGAGCTGTCGGCTCGGCCGTATTGGGCATAGGCATCGTAAGACCAGACGTCGTCTAACTTGCCCTTGATGCCCACGTCCATTTTGAATGCGTGGTGGACGAACTGATAATCCCGTGGCTCGTTCTGCAGCCGATAGCCGATGGACAAGAGGTCGGAGAGCACCCCCGGGTTGCCAGCGTTCGGTCCGCAAATGGCCTGTTGTTGACCTGAGGTTGCCAGAGGATCATCGCAATTGATCTGATTGATCGGACCGTTATCCACAAAAAGGCCACCGGGCGCGAGCTGTGCCGTCGCGGAATCCTCCTCGAACAGCAGATCCGAATAGGCCGTGACGCGGGTGTCGATATCATATTGGGCGAAGTATCCGCCCTGGTACCGGGTGTCCTGTCGTTGCAGATACTGCAGCGGCGCAAAGTTATAGGCTCGGCTCGCGACCCCAGCAGGCGTGTTGTTGTAGTAATCGACGAAATTCGTCCCGTGTGGATTGTTCGATAGAGTCTGAACAACAGGATTTAACACGTTCGAAGACAGCCAGTTGCCGGCTGCATCTTCTGTACCGTAGAAATTGCCCTGGAAGTTGCCGTAAGCGGAGTTCGACGAGCCGAGGCAAAAGTGGCCGTTGGCTCCGGCGTTGTTGAACGTGCTCGCAATAACGCAGGCTTCGGTGTCATAGGCGCTCTGAAGCACCGGCTTCAGATCAATGTAACTCAGATAGCCTTCCACGTTGCCTCGGCCGTCGTCCAGCTTGCTGCCAAAGGTAACGGTGACGTGCGTGTTGCGGCCCTGAATGGTATTTCCGCGCGGGGGTGTGAGGCCGGCATCCGTCAAAACGCTGTCCGCGGCGGCGTTGCCATTATCGTGCTGCGCAAATCCGTACTGAGCGTCGACCTGCACGCCCTGGAAGTCGTGCTTCATGATGAAGTTCACGACCCCGGCGATCGCATCAGACCCATAAATGGAGGCCGCGCCGCCCGTGAGGACGTCGGCTCTCTCGATCAGAGCCGAGGGAATGAGATTCAGGTCTGCAACGGGCTCCTGCGCATCCCCCGGTGGCATGCGGCGACCGTCGATGAGCACAAGAGTCCGGTTGGCTCCAAGGCCGCGGAGGTCGACGGAGGCAATGCCGGTCTGCGCGTTACCGTTGCTGAACTGCGTGTCGCTGGGCGACACCGCCGGGAGATTGTTGAGCAACGTTTCGACATCGACCGTTCCCTGGAGCTTGAACTCCTGCTGGCTGACGGTCTGGATGGGGCTGATCGCCTCGGTGTTCGGCTGCGGTATCCGAGAACCTGTTACCACCACTTCGGTCAGCTCTGTCGGGGCTGCCGCCGGGCTTGCCACTTGTGCGAGTGCCGAAATGGACATTGCCGCTAGCGCGTTGCCAAGGACCGTTGTCGTTGTCAGGCGCTTCAAACTGTTTGAAACATTCATGACACCTCCCCACTTTTCGGCGTCGCGCGTCAATGACCTTCAGACGAGAAGGAATCATCAGCGACCCCTCCCGTGCAATCTCACATGTAATTGTCAGCACCGGCCCAATGAAATGAAGCTAGCCGACAGTGGCTGAACGGAGCTAGGACAGAGTTGCGATGGCCGCGTTGCAGAAGCCGCAACAGCGGCACCGGCCCGTTTTACGAGAGGAATCATTAGCATGCACTCGATGCGAGCTGTGGTCGGTGCATGCTTTGGGGCCGGAGTCGCGGATGCGATCGAGGTCATCGTGCCGCTTGGAAGCCGCAATGTGTCTCAAGGGGAGGCCCGGGAAAGTCGGGTTGCATCGCGGCAGGGCACTCCTTTGGTCTCAAACCAGGTGTGACTTGCCGGTCGTGCCGAATGCTTCCGGCGCGCTCGTCAGACTACCGGAGAAAGTGATCGCGAGCCTGAGGTACTCTTTGCACACCCTGTCAGGACATCAAGGTGCAGCGTAATGAGCAACCTCGCCGGATGCGAGGGGCCGGCGTACTGCATTCGTTGCTGCAGTAGTCTGGAATGTCTGGAGGAGCTGGTCGATAAAGTTGGTCACTATGCGCGCCGGATGGTGCTTGCGTAAGGTGATCACATCGATCGTAGCCTCGCTCAGTGCCGGATGTTCGATGGGTACCGCTTTGAGGAAGTTCCGTGAACTTTCGCGCAGTACCGCCCGATAAGGCAGTATCGCGATACCGGATCCGCACCGAACGAACTCTCTGAGTGCCTCGAAAATGTTCGATGAAAACACCGGACTCAACGTGGCGGCCAATCCGGCTTCTTGGGCAGCGCGATCAAAGATCCGACGGACACCGAAAGTGACGTCAGGGAGGGCCAGCGATCGTCCGTCCAAATCCTTCAGCGTGACGGTTTTAGCGGCGGCCAACGGGTGCGAATTGGGAACCACGAGCATGATAGGCTCCGGGATGCTGGCGACCGTCACAATATCGGGCTGGGATGGGCAGCAAAACGTCACACCGAGCTCACAGTCACCGCGCCTCACATCGTCCACGACTTGAGGGGCCGGCACCACAGTGAGCCTGAAAGAGACCGCGTCATATTTCACACGAAAGGCAGCCACCGCCTCCATGAGGCCGCCGGACACGATGCTTTCCACGGCTTCGACGCGGATCAGCTTCCGCCGGCTGCCACGCCAGTCATTGAGGTCCGCTCGCAGGCTGTCGTAGTCGAGAACGACCGATCGCGCGTATTCGGCGACGAGGGACCCGGCGTGAGTAAGCTTGACTCCGCCGGAGGTGCGATCGAGCAGAGTCGTTCCGATATGGTGCTCGAGGAGTGCGACTTTGCGGCTAACCGAGGAGGGAGCGATTTCGAGGAGCTCGCTCGCTTTGCGGATGGAACCCGACTGAGCCACCGCATGAAATGCCCTCAACTCGCTTGGGAACATGAGCTGCCCCCCAACCGGTTCCGCGGAAAACCGGCGGTAAATAATAGATAACCCGCACCGCTTCGAGCCGCCGTTCGATGTGTCCGATGCTCCTTGCGGGGCGGCCAGCGCGCCGATTTTCGTCGAGCGTTGCGGTTCACGCAACAGTGTGGATGCTTCTTCACCATTGCCCGCTTCGGGGGCGTGTGATGAGCTACGTGCCGCCAAGCTCTCCCTGACACAGTCGCCGCCGCCAGACCTGCTGGCTTATGGATACGTTAGGGATAAAACAAATGAAGCGCGTGGGATTGATAGGATTCGGGGCGATCGGCCGCTCAATCGCCCGGCTTTGGGGGACTCTGCCCGCGCATTCATTTTTGTTGGCGGGGGTCTGCGCCCGCTCCTGGCAGGCCGCGGAACCCAGCCATGCGCTGCCTGAAGGCACAAAGCTCTGTACAGAAGTAGAGCAATTGCTGGCATTGCAGCCTAGATATGTGATTGAGGCGGCCAGTCACAAGGTCGTGCAAGCCCACGGGTCAAGGATCCTGCGCAGCGGCTGCTCTCTTTACCTGTTGTCGGTCGGAAGTCTGGCGGAGGAGGCGTTACGTAACTCGCTGCTCGCTGCCGCAAAGGAGGGTGGCAGTCAGATTCTGGTCCCGGCCGGGGCGCTCGCAGGTTTTGATGGCCTGCTCGCTCTGGCTGGCGACGGGCTGCGCTCTGTCAAATACACTTCGAGGAAGCCCTGCGAGGCCTGGCGGGGTACCGCGGCCTCTGAAGCCTATGACCTCGATCGTCTGACAAGGCCCACTGTTATTTTTAGTGGCAGCGCCGGTGAGGCTGCGCGCGTTTATCCGAAGAACGCAAATCTTGCCGCCGCAGTGGCGCTCGCCGGCCTCGGATTCGACCGTACGCTCGTTGACCTCATCGCCGATCCCGAGGCGCGCGGCAACACGGGTTCTATCGAAGCCGTCAGCCGCAGCAGCACGCTGAAGCTGAGTGTGTCCAGCCATGCCTCCAGCAATCCCAAGACATCCGCCAACGTAGGTCCCAGCGTCATTTCAGCATTGCGCAATGGGAGCGGGTTACTCCGGTTCGTTTGACCTCAGAGGCTCGATATCACGATGGGAGTCCGATAGGCTCGCGCTTGTTGCAGGCCTCGCCCTCAAACCGGCTTCCCATGATCGACACGAGCCGCCCGTGACACGCAGCGTAGCCGGCGACCAGGGCATGACCTGGCAGCAGTGGCTCGCCGTTGGCGTGTGCGTTTGGCTCAACGTGATAGACGGATTCGACATTCTCGTGATGTCCACCGCCGCCGGCACCGTCCGTCATGACCTGTCATTGTCCGCCACCAGCCTGGGATTGGTCTTGGGCGCAAGTCTCGCGGGCATGATGCTCGGTGCCTTGTTGCTGGCCCCTTTTGCAGATCGCTATGGGCGGCGACCGTTGATTCTGGTGTGCCTGGTGATCGGGTTGGTCGGCATGATCGCCGCGGGCTTCTCCTCCAACTCTCTGGACCTCATGCTCTGCCGGCTCGCAACGGGCTTCGGCGTGGGTGGCATCATGCCCGTTCTGAACACCATCGTGGCGGAAGTGAGCACGCTTGATCGCCGCAATGTGGCGATCACTCTCCAGGCGATTGGGTATCCCGCCGGGGGGCTCGCGGCAGCTCTGCTCGGTAATGCGGCGCTCGAGTCACACGGCTGGCGGTTGCTCTTGCAGTCGGCGTGCGTACCGACTGCGATCGGCTTGCTTTCGGTTGCGCTCTTCCTGCCGGAATCCGTTTCGCTTCTGTTGTCGCGGCGTCCGCCTGATGCCTTGGCACGGGTTAATTCCTCCTTGCGCACCCTGGGGAAACCGCCGCTCGCCGTCTTGCCGCCATCCTCGCAGCCCGGCGCCACCAGCACTGTGCGGGCTCTGTTGTCCGGGCCTTACACCCTCGCGCTGGTTCTGTTCGCATCTGCGACCTTCCTCACTCAGTTCAGCTTCTATTTCTTCATCAGCTGGCTGCCGAGCGTCCTGCAAGCGCATCTGGCGGCCGGGTCCGCAAAGGCCGGCGGGGCCATGACGCTCAACCTGGGAGGTATCGTAGGTGACCTGATATTCGGGGCGCTCTGTTTGCGGCTTCGGGCGAGACCGCTGACGCTGGGCGCCCTGACAATCAGTTTTCTGAGCGTCTCGTTGCTGGCCCAAGCTCTGGACACACAAGCGCTTGCGCTGGGCCTCGTGCTGGTTGACGGCGCGGCATTGTTCGCCGCAATGGCGGGCATTTATGCGATTGCCCCGCAGGCATTCCCGACTCTCGTGCGGGCCTCGGGGACGGGTTTCGCCTTCAGTTTGGGCCGGCTGGGCGGAGCATTGTCCCCCGTCATCGGCGCCTATGTTCTCAGTGCGCCAAAGGTGGGAGCGGGGCTAGGCCTGATCTCAATGGGGCTCCCACTAGTCGCTGCTGGCGCGCTCCTAGCTGGCCTGCGCACGGACCGCGGGGACGTAACCTGAGTACGAGCCGATCGCCGTGAGGTCAGCAGCGCTGGCAATCGCCATAGGGTGCGGAATGTGCAACGCACCGTTGCAATGTCGAGTATTCCTCCCTATCGGGAAAATGGCGCAAAAAAGATCATTAGGTAGTCGGAGGCAACGTGCGAGCCATTTCGTTGATCCTGCTTGCGTGCGCACTGCTGCACATCAGCACCGCCGAGTCCGCCGCCCCGGGGGCCCAGAGGCAGATTGAAGGCGCGCCGCAAGCTCCGCAGAAGTGTGAGGTAAAACTCACACTGCTTCCTGCGCAACTAGGCGACGACACAATCGAATCAGTAGCTGTCGACCTGACCTTTGATGCCATCCAGCTCTCCGCAAGCGATCCATTGGTGCGGCTCGCGCTCATCGCTGACAACGTCGATACAGTCGCGACGAACATAGAGGATTTAGAAGCTCACGACGCCAAGGGAGCGCTCAAGCTGACCTCGCGCGACGTCGATCTGCCCACCGAGGGGGCGCGTGACTCCGAAACCGGCGGCGCGACTCGTGAGTGGTTCGGGGATCGCGCACCGGAGGGTAGGGTCAGTATCCACTACAGAGTGCCGGCAATGGC
>Ga0070741_10008589_pt1 | contig 20376 bp, 18 predicted proteins | sample Coa_R1_4_FD_66440 | JGI IMG/M metagenome (GOLD analysis project Ga0070741, IMG submission 66440) | Surface soil microbial communities from Centralia Pennsylvania, which are recovering from an underground coalmine fire - Coalmine... | ecosystem: Environmental > Terrestrial > Soil > Unclassified ...
GGAGACCACACCGAGCTGACCCGCCCGCCCCCGAACCCGGCTCCGCAAGCTCCGCCGGGTGCTGCCGCATGCCCCCGCTACGTCTTATTTTCGGGTCAGGGGAAATCTTCCACGTTGATGACGGGCTGCGAGTGTGCTCCTGTCCCGGTAGCCGCAGGCTGCACTCCAGGCACAGGCTGCGCCGCACGCGGCCAGACCCGGCGGCCAGGCCCAGCGGCCGGCACGGGCCATGCGCGCCGGCTCGTACTACCCGCCGCACGAGATGAACTGGTAGACGTACCAGCCGGGGTTGACGGCGGGCGCGACGATGACGTCCCACCAGCCGGTGCCCTTCTCGTGCGCGCCCTTCGGATAGCGGTACTCCAGAGCGCAGTAGTAGTCCCCGCGCTTGGTCGCCGAGCACGACTTCGCCTTGACGTCAACCGCTTCGGAACGCATGGCCATCAGCGCCTTGAACGCCTGCGGAGTCGTCACATGGTGCAGCGCGGTCACGTCGTCACGATTGTCCGCGGCCGCGAAATAGCGCAGCGCGGCCAGCGGTGTGGCGAAATGGACCTTCGTTGTCTCGGCAATGGGGGATGCGTTAGCGGCCGGCTGGACGGCGACGGCAGCGGCAACACTGAGGACAGCGGCGATCGTTAGAGCGGCAGGAACATGGAGTCTCATAGCAAATCCGTTCAATCGGGCAAATACTGACAACCCGATCACGCGGGGGAGTGCTGCCCGGTTGCACGGCGGCCGCTATGCCGCTATGCCGCTATAAGACGGGTCCGATGAGGTCCCACTTGTTGCCGGCGATGTCGAGGAACACCGCTACCTGACCGTAGGGCTCGGTGCGGGGTTCCGTGACGAACCGCACGCCCGCCGACGTCATCCGCGTGTACGCGGCGTTGAACTCGTCAACGTGCAGGAAGAAGCCGACCCTGCCCGCGGCCTGCGTCCCGACGAACGCGGCCTGCTCCGGCCCGTCAGCCTGGGCGAGCAGCAGGCCAGTCTCGGCACCTGGCGGCCGGACGACGACCCAGCGTTTGGGGCGGCCGTCGTTGGTGCGGGCGGGTGAGTCCTCCGCCAGCTCGAAGCCCAGCACGTCCACGAAGAACTCGATGGCGAGGTCGTAGTCAGCTACCACGACGGTGACGAGGCCCAGGCGCACTGCGCCAGCATAGGCCAGAGAAAGCCGGGCCCGGGGCAAGCACCCCTGGCCGTTCGGACCAAAACAGCCGTCGATGATCGTAGGGTCAGTCGCTGTCGAGGTGCCAGCGGACGATACGGAATCCGTACGTCAGCGCGGCGTCCAGGCGCTGCTGGTCGAACCGTCCATCCGGATCCCTCGGTATCGGAATGAACCGGCCGATCATCGGGTTGGCCGCGACCATGATCCCGAGCAGCCGCTGCACTTCGCCGGGATCGCGGACGAGTTCGGGCCGGGCTTGCAGGTCGCGTCCCCGCAGCCGGATTCGCACCGGCTTGCCATCGGCAAGGTTGAACTTCCAGTTGCCCCCGCCCGGGGTAAGCAGCACTCCCTCCTCCTTGACGTAGCTGAGCGGCTGCCGGTAGGAACGGCCGGTCCTGCGGCCGGTGAAGAAGACCAGCATGAGCCGCTTGCCAAGTGGCGTCGCGAACGGCAGCCCGAGGACTGTGCGCATCGGGACGTTCACCACTTTGAAGACTCGCTGCTGGATGCGGTTCCTGCGGGGGCGCGTGGCTGGCGTGGCCATCAGTCTTGCTCCTAGATCGATGTCTAACACTTAGATATCTAACTCTTAGACATCAGGTTAGCCGGCTGCGGCGGTGAGGGCAACCGACGGCGGACACGGGACAGGACGCCCGTCGCGCCGCGGGGGATTGACCGCGGTGCCGGTATACGGAAGGCTGTGCGCGGGCTGGCTGCCGGACGCGTGAGGAGAAATCGCTGTGCTGCTGGAGAACAAGAACGCGATCGTCTACGGGGCGTCGGGGTCGATCGGCAGCGCGGTAGCGCGCGCGTTCGCGCGGGACGGCGCGCGGGTGTTCCTGGCCGCACGCACGCTGGCGAAGCTGGAGGAGGTGGCGGACGGGATCCGCGCGGAGGGCGGGCTTGCCGAGACCGGGCAGGTCGACGCGCTGGACAAGGAGTCGGTCGACGCGCACGCTGCTCGCGTGGCGGCGGAAGCGGGCCACATCGACGTGTCGTTCAACGCGGTCGAGGTGGGCAACGTCCAGGGTGTTCCGCTGACCGAGATCTCCGTAGAGGACTTCCTGGCTCCGATCACCCGGCTGTGCCGGACGAATTTCCTGACCGCGACCGCCGCCGCCCGGCACATGGCCGCGCAGGGGTCGGGCGTGATCGTGACGCTGTCCGCCTCGTCGGTCAAGGAGACTCGCCACGAGATGGGCGGGTTCAGCCTGGCGAACGCGGGAATCGAGGCGCTTACCCGGGCACTGGCCGGGGAGTTCGGCCGCCGCGGTGTGCGTGTCGTGGGCATGCGCTCGAACTTCGCCCCGGAGACTTATCCCGAGGTGACGCTAGAGCAGCAGGCCCCGCTGCTGCGGGACACGCTGCTCGGCCGGCTGCCCCGGCTGGCCGAACTGGCCGCGACCGCGGTGTACCTCGCCTCGGACGGAGCGGGCGCGATGAGCGGCGCGATGGTGAATCTCACGTGCGGGGCCATCATCGACTGACCGTGCGGCGGCGCCGGCCACCAGGGCCGGCGCCGCCGGATTGCTCAATCCGTCAGGGTGCTCAATCCGTCAGGGTCCGGAAGAACTCGCGGATGTCGCCGACGAGCAGGTCGGGCACTTCTATGGCGGGGAAGTGGCCGCCGTCGTAGAACTCGGACCAGTGCGTGATCGTGTGCGCCTTCTCGGCGAACGGGCGGATGGCGTAGTCGCCCTTGGCGAAGACCGCGACACCGGTCGGGGTGGTGCCCTTCGGCTTGGGCGCGAACATCAGCGGGTCGTGGAACCGCTCGTAGTAGTAGTTCGACACGCTGAGCGCGGTGTCGGTGAGCCAGTAGATGGTCGCCGTGGCCAGGACGATGTCGCGGTCGATGGTCACCGCGCTCCACTCCTGGTACTTCTCCGCGATCCAGGCGAGCTGGCCGGCGGGCGAGTCCGCGAGCAGGTGCGCGATCGTGCTGGGCCTGCTCCCGGCTAGCTGCATGTAGGCCGAACCGTCGTCCTGGAACTGCTTCATCCCGGCGAGCCGCTGCTTGTCGCCGTCGGTCAGCGCGGCCATGTCGGCGGGATCGCCGGTGGGGAACGTGACCAAGGCGTTGGCGTGTACCCCGATGACGTGTTCGGCGTCGTCCCGGCCGATGCGGGGGCCGAGGAAGGCGCCGTGGTCGCCGCCCTGGATCCCGTACCGGCCATAGCCGAGCCGCGCCATCAGCGTGGCGAGAGCCGCGGCGACCCGGCCATCGGTCCATCCGGCCTCGGTGAGCGGGCCGGAGAAACCGTGCCCGGGCAGCGAGGGGATGACCAGGTGGAAGGCGGGATCCGCCGGGTCGGCCGGCTCGGTCAGCGGGCCGATCAGCGCCATGAAGTCCAGCACGGATCCAGGCCAGCCGTGGATCAGCAGCAGCGGCGTCGCGTCCGGCCGGGCCGAACGCACGTGCATGAAGTGCAGGTTCTGCCCGTCGATAGTGGTGGTGATCTGCGGATACTGGTTGAGCTGTGCTTCCACTCGCCGCCAGTCGAACTTCTCGGTCCAGTAGCTGGTCATCTCCCGGAGATAGCCGACCGGGATGCCGCGCTCGGTGCCGGCACCGGCCAGGTCGGTGACGAAGCGGGTGCGGCGCAGCCGTTCGCGCAGGTCATCGATGGCTCGGTCATCGATCTCGACGCGGAAGGGGCGGACTTCGGATGCCGTGGCGTTGTCTGTCATGTCTTCAACGATGCCGGTAAAGAGGGGGTCGCCGGATCTGGAGAATTCGTTATCTTCGCCACCTCCTATCATTACCGCTTATGGCCAGTTTCCCCGTGAGCAGCGCTTTCGTCGGCCGGGCCGCGGACCTGGCGCTGCTGGAGGCGGCGGCGCGCGATCCGCTTGTCGCGGCGGTGCTGGTCAGTGGCGAGGCCGGCCTCGGCAAGAGCCGTCTGGTGAGCGAGTTCCTCGCCAGACTGGATAAAGAGACGGTCGTGCTGACCGGGCGGTGCCCGGAACTCGGCGCCGAGAGTGTCCCGTTCGCGCCGTTCCTCGCGATCATGCGCACGCTGCGACCGGCTGGGCCAGCCGCGCTGTCCGGCCCACCCGTGCTGTCCGGGGGCGAGATGCTCGCCGAGCTGGAGCTGCTGTCGCGGGAACGTCAGGTGGTCCTGGTCGTCGAGGACCTGCACTGGGCCGATGAGTCCAGCCTTGACCTGTTCGCGTTCCTGATCGCGAACCTCGTCCACAGCGACGTGCTGCTGGTGGCCACTTGCCGACCGCGTGGCGCGGGCCGGCTGCGCGGCATGCTGGCGGAACTACGGCGGCTGCCCAGCGTCACGGCGATCGAGCTGCGGCCGTTGACCCGCCACGATGTGGGCAGGCAACTGGCCGCTCTGCTCGGCCGCGAACCCGAGCCCGGGTTCGCCAGCCGGGTGTACGAACGCAGCGAAGGCTATCCGCTGTTCGTCGAGGCGCTCAGCAACTCCTCGGGTTCTTCGGATTCCTCGGGTTCTCCCGGTTCCTCCGATGGAATGCCAGCTGACCTGCGGGAACTGTTGCTGGCGTGGACGGCGGGGCTGCCCGAGGACCAGCGTTCGGTGCTCCGGGCCGCGGCGGTGGCCGGATCACCCGTCGGGCACAGGCTGCTGACCGAAGCCGCTGGGCTGCCCGAGCAGCGGACCGAGGACGCCATTGTCGCGCTGGCTGCTGCGCGGCTGCTCGTCGTGCGTGCGGCCGAGTACGAGTTCCGGCATGTCCTGTTCCGGCAGGTCGTGTACGAGAACCTGCTGCCGGCCGCGCGTACCCGGCTGCACGCCCGGCTGGCCGAGGTCCTGCTGGCCGACCCGAGCCTGCTGCCCGCCCAGACCTACGCCGCCGAACTCGCGCAGCACGCCGCGCTGGCGGCCGACTGGCCGACGGCGATCACTGCCTCGTGGCAGGCTGCCGACGCCGCGGCCGGGAGCGGAGCCCGGCCGGAGCAGATCCGCCATCTGGCCCGGATCCGCGACCTGTGGGACAAGGTCCCCGATGCCGCCGCGACGCTGCCGGTCAGCCGGCTCGGCCTGCTCGAGCGGCTCGCCGAGGCGTGTGCGCAGCGGGGCGTGATCGATCCTGGCCTGGCCGCCGTCGACGAGGCCCTGGCGCTGGCCAGCCAGGATCCGCCGTGCCGCGTCGCCAAGCTCCTGCTGCTGCGCGCCCGGCTGGACAATCAGGCCGGCGGGGGCGAGGCTGACCTGCGGCGGGCCCTGGCCCTGCTCGACACGGCGCCCGGCGGCACGGCGCCCGGCGGCACGGCGCCCGGCGGCACGGTGGCCGCGGAACGGCTGCGCGGAGCGCTGCTCGTCGAGTTGGCATCCACGCAGATGTTCAGCGGCGATCCGGCCGGCGCTGCCGCCAGTGCCAGCGCCGCCCTCGACACCTTCGGCGTCGACACCGTCGGCGCCGGCGCCGCCGTCCAGGACGGCGACGCCCTCGACGCCGCCTTGCCGGCCCGGGCCCATGCGATGCTCGGCCTCGCCGCGGCCGACTCGGACAGTGCTGTCGCGATGGCACATTTCGCCACCGCGCGCTCGGTCAGTCCCGATCCCGGTACCCGGCTGACCGTGGTCATGTGGGAGTCGGCCGTGCTGGTCGCGGCCGGCCAGTACGAGACCGCGATAGCGGTGATCCAGCAGGGCCTGCGCGCCGCGCACGAGGGGTTCCAGTTCGTGGAGAAGGGCCCGGTGCTCACCGTGAAGTGGGTGCAGGCGCTGACCGCGCTAGGCCGCTGGCCGCAGGCGCTTGACCTGATCGAGGAGACGCTGACCGACCAGGTGCCGCCGATGAGCCGGGCGGTGCTGCTGCTGTGCTACGCGAAGATCAAGCTCGCGCAGGGGGACCCGGCCGCGGCCCGGACGTCCGTCCAGGCCGCCGAACCGATGCTGTGCCAGTCTGGCGCCTCCGCCCAGTCGGGGTGGGCCGGGCAGTACCGCCTTGAACTCGCCGCCGTCAAGGCCGACCTCGCTGCCCCGGACCAGGCGGTCGGCCTGCTCACCGACGCCCTGACCAGCGCGAACCCCCGGATGCACCACCACGCGATGTGGCCCATGCTGGCGACGGCGGCGAGGCGCGCCGCGGAACTGGACGAGCCAGGTCACAGCGCGGACCTGCGCGCGCTCGCCGCCACGCTTCAGTGCACCACCAGGCCGGATACCGCCTGCCAGCTGACGGTGACTGCCGCGCTGACCGGGCAGGCGGCGCAGTGGGAGCAGGCGGCGCGGGCGTGGCACGAGCTGCGCCAGCCGTTCGAGCATGCCCAGGCGATGCTCTCCACCGCCCGCGCCCACATCGTCGCGGGCGCCCGGCCGGACGCCCGGACAGCACTTCAGGCGGCGCTCACTGTCGCGCGGGAGCTGGCGGCGCGGCCGCTGGCCGAACAGGTCGAAGAGACGGCCCGGCGGGCCGGCCTCAGCGTCGCGCCCGAAGGCGCGGTCGCGGATATCCCGGCGGACACGGGTCAGCGCGACGGACTCACCGCCAGGGAATTCGACGTGCTCCGGCTGATCGCCGCGGGCCTGAGCAACCGGCAGATCGGCACCGAGCTGTTCATCAGCACCAACACCGCTGGCGTGCACGTTTCCCGCATCCTCGCCAAGCTCGGCGCGGCCACCCGTACCCAGGCCGCGGCCATCGCCCGCGAGCGCAACCTGGTCCGCTGAGGCCGGGGCGCGCGGCATGCTAGCTTGCCAGGATGGATGGAAACCGTGAGCTGGCGGAGCGGTTCATCGCAAGCCTGGAGGCCCGGGACTGGGACGTCTGGGCTGGCCTGCTGCACCCGGCCGTGATCTACGAGATCCCGCAGTCACGAGAGCGTATCCGGGGACGAGATCGCTACCTGCGGTTCAATCAGGAGTTTCCCGGCGACTGGCACCTGCGCCCGAAGGTCACGATCGCCGACGAGCGGCGCGCGGTGGTGTGGTTCGAGTGGCTGCTCGACGGCCGCACCGATGACGCGATGGTGTTCTTCGAGTTCGAAGACGGGCTGATCACCCGGGTGACGGACTTCTGGCCGGAACCGTACGAACCGCCGGCCGGCCGCGAGCACCTGGTCGAGCGCTGGTTAACCGCGGCAGGTCAGTCGCCTCCGGTGTGCGGGTTGCCTGCAATGCCCCGGTTTGTGGCCGTGCCGTTCAGCGGTGTGTGCGGGCTCCGGGAAGCGCTCGACAAAGATTGCGGACAGTTACCCACCCGGATCGGGGGGGTAACTGTCCGCAATGATCCGGGCCGCTCGCTCTCGCGCCCCGAATCTGCCGTATGTCCAGGTTCGAGCCCGGCGGGCTGCCTATCGCAGCCGCACCACGCGACACGCCGTGAGCGCACGTTGTTCTGGAACGCCTACATCCGCACCCTTTTCTGCCACGGAACCCAGTGCGGGCGATGATCACTAAGCGAGCTATATGGTGAGCGTGACCCTGTGATCGCGATGACCTAGAGGTACCTCTTGGCCGACGATGAGCGGGGCACCGTCGAGCAACCAGGCTTTGACGCGAGCTGGATCCGGGTGTGGACTCGTGCTCGCGGTGGCAACTGAGACAATCGAGACAGGGTCAACGCGAGGAGAGTCTGATGGCACACAAGCAGCGGATCAGCTACCTGCCGCTCGAGGCGATGGACGACGAGATGCGGGCGGAGATGGCGCGCTGCCAACGCGAGGGCACCCCGCGCCCGGAGAGTTCCGCGGTGCGGGCGCACGTGCCCGCGGCCTTCTGGGCGTTCGCGCGATCCTGGGAGGCGATCTTCCGGGCCGGCGTGTGCGACCACGCGATCAAGGAACTCTGCCGTGTCTATGTCTCACGGTCGGTGAAGTGCGAGTACTGCGGTAACCAGCGTTCGGAGAAGGCGAAGGCGCAGGGCCTCGCCGAAGGGCAATACGACGACCTGCTCAACTTCGAGACCTCGACGAAGCTGAGCGAGCGCGAGAAGGCGGCCCTCGCCTACGCGGAAGCGATCACCTGGCGGCTGGAGAACGACGACGCGTTGTGGGATCGCCTGCACCAGCACTTCACCGAGCCTGAGCTGGTCGAGCTTGGCTGCTTCATCGGGCTCACCATGGGTCAGCAGAGCTGGCTGCGGCTGCTGAACATCGAGCACCACGAGGTGCTCCCGGGGACCGACGCGTCGATGGCCCCAGGGTTCGGCACGGCCGAAGAGCTGGCCGCTGCCAAGGCCGCCGACGACTACTGGGCACGAACCCCGAACGTTTCCGTGCAATCGTGAACCGTTCCGCGTGGCGGCACGTATCCCGTAGTGGTGAGGGGATCGTCATACCGGGCAATCCGGTCCACGAAGGGGACGTGTCATGGGTGTTCGTTCACGTGCTGCCGCGCTGAGCGTGGTGTCGGCGGCACTGCTCGCTGGGTCGGGCTGGGGTGCGTCGACGGCGTTCGGCGCGCCGGACCACACCCCGAAGAACGCGGTCGTGTTCCGCGCTCAGCATGTCAAGGGCGTCAAGCACCAGGTGCTCGTCGAGGGCAAGGGCCTGGTGGTGTACACCTTCTCCGGTGATCACCGAGGCAAGCCAGGTACGTGCACTGGCGGGTGCGCGGCGGTCTGGCCGCAGGTCCGCGGCGTGCCGGTTGTCGCGCATGGCGTCAAGATCCACGGGAAGTTCGGAAAGATCGACGGCCAGATCACCTTCAACGGCTGGCCGCTGTACCTGTTCACCGGCGAGAAGCCTGGCCAGAACAACGCCGACGGCTCCTTCAAGGTCATCCAGCTGCGGTAGCCCGCGCGAAGGCTGGCCGCAACGCTGACGCCCGCTCTCCTACCATGGAGCGGGCGTCAGCCCCAGGCGGAAACCCGTTCCGTGGTTGAAACGCCCATGGACTAGCCTCTGTGATCATGCTGAGCCAGACCGTCGTCGATTCGCTGTTCCCCGCCGACTTGCCGGACCCGGACCACTGGGAGCGCCGCTATCCGCCCCGTGACCTGACCGCGGGCGCGGAGGTTACCCGGTTCGCACCCAGCCCGACCGGCTACCTGCACATCGGCGGCGTGTACACGGCGACGATCAACGTGGACGTATCCCGGCATTCGCACGGCCGTTACGTGGTACGCATCGAGGACACCGACCAGGCCAGGGTGACCGAAGGCGCGGCAGAGCAGTTCGCGGAGTCCTTCGGCTATTTCCGGATCGGCCCGGACGAGGACGACCTGACCGGCCACTATGCCCCGTACACGCAGTCGGCGCGGCAGGAGATCTACCTCAGCTACGTCCGTGAACTGCTCCGCCAGGACAAGGCCTACCTGTGCTTTGCCACCAAGGAGGAGCTCGCCGACATTGCCCAGCGGCAGCAGCAGGCTGGCGCCCTGCCCGGCTACTACGGCAAGTGGGCGCTCTGGCGGGACGCCAGCGAGGACGACGTCGTCAAGAAGCTCGACGCGGGGGAGCGTTACGTCGTCCGGTTCCGCTCGCCCGGCCTGACCGGCATCCGGGTGAGCTTCACCGACGCGATCCGCGGCGAGCTGACGCAGGACGACAATCGCAACGACGTAGTCGTGCTGAAGAGCACCGACCCGCGGCTGCCCACCTATCACCTCGCGCACGTCGTTGACGACCACCTGATGCGGATCAGCCTGGTGATCAGGGCTGAGGAGTGGCTGTCCTCGGTGCCGATGCACCATCAGCTGTTCGACGCGCTCGGCCTGCCGCGCATCCGCTACGCGCATATCGCGCCGCTGATGAAGCAGGACGGGAAGAGCCGCCGCAAGCTGTCCAAGCGGAAGGACCCCGAGGCGACCGTCAGCTACTACATCGAGCAGGGCTATCCGGTCGAGGCGGTGCAGTACTACCTGCGCGGCCTCGCGAACGCCCGCCTCGCGGAGCTGCCGCTGGACGAAGCGCTGGCCGAGCCGATCCGGCTCAGCGAGTGCGGCACGGCAGGGCCGCTGGTCGACATGGTCAAGCTCGATGACATCAGTGCCGACTACATCGCGACGCTGTCCGGCGCGGAGATCCTCGACCGGTACACCGGCTGGGCAGACAAGTTCGACCCGGAGCTGGCGGCGATTGTGAACGTGGAGCGGCCGCTGGCGCTACGCGCGCTGGCCATCGAGCGGACCGGCGTGGATAACCCGCGCAAGGATCTGCGCAAGTGGTCGGAGTTCCGCGCCGTGTACGGATACTTCTTCCCCGAGGTCTTCTCGCTGGTGAGCGCTCCGGCCGACGAGCGGTTCGACGCTCTCGACCCCGATTTGGTCCGCGCCCTCGCCGAAGGCTTCGCGGACGGCTACCAGGAGCCCGGCCCAGACATCGCGTGGTTCGATCAGATCCGCGATCTGGCCGCCAGGCTCGGCTTCGCGCCGAACCAGAAGGCATACAAACAGGACCCCGCGGCATACCCGGGCTCGATCAGGGAGGCTTCCCAGGCGATCAGGGTGATGCTCACCGGAGCGACACGCAGCGCCAACCTCGCGGAGGTGGCCGGCGCCCTCGGCCGGGACGAGGTGCTGCGCCGGGTTCGCGCAGTTACGGGTTAGGGCAGGTCGGGCGGCCGGTGCCTGGGTCGATCTTGACCACCCGGCCGATGCCGTTCGGCACCGTCGTGGTGAGCTGGGTGTTCTCCGTGATGACGAGCTCGCTGCTGTACGCCGCTTGCGCGCCGCCGACTGTCTGGGCGCTCTGCGTGATGAAGTCCCGCGTCACCGTGTTCTGATGGTGCGCGGCCGGAGCGGCACCGCCGCCGAACGCGAGCAGGCCCACGGCGACCGCCGCGCCAGTCAGCCCGGCCCCGCCAACCGCGCCAAGCAGCAGCCGCGTGCGCGGTTTGCGGGCGGATGGTTCGGTGTCCCCGAACGCCAGGATGTCCTCGCCCCCGTCCGGCGGTATAGCCATAGCTCCATCTTCCGACCCGAACCACCCGACCGCAACCGATAACGCGCCGATGAGGCCGATACCGTTTCGGGCGTGCCGGAGCCGGCCGCCGGGCCTGGCCGCGCGCCGCCTGTGGCTGGAGTGCAGTGTGCGGCTACCGGGATAGGAGCGCACCGGCAGTCCCGCCAGCAACGTGGAATATTACCCCTTCGTGGTGGGTCGACCCCCGTACGCGAGGGTCGCGTTACCACAAAGGGGAAGACAGCCACGTTAACCGAGGCCCATCGAGCCTGCCGCTGACCCACCGGGCAGCCAGCGATCCGGGCAAGCCCCGAATAAGCCAGCAAAATCCATTTTGGGGGTGAGTGTCCCTCAATGATCTGGCCAGCTCACTCGTGCGTCCCGAATCTGCCTATATGTCCAGGTTCGCGCGGGCGGGCTGCACGTGCGCCTCGGTCGGCGCGAACATAGCGCCGCCATCGGGCGGCAGCAGCGCGGCGGGCAGCGAGGAAAGCAGCGAGCAGCGAGGCGGGCGGCGAGGGGAGCACCGAGGCGAACAGACGCGGCCTACCCGCGGCCTGGCCGCACGATGCCGTTCTCGTAGGCGAACACGGCGATTTGCACTCGGTCGCGCAGGCCGAGCCGGGCGAGGATCCGGGTGATGTGGCTTTTGATCGTCGCCTCGCTGAGGTAGAGTCTGGCCGCGATCTCGGCGTTCGACAGTCCCGCCGCGACAAGCCGCACCACTTGGCCTTCCCGCCCGCTCAAGCCGCCCGCCCCGCCCGCCCCGCCCGCGCCGCCCGCGCCGCCCGCGGCGCCCGCGCCGCCCGCGGCGCCCGCGGCGCTCAAGCCGCCCGCGCCGCCGCTGGGCGCCGGGCCGCGGCAGAAGTCTTCGATGAGGCGCCGGGTGATCGCCGGGGCGAGCAGCGTCTCGCCGTCGCGAACCGCGCGGATGGCGCCGGTCAGTTGTTCGCGGGTGGCGTCCTTCAGCAGGAAGCCGCTGGCTCCGGCCTTCATGGCGTGGTAGACGTACTCGTCGAGGTTGAAGGTGGTCAGCATCAAGATCTTCGCCCGGCTCCCGCCTTGGGCGAGCTGGGCGGTTGCCTGGATCCCGTCGAGTCCGGGCATGCGGACGTCCATCAAGATGACGTCCGGGTCCAGGCGGCGGGCCTGTGCCACTGCGTGGCTTCCGTCGCTGGCCTCACCCGCGACGCGGAGATCAGGCTCGGCTTCCAGCAGCATCCGCAGGCCCTTGCGGATCAGGTCCTGGTCGTCGGCGATCAGGACGCTGATCATGCCGGCTCGCGGATTGGCAGCCAGGCGCAGACGGCGAACCCGCCGCCGGGTCGCGGCCCGGCGCGCAGATCACCGCCGAACAAGGCGACGCGCTCGCGCATGCCCGCCAGCCCCTGGCCGCCGCCCGGTACCAGCGGCGCGGGGTTCCCCGGGCCGTCGTCGCTGACCTCGATCGTCACCGCGATGTCCGTGCAGTCGACAGTCACCTCTGCCCGGGCCGGGCCAGCGTGCTTGAGCACGTTGGTCAGCGCTTCCTGGACGATGCGGTAGGCGGACACGTCAACGGCAGGCGGCAGGGCTGTGCCGCCGCCGTCGATGGACAGGCTCACCTCGAGCCCCGCGGCGCGGAGGCGGCCGGCCAGCGCCGGCAGCTCGCCGATACCCGGCTGCGGGGTACGGCCAGTCTCCTCATCCGGGTCCCGTAGCACGCCGAACAGCCGGCGGGTCTCGGCCAGGGCCTGCCGTCCGCTGTGCTCGATTTCCGCCAGCGTGGCCGGGTCCGCCCGGCCGGCCGCCTGCGCCCCGGCGGCGTGCAGCACGACGACGCTGAGATGGTGGGCGATGATGTCGTGCAGTTCCCTGGCGATCCGTGTCCGCTCGGCCGCCACGGCCTGCTCGGCCTGACGCTGCCGCGCCGCGCTCAGCGCGACCATCCAGTCGGCCTCCCTGCGGGCCCGGACCAGGACGCCGACCAGGCAGAATCCGGCAAGCTGGAGCATCGCTTTCGCAACAGCCGGGCCGCCAGATGAAAGCGCCAGCCCCAGCCCGCCGTCGAGGCGGCTGACCTCGTCCATGACCGGGACGGCGAGGATCAGGCCAGCGGCCGCCCGGCGCAATCCGGCGTGCGCGCCCAGCGCGTAGGCGGCGGCGAACAGTGCGAACGTGAAAGCCACGGGTGTTTCGGGATGCGGGCCGAACGCAAGGTCCAGCGATCGGGCGTACCGGCCCTGGGCGAGGAGCGAGTGCAGCGCTATGCCCGCCCAGATCGCGGCCCACATCAGCAGCGGCGCCCGGCGGCGCAGCAGCACCAGCGGTGCGCCGATGAGCAGCGGCAGCAGCGCGCGCAGCCACAACGGCCCGGCGATCGAAGTGCCGCCGATCAGGCCACGCGGTCCCCAGGCGGCCGCGGCGGTCAGCACGGCCGCGGCGAACCCCAGCCCGGCATCGGCGATGACGCCCAGGTCACCACCGGCCGCCAACCGCCGAACTGCCTGCATGCCTCGACGGTAGCCGCTGGCCGGCCCCATGCGCATCAGACGTGAGTCGACCCGGATTCAGACTTGCGGATGAACCGGTCGGTACCTGGGGCCGCAGACAACCCGGACCGCGGCCGGGGACAGTGGCGTGCCATGAACATCATTGAGACCACTGGCCTGGGCAAGCGCTACGGCCGTGCCTGGGCGTTGCGCGACTGCACGCTGGAGATCCCGGCCGGCCGGGTGACAGCGCTGGTCGGGCCGAACGGCGCGGGCAAGAGCACGCTGCTGAACCTGGCGGTGGGCCTGTCGATGCCGTCCGCGGGCGTGGTCACCGTGCTGGGTGGCCGCCAGGCCGGGTCGTCGGCCGCGCTCGACGGGGTCGCGTTCGTGGCCCAGGACACGCCGCTGTACAAGAATCTGACGGTCGCGGACATGATCTTCCTGACCCGCGGCCTGAACCGGCGCTTCGACCACTCCTACGCGCGAGCCCGGCTGGATGAGCTCGGCATCCCGGTCAAGCGCAGGGCGGGCAAGCTGTCCGGCGGGCAGCAGGCACAGCTCGCGCTGACCCTGGCACTGGCCCGGCGGCCGCGGCTGCTGGTGCTGGACGAGCCGGTGGCCATGCTCGACCCGGTCGCCCGGCACGACTTCATGGCCACGGTGCAGGCGGCCGCCGCCGACGGGGTATCGGTGCTGCTGTCCTCGCACGTGCTTGCCGAACTGGAGCGGGTGGCGGATTACCTCATCCTGCTGTCTCGGGGGCAGGTACGGCTGGCCGGGGACGCCGGCGACCTGCTCGCCGCCCATCGCCGGGCCAGCCTGGAGGAACTCGCCATGGCCTACCTGCGCGAGACCCAGCCGGAGGTGACGCGATGACCGCGCGGACCATGTCCGCCCGCCCGGGCGAGGATGACTCAAGGCCGCTGCCATGGCGGCGGATGGCCGGGGTCACCTGGCGCCAGCACCGGATCATGCTGGCCGGGGTGGTCGTGCTGCTGGGCGCGGTGGCCGTCTGGCTGTGGACCGCCGGGATGCCGCTGCACCAGGCCTACGCCGCCGCGGTCGCCTGCCACCCGGCAAGCTCGACCGCCTGCCAGAACCTGGCCGGCACGTTCAGTCAGCTCGCCACGAGCGACTTCATGGGGAATCACGGGCCGGGAGGCATCCTCGTGCAACTGGTGCCGGTGCTGATCGGCGCGTTCGCGGGGGCGCCGGTGCTGGCCCGCGAACTGGAGACCGGCACGTTCCGGTACGCCTGGACCCAGGGCTTCGGCCGGTGGCGGTGGGCGCTGGCCAAGCTGGTGCTGCTCGCGATCGTGCTGGCCGCCGCGACCGCCGCGACCGGCGTCGTGGTGTCCTGGTATTTCCAGCCGGAGTCCGGCACCCTGTACCAGACCTCTCCGCTCGTTACCCTGTTCGGCCTGCGCGAGGTGACGTTCCCCGGCTGGACGCTGGCCGCTTTCGCGATCGGGGCACTGGCCGGCATGCTCATCCGCCGGGTCGTCCCGGCCATCGTCGCCACCCTGGCCGCCTACGCCGGGCTCGCCTTCGCGGCCGCGGGATTCCTGCGCGAGCACTACCTGACACCCGTGGCCACCACTGGCTACGTCAACCCCGGCACCAGCACCGCGTGGGTCATCAGCCAGTGGTCGACCAAGGACGGCACGTTCGCCTTCTCCGGCAATCCGCCCGGCAGCCTTGTCAACCGGTTCTGTTCTTCCCTGTCACCGGACAAGACCGGCCCGCAGGGATTCGCGCCGTGCCTGGCACAGCACGGCTACACGCAGTGGATCAGCTACCAGCCGGCCAGCCGGTTCTGGGCGTTCCAGTGGATCGAGGGCGGCTGGCTGCTCGCGCTGGCAGCGCTGCTCATCGCCGCGACCATCTGGCTGGTGCACCGCCGCGCCGCCTGAGCGACCGCGTGCCGTCCCGGTTACGGAGGCGGGTGACGACGATCACTGTCGGCTGTAAGGGGGTAGGCCTGTCTCCGGGTACGGGAGGAGGCCTATGGTCTAGACATGACGACGACCGACATGCTGCGGGTCACTGACACACGGACCGGGCGCAGCTACGAACTTCCGATTGTCGACGGCGCCATCCGAGCCGTTGACCTGCGACAGATCAAGACGTCCGACGATGATTTCGGGCTGCTCTCCTACGATCCCGCCTTCATGAACACGGCGAGCTGCCGGAGCGCAATCACGTTCATCGACGGAGATAAGGGCATTCTCCGCTACCGCGGATACCCGATCGAAGAGCTCGCGGAGCGGTCATCTTTCCTGGATGTCGCCTACCTGCTGCTCAACGGCGAGCTGCCGGACAAAGAGCAGGCCGCCAACTGGTCCTATGAGATCTCGCACCACACCTATGTACACGAGAACGTGAAGAAGTTCATCGACGGCTTCCACCACGACGCGCACCCGATGGGCATCCTGGTCAGCACGCTGGCCGCGCTGTCCACGTTCTACCCGGAGGCCAACAAGGTCCGCGACCAGCAGGTGCAGCACAAGCAGATCATCCGGCTGATCGCGAAGATGCCGACGCTGGCCGCGTTCGCGTACCGGCACGAGAAGGGCCTGCCGTACGTGTACCCGGACGACAACCTGTCGTACGCCGGCAACTTCCTGAACATGATGGACAAGATGTCCGAGCCCCGGTATCGGCCGAACCCGGTGCTTGAGCACGCACTCGACGTCCTGTTCATCCTGCACGCCGACCACGAGCAGAACTGCTCCGCCAACGCGATGCGCGCCGTGTCGTCCTCCCAGGTGGACCCGTACTCGGCCGCGGCCGCGGCGGCGGCGGCGCTGTACGGCCCGCTGCACGGCGGCGCGAACGAGCAGGTGCTGCGCATGCTGCGGGAGATCGGTTCGGTCGACCGCGTGCCGGCCTACATCGAGCGGGTCAAACGCGGCGAGCTGCGGCTGATGGGTTTCGGCCACCGGGTGTACAAGAACTTCGACCCGCGGGCACGGATCATTAAGAAGGTCGCCGACGAGGTCTTCGAGGTCACCGGCCGCAACCCGCTGCTGGACATCGCGCTCGAGCTGGAGAAGATCGCGCTGGCCGACGATTACTTCATCAGCCACAAGCTCTACCCGAACGTGGACTTCTACTCGGGCATCATCTACCAGGCGATGGGCTTCCCGGTGGCGATGTTCCCGGTCCTGTTCGCGATCGGCCGGATGCCTGGCTGGCTGGCCCAGTGGCAGGAAAACTCCAGCGATCCCGACCAGAAGATCGCCCGCCCGCGGCAGATCTACGTCGGTGAGGCCGAACGGCACCTGGAGGAGGCCTGACCATGACGGCCGCGTTCGCCGGACTGCTGGACGACGCGGCGATGTTCCCGCCAGCGGAAACGCCGGTTTTGGCCGCGCTGCGGGCGCATCGCCGGCACCACGAGGCCTGGTATGCGACGCTGGTCGGCCCGTTCGTGTTTCCCGCGGCGGGCCTGTCCAGCGACTTCGCCCAGGTGGTCGGCGACCGCCCAATGGAGCTGTCGCTCATCGTCCGGCGCAGCGTCGTCGAGCGCCCGGTCAGCCGTGCGGCCGGGCTAGGCCTCGCCGTCACCGCCCTGGAGATCTTGCCGGACGGCGACGTCAAGGACCTGGTCGCGATGCTCGACGCCGAACTGCCGCCGGACGTGCTCGGCTACGTCGAGGTCCCGCGCGGTCCGGCCCTGGAAGGTGCCCTCGACGCGCTCGCCGGCACCCGCTACCGGGCCAAGTTCCGCACCGGCGGCACCGAGCCCGCGGCGCACCCCAGCGAGGCGGAACTCGCCGGATCCCTGCTCGCCGCGATCACGAGGGGCATCCCGTTCAAGTGCACGGCCGGCCTGCACCACGCCGCCCGCCACACCGACGGCGATCTCGAGCAGCACGGCTTCCTGAACGTCCTGCTCGCCACCGTCCGTGCTCAGGACGGCGCGAGCGCCGAAGATCTGAAAGACATTCTGGCCGAACGGCAAGCGGTGACACTCGCGGGTACCCTCTCCGCTTCGGGCGGGGAACGGATAGCGCGGGCTCGCGAATCGTTCGTGTCGTTCGGCACGTGCAGCATCGATGACCCCGTGGCCGACCTCGTCGCGCTCGGCCTGCTGGAGGAACGTTGACCGACGCCCTGCCGTATTGCGTGTTCTCGCACGGAGGCCGGCCGCCGCTGCCCGGCGCGCGAATAGGCGGCTCGGTGCTGCCGCTGTCGGCAGTGGTCGACGACCCCGTGATGGCCGAGCCGGCGCTCAACGGCTTCATGGCCCAGGGCCGGGCTCGCTGGGCCGAGGTCCGGTCGCGGATCATCGACTTCGTCGGCGCCGAGCGGCACCAGGCAGTCGCACGCCAGGTCGGCGACGTGCGGCTGCACCTGCCGTTCATCGTGGGCGACTATGTCGACTTTTACGCGAGCGAGCACCACGCGACCAACGTCGGCAAGATCTTCCGGCCGGGTGCGGCCCCGCTTACGCCCAACTGGAAGCACATGCCGATCGGCTACCACGGCCGGTCCGGCACGGTCGTGGTATCCGGCACCCCGATCCGCCGGCCGAACGGCCAGCGCAGGGCGAAAACTGAGGCCGAACCCAGCTACGGGCCGTCGCGCCGGATGGACTTCGAGGCCGAAGTCGGCTTCGTCATCGGCACCGGGTCACAGCTCGGCACGCCAGTTGGCGTGTCCGACTTCGCCGAGCATGTGTTCGGCGTCTTCCTGGTCAACGACTGGTCCTCGCGCGACCTCCAGGCCTGGGAGTCGCAGCCGCTCGGGCCGTTCCTCGGCAAGTCGTTCGCGACCTCGATCTCCCCGTGGGTCGTCCCGCTGGACGCGCTGTCCGCCGCGTGGACCGAGCCTTCGCCGCAGGACCCGCCGCCGCTGCCGTACCTCGCGGATCCCGGCAAGTCCGGCCTCGACCTGGCCCTTGAGGTCCGGATCAACGGGCAGCTGGTCTCCAGCCCGTCGTTCACCAGCATGTACTGGACGCCCGCGCAGATGCTCGCGCACATGACCGTGAACGGCGCGTCGATCCGCACCGGCGACTTCTTCGCTTCCGGGACCGTGAGCGGCCCCGAACCCGGCCAGCGTGGCTGTCTTCTGGAGCTGAGCTGGGGAGGTGAAACCCCTGTCGTTCTGCCTGATGGTCTTGAAAGAACGTTCCTGGAAGACGGCGACGAGGTGTCGATCGCCGCGACCGCCCCAGCGGCGGACGGCGGCCGCGTCAGCTTCGGCGAGGTAACCGGCAGGCTGGTGTTACAGCATCTCGCGGAGCCTTTTGCGGTCAAGCTTGCCGACGCTGGTCAGCGGGACCATCGGGACGATGCGGACCTCGCGCGGGTACTTGACCGCGGACAGGTGCTGCTTGGCATGCGCTATCAGGTCCTCGGGGGTAACGGTCGCCTCGGGGCGGAGCGCGACGAACGCGACGACTTCCTCGCCGGTGCGCGGGTCGGGGCGGCCGATGACGCCGGCCTGGATGACGTCGGGGTGGCCGAGCAGGACTTCCTCGACGTCGCGCGGGAACACGTTGAAGCCGCCGCGGAGGATCAGGTCCTTCTTGCGGTCGACCACGTACAGGTAGCCGTCCGGGTCGGCGTGGCCGATGTCGCCGGTGTGCAGCCACCCGCCGGAGAGCACGGTCGTCGTGGCGTCGGGGGTGTGCCAGTAGCCGGCCATCACGCCGGGGGAGCGGACGCAGATCTCGCCGTCGGTGCCGGGCGGGACGTCCTGGTCCTTCTCGTCGCGGATCGTGACCTCGCAGCCGGGGACCGGCAGCCCGACGCTGCCGGGCCGGCGCTTGCCGATGGGCGTCGCGGAGATGATCGTCGCCGACTCGGTGCAGCCGTACCCCTCGTAGACCGTGACGCCGGGGACCCTGGCCTCGAACTGGACGCGGACCTCGGCGGGTAGCGGGGAGGCGCCGGAGGAGACCGCGGTCAGCGCGGACAGGTCGGCGTCCTCCAGCGGCTGGGTCAGCAGCATCTGGATCATCGACGGCACCAGCGCGCTGGCCTGCACCTTCTGCTCGACCGCGAGCTGCACCCAGCCGGCCGGGTCGAACCAGCGCATCAGGACGGTCTGCCCGCGCTCCTGCCGGTGCATGCCGGCGCACAGCACCAGCAGGCCGTAGGCGTGGGCCAGCGGCAGCGGGAGCAGGTGCGTGTTCAGGTGCGCGGCGGCGGACACCTCGTTGACGGACCAGCCGCACCAGTTGAGGTTGGCGTGGCTGAGCGGCACTCCCTTGGCGCGGCCGGTGGTTCCGCCGGTGTACAGCAGCGCGGCGAGGTCGGTGCCGGTCCGCGGCACGATCGACCCCGGGTCTGCGGCTTCGACCGTGGCGAGGTCGTGCACCAGCGCGTTTTCCGCGGCCTCGGCGCCGCCCGCGGTCACCACGAACCTCACGTCGGGCGCCCCGGCCACGGCGCCGAGCACCTTGGGCAGGAACTCCGCGGTGGTGATCACCCCGGTCGCGCCCGAGTCCACCAGCGCGGCGCGCAGCTCGTGGTCGCTGACCAGGAAGATCAGCGGCGTCACCGCCGCGCCCGCCCGCCACGCCGCGGTGTAGGTGACCAGCACCTCCGGACAGTTGGCCATCAGCACCAGGAGCCGGTCGCCGGGCCGGAGTCCTAGCTCGGTGAGGCCGGTCGCGAACCTGGCCGCTCGTTCGGCCTGCGTGCCACTGGAGTGCCAGGTGCCCTCGAACAGCAGCGAATCGTAGTCGCCGTGCCGGTCCAGCGCCGCCTCGGCCTGCCTCGCCAGGTTCACATCGTCCACAGGAGCATCACCTCGCCGACGCTAACCAGTACCTACCGGTCAGTATGCACCTTCGGTTGGTTATTGCCAGGCCTCCAAGCGGTTAGGCGCGCTCCGGCGCGCCCTTAATGCCCCGGTCTGCGCGGGCCCCAGGACGCCCCGAAAAT
>Ga0070741_10008590_pt1 | contig 20373 bp, 24 predicted proteins | sample Coa_R1_4_FD_66440 | JGI IMG/M metagenome (GOLD analysis project Ga0070741, IMG submission 66440) | Surface soil microbial communities from Centralia Pennsylvania, which are recovering from an underground coalmine fire - Coalmine... | ecosystem: Environmental > Terrestrial > Soil > Unclassified ...
CCCGTCTTCGAGCACATCCCGGTCGGGACGATGAGCGGCACCAACCCGGACGGCTCCCACTACCACGACCCGGGGATCCGCTACATCAGCTACTTCAACCACGGCGAGGGGATCCACGCGTTCAACCGGGCGTCGTTCGGGACCCCGCAGAGCCTCGGCTGCGTCGAGCTCCCGCTCGCGGCGGCGGCGAAGGTGTGGCCCTACACGCCGATCGGCACGCTCGTCACGGTCGAGCGCTGAGCTCGGCGAGCGCAATCGCGCCGAGGACCCCGGAGAGCTGCCCGAGCGCGGGCGGCACGATCTCGGTCGAGACGTAGCCGGCGAGGAGCGAGTCGACCTCGGCCCGCACCAGCTCGAGGAGCCCCGGAGCCTGCATCACCCCGCCGCCGAGCACGATCCGCTCCGGCGACAGCACCGACACGACGTTGACGAGCCCGAGCGCGACGTACCGCGCCTCGAGCGCCCAGACGTCGTCGCCGTCGAGCTCGTGGGCCGGCCGCCCCCACCGCGCGCGGAGGGAGGGGCCTGCCGCGAGCCCCTCCCAGCAGTCGCCGTGGTACGGGCACGACCCGGCGAAGGGATCGGCCTCGCGGTCGTGCGGGATGCGCATGTGGCCGAACTCCGGATGGAGCAGTCCGTGCACGATCGTCCCGCCGGCGATCGCCCCGCCGCCGATCCCCGTGCCCACGGTGACGTAGCAGAGGGTGTCGAGACCCTGCGCGGCGCCCCAGCGGTGCTCGCCCAGCGCCGCGGCGTCGACGTCCGTGTCGAACGCGACCGGAACGCCGAGCGCGGCGCCGATCGGCCCGGCGACGTCGGTGTTCGCCCAGCCCGGCTTGGGCGTCGCCGCGATCGACCCCCAGGCCGGGGAGCCGGGCCGGAGGTCGACCGGCCCGAACGAGCCGATCCCCACCGCCTCGACCGGGCCCGCGCGCTCGAAGAAGGTGATCGCCCGGCCGATCGTCTCCGCGGGCGTCGTGGTCGGGATCGTCTCCGTCGCGTCCAGGCGCCCGGGCCCGGTGCCGACGGCGCAGAGCCACTTCGTCCCGCCGGCCTCGATCCCGCCGAACACCGTCACGCGGCCCGCGCGCCGGCGGCCGCCCGCCGGCCGACCTTCCACGTCGCGGCGGCGATCAGGCCGAGTACGAGGGTCGGGACGACGGTGAGGAACCGGTAGATCAGCGTCGCGGCAACCGCCTCGTCGTTGCTCGCCCCGAACGCGACGAGCACGCCGCTGAGCCCGAGCTCGACGAAGCCGACGCCGCCGGGCGTGATCGGGATCGAGCCGAGGACGCGTGCGATCGCCCAGGCGGCGAACGCCTCGACGATCGAGATCTCGACCCTCGGGGTGCCGACCGCCCGCACGGAGACGAACAGCACGACGAAGACGGTGAGGTGGCCTGCGAGCGTCCCGACGGTCAGAGCCAGCCACCGACGGCGGATCAGGTCGAGGGCCTCGGCGCGGAAGCGGACGAACGACTCGCCGCGCCACTTCACGGGCGCCTTGCCGATCAGCCCCTTCACCGCGCTCGCCAGCCGCGCGAGCCGGTCGCCGGCCCTGCGGGCGAGCCGCTTGCTCGAGAGCCCGGCCGCGAACGCGACGACGATGCCGACGAAGACGGCGAGCCCGATCACCGCGACCAGCTCCAGCGTCCGGTTGCTCCCTCCCTCGGCGGCCACCCCGGCGACCGCGATGACCGGGATGCCGAGGATGACGAGCTGGTTCCAGACGCCGGTGACGACCACCGCCAGCCCGACCGGCCGCCCGCGGAACCCCCAGGCGCGCAGCATTGCGAACGAGGTCGCCATGCCGACCGCGGCCCCGCCGGGCGCGACCATGGTCATTGCCGTGGACGCGAGCGTGACGCGCGTCGCCCGCAGGTAGGAGAGCCCCGGCAGCGCCGCGACCCAGGGAGGCGCGTACGTGGCCGTGTTCAGGGCGACCGCCCCGAGCAGCCCGGCGACCCACGCCCACGACAGCCCTTCGACCACGCCCCAGACGTCGCCGTAGTTCGCGATCCGCGGGAGCGCGAAGGCGAACACCCCCGCCACGACCGCGAGCGACACGACGATCGCGACGATCCGCCCCGCGCCGGATCTCGGCTTGCGCCGGGCGCCGTCGAGCTCGGCGCTGACGAGCTCGTCGTCCGCGCGCTCCGGAGGGCCGATCTCGGTCGCGGCCGGCGGCATGCGCGTCAGTATCCCGGTCTCCCCGGGTGCAGTCGAGCGAGCGGACCGTTCAGCGGAGCGTGAGCAGGAGCTTCCCGGTCGTGCCGCGCGACTCGAGGTCCTCCTGAGCCCGCCGCGCCTCCTCCAGCGGATACGTCGCGCCGATGCGGACGTCGAGCGAGCCGTCGGCCACCCGGCCGTACACGTCGCCCGCCCGCTGCAGCAGGTCCTCCCGCGTGGCGACGTAGTGGACGAGCGTCGGGCGCGTCAGGAACGTCGAGCCGGCGTTCAGGCGCATGATCTCGAACGGCGGCACCGGGCCGCTCGCCGCCCCGTAGAGCACGAGCATGCCGCGCGGCGCCAGCGCCGCGAGCGAGCGGTCGAAGGTCGCCGCACCGACCCCGTCGTACACGACCGCGAACCGGCCCTCGGGGACCTCGTCGTAGCCGATCACCTCGTCGGCACCGGCCGACCTCGCCAGCTCCGCCTTCTCCCCGCCGGATGTCGTCGCCGTGACCCGGGCGCCGCGCGCCTTCGCCATCTGCACGGTCAGACGCCCCGCGCCGCCGGCCGCGGCGTGGACGAGCACCTCGTCGCCGGGCTGGACCGGATACGTCGAGTGGGTCAGGTAGTGGGCGGTCATGCCCTGGAGGAGCGCCGCACAGGCGTGCTCGTCGTCGATCCCGTCCGGGACGGGGACGGCCCGGGCGGCCTGGACGACGGCCTGCTCCGCGTAGCTGCCCTGGGCGTTGCTCCAGGCGACCCGGTCGCCGACGGCGACGCCCGAGACCCCCTCGCCGAGCGCGGCGACGCGGCCCATGCCCTCGATCCCCGTCACGACCGGCAGCGGGACGCCGTAGCCCCCGCGCCGCTCGTAGACGTCGCGGAAGTTGACGCCGGCCACCGCCACGTCGACGAGCAGCTCGCCCGGGCCGGGCACCGGGGGCGCGACGTCCTGCAGCTCGAGGACGTCCGGCCCGCCGCTCCGGGTGACGACGATCGCGCGCACGGCGCATAGAACGCCACATCTCGACGCCGAATTCCAGTCCCGGCGCCGATCCATCGGCGCCGATCCGGCACGGACACGTCACACGTTCATCGGTATCGTCGCCGGCGAGGGCGGCGGGAACCGGCTCCCCACCCTGGGTGGGGGTGTGGCTTAGGCTCTCGGCATGGATGCCGGCCCGGTCGAGATCCGCGTCCTCGGCTGCCTGATCGAGAAGCAGCGGACGACGCCCGACCAGTATCCGTTGTCCCTGAACGCGCTCCGGCTGGCGTGCAACCAGTCGACCAGCCGCGACCCGGTGGTCGACTACGACGAGCCGACGATCCGCGCCGGGCTCGACGCGCTCTCGCGCCGCGGCTGGGTGCGGCTCGCGAGCGGCGCCGGGAGCCGCGCCGCGAAGTACCGGCATCTGGTCGACGAGGCGCTCGGCCTCGACGGCGCCGAGCTGTCGATCCTCGCCGTCCTCATGCTGCGCGGGCCGCAGACCGCGGCCGAGCTGCGGCAGCGCAGCGAACGGCTCCACCGGCTCGACCAGCAGCAGGTCGACGAGACGCTCGAGCGCCTGATCGAGCGGGAGTACGCCGGCCGGCACCCAAACCGCCCGGGCGAGCGCGGGGAGCGCTTCACGCAGCTGCTCGGCGCAGGCGGGGACGGGCCGCCGGCGCCGGCTCAGGCGCCGCCGACCGGGAACGATCTGGCTGCACGGGTGCAGCGGCTCGAAGACGAGATCGAGCGTCTCTGGGACGCGCTCGAACGGCGCTAGGGGTCCTGCTAGGCCGCGGCCGGCAGCTCGCCGGCCCCGTCGCCGCCGATCGCGGCGTCCTCGCCCACGACACGCTCGACGATCGCCTCGATCTCGGACTCGGTGCGGCCGTCGCGCACGAGCTGCTCCACCAGCATCAGGTACTGCGTGTTCATGCTTCCACCGTAGCCCCGGGCCCGGCGTCCAGGAGGAACCGTTCCGGTGACCAGGTGGTCGACGGGGTACGCTGCGAGCGCCGTGTGCTTCGAGTCCGATTCGTCGCCTCCCGTCGCCCCGATCTCCGGCGCGGCCGTCTCGCACGAGGATCTCGTGCTCGAGGCGGCGGACGGGAACCGGTTCGCCGCGTTCGGCGCGCTGCCGGAGACGGCCGCCGCGATCGGCGTCGTCGTCCTGCCCGACGTGCGCGGCCTGTACCGCTTCTACGAGGAGGTCGCCCTGCGGTTCGCGGAGCTCGGAGCTGCCGCGATCGCCTTCGACTACTTCGGTCGCACGGCCGGAATCGCGAAGCGCGACGACGACTGGGACTACGCGGACGAAGTCCTCAAGACCCGGCCCGAGACCATCCAGCTCGACGTCGCCGCCTGCACCGCCTGGTTGCGGGCGGCCGGAGCGACGAGGATCTTCACGGTCGGCTTCTGCTTCGGCGGCCGCAACTCCTGGCTGGCGACGGCGGCCGGACACGACCTCGCCGGCGCCGTCGGCTTCTACGGGTCGCTCCTCGACCGCAACGAGTGGCCCGGCCCGCTCACGCGCGCGGCCAAGCTGAAGGGCCCGATCCTCGCCCTCCAGGCCGGCGACGACCAGAGCATCACCGCCGAGCAGAACGCCGCCTTCGACGAGGCGCTGACCGCTGCCGGGATCGAGCACGAGATCGTCGTCTATGAGGGCGCGCCGCATTCGTTCTTCGACCGCAAGCAGGAGGACTACGCCGACGCGTCCGCAGACGCCTGGAACCGCGTTCTGGCGTTCGTCGGCCTCGGGTAGTGCAGCAGGAGCTGCTCGCGTGGTTCGCCGAGCACGGCCGCGACCTGCCCTGGCGCGGCACACGTGATCCGTACGCGATCCTCGTCTCCGAGGTCATGCTCCAGCAGACGCAGGTCGCCCGGGTGGTGCCGCGGTACCTCGACTGGCTCGAGCGCTGGCCGACGATCGACGCCCTCGCAGCGGCAACTCCCGCGGACGTGATCCGGGCGTGGCAGGGACTCGGCTACAACCGGCGCGGAGTCGCCCTGCACCGCGCAGCGCGGGAGGTCGCGGAGCACGGCTGGCCGGAGGACCTGACCGAGCTGCCCGGCGTGGGCCCGTACTCGGCCGCGGCGATCGCAAACTTCGCGTTCGGCCGGCCCGTCCTCCCGGTGGACGTCAACGTCACGCGCGTGCTCACGCGGACCGGCGGGCGGTTCGGCCCCGAGGCCGCCCAGGCGCTGTTCGACCTCGGCGCGACCGTGTGCCTGGCGCGAGTTCCGCGGTGCGGCATCTGTCCGCTCGCCGCGAAGTGCCCCGCCGCCGGCCGGCGCTACGAACCGGAACGCCGCCAGAGCCCGTTCGAGGGCTCCTTCCGGCAACGTCGCGCCCGCCTGCTCCGCCTGGTCGCCGCCGAGCCGCAGCCGGCCGACGTCGACCCCCAGGCCGTCGACTCCCTCCTCGCAGACGGCCTCGTCGAGGTCGTCGGCGGACGGGTTACCCTTCCTTCGTGACCCGGTACGACGGGCTCATCGGTGCGCTCCGGGAAGCGGCCCGGCCGGACCGGGCGGCGCCCCCCGACTTTACCGCCTACCTGGACAAGGTCCGAACGGGTGCGTACAGGGTCACCGACGCCGACGTCGAGGCGCTGAAGGACGCCGGCCATACGGAGGACGAGATCTTCGAGCTCACCGTTGCGACCGCGGTCGCCGGCGGCCTGCTTCGCCTCGAGGCCGGGCTGAAGGCGATGCGATGAGGCTCGACGCCGTCGACCGGGGACACGCTCCCGCCGAGGCGGCGATTCTCGAGCAGATCGCCCAGGCTCGGGGCATACCGACCGCGTCGGGCGTCCTGAAGACCCTCTACTACCGGCCCGACGTCTTCGGCCGCCCCTTCTCCGCCGCGCTCGACGCCGCGATGCGCGGGCCTTCCGACTGGTCGGCCGGCGAGCGCGAGCTCTTCGCCGGGTTCGTCTCGTCGCTCAACCAGTGCCCCTTCTGAACTCGCTCCCACGGCGCGGTCGCGTCGCACGCACTGGGAGCGGAGGTCTGGGAGGCGGTCGAGGCGGACTGGCGCACCGCGCCCGTCGACGAGCGGCTGCGCGCGATGCTCGGCTTCCTCGAGAAGCTGACCCTCCGGCCCGAGGAGCTCGGCCCGGCCGACGCCGCCCAGGTCAGAAACGCCGGCGTCTCGGACGGGGCCATGGTCGACGCGATCCACGTCGCCGCCCTCTTCAACATGATCGTCCGGCTCGCCGACTCGTTCGGCTGGGACGTGCCGACGTGGGAGGCCTGCCTGGCGCGCGGCGAGTCGATGCTGGCGAGTGGGTACGTCCTCCAGCCCGCTAGGGAAGACGCCTGACCATCTCGTGCTGGCGCAGGACCACCGTCGCGCCGGCCCGGTGCAGTGCCCGTGCGACTGCGCCTCCGGCCGGGTAGTTCACCGCGGAGACCGTCCCCTTCGCGCGCAGGGCGCCGAGGACGTCGTCCAGCCCAGCCTCGTCGCCGGCCGCCTGGACCAGGCCGACCGTCTCGCCGGTGACGCGGTAGACCGCGCCTGCGCCGCCGGAGACGATGCCCTCCGGCGCCGGCTCGCGGCCACGGAGGCGCTCGACGGTCTCGTCGGCGCGCTGCCACGGCTCCTCGGCGTCGCGCCGCTCCGCGATCAGGGCCCGGACGGCCTCGAGCGGGGCGTTCGCAGGCGCGTCGGCTCCGCCGTCCCCGGCGGCGAGCGAGAGCACCTCGAGCTCCCGCGTGCGAACGAAGCCGAGCTTCTCGTAGAGCGCGATCGCCGGCCCGTTCTCGACGATCGCCTCGAGCACCATCTCGGTCGCACCGGCGGCTTCCGCGCGGTCGAGCAGCGCGCGGGTCAGCCGCTCGCCGATCCCCGCGCGACGCCTGGCCGGGACGACGCCGACGCCGCCCAGCCAGGTGCGTGAGCCCCGCCGGCCGAGGTTGGCGAGACCGACGGGGACGCCGTCCTCCTCCGCGACGCGCGACTCGGCGAGATCGAGGTCGAAGACGTCGACCATCGTGTCGAGCGCGGTCTCGTCGACGGCGAACGGCACGAAGTAGCCCTCGTACGCGGCGGTGAAGAGGGCCGCCAGCTCCCCGCGCGCGAGTTCCGTCGAGGGGCGAAGCCGGACGGCCACGCCGCGATCATGAACGATCAGCCGACGTGGAACCGCACGACCTGCCGTCCTCCGGCGAGCGGCACCCAGACGTCGCCGAAGGCGGTCGCGGCCGGATATGGCTTCGGCCCGACCTTGTAGGTCGCCGTCACCCGGTTGCGGGCGGGGTCGATCCTGCTCACCGTCCCGTCGGCGTAGTTGGGGACGAAGACGCTCCCGTCGGGGGCGATCGCGGCGTTGCCCGGCCCGAGACCGACCGTGACGCGCGCGACCACCCGGAGCGTCCGGGGATCGAGCCGGACCGCAACCCGATCGGCGCTGGAGGTGACCCAGATCGCGGTGTCGCCGACGGCGATCGAATCGGGCGAGTAGAGCCCGACCGGCACTGCCCGTGTCCGGTTCGTGGCCGGGTCGACCCGGTAGATGCTCTTGCCGGCGTGGTTGCCGACCCAGATCGCGCCTGCACCGAACCGCACCTGGCGCGGCGCCGTGCCCACCTTGATCGCCGCCACGATCTCGTTGGTGACCGGGTCGATGCGGGCCACCGTGCCGTTGAACTCGCTCGTCGCCCAGACGGCGCCCGCGCCGAACTCGACGTCCCACAGGCTCGGCCCGACGGGGATGCGCGCGACGACCTTTCCGGCCTGCGGATCGACCCGCTCGACGTTGCCCGTTCCGTAGCCGTCGACCCAGAGCGCGTCCGCGCCGGCGACGACGCCGCACGGCTGGGCGCCGACCTTGATCCGGGCGGTGACCCGGTTCGTCGCCGGATCCACGCGCGCCACCGTCGCGTCCTTGAAGTTGCTGACCCAGAGATAGCCGAGGCCGCCGTTCTCCGAGCACGGAGCCTGGCCGGTCACGATCCGCGCGGCGATTCGCGCAGGCTGCAGCGCGCCGGACGCAGCGGCGGTACCGGCCACTGCAACGATCAGAATGGAGGCGAGGACAATGCGCCTGAGCATGTGGAGAACCTCCCAAGTAGTACGACCTCGCAGCAATATACTACGACTTCGTACTTTATGAGCGTCCCAGCCTCTCGCGGCCGCAACGTTCTCTTCCGGCTGTTCATCCTCGGGCAGCTCGCGGACGACCTCCTGGGCCGGTCGATGGCGGGGCTGAAGGTCGTCCCGAACGACTTCGCCGTGCTGAGCGCGATCGGGGCGCTGCAGCCGATCACCCCGTCGCGACTGGCCGCCCTGCTCGGCACGCCGCCGACGACGCTCTCCTCGTACCTCCGGCGCCTCGAGGCGCGCCGCCTGGTGCGGCGTAAGTCGAATCCCGAGGACGGCCGCTCGTCGCTGCTCGAGCTGACCAAGACGGGGAGTACACGGGTGAGGTCGGCGGTGCCGGCGCTGCAGGGATCGGTCGCACGCGTCCACGAGCGGCTCGACTACTCGCCGCGGGAGCTCGACCTCGCGCTCGACCGCCTCGAGGACGCGATGCGGGCGGTGCTGTCTAGGCCCGACGAATCAGCGCGACGGCCTGCGCGGCGAGCCCCTCGCCGCGGCCGGTGAATCCGAGGCCGTCGGTCGTTGTCGCCCGGACGGCGACCCGCTCGACGTCCACGCCGAGCGCGGCCGCGAGCGCACTGCGCATCTCGTCGCGGATCGGCGCCAGCCTCGGCTCCTGACCGACGAACACGCAGTCGGCGTTGACGAGCTCCCAGCCCGCCGACCGGACGCGCGCGACGGCGTCCTCGAGGAGGACGAGCGACGACACGCCGGGCGGCGTGCGACCGTCCGAGGGAAACAGCGATCCGATGTCGCCGAGGTTCGCCGCGCCCAGGAGCGCGTCGATCAGAGCGTGCGTGATCACGTCTCCGTCGGAGTGGCCCGCAAGCCCTCGCGGGCTGTCCACGCGCACCCCGCCGAGCACCAGCGGAACGCCGTCCTCGAGCGCGTGGGCGTCCACTCCGAGGCCGATCCGAAGCTCGCTCTCGCCGTTCACCGGCCCCTCCCTTTCCATAGCCCCACCCGGGGAGGGGAATGGGGTGTCCTCCCTCCTCCCGAGGCCGATCGTAGCCGGCAAAGGCGCACTCGTCCGTGCCCGAAGTGCGCCGATTCCGTGCCTGGCGCCGCCCGGGAGGCGACGTTCACCCGAGCGGCTCCTGCCGGGGGCGCCGGCCCTCGAAGACCGTCACCGTGTCGTACCCGGCAGCACGCGCGTGCGCGACCGCGCGGTCGAGGTCACGGCCGACGTCCGCGGGGACGTGCGCGTCGGAGGCCAGCGTGATCGGCGGCCGTCCCGCCAGCATCTCCGGCGCGGGGTACAGCTCCCCGACGGGCTTGCGCAGCCCGGCGCTCGAGATCTCGAGCGCAACTCCGTCCAGCTCGGGATAGTCGATCCGCTCGGGCCGGCGGCGGAAGATCTTCACGAGGTCGGGATGCGAGAGCACGTCGACGTGTCCCGAGGCGGCGAGCTCCGCCAGCGCCTCGAAGTAGCGGCGCCAAACCTCGTCGACGCCCATCTCCGCCCACATTCCGGGCTCCTGGTCGACCGCCAGCCCGTCGATCCAGTGCACCGAGCCGAGCAGGTAGTCCCACGGATAGGGCTCGAGCAGCGATGCGAGCTCGTCCTGCCCGGGTCCGACGTAGTCGACCTCCAGGCCGAGCTTGACCGGCAGGCCCTGCCGCTTCGCCTCGACGACGGCGTCGACGTAGGCATCGAGGTCGTAGACGCACCGCTCCAGCTGGTACTCGAGCGTCCAGACGGGCTTCGTCTGGCGGAAGTAGTAGACGTGCTCCGAGAAGCCGATCTCGTCGACGCCGCGGGCGGCCGCGACCTCCACGAACCGCTCCACGGTCATGAGCGCGTGCTCGACCCGCTCGTCCGGGTCGCGCAGATGCATGTGGTAGTCGACGATCACGACGGAGAGGCCTCACCGAGCCAGCGCTCGACCTGGGCCAGGTCCTCGGCCGTCGTCACCTTCAGCAGCCTCGGGTCGCCCTCCACGACGGTCACGCGCCCTCCACCCGCCTCGACGAGCGAGGCGCAGTCGGTCGCCTCGCCGACCCCGGCGACCGCCGCCCGCAGCACCGAGGCGAGGAAGGCCTGCGGCGTCTGGACCGCGCGCAGGCTCGAGCGGGGCAACGTCTCGACGACGGCCCCGTCCTGCACGCGCTTGACGGTGTCCGCCGGAGGGAGGCCGGGAATTGCGCCGTCCCAGCCCTCGTTCAGCGCGCCCAGCAGGCGCTCCACGACGGCGTCGGACAGGAGCGGGCGCGCGGCGTCGTGAACGAGGATCGCGGACGCGTCGTCCGCGACCTCTCCCACGCCGATCCGGACGGATGCCGTCCGCGAGTCGCCGCCCGCCACCGACGCGACCACCTTGCCGCAGCCGAGCTCCTCGGCGAGGAGGATCACCGGCTCCTCCCAGCCCGGGGGAGCGACGACCACGATCGAGTCGATCCACGGCGAGGCGTCCAGACGCTCCAGGCTCTCGGCCAGAAGCGGCCGCCCGTCGAGCTGCGCGAATGCCTTCGGCCGGTCCGCATCGAGGCGCTCGCCGCGCCCGGCGGCGGCGAGCACGGCCCAGACGGACACGGCCCCTGCGACGGGCGCGCGCTACGCGCTCGCGCCCGCGGTCGCCTTGGCGGTCTTCTTCTTGCCGTTCGCGACGGTGGAGAGGACCTCGTCGAGCCAGACCCCGGCCTCATCCTCGTCCATCGCCTTGGCGTACATGAGCTCGCTGGCGAGGATCTTCTTCGCCTTCACGAACATCTGCTTCTCGCCGGTCGAGAGGCCCTTCTCGTGGTCGCGCAGCGACAGGTTGCGCACGACCTCGGCCAGCTCGAAGATGTCGCCAGTCTTCATCTTGTCCCGGTTGTGCTTGAACCGGCGGTTCCAGTTCTTGGGCATCGTCGTGCCGGAGCCCTGGAGGGCCTTCAACACCTTCTCGACCATCGGCTCGTCGATCACGCGGCGCAGTCCGACCTTCTCCGCGTTCTCGCACGGCACGTTCACGGTCATGTCGTTGTGGAGGATCTTGATCGTGAGGTAATCGCGCTTCTGGCCGAGCACCTCGCGCTGTTCCTTCTTCACGACAGTGCCTGCCCCGTGGTGCGGATACACCACCTTGTCGCCGACCTTGAACAAGCTGACTCCCCTTTCGAAGCTCCGTAGTCGCCAAGACGCCGGCGGTTCGAGCGGCCGCCGGCGGAGTCAGATCAGTGTAGCGGAAATGGCTTGAAAACGCCAAGTTTCCAGGGCTTTTAACGCCCTCTTCACAAAAAATCCCTGCTCAGAGGCGACTAGTCGGACGAGGCCGTGGCCTCGCCGAGGCCCAGCCCGAGGGCCGCAGCGACGGTGCCGGCGGTCACGACCGCTATGTCCGGCCGCTGTGGCGTATCCGCGGGAGCCAGGACCGACGTCAGGCCGAGCTTCGCGCACTCGTCGAGGCGGCGGTCCGCCTGGGTGGCCGCGCGGAGGCGGCCGGTCAGGCCCAGCTCGCCGAACGCGGACAGTGCGTCCTTCACCGGCACGCCCCTGGCCGCCGATGCGATCGCGAGCGCGATTGCGAGGTCGGCGCCGGGCTCGTCGATCCGCACGCCGCCGGCGACGTTGACGAAGACGTCGGCCGCGCCGAGGGCGACCCTCGCATGGCGCCCGAGGACTGCGACGATCATCGCGAGCCGCTTGGGATCGACCCCCGTGGCCACCCGGCGCGGCATCGCCAGGTCGGTCGGCGAGACCAGCGCCTGGATCTCGAGCAGGATCGGACGCGACCCCTCCAGGGCGCACGCGACTGCCGCGCCCACCTCCCCGGCCTCGCTGCGGCCGAAGAGCTCGGAGGGCTCGGGCACGCCGACGAGGCCTGTCCCGGTCATCTCGAAGACGCCGATCTCGTTGGTCGAGCCGAAGCGGTTCTTGGCGGCACGCAGGATCCGGTGCGCCCGGTACCGGTCGCCCTCGAACTGGAGGACGCAGTCGACGAGGTGCTCGAGCACGCGCGGACCGGCGACGCTGCCGTCCTTCGTCACGTGGCCGACGAGGAAGACCGCGACGCCGCTCTCCTTCGCAACCCGGAGCAGACGGGCGGCGGCCTCCCGCACCTGCGCCACCGAGCCCGGCGCGGAGGCGAGCTCGGACGCGTACAAGGTCTGGACCGAGTCGATCACGCAGACGTCCGGCTGCTCGCGCTCCAGGGTCGCGCAGACCGTCTCGAGCTCGGTCTCGGCGAGGATCTCGATCGCCCCCGCCCCGCCGAGCCGGTCTGCGCGCAGCTTCACCTGTGCCTTCGACTCCTCGCCGGTGACGAGCAGCACCCGGCTGCCCGAATCCGCGATCGCGCGCAGCGCCATCAGGAGCAGCGTCGACTTGCCCACGCCCGGCTCGCCGCCGACGAGAACGAGCGACGCCGGGACGAGCCCGCCGCCGAGGACGCGGTCGAGCTCGGGAACGCCGGTCGCGATGCGGTCCGCCTCCTCGGCCTCGACCTCGACGAGGCGCAGCAGCGGCTTCGCGGCGGCGGCAGCCGCGGCTCCCGTAGCGAACTTCGACTCCTCCACCAGCGTCCCGAACTCGCCGCAGCCGGGGCAGCGGCCCAGCCAGCGGCCCGACGAGTACCCGCACTCGGGGCACGAGAAGACCGATGCAGCTGCCTTGGCCACCCGGCCAGTCTACGGAGCGGTCCCGACGCTTCCCGAGACCGGACCTTCACGAATCCGAGACGAGAGCGAGCCTGGCCGACGGCCGAGCCTCGACAAGGGTCAGGTCGAGCGGAGCAGCCCGGTTCGGTCGGGGCCCCCTCTACAGGGAGCTACGCGTCGGAGCGCTCGTCCGGGTCGGGCTGATCGTCCTGCGACTCGGAGGCGTCGCCCGCCGGGACCGCGACCTTCTCGGGCTCCGGGACCTCGCCGGGGATGATCGTGATGTCGACCTCGTCGTCGCCCTTGCGGTCGACCATGATCGTGGCGCCCGGAGTGAGCTCCGCGCCCAGCACGAAGTCCGCGAGCGGATCCTCGATGTGGCGCTGGATCGCGCGGCGCAGCGGCCGTGCGCCCATCGCCGGGTCGTAGCCCTTCTCGACGAGCATCTCCTTCGCGTCGTCGGTGAGCTCGATCGAGGCCTCGTGCAGCGCCATCTGCTCGCGGAGGCGCTTGAGCAGCAGGTCGACGATCGTCTTGATCTCGTCCTTCGAGAGCTTGTGGAAGACGATCACCTCGTCGATCCGGTTGAGCAGCTCGGGCCGGAAGACCTTCTTGAGCTCACCCATCACGCGGTCCTTCATGTCGTCGTACGACAGGCCGCTCTCGTCGCCGACCGAGAACCCGAGCGACTGGTTCTTCGAGATCGAGGCGGCGCCGATGTTCGACGTCATGATCACGATCGTGTTCCGGAAGTCGACCTTGCGGCCCTGCGCGTCGGTCAGCTTCCCGTCCTCGAGGATCTGCAGGAGGATGTTGAACACGTCCGGGTGCGCCTTCTCGATCTCGTCGAGGAGCACGACCGAGTACGGCTTGCGGCGCACGGCCTCGGTCAGCTGGCCGCCCTCGTCGTAGCCGATGTAGCCGGGCGGCGAGCCGACCAGCCGCGACACGGAGTGCTTCTCCATGTACTCCGACATGTCGACCTGGATCAGGGCGTCCTCGTCGCCGAACAGGAACTCGGCGAGCGTGCGCGCCAGCTCGGTCTTTCCGACGCCGGACGGCCCGAGGAAGATGAACGAGCCGGTCGGGCGCTTCGGATCCTTGATCCCGGCGCGCGCGCGGCGGATCGACTTCGACACGGCGACGATCGCCTCGTGCTGGCCGACGACGCGCTTGTGCAGCTCGTCCTCCATGCGGATCAGCTTCTGGGTCTCGGCCTCGGTCAGCTTGAAGACGGGGATGCCCGTCCACATCGAGACGATGTCGGCGATCTCCTCCTCGCCGATCTCCGGCTGCTGCTCGTTCTCCTCGTCGCGCCAGGACTCCTCGAGCTCGCGCTTCTTCTGCGACAGCTTCCGCTCCTTGTCGCGGAGCGACGCCGCCTTCTCGAACTCCTGGTTCTCGATCGCGTCTTCCTTGTCCTTGCGGACCTTCTCGATCTCCTCCTCGAGCTCGCGGTAGCGCGGCGGCGCGGTCATCGTCTTGATCCGCATCCGGGAGGCGGCCTCGTCGACCAGGTCGATCGCCTTGTCGGGCAGGTGCCGGTCCTGGATGTAGCGGTCGGCGAGCGACGCGGCCGCGTGCAGCGCCTCGTCGGTGATCTTGCAGCGGTGGTGCGCCTCGTAGCGGTCGCGCAGTCCGCGCAGGATCTGGACGGTGTCGTCGACCGACGGCTCCTCGACGCGTACCTGCTGGAAGCGGCGCTCGAGCGCGGCGTCGCGCTCCAGGTACTTGCGGTACTCGTCGAGCGTGGTCGCGCCGATCGTCTGCAGCTCACCGCGCGCCAGCGCCGGCTTCAGGATCGACGCGGCGTCGATCGCGCCCTCGGCGGCGCCGGCGCCGACCAGGTTGTGGAGCTCGTCGATGAACAGGACGATGTCGCCCCGCTGCTGGATCTCCTTCATGACCTTCTTCAGGCGCTCCTCGAACTCGCCCCGGTACTTCGAGCCGGCGACCAGCGCGGCGAGGTCGAGGCTGTAGATCTGCTTGCCCTTCAGCAGCTCGGGCACCTGGTTGGACGAGATGCGCTGGGCGAGCCCCTCGACGATCGCGGTCTTGCCGACGCCGGGCTCGCCGATCAGCACCGGGTTGTTCTTCTGGCGGCGCGAGAGGATCTGCATGATCCGCTCGATCTCGGTCTGGCGGCCGACGACGGGGTCGAGCTTGCCCTCCGTCGCCTGCTTCGTGAAGTTGCGGCCGAACTGGTCGAGCAGCTTCGAGCTCTTCGACTTCTCGCCCGGGGCGCCCGAGGCGCCGCCCTGCTGGCGGCGGCCGGGGCCGGACAGCATCCGGATGATCTCGTTGCGGATCTTCTCGGCGTCGGCGTCGAAGTCGAGCAGGATGCGGGCGGCGACGCCCTCGTTCTCGCGGACGAGGCCGAGCAGGATGTGCTCGGTGCCGATGTAGTTGTGGCCGAGACTCAGGGCCTCGCGCAGCGCCAGCTCGAGGACCTTCTTGGCGCGCGGCGTGAACGGGATCTGGCCCGTCGTGACCTCGTCGCCCTGGCCGACGATCCGCGCGACCTGGGCCCGGACCTCCTCGACGGTGATGTCCAGGGACTCGAGCACGCGTGCGGCGAGCCCCTCCTCCTCACGCAGGAGCCCGAGCAGGATGTGCTCGGTCCCGATGTAGTTGTGCTTGAGAGCGCGAGCCTCGTCCTGGGCGAGGACGACGACCTGGCGCGCTCGTTCTGTGAACCGCTCGAACACTGGTGGAAGGGCATTGTACCCAAGGGCTCCGGCGTGCCCGCGTGCCGGAAAGGCCGGGGTCCGGCCGGCGCCGTTCGGTCAGAATTGGCCGGTGCGCGTCTCCGCCAAGGTCGACTACGCCCTGCGGGCGTGCATCGAGCTCGCAGCCGCCGAGGGCGAGGGCCACGTGAAGGGCGAGCGGATCGCCCAGGCCCAGGAGGTCCCGGTCAAGTTCCTCGAGAACATCCTCGGCGACCTCCGCCACGCGGGGCTCGTGCGCAGCCAGCGCGGCGTCGAGGGCGGCTACTGGCTGGCCAGACCGGCCGCCGAGATCACGCTGGCCGAGGTGATCCGGGCCGTCGAGGGACCGCTCGCCAACGTTCGGGGGCTCCGGCCCGACTCGGTCTCCTACCAGGGCGCAGCCGAGCCCCTCAGGGACGTCTGGATCGCGGTGCGGGCGAGCCTGCGGTCGGTGCTCGAGCACGTCACGCTGGCCGACGTCGCCGGCGGCGAGCTGCCCACACCCGTCCGCGAGCTGGTCGCGGATCCGGAGGCGTGGGCGCCCCACCCCTGATCGTCAGGCTCCGAAGACGGTCTCCCGGGTCGGCCTGACGTAGACGATCTGGCCGGCGGCGAGCTCGAGCGCCTCCGCCTGGTCGCGCGTCAGCTGGGCCGCGAGCTGCTCGCCGTCGTCGCGGACGAGCTCGAGCCGCACGTCGAACCCCAGGTGGACGATCCGGACGATCATCGCCTCCCGCGTCGTCCCGTTCGGCACGAGCGTCACCTCGAGGTCGTGCGGCCGGACGAAGGCGTCGCCGAGGCGGTTGACCGCGCCGACGAAACCCATGACGAACTCGTTCGCGGGGCGCTCGTACAGCTCCACGGGCCCGGCGACCTGCTCGATCTTCCCGTGGTTCATCACCGCGACCGTCTCGGCGACCTCCATCGCCTCCTCCTGGTCGTGGGTGACGATCACGGTCGTCGTGTGCGTCTCGTCGTGGAGTCGCCGGAGCCAGACCCGCAGCTCCTTGCGGACGCGGGCATCCAGCGCGCCGAACGGCTCGTCGAGCAGCAGAACCCGAGGGTCGACCGCGAGAGCGCGCGCGAGGCCCATGCGCTGGCGCTGCCCACCGGAGAGCTGGGACGGATAGCGCGTCGCGAGCCCCTCGAGCTGGACGAGCTTCAGCAGCTCGGAGACCCGCTCGCGGGTCTCGGCCCTGGGGCGCCTGCGGATCCTCAGGCCGAACGCGACGTTGTCGTAGACGGTCATGTGCTTGAAGGCCGCGTAGTGCTGGAACACGAACCCGATCCCCCGCTTCTGGGGCGCTCTCGCCGTGACGTCCTCGTCGGCGATGCTGATCGTGCCGGTGTCCCCGTGCTCGAGCCCGGCGATGATGCGGAGCAGCGTCGACTTGCCGCTGCCGCTCGGCCCGAGGAGCGCGACGAGCGATCCGGTCGGGACTTCCAGCGAGACGTCGTCGAGAGCGACGAAATCGCCGAACCGCTTCGAGATGTTCTGGACGGAGATCGACATCAGGCTGTTTCCTCCCTTGGCTTCACGAACGTCATCGTGAGCAGGACGACGATCGCCATCACGGCGAGTACGAGCGAGATCCCGTAGGCCGGCGCGTAGTTGCCGTAGGCGAACTGGTAGGCGTCCTCCACGCGCAGCGTCGCGGTCTGGGTCTTCCCGTCGATGTTCCCCGAGACGATCGCGACCGCGCCGAACTCGCCGAGGCAGCGCGCGGTCGTCAGGACGACGCCGTAGATCACCGCCCAGCGGATCGACGGCAGCGTGATCCGCCAGAACGTCTGCCAGCCGGATGCGCCGAGCGTGTGCGCGGCCTGTTCCTGCTCGTCGCCGATCTCGCGCAGCGTCGGCACCACCTCGCGCGCGACGAACGGGAGCGAGACGAAGATCGTCGCGATGACGATCGCCGGCCACGAGAAGAGGATCTGGACGCCGTTGTCCGGCAGCCAGTGGAACCAGCCGTCCGTGCCGTACAGCATCACGATCGACAGGCCGACGACGACCGGCGACAGCGCGAGCGGCAGGTCGACGAACGCGTTCAGGAGACCTTTCCCCCGGACGTTCCCACGGACGACCAGCAGCCCGAAGACGATCCCGAACACGGTGTTCAGCGGCACCGCGATCGCGGCGACGACGAGCGTGAGCTTCAAGGCGAGGAGCGTGTCGTGCTCGGTGATCGCGCCCCATGCGCCGCCGACGTCCTCGAACGTCCGGTAGATCATCATCACGAGGGGCCCGAGCAGGATCACGAGCAGATAGAGGAAGACGACGCTGCGAGGCAGGTACCTACGCACGCTCGCGCCTCGTGGCGAAGCGCCGCAGCCCGCCGATGACGAGCAGCACGGCGAAGGAGATCGTCAGCAGCACCACCGAGACGGCCGCGGCACCGACCGGATCGCTCGCGGAGCGCTGGAGGACGAACACGGAAGCGACCTCGGTCTTGTAGGGAAGGTTGCCCGTGATCAGCACGACCGATCCCACCTCGCCGCAGGCGCGGGCGAACGCCATCGTCAGGCCCGAGAGGATTCCGGGGAGGATGTTCGGGAGGACGATCCGTCGAAAGGTCGTGAACGAGCCGGCGCCGAGCGACGCCGCCGCCTCTTCCATCTCGCGGTCGAGCTCGTGCAGGACCGGCTGCACCGTCCTGATCACGAACGGCAGGGTGACGAACAGCAGGGCCATGAAGATCGCCCACCGCGTGAAGGTGATGTCCGCCTTGAAGTGGACTACGCCGGCGTCGACCTTCAGCGGCGTCTTGATCCCGTAGAGCGCGAGCAGCACGAGACCGGCGACGATCGTCGGCAGCGCGAACGGCAGGTCGATGACGGCGTTCAGAATCGACTTCCCGCGGAAGGCGTCCCGGACGAGCACCCAGGCCGTGATCGTGCCGAACACGGCGTTCGTGAGCGCCGCGACCGCCGCCATCATGAGCGTCAGCTTCAGAGCGGCCACCGCCTCGGGCGAGGAGATCACGTCCCAGAAGCTCGCACCGCCCCTCTGCGTCGAACGCCAGGCCAGCGCCGCGATCGGCAGCGCCACGACCAGCGAGAGAAAGGTGGTGACGAGCCCGAACGAGAGGGCCGTGGAGGCCCTCTCGTTCCGGCGAACCGTAGTGCCCCCCGGCGCGGGCCGGGGAGTGTCTGCGGCGATCTCAGCCAGCGGAGGTCGACACCCCCAGGCCCCGCTCGATCCTCGCCATGATCCCGCTGGTCGGGTCGAACCACTTCCCGTCGACGGCGCGCCAGCCTCCGAGGAGCTTGTCGTCGACCGTCGTCTCGCCCGGACGCTTCGGGAACCTCTTCGCGAACTGCCGGAACACCTGCCTGTTCACGGGGCGATAGCCGTCCGTGCCGAGGATGGTCTGGCCCGCAGGCGACTTCAGGTAGCGGAGGAACGCGTTCACGTCGTCCCTGTGCTCGCTCCGCCTGGTGACCGCGCCGTATATGTCGATCAGCATGGTCTGGCGCGGGATGACGTACGGGATCTTCCCGTTGATCGCCTCGCTCTCGAAGGTCACCAGGACGTCGCCCTTCCCCGACAGGAACGTGTTGGTCGCGTTGCTGCCCGAGGAATCCTGGGAGACGACGTGGTCGAAGACCTTCTTCACGAACGCCTGCCCCTGCGCGTCGGTCTTGCCGAGCCGGCGCTGGGCGACGTAGGGCGCCAGGATGTCCCACTTGGCGATCCCGGCCGTGAAGGGATTCGGGATCAGGACGCCGACGCCCGGCTTGACCAGGTCGTTCCAGGTCGTGATCTTCTTCGGGTTGCCGTTGCGGAGCGCGAACACGACGACCGAGTTCCAGACGACGCCGTGGTAGCTCTGGTTCGCCCATCTGCGGTCGACGAGCCCCTTGTCGACGAGCAGGTTCATGTCCGTGCCGGTGCTGAAGATGACCACGTCGGCCGGCTGCCCGGCGGCGACGGCAGCCGCCTGCGCGCTCGAGCCTCCGTACGAGGTCGCGAACGAGACCCCCTTGCCTGCCGGCGTTTGCTGGAAGGCGGAGATCAGCTTGGTCAGAACCGGCTTGGGGGTCGAGTAGGCGACCAGGTCGAGGGTGACCGCCTGCTTGTGCCCGGTCGCGGCGCCGGTCACCGCTGCGAAGGCGAGGCCGGCGGCCACGGCCGCGGCTGCGACGGCCACTCCCAAACCAACCTTCATACGATGCATAGTTCTCCCTAATCTCTGAGGATTGTCTATCGGCTTGCTTGAGAATACGCACGGCCCCGGACGGGGTCAAGAGAGAACCGAGCGTGCCGCCGCTCGCGCCGACCCGGACGAGCGGAGCCGTTCGGGGCCTCCGCTAGGCTTGCTCCCCGTGAAGGGTCGGGCACTCGTCACGGGCGGCGCCGGCTTCATCGGGTCGCACCTCTGCGAGCGGCTGCTCGACGACGGGTGGGAGGTCTATGCGCTCGACGACCTCTCCACCGGGTCGATGCGCAACGTCGAGCACCTCAACGCGAACCCCGCCTTCCACCTCGTCGTCGACTCGGTGCTCAACCGGGCGGTCGTGAACGAGCTCGTCAACAAGTGCGACGTCGTCTACCACCTCGCCGCCGCGGTCGGGCCGCGCCTGATCGTCGAGCAGCCCGTGCGCACGATCGTCACGAATCTCGAGGGGTCGGAGGTCGTCCTCGACCACTGCGCCCGTTTCGGCAAGCGCGTCCTCGTGGCCTCGACCTCCGAGGTCTACGGGGACCACCGCACCGAGGAGCCTCTCCACGAGGACGCGCGGCGGGTGTACGGCCCGACGACGCAGAAGCGGTGGCTGTACGCCGACTCGAAGGCGATGGACGAGTACCTGGCGCTCGCCTACCG
>Ga0070741_10008591_pt1 | contig 20373 bp, 18 predicted proteins | sample Coa_R1_4_FD_66440 | JGI IMG/M metagenome (GOLD analysis project Ga0070741, IMG submission 66440) | Surface soil microbial communities from Centralia Pennsylvania, which are recovering from an underground coalmine fire - Coalmine... | ecosystem: Environmental > Terrestrial > Soil > Unclassified ...
TCCCACACCTGCTGCCACTTCCGCTCGATCTGCTCTGGCTCGTATCTGTCCATGGGTACAAAAAAGCCTCTCATGCGAGAGGCCGAAGGAGGTCGACGCGGCGGCGCCGCGTTGCCTCCTGGTCTACGCGAGCAGCTGCTCCATCGGTCGTATCGTACTCGACGCAGGTACGAGAAAGGGGGCTGACAATGCGGATGACCAAGCAGTTCGCGGGTGCCGTCGGCCTGTTCGCGGCAGGTGCCGCCGCGGCAGCAGCAGTTTCGGTGCTCGCCCGGACCGGCGCCGCGCAGGCGACGCCGGCGAGCGCCGGGCTCTGGGGGGTCTACGACCAGACGCTGAGCAAGGCGCGCTACATCGACCTGACGCACTCGATCACGCCGAACATGCCCGTCTGGAAGGGCTTCGGGCCGGCGAGGTTCAGCGCGACGGTCGATCCGAAGACCGGCAGGCCGTACACCTACGCGAAGGACGGGTTCGCGGCGACGGCATACCGGCTGTCCACCGACCAGTTCGGGACGCAGCTCGACCCGCCGGCCCACTGGGCGCCGGAATACCCGTCGATCGACGAGCTGCCGGCAACGTACGCCGTTCGGCCGCTGGTCGTGATCTCGATCGTCCCGCAGGTGAAGCGGAACCCGAAGTACGCGCTGCAGGTCTCGGACATCCGCGCGTTCGAGCGGCGGCACGGCCGGATCCCCGCTGGCTCGGTGGTGATGGTGCGCTCGGACTGGTCGAAGCGGTGGACCGAGAACGCCGCGGAGGCGAAGGCGCTGGCGGCGAGCCCGGTGTTCCCGGGCGTGTCGCTCGCCGCGCTGAAGTTCCTCCACCTCCAGCGGCACATCCTCTTCCACGGCCACGAGCCGCTGGACACGGACACGACGCCGACACTCGAGGGCGAGGCCTGGCTGATGCACCACGGGTACACGCAGGCGGAGGGGGTCGCGAACCTGGAAGGCGTGCCGGCGACCGGCTGCCTCGTCGCGATCGGCTACCCGAAGTTCAAGGGCGGCGTCGGCGGCTACGCGCGGTACGTCGCGATCTGCCCGCCGTCGACGGCGAAGGGCGTGACGATCCCCGCCCGTGAAGGGCCGCTGCCGAAGAGCAGCCGCGTCCTGCACTGGGATCCGAAGCGGGGGTATCGAGTCCGCTGACCGAGGCCCGCATGGAGCCGGTCGAGTCCGGGCTCGTCCCGGCCACCGACGGCTGGTTCGTCGTCAACGTCCGCGACGCGGCCTGGCTGACGAACGAGGCGTTCGGGGCCCGGTGCGTGTTCGAGGCGGACGTGCCGGTCGTGCGCTGCTCGGGGCTCGAGCCGCGCAAGTTCGAGGAGCTCGGGATCAAGGTGGCGGTGCTCTACCCCGGCCAGCCGAGCGGCCTGTACCACGCGGACGTGCGCCAGGAGGACTTCCTCGTGCTCTCGGGCGAGTGCGTCGCGCTCGTCGAGGGCGAGGAGCGGCGGCTGCGAGCGTGGGACTTCCTGCACTGCGCGCCCGGGACGGCGCATTGCTTCGTCGGCGCAGGCGAGGGGCCGTGCGTCCTGCTCATGGTCGGGTCGCGCTCCGGCGAGCGGCAGGTCGTCTACCCGGAGTCGGAGCTCGCGCAGCGGCACGGCGCCGGGGTCGAGCGGGAGACGGATTCCGCCGGCGAGGCGTACGCGCCGTTCCCGCACTGGGCGCCCGGACGACCCGACCACGCGAACGCCCTCCCGTGGGCGTAGAGCTCCTCGAGCTCTTCCCCGACGCGGCCGAGATCCGCGACGGGGTGCTGTGGATCGGCGGCGTCTCGGCCGTCGAGCTGGTGGAGGAGCACGGCACACCCCTCGTCGTCTACTGCGAGGAGACCGTGCGAGCGGCGGCGCGGGCCTGGCGCCGGGGCGCCGGCGAGGGCACGGTCGTCTACGGGACGAAGGCGTTTCCGAACGTGCCGCTGATGCGGCTCCTGTGGGAGGAGGGCGTCGGCGCCGACGTGTCGACGCTCGGCGAGATGCGCTGCGCGGAGGCAGCGGGGATCCCGGCGTCGCGTTGGGTCGTCCACGGCAACAACAAGTCGGACGAGGAGCTTGCGTTCGCGGGCGAGCGGGACGGGTGGCTCGTGGTGATGGACGAGCCGGGCGAGGTCGAGCACTGCGTCGAGGCAGGGGTGAAGCGGGTGCTGCTCCGGATCACGCCCGGCATCGAGGCCGGCGGCCACGAGAAGATCATGACCGGCCACCTCGGCTCGAAGTTCGGCGTGCTGGCGGAGGACGCGAGCGACGTGATCGGCCGCGCGCGAGCGGCCGGCCTGGAGATGCTCGGCCTGCACGTGCACCTCGGGTCGCAGGTGACGGACGAGGCTCCGGCCCAGCTGCTCGTCGACCGGCTCGCCGGCTGGTGCGCGGAGCTGCGCGCGGCGCTCGACTGGACGCCGGCGATCCTGAACCTCGGCGGCGGCCTCGGAATCCGGCACACGCTCTCCGATCCGGAGCCGCCGCCGCCGGAGCGGTACGCGCGCACGCTGACCGAGCGGGTCGAGCAGGCGTGGTCGGCGCTCGGCCTCCCCCGGCCGGAGCTCGTCTTCGAGCCCGGCCGCTCGCTCGTCGGCCGCGCCGGCCTCACCCTCTACCGCGTCGGCGTCGTCAAGCGCAGCGGCCCGACCACCTGGGTCGCGGTCGACGGCGGCATGTCCGACAACCCGCGCCCGGCGCTGTACGGCGCCCGCTACTCCGCACTGCTCGCGAACCGCGTAGAGGACGCGACCGCCGGCGTCTTCGCCGTCTGCGGCAAGCACTGCGAGAGCGGCGACGTCCTGATCGAGCGGGCGGAGCTCCCGGAGCCGCGCCGCGGCGATCTCCTCGCCGTGCCGGCAACCGGCGCCTACACGCTCGCGATGGCCTCGAACTACAACGCCTTGCCGCGTCCGGCGGCGGTAGTCGTCCGGAGCGGGGCGAGCGGCGCCATCCTCGACCGCCGCCCGCCCGAAATGGCATAGGCATGCCTCACCGCCGCACGCGCGTCCACGTACCCGTGTAGACGTCGCCACGTTCGCGGCAACGGTCTTCACCCCCGAGCGGCGCCAGGACGAGGGTGTCGCCCTGCACCGACCACGAGTATGTCGCCTTGGGGCCGCTCGGCTTGCACCACCAGCCGGCCTCCGCGTCCGCATCGCTGTAGGGCTTGAACGACACCGAGCCGTCGATGTCGAAGGTCGTCGCACCAGGCAGCCAGTAGTTGTCGATCATCCCGCCCGCCCCGGTGTCGGGGTTCCACTCTCCCGGGGCGCGATCTTGGATCCAGCGCCGCTCGAACGTGAGCGTCCAGATGCCGAGGGGACCGCCGAAATCGGGAGTCGTCTGCTGGACGTCCCGCTGCCAGCTGCCGGCGAGCTTCTCGGGCACCGGGGGCGCCGGCACGACGCGAGCGACAACCGTCCTGCTCGCCACCCGGCCGTCGGTCGCCCGGACGCGGACGGTGAAGCGATGTGCTCCCGGGATCAGCCAGGTCGTGGTGAGGTACCCGCCGTCGTCGTCGTAGCTGTAGGGCGGGTTCTGCTCGATCCAGCGGATCTTCCCGTCGATCAGGAAGCTGACTTGGCGGACCCGTGCTCTCGCGAGGGTGGTGAAGCCCACCCACCTGATCCGCTGGGGAAGCACCCTCCTCCCGTCGAGAGTCGAGCGGACCTTGATCGGCGGAGGCACCTTCGGCGAGGTCGGCGCCACTTCGGCCGCCGACGCCGCAGTCACGACGCACGCAGCGACTGCGAGAGCGAATCCGATCACGTGTTTGCCCGTCACATCGTCCTCCTCATGTCGTCGACCGGGGTCATGACGGACGATCGGACGTGCCGCTCGCAAAACGCTCGCAGCCGCTCGCAATCCGTCGATTCGCTCGCGAATCCCGTACGGGCGGCTTAATGTGGACGAATGGAGTTCCGGGTCCTCGGCCCGCTCGAGGCGTGGCACGGCGGCCGCAAGATCCCTCTGGGGAGCCGGAAGCAGCGGGCGGTGCTGGCGATCTTGCTGCTGCGCGCGAACGAAGTCGTCTCCCCGGACGCCCTGATCGACGAGCTCTGGGGCGAGCACGCGCCGCCGAGCGCGCCGCACACCCTCCAGGCGTACATCTCCCGTCTGCGAACCACGCTGCGCCGGAGCGGCGTCGACGGGGTGCTCGTCACGCGCCCCGGCGGCTATCTGCTCCGCGTCGGCTTCGACGAGCTGGACCTGCACCGGTTCGACCGCCTCGTGGACGAAGGGCGACGCGCGCTGGCCGCGGGCTCGTTCGATCGGGCCGCTGACCGGCTCCACGTCGCCCTCCAACTCTGGCGGGGGAGCCCGTTGGCCGACCTCGCCTTCGAGCCGTTCGCGCGCGTCGACGCCGAACGGCTCGAGGAACGGCGTCTGGGCGTTCTCGAGGATCGACTCGAGGCCGAGCTCGCGGGCGGCGCGCACGCCCGCCTCGTTCCGGAGCTGGAGGGGCTCGTCGCGCAGCACCCGCTCCGCGAGCGCTTCCGCGAGCAGCTCATGCTGGCGCTCTACCGGTCCGGACGGCAGGCGGATGCACTCGACGCCTACCGCGACGCGCGCGACTACCTCGTCGACGAGCTCGGCCTCGAGCCGAGCCGGAAGCTGCGCGCGCTCGAGCGGGCGATCCTCGAGCAGGACGACGCGCTCGAGCTGCCGGCGGAGCGGCGGGCGAAGACCGCAGTGCTCACGGCGGAGGACGCCGCCGACGCCCCGTCGTCCGAACCAGCGGGCGCAAGACCGGCTGAACCCGCACCAAGGCGAGCTGGCCCCCGTCGGTGGCAGCTCGCCGGAGCCGCGACCATCCTTGGAGGACTCGTCGTCGCGGCGGCCGTCGGCCTGACGAAGGGCGGGAGCTCGCCCCTGCGGGGTGTCCAGTCGCAGACGAATCGGCTCCTCGCGCTCGACGGGACGCTCAGCGTTCTCACGGACGCACGTCTCCCTGGCCCGCCAGCGGACGTGGCCGTCGCCGGGGGCTCTGTCTGGGCGGCCGAGCCGGACGCGCAGCGCATCGTGCGGATCGACTCCAGCTCCGGAGCCGTCTCGGATCGAGTCGCGGTACCGGCTCAACCGAGCCGGCTCGCGGTCGGCGGCGGGGCCCTCTGGGTCGCGAGCGCGCTCGCGGGGCGGCTGAGCCGGATCGATCCCGAGACCGGAGAAGTGACCCAGGTCATTCCGCTCTTCGGCGCGAGCCCGACCGACGTCGTCTTCGCCAAGGGCGTCGTCTGGGTGGCCGATGCGGCCTCCCGCGCGCTGATTCCGGTCGACGCGGCGACCGGCGCCGTCGGGAGCAAGGTGGCGCTCGACATCGCGCCGACCGCGCTCGCGGCCGGCGGCGGGCAGATCTGGGTCGCTGGCTACGGCGCAGGCGTGGTCGAGCAGGTCGACCCGAGAAGCAGGCGAGCGGTCGCCACGATCGCGGTCGGACAAGGCCCTGCCGCGATCGTCGTCGCACGGAGGTCGGTCTGGGTTGCGAACGGCCTCGACGCGACCGTTTCGAGAATCGACGCTCTCGCAGGCAGCGTGAGGGCGACGATTCCGGTGCCCGGTCGGCCAACGGCGATTGCGGCGCTCCCCGACTCGGTCTGGATCGCGTGTGAGGAGGAGGGTCGCGTCATCGAGCTCGACCCGCACCGGAACGCTGTCCGGTCCTTCCGCCGGCTCGGCGGCCGTCCCCAGGCACTCGCCTCGACCGGCGGAAGACTCTGGGTCGCGGCGGGCTCGAGCGCCCGGTCACACCATGGCGGGACGCTGACGATCCTCAGGACGGGGCGGTTCGCTTCCGTCGACCCTGCCTTCGTGCTCGAGAGCGACCGGCAGTTCACCCGGCTCGTCTACGACACGCTCGTCACGTTCCAGGCCGCGCCGGGACCCAACGGGCTACGGCTGCTTCCCGATCTCGCCGTCTCGGTGCCGAAGCCGACCCACGGCGGCACCGTCTATGCCTTTCGAGTCCGGCCGGGGCTACGGTACTCGGACGGGCGTCGCGTGCGTGCGCGCGACTTCAGGCGCGCGATCGAACGGCTCTTCCGCGTCCAGTCGACCGGGGCGAGCTACTACGCCGGCCTGATTGGGGCCGAGGCCTGCGTCGCTCGTCCGGAGGAGTGCCGGCTCGCGCGCGGAATCGAGACGAACGACGCGTCCCGAACCGTTGTCTTCCGCCTCCGCTCCCCGGATGCCGACTTCCTGGCCAAGCTGACGGTACTCGGGTTCTCGACGCCGGTTCCCGCCGGAGTTCCCGATCACGACGTCGGGCTGAACCCTTTTCCCGCCACGGGGCCCTACCGGTTCGGACAGTTGATCCCGGGCGAGATCCGCTTCGTGCGCAACCGCTTCTTCCGCGAGTGGTCGAGCGCCGCGCAGCCCGCCGGCAACCCCGACTCGATCGTCTGGCGGACAGTGAAGTCCCAGCAAGCGGCGGTTGCCGAAGTCGTTCGCGGGACGGGCGACTGGCTCTTCGACGCTCCTCCTCCGGCAGAGCTGCGGTCGCTGCGCCTGCGCTACCCGTCGCAGCTCCACGTCAACCCGTCGACGAGCGTCGCGTTCTTCCCCCTGAACACGCGGAAGCCACCGTTCGACGACGAGCGCGTTCGGCGTGCCTTCAACTTCGCAATCGACCGGAGGAAGATCGCGCGCTGGTACGGCGGGCCGGCTGTCGCGGCGCCGCTGTGCCAGCCACTCGCGCCCGGCCTGCCGGGACACCGGCCGTATTGCCCTTACACGATCGAGCCCCGGCGCGGTGGTCGCTGGAAGGCGCCCGACCTCGTCCGCGCACGACGCCTCGTCGCGGCGTCGGGGACCCGCGGCCAATCGATCGACCTCTGGGGATCCAGCGACTGGGGCGTGCCGCCCCCGCTCCCCCGCTACGTCGCGGACACGCTGCGCTCGCTGGGGTACCGGGTCCGGCTCCATCTCGTTCCGTACGACCGTGTCACGCTCGCGATGCGCCGGGACCTGCAGCTGTCGATCGACGGGAACTGGATGCCCGACTATCCTGCTGCGTCGGCCTACCTCCCTCAGTTCTTCGGCTGCTCCGGAGGGAACGGCAACGGCTATTTCTGCGACCGCGCGATCGATCGCCGGATGCAGCGCGCGTCGCTGCTCCAGCTCACCGATCCGGTACGAGCGGCAGCGCTCTGGACGGACGTCGATCACGAGCTGACCGACCGCGCCGCATGGGTTCCGACCGTGAACGTGCGGACGGTCGAACTGGTGTCGAAGCGGGTCAGGAACTACCAGTTCAGCCCGGTCGGCGGCTTCATCGCCCACCAGGCATGGCTGCGCTGAGCGCAGCGAGGCAAGCTAGCGTGAGCTGAGTGGGCGAGCACGACGTCCTCGTCTGGTCCGACTACATCTGACCGTTCTGCCGCGTCGGCCAGGTGCTGGCCGAGTGGATCGCCGAGAGGTTCGAGGCCGCGATCACGTGGGCGCCGTTCGACCTGCACCCGGAGTACCCGCCGGAGGGGATTCCCCGCGAGCAGCTCGTCGCCCGCTACGGCCCCGACGGCATGGCGCGCACCGCGGCGTTCTTCGCTGAGCACGGCCTCGAGTACAACCCGAACCCGGAGGTCGTCCCGAACTCGATGGGCGCGCTGCGGCTCGCCGAGCACGCGCGCGGCGAGGGCCTCTTCGACCCGATGCACGAGCGGCTGATGGACGCCTACTGGGCGGAGGCGCAGAACATCGGCGACCCGGCCGTCCTCCGGGCGCTCGCCCGCGAGGTCGGCCTCGAGGGAGCCGACGAGGTGCTCGAGACCGACGCGTACCTCGACGTCGTCCGCGCCTCGACCCAGCAGGCGGTCGCGGCCGGCGTCACCGGCGTCCCGGCGTTCGTCCTCGACCGGCGGCTGCTCGTCCTCGGCGCTCATCCTCGTGCGACGTTCGAGCGCGCGTTCGCCCAGTTAGGCTCTTGACTGACGGCAACACTTTCCTTTGTATAGTGAGCCGGAATGGACGCATAAGGAGGAGAGCATGGCACTGCAGATCGGCGACGAGGCACCCAACTTCACCGCGCAGACGACCGAGGGCGAGATCGACTTCCACGAGTGGCTCGGCGACTCCTGGGCCGTCCTCTTCTCGCACCCGAAGGACTTCACCCCCGTCTGCACGACCGAGCTCGGCTACATGGCGAAGATCAAGCCGGAGTTCGACAAGCGCGGCGTGAAGATCATCGGCCTGTCGGTCGACTCCACCTCGGACCACGAGGGCTGGGCGAAGGACATCGAGGAGACGCAGGGCGCGCGGCCGAACTACCCGATCATCGGCGACGCCGACTTCAAGGTCTCGAAGCTCTACGGGATGCTGCCCGCCGACGTCGAGGGCGACCCGAAGGCGCGCACCCCGGCCGACAACCAGACCGTCCGCAACGTCTTCGTGATCGGGCCGGACAAGAAGATCAAGCTCGTGCTCGTCTACCCGATGACGACGGGCCGCAACTTCGACGAGGTCCTGCGCGTGATCGACTCGCTGCAGCTGACGGCGAAGCACAAGGTCTCGACGCCCGTGAACTGGAAGCAGGGCGAGGACGTGATCATCGCCGGCTCCGTCTCGAACGACGAGGCGAAGGAGCTCTTCGGCGAGTGGGAGGAGCCGAAGCCCTACATCCGGATCGTGCCGCAGCCGAGCTGACCCAGGCGACCGGCATCCCGGCAGCAGAGCTCGAGACCAGGCGACAGGGCCTGCTCGAGCATGCCGGCACGCCGGTCGTCCTCTTCGACCACGCGTACATCCAGTACTACACCGGCTTCAGCTTCCTCTCGAACGAGCGGCCTGTGGTCGTGGTCGTCGACGACGAGGTGACGGCGTTCGTGCCGGAGTTCGAGGTCGCGCGCACCGAGGAGGAAGGCCACTTCGACCGCGTCGAGTCGTACCCGGAGTACCCGGGCCCCGAGCACCCGATGCGGCTCCTCGCGCGCCTGCTGGACGGCCCGGTCGCCGCCGACCAGGACGGCTACCCGGGCATCCTCGGCTACGAGGGGCCGCCGCTCTCGGAGGTGACCGGCCTGCCGGTGGAGACCCTGCAGCCCTGGATCGAGCAACAGCTCCGCCGCAAGAGCCCGGCCGAGGTCGAGCTGATCCGCGAGAGCGGGCGCTGGTGCGCGTACGCCCACCGGCTGCTGCAGCAGTACTCGATCGCGGGCGCGACCGAGGCGGAGGCGTCCCTCCGCGCCGGACACGAGGCGACGCTGGCGATGCTCGAGGCGCTCGGCCCGGACTACGCCGGCCAGCTCGGCTCACAGGACGGGGCCACGGCCGGCTACCGCGGCCAGATCGGCCGCCGCTCGGCGTGGGCACACGCCGTCGCCCACAACATCCGCTTCGAATCCGGCGACATGCTCGTCTCCGAGACGGCCGCGCCGGTCTGGGGGTACAACGCCGAGCTCGAGCGCGGGATGGTCGTCGGCGAGCCGACCGACGAGCAGCGCCGCCTCTTCGAGCACACGGTCGCCGCGCAGCAGGTCGCGTTCGACGCGCTCCGGCCGGGGGTCACCTGCGCCGACGTCGACCGCGCCGTGCTCGACTACTTCGACGAGAACGGCATCCGGGACCTCTGGCGGCAGCACACCGGCCACGGCATCGGCCTGCGGAACCACGAGGCGCCGTTCCTCGACGTCGGCGACGACACGCCGGTCGAGCCCGGGATGGTGTTCACGATCGAGCCGGGCGTCTACCAGGAAGGGCTCGGCGGCTTTCGCCACTCGGACACCGTCGTCGTCACCGACGACGGGATCGAGCTCCTCACCCACTACCCACGCGACCTCGAGAGCCTGACGACCTAGGCTAGCGGGCGAGCGCTTCGGCGACGATCGCGTCGCGGGAGGCCTCCCCGCCCTCCGCGAGCAGCTCGTTAAGCCGTCGCTCGCCCAGCTCGCCGGCGAGCCGTCCGCGCAGGTCGCGGTAATCCTCGGCCTCGTCGCCGGCAAGCGACACGCCGATCTCGTCGAAGAGCGCGAGCGAGGCGCCGCAAGCGCGCCCGGCCCACTCCGGATCGCGCTCGGCGACCAGCTCCGCGGCGCCCTGCAGGCAGTGGGCGATCACCTCCTTGTAGCCGAGGTCGGTAGCGAGCCGGAGCGCCTCGCGCAGCAGCTCCCTCGCCGTCTCGCGGCGCCCGCGCTTGATCTCGGTGCGCGCGAGGTTGTACAGGCTGATCGACAGCGCGTCGCGGTCGTCGATCTCGCGCTGGAGCGCGATCGCCTCCTCCTGGTAGCGCGCGGCGGCATCGAAGTAGGCGCGCATGTTCGCCACCGCGCCGAGGTTGCTGAGGACGATGCCGAGACGCGTCGGCTGCGCCTGGGCGCGAAACTGCTCGGCCGCCTGCTCGTACAGCTGCACGGCGCGATCGAGGTCGCCCTCGGCGATCGCGACCGACGCGAGCTCGGCGAGGCAGCGCGCCGCCTCCTTCTCGTCGCCGAGCTCGAGGAAGAGCTCGCGCGCCTCCGTCCACAGCTCCCGCGCCCGCGCGGCGTCTCCCTGCCGGTACGGGAAGATCCCCGCCCGGACGAGAGCCGAGGCGCGCAGGCTCGGGTCGGCGGACGCCGAGCGCTCGATTACTCCCTCGAACCTCCGGCGCGCCTCGGTCAGCTCGCCGCGCATCATCCAGAACCAGCTCAGCGCGACGGCGAGCCGGAGCTCGCCCTCGACCTCCCCGGCGGACGCGGTCCACGCCAGCGCCGCCCGGAAGTTGTCGTGCTCGGCGTCGAGCTCGGCGAGCGCGCCCTCGGTGTCGGTCGCCGACGAAATCGAGCTCGCCGCCGCCTCCGCCACGCGGAGGAAATAGGCCGCGTGCCGCCGCCGCGCGTCCTCCTCCGCTCCCGACTCGCGCAGCCGGTTGGCCGCGTACTCGCGGATCGTCTCGAGCATCGCGAACCTCGGGCCAGTCGGCGAGTCGATCCGCCGCAGCAGGCTCTCGTCGACCAGCGAGCCGAGCAGGTCGAGGGAGCCGCCCGCGATCGCCTCGACCGCCTCCACCGTGCACCCGCCCTGGAAGACGGCGAGGCGGGCGAACAGCTCCCGCTCCCCGGGGTCGAGGAGCTCGTAGCTCCAGTCGAGCGTCGCCTGCAGCGTTCGCTGGCGGGCCGGCAGGTCGCGGGCGCCGGCGGTGAGCAGCTCGAGCGAGCGCTCCAGGCGCCCGACCATCGCCTCCGGCGGGAGGAGCTTCGCCCGGGCGGCGGCGAGCTCCAGGGCCAGAGGCAGCCCGTCGAGTCGCGCGCAGATCTCGGCGACGCTGTCCGCGCGGCCGTTCGTGGGCCGGAAGGACGGGTCGACCGCCCGCGCCCGCGCGGTGAAGAGCTCGACCGCCTCGTGCAGCGGCAGCGGCGGCACAGGGTACTCGTGCTCCGCCGAGAGCCGGAGCGGCGCGCGGCTCGTCGCGACGACGCGGAGAGCAGGCGAGCCCGCGAGCAGCTCGGCGACGACCGGAGCGGCCGGAAGCAGCTGCTCGAAGTTGTCGAGCACGAGCAGGACGGGCTCGCGCGGAAGCCGCTCTGCGAGCGCCCCCTCCCCCTCCAGCCCCAGCGCCTCGCCGACGCTCTGCGCGACCAGCTCGGGGTCGTGCAGCGAGGAGAGGTCGACGAAGCGCGCCGGCAGCTCGCCCGACAGCTCCTCGGCGACCGCGAGCGCGAGGCGCGTCTTGCCGGTGCCGCCGGGGCCGGTGAGCGTGACGAGCCGCGCCTGGCCGCGCAGCAGCGCGGACACGGCGGCGACCTCGAGGGCGCGCCCGACGAGCGGCGTCGGCGGGACGGGCAGCCGCGTCTCCAGCCCCGGCGGCCGATCGGGCGCCGACAGCGCCGGATCCTGGCGGAGGATCGCCCGCTCGAGCTCGCGCAGCTCCGGCGAGGGCTCGATCCCGAGCTCGTCGACGAGCGTGTGCCGCGCCGCTTGGTACGCCTCGAGCGCCTCCTTCTGGCGCCCCGCTCGGTAGAGCGCGAGCACGTGCTGGCGGCGCAGGCGGTCGCGGTACGGGTGCTCCGCGACGAGGGCCTCCAGCTCCGGCGCGAGCGCGTCGTGGCGGCCGAGGGCGAGCTCGATCTCGTTCCTGAGCTCGAGCGCGTGCAGCCGCAGCTCCTCGAGGCGCCCCGCCTCCGCGTCCGCGAGCGGCTCGCCGGCGAGGTCGGCGAGCGGCGGCCCGCGCCACAGCGAGAGTGCGTCGCGTACGAGGCCCGCGGCGCCTTCGGGCCGGCCGGCGGCGAGCTCCCGTTCGGCCCGGGTGACGAGCTGCTCGAAGCGCTGCAGGTCGAGCTCGCCGGGGTCGAGCCGGAGGCGGTAGGCCTGCCCTCGGGTCTCGATCCGCTCGGCGCCGAGTGCCTGTCTGAGGCCGTGGACATAGACCTGGAGCGAGGCGACCGCCGAGCCCGGCGGCCGCTCGCCCCAGATCAGGTCGACGAGCCGGTCGCGCGGCACCGCCTCGCCGCCGCGGAGCAGGAGAGCCGCGAGGACGGCGCGCTGCTTCGGCCGGCCGAGCGCGATCGAGCCCGCCTCCGAGCGGGCCTCGACCGGCCCCAGGACCCTGAATTCCATCTCTTGCTGACCCTCGCCTCGCCGCGTTAACCGCGCGACAAGCCGATGTTAAGCGGTCTCCCCGATCGTGCGGGTCGTCCCCCCGAACGAGAGGAGAGCACCAATGATCCGCACCGGTACCGTCATCGAGAACCCCGTCACCGGCGAGCGCATCGTCTTCCGCAAGACCTCGCGCGACACCGGCGGCGAGGCGGTCGTGATCGAGACGTTCGTCCAGCCGAACGGCTTCGTCGCTGCCGCACACGTGCACCCGAGCCAGGAGGAGCGGTTCGAGATCGTCCGCGGCACGGTCGGCTTCAAGATCGGGCGCAAGAAGCTCGTCGCCGGCCCGGGCACCCGCGTCACCGTCCCCGCGGGCACGCCGCACAAGTTCTGGAACGCCGGCGACACGGAGGCGCAGTTCGTTTGCGAGGTCCGGCCGGCGCTGCAGTTCGAGTCGCTGCTCGAGACGATGTTCGCGCTCGCGGCCGACGGCCGGACCAATCGCAAGGGGATGCCGAACCTGCTCCGGCTCGCCGTGATCGCAAACCACCACTTCGACACCGTGCGGCTGCCGTTCCCGCCGGCGATCGTGCAGCGGATCGGGCTCGCGCTCGGCGCTCCCGCCGGCCGCCTGCTCGGCTACGAGCCGACCTACGCACCCGGCGCCGCGGTGCCCGTCGCCGCGGCGGTCTAACGATGCGCAGGAAGCTCCTCGTCGCCGGCGTCTTCCTCGCGCTCTGCGCGCTGGCGCTGGCCGGGCTCGTGCTCCGCGTAAGCTCGCCTCGGCGCCCGGCCTAGCGCGACCGGGCGCCACGGTACGACGCGCGCCGTCGTAGAGTCAGGCGGCGATGGGTGTGCTCGACGGCAAGGTCGCGCTCGTCACCGGCGGCGGCTCCGGGATCGGCCGCGCGGCGGCCGTCGCGCTCGCCGCCGCCGGCGCGCAGGTCGTGGTCAACGACCTCACCGCCGGGAGCCTCCGCGAGACCCTCGGGGCGATCGAATCAGCGGGCGGGAAGGCGGCACCTGCGCCGGGCGACGTCCGCTCCCGCGCGGATCTTGCCGCCGCCGTCGAGATCGCCCGCGGGCGTTTCGGCGGGCTCGACGTCGTCCTCGCGAACGCGGCAGTCTCCCTGTACGAGGAGTTCGAGCACCAGAGCGAGGAGACGATCGACCTCGTGCTCGACACCGACCTGAAGGGCGCGCTGCTCACCGCGCAGCTCGCGATCCCGGAGCTCAGCCGCCGCGGCGGCGGGAGCATCGTCTTCGTCTCGTCGGTCCAGGCCTACGTGACGCTGCCCGGCTGCGTTCCGTACGCGGCCGCCAAGGCGGGCCTCGTCGCGGCCGCGCGGGCGCTCGCCCCGGAGGTCGGACGCCACGGAATCCGCGTCAACGCGCTCGCGCCCGGCACGATCGACACGCCGATGCTCCACCGCGACCTTTCCGGGATGAACCGCGAGGAGGCCGACCGGTTTCTCGCGCAGGTGGCGGACGCGAACGCGCTCGGCCGCATCGGCACGCCGGAGGAGATCGCGGACGTCGTCGTCTTCCTCGCCTCGGACGCATCCCGCTACGTCACCGGCACGTCGGTCGTGGTCGACGGCGGGTACCTGACCGTCAAGAAGTTCTGACCGCTCGCCGCGTTGACCGCTACACGACGGCGGTAGTAGCCTCGGTCGCCGTGCCGCACACGCTCGCCGAGAAGATCCTCCTCGCCCACAGCGACGCCGACGAGGTCACCCCGGGCGACATCGTGATGGTGCGGTGCGACGTGGTGATGACGAACGACATCTCCGGCCCGATGGCCTTCCGGGCGATGGAGAAGATGGGCGCGAAGCGAGTATTCGACCCGGAGAAGGTCGTCCTCGTCCCCGACCACTTCGTCCCGGCGAAGGACACGCGGTCGGCCGAGCTGCAGAAGCTGCTCCGCAAGTGGGCCGAGGAGCAGGGCGTCACGTACTACGAGCAGGGCCGAGGCGGGATCGAGCACACGCTGCTCGTCGAGGAGGGCTGGGTCGTTCCCGGGTCGGTGATCGCCGGCGGCGACTCGCACACCTGCACGTACGGCGCGCTCGGCGCATTCGGGACCGGGCTCGGCTCGACGGACATCGCCGCCTGCCTCGCCTCGGGCACCTTCTGGCAGGCGGTGCCGGCGACGATCCGCGTCGAGTTCACCGGCGAGAAGCAGCGCTTCGTCACGGGCAAGGACCTGATCCTCGCGGTGATCGGCGAGATCGGCGTCGCCGGCGGGACGAACATGGCGCTCGAGTTCGTCGGCGACGGCGCGGAGGCGCTCTCGATCGACGAGCGGCTCGCGGTCGCGAACATGGCGGTCGAGGCCGGGTCGGAGACCGGGTTCTTCCCCGCAGACGAGACCGTCGCGCAATATCTCGACGGACGCACGACCCGGCCGTGGACCGCAGAGCGCTCCGACCCCGACGCCGGGTTCGCGCAGACCGTCCGCATCGACCTCGACTTTCTCTCGCCGCTCGTCGCGATGCCGCACTCGCCCGGCAACGTGGTCCCGCTCGACCAGGCGATCGGGCAGAGGATCGACCAGGTCTACATCGGCAACTGCTCGAACGGGACGCTGACCGACCTGCGGCAGGCGGCCGAGATGCTGCGCGGACGGCGCGTCAGCCCGCGCACGCGCGCGATCGTCGTCCCGGCGACGCAGCGCGTCTACCGCGAGGCGCTGGCCGAGGGCCTGCTCGACCTCTTCGTGGAGGCGGGCGCGATGGTCTCGGCGCCCACCTGCGGGGCCTGCTTCGGCGGCGGCAACGGCGTCCTCGCACCGGGCGAGAACGCGATCACGACGACGAACCGCAACTTCAAGGGGCGGATGGGCTCGAGCGAGGCGCGCGTCCACCTCGCGAACGCCTGGGTCGCGGCCGCCGCGGCCGTCGCCGGCGAGATCGTCGACCCGGCCGAGCTCGGGGCGGCGGCGTGAGGCTCTCCGGCCGCGCGGTCGTCATCCGCCAGGACGACGTCGACACCGACGTCCTCTACCCCGGCGAGTACCTGAACGTCACCGACGTCGAGAAGATGACCGCCTACCTCTTCGAGGGCCTCGACCCCTCGCTGCGGGACGAGCTCGGCGGCGACACGGCGCTGGTCGTCGGCTCCAACTTCGGCGCCGGCTCGTCGCGCGAGCACGTGCCGCAGGCGATGAGCGCCTCCGGCATCCGCTTTCTCGTCGGCAAGAGCTTCGCGCGGATCTTCTACCGCAACTGCATCAACCTCGGCCTGCCGGCGGTGGTCGCGCCGGAAGCGGTCGCCGCGGCCGCGCCCGGGTCGGCGCTCGAGCTCGACCTCGACGCGGGCACGGTCGGCGTCGACGGGCGCCCGTTCTCGATCAAGCCGATTCCGGACTTCCTGCGGGAGATGTTCGCCGCCGGCGGCCTCGTGCCGTGGATGCAGGCGCAGCTTGACGCTACTACCCCGGTGGGATAGCTTCGGTCGCCGTGGCGTACGAGCTGCAGCTGCCCTCGCTGGCGGCGGAGATGGAGTACGGCACCGTCCTTCGCTGGCTGAAGGGTGAGGGCGACACGGTCGCGGAAGGCGAGGCGCTGGTCGAGATCGAGGCCGAGAAGGCGAACCACGAGCTGGAGTCGCCGGTCTCCGGCCGGATCGAGTCGCTGCTCGCCGAGGAGGGCGACGAGCTCAAGGTCGGCGCCGTCCTCGCGCTCATCGACGTCGACGCCTGATGGCGACGACCGCGGCGCGGGAGGACGTCCAGGCGCTCGAGGGACTGCTCCTGCGCATGTGGCAGATCCGCGCGTTCGAGCTGCGGGCGATGGAGCTCTTCGAGGAGAACCTGATCCGCGGCTCCGTCCACCCCTACGTCGGCATGGAGGCGATCGCCGTCGGCGCGTGCGCGGCGCTCGGCCCGGACGACTTCATCACCAGCACCCACCGGGGCCACGGGCACTGCATCGCGAAGGGGCTCGACCTGAAGCTGATGATGGCCGAGATCATCGGCCGCGAGGGCGGCTACTGCCGCGGGCGCGGCGGGAGCATGCACATCACGGCGATCGACAAGGGCATGCTCGGGGCCGACGCGATCGTCGCCGGATCGTCCGCGATCGCGGTCGGCGCCGCGCACGGGCTGCGCCTGCAGGGGCGCGACGGGGTCGTCCTCTGCTTCTTTGGCGACGGCGCCGCCAACCAGGGGATCCTGCACGAGGCCTGCAACCTCGGCGCCGTGCTCTCCGCGCCAACGGTGTTCGTCTGCGAGAACAACGAGTGGGCGATCTCGACGCCCGCGACCGCGTCCACCCGCATCGCCGACATCGCCGACCGCGCGGCCGGCTACGCGATGCCCGGCGTGGTCGTCGACGGCAACGACGTCCTGGCCGTTCGCAGCGTGACCGGCGATGCGGTCGCGCGGGCGCGCGCCGGCGAGGGGCCGACGCTGATCGAGGCGAAGAGCTACCGCGTGATGCCGCACTCGGCGGCGACGAAGACCGATCTCCGCCCCGCGGAGGAGCTGGACGCCTGGCGGGCACGCGACCCGATCCTGCGCTTCTCGCGGCTGCTCGCGGACGAGCACGGCGTCGAGCCCGCGCGCCTCGAGGAGCTCGAGGAGCAGGCGAAGCGGGACGTCGAGGAGGCGGTCGAGTTCGCGCTCGCCTCGCCGCGGCCGGAGCCGGAGGCGGCGCTCGAGGACGTCTACGCGCCGGCGGAGTGGCTGACGCCCGGGAGATTGGCTTGAGCGACCGTGAGCTGACGATGTCGGAGGCGCTGAACGAGGCGCTGCACGAGGAGATGGAGCGCGACCCCGGCGTGTTCGTCGTCGGCGAGGACATCGCCCAGCTCGGCGGGCTGTTCCAGGTCACGAAGGGGCTGCTCGAGCGCTTCGGGCCGCAGCGCGTGATCGACGCGCCCATCTCCGAGGCCGCGCAGGCGGGCGCCGGCGTCGGCGCGGCGCTCGTCGGCTGCCGGCCGGTGATCGAGCTCCAGATCGCGGACTTCGTCTCGCTCGTCGTCGACCAGGTGGTCAACCACGCGGGCAAGTGGCGGTACATGTCCGGCGGCCGAGTGACGGTGCCGTTCGTCCTGCGCGGCGCGGTCTCGAGCGGGATCGGGATGGCCGCACAGCACTCGCAGACCCTCGAGTCGTGGTTCGTCCACGCGCCGGGCCTGGTCGTGATCATGCCGTCCACGCCGTACGACGCGAAGGGCCTGCTCAAGTCCGCGATCCGCGACGACAACCCGGTCGTCTTCCTCGAGAAGCGCCTGCTGTACAGCCGGAAGGGGCTGGTCCCCGAGGAGGAGTACACCGTGCCGATCGGCGTCGCGGACGTGAAGCGCGAGGGCGGCGACGTCACCGTCGCCACCTACGCGGCCGGCGTCCACCTCGCGCTCCAAGCGGCGCGCGGGTTCGCGCGCGAGGGCGTCGAGGTCGAGGTCGTCGACCTGCGCACGCTGAAGCCGCTCGACGTCGAGACGCTCGTCGGCTCGGTGCGGAAGACCGGCCGGCTCGTGGTCGTGACGGAGGCGGCGCGGGCGGGCAGCTTCGCGAGCGAGGTCGTCGCGCGGGTGACGGACGAGGCGTTCGACGCGCTCCGGTCGGCGCCGGTGCGCGTGGCGGCGGCGGACGCGCCGATGCCGTACGCCGCGCCACTCGAGCGGGCGGTCCTGCCGCAGGTCGAGGACGTCGTCGCCGGCATCAACGCCGCGCTGGAGCGGGTGCCGGCGTGACGCGGGTCGAGCAGGTCCAGCAGGCGATGGGGGAGCTCGAGCTGGACGGCCTCGTCCTGCGCCTGCCCGAGAACGTGCTGCTGACCACCGGCTGGTGGGTTCAGATCGGCGGGCTGGGGATCGTCGTCGTCCCGCGGGAGGGCGAGGCGACGCTGCTGCTGCCCGAGTACGAGGCGCACGAGGTCCCGGCGTACTGGCCGGGCGACGTGCGCACGTTCCCGGCGATCAGGTTCGACGGGCCGCTGCCGGCAACCGAGATCCCGCGCCTGCTCGGGGAGCTGGCCGCGGAACACGGCCTCGCCGGCGGCACGATCGGCTACGAGGGCAGCTACGAGGCGGCCGCGCCCGCGCAGATCGACGGCGAGCCGAACGCGGTCGCGGCACCGACGATCGCGCTGATCCGCAGCGCCTTCTCGACCGCGTCGCTGGTCGACGTGACGGCGATGCTCGAGCCGATCAAGGCTCGGAAGACCGAGCACGACGTCGAGAAGCTGCGCGTGACGAACGAGATCGCCCGCTTCGGGCTCGACGCGTTCAAGGAGCACGCGGTCGCCGGCCGCACGGAGGCCGAGATCGCCGCCGAGGTCGGCGCGGCGATCGTCGCCAGGGGCCACGGCTACAAGGGCACGCGCGTCGTCCGCGCCTACCCGACGGTCTGGTCGGGGCCCGAGACGGCGAGCGGGTGGCAGTACTTCCGCTCGCGCGATCGCCGGGTCGAGCCCGGCGACGTCGTCATGCTCGAGCTCGGCACCGCCGCCGACGGCTACTGGGCCGACCACACCCGGACGGTGGTCGCGGGGAAGGCGAGCGACCGGCAGCGCGAGGCGATGGCGGCCGTCTTCGCCGCCCAGGAGGCAGCGTTCGCGGCGGCGAAGCCGGGCGCGACGGGCGACGAGATCGACGCCGCGTCGCGTGAGGCGTGCTCGGCCGCCGGCTTCGAGCAGTTCCCTCACCACACCGGCCACGGCGTCGGCTTCCGCTACCACGAGTCGCTGCCGTGGCTGACGAAGGGGAGCGACCAGGCGCTGGAGGCGAGGATGACGATCGTCACCGAGCCCGGCGTGTACGAGGACGGCCTCGGCGGGTTCCGGTGGGAGGACAACGCGGTCGTCACCGAGGCCGGCGCCGAGCGGCTCGTCGCCACCGACTATGGCCTCGACTGAGGACCAGTGGGACCCGGTCTTCGAGGTCCCGCCGGGCTACGTCGACACGCTGTTCCGGTTAGACGGCCGCGTCGCCGTCGTGACGGGCGGAGGCAGCGGGCTCGGCGCGGCGATGGCGAAGGGGCTCGCGCAGGCGGGTGCAGCGCTCGCGATCGTCGACGTGAACGACGCGGGCGCGGCGCAGACGGTGGCGACGATCGAGGAGCAGGGCGGCACGGCGGTCGCGATGCGCTGCGACGTGACCAGCAAGGCGGAGGTCGACGCGCTCGCCGACCGCGTCGTCGCTGAGCTCGGCCGCGCGGACGTGCTCGTCAACTCCGCCGGGACGGCCTTCCGCGCACCGGCCGAGGAGTTTCCCGAGGAGGAGTTCGACCGGATCATCGCGCTGAACCTGAAGGGCACGTACCTGCCGTGTCAGGCGTTCGGCCGGAAGATGCTCGCCCAGGGCTCCGGGAGCATCGTCAACATCGCCTCGATCGGGGCGTTCATCGCGTACCCGCACGCGAGCGCCTACAACGCGAGCAAGGGCGGGGTGCTCAACCTGACGCGCGTGCTCGCGCTCGAGTGGATCGACCGCGGCGTGCGGGTGAACGGAATCGCCCCAGGGCTGTGCGACTCGCCGCTGACGCGTGCGCGCGCGAAGCAGTCGTCGGTGACGAGCGACTTCCTCCAGGCGCGGATGCTGCGCAAGGAGCTGATCCTCCCGCGCGAGCTCGTCGGCGCCGCCGTCTTCCTCGCGAGCGACGCGTCCGCCCGCGTCACGGGCCACACGATCCTCGTCGACGACGGCTACACCGCGGTCTGAGCGAGCGGGCAAATGTAAAGGGTCTGACCCCTTGCGGCGCCGGCGAAGGCACGATCCGGCTGCCGAAGCCGCGCGAGATGTAAAGGGTCTGACCCCTCGTTGACTTCCCTACTCCTTAAGTAGTAACGTCGCGCGACTGCGCGTCCGCGTCAGTTTCGAGCGAAGGAGGGCGGGATGGACGAGCACCTCGATGGCCACGGCCAGGCCCGGAT
>Ga0070741_10008592_pt1 | contig 20372 bp, 17 predicted proteins | sample Coa_R1_4_FD_66440 | JGI IMG/M metagenome (GOLD analysis project Ga0070741, IMG submission 66440) | Surface soil microbial communities from Centralia Pennsylvania, which are recovering from an underground coalmine fire - Coalmine... | ecosystem: Environmental > Terrestrial > Soil > Unclassified ...
GAATACGTCGATTTAAAATTTAATCCCCCTCTGTGAGCTCTGTGATCTCTAGCGAACCTTGTTCGCGGGTGGTTGAAAAATGCTTTTTCCCGATTCTTCAGTTTTTTTCGGTATATCTGAGATTTATACAAAAGTAACTGAAAATCCAGTATTTGAGACCCAGATTTTCAGCCGCACGAGGTAGGTGACTTAGCAGGGAGAAGTGCAGAGGTCTTTATGGAGAGCCTGGCTGTCTACGGCAAGGCCCATAGCGTGCATTCCATTATCGACGTAGAGCGTAATTCCTGTGATGCCGGAACCAAGAGGGGAGCAGAGAAAGGCTGCAGCATTACCGACTTCTTCCGCTTTCAGATCCTTGATCAGAGGAGCATTGGCCTTGGAGTACTCGATCATATCATCGATAAATCCAATGGCGCGGGCAGCGCGGCTGCGTAAAGGGCCAGCGGAGATCGTGTTGATTCGGATACCCCATTTGCGGCCTGCTTCAAACGCAAGGGTGCGCGTGTCGCTCTCGAGAGCGGCTTTGGCAGAGCTCATGCCGCCTCCGTAACCCGGGACCGCTTTTTCCGATGCCATATAGGTAAGCGAAATGCAGGAACTATTGTCATGCATGACAGGACCAAAATGCTGCAGTAAGCTCACAAAGGAGTAGCTCGAAGAACTAATTGCGGCCAGATACCCGTTTCGCGATGTTTCGAGAAGGGGCTTTTTCACTTCTGGACCATTAGCAAGGGCGTGGACAAGGATGTCGATTTTCCCAAAGTCTCTTTCCACTGCGGCAGCCACTTCCGAAATGGTGTAACCGGTTGCGTCCGCATAGCGTTTATTATCCTTAATCTCTTGGGGAACATCTTCAGGCTTATCGAAGGAAGCGTCTAACGCGTAGACCTTAAGGTACTGCATGAGTTCGCCATTCGAAAGCTGGCGGGACTCGTCGAATTTGCCTAGGCTCCAGGATTGGGTAAAGATCTTCAGGATGGGGGTCCATGTTCCAATGATGATCTCCGCACCAGCTTCTGCAAGTGCTTTAGCAATTGCCCAACCATAGCCTTGATCGTCTCCAATACCCGCAATAAACGCTTTTTTTCCTTTGAGATTGATGGATAACATGATCGTCCCCTTTAAATGAAATTAAAGGAGAATCATAACAGAAAGAGGGATGAAGGAAAACTATTTCTTGCTTTTGGACGCCATTTTTCGCATCATCATCCTTTTCCAACCCTCAGCGGTAAGCAGTTTTTGGGTAGGGCGCGTTTTTCCTTTGGAAGATGCAACTTCTTTAGGTTCAGAAGGTTTTGATTTTTCTAAGGTCGGTTTTTTTGGAGAAGTCGCCTTTGGTTTTTTCTTGAAGAATCTCGAGATCATGGGTCCTCCTCGTCAACACCCTCTTAAGCTCAATTTACCTTGAAATTGCGGGGAAGTCAATTTATTTTTTTATGTTCAGTGGGGTGTAAAATGACACAAATTGATATGACTTATGAGGGGGAGCTTTCCACCCTTTGCATCCACTCGGAGAGTGGAGTGCAACTCCGCACCGATGCTCCTAAAGATAATCAGGGGCGTGGAAGGGATTTTTCCCCTACCGATTTACTAGTCGCCGCTTTAGGCTCTTGTATGCTCACGTTGATGGGTATCGCAGCAAAAAGACTGAACGTAGACATTAAAGGAATGCGAGCCAAAGTCATCAAGGAAATGGTGGTCGCTCCCAAACGTCGCATTGGCAAAGTGCGCATCGCTTTTGAATGTCCGCACAGACCCTCTGAAGAAACAATTGCAAAATTGATCGATGCAGCAGAAAACTGTCCTGTGTATAATAGCTTACATCCCGACATGAAGTTCGAATTCACCTATCATTGGGGAAATTGATTGAAGTATCAGAGTTTGCTCGCATTTGAAAAGCATCTGGAACAAGCGGCCAAGGTCCAACTCTCGAGAGTTTTCCTTCTCGTTGCCTCTTGCTCCTCCGAGCGTAAAAAAATTGCTGAGAAAATTTTTGGGGCTGTCAAAGAGAAGGAAGGAGAAGCCTCTTTTCATATAAAAGAGGGTTCACAGAGCTCTGTTGAAGCTTTCATTGAAGAGTTGAACACAGCATCCCTTTTCACAGGGCAGCAAGCGCTCTTTATCGATGGAATCGATAAACTCAAAAAAAACCATTTGACCGCTCTTGCTGACTATATTGTTAAACCCTCCCCTTTTTCTTATCTTTTTCTCGGAGCCAGCTCTGCAAAGGGTTTATCCGATCTTCTCGCTAAAGGTAAAAAAGAGTTGATCATTTGTGATTTGAGCGATGAAAAGCCCTGGGAGCGTAAAGACCGATTGAAACGTTTTGTCATCGCTGGGGTTGCTGCTGCAGGTAAGCGACTAAACTCTGATGCTGTGGAATATTTGCTTGAAAATGTTGGATTGAATGTTCCAGGTCTTGAGCGTGAAATTGAAAAGCTGGTTTCCTATGCGGCTGAACGCCCCATCCTCACCCTTCAAGATGTGAAAACCCTTTGTGCCACTCAAAAAAGCTCTACTCTTTGGCAGATTAGCGATGCCATTGCCTGGAAAGACTCCTTTCCTAAGCTCGAAGAAAATGTAGATTTAAGCTTGCTCCTTCCTCTCATCTCTCAGCTGCGGGCACAATTTCAGCAAGGACTCGCGTTATCCTCTTTAATCGAAAGGGGAGTGCCATACTCTGAAATTTCCCAACACGTTCCCCAGATTAAACCCGCTGCTCTCGATAAGATCTTACCTCATGCTAAAGTGCGCAAAAGCGCTTATTTTAAGCGCGCGCTCAACCTTCTTTTTGAGATGGAGCTGATGACTAAAAACAGCTCTTTGGAGCCTTCTGTGATCCTTGATCTGTTTTTGAGCAAGATAACCTTGCTCAAAAGGTTTTAGCGCGTATGCTTTACCTATTGCCCAATCTTCTTTTCGAGGAAGATTCCCATGCAAACCAACTTCCCTCAAGCGTTGATGCGATTGTAGCGCAGCTCACGGGCCTCATTGCAGAAAGCGAAAAACAGGCGCGCAAGTTTCTGCGCCGGTTTGCCTTTGCACCTCCAAAGACTTTTCGAGATGTACCTCTTCGTCTCCTCAATGAACATAGTAGAGAGGCTGACAAAAGGGAGATTCTCAAAGAGATCAGGCAGGGGACTTGGGGTCTTATCTCCGATTGTGGGATGCCTTGCTTGGCCGACCCGGGAGCTGATCTTGTTTTGATGGCCAGAGAGCAAGGGATAGAGGTGAACACTTTTGCTGGGCCTTCGAGCATTCTCATGGCGCTTGTACTCTCTGGACTTAGCGGGCAGCACTTTACCTTTCACGGCTATTTGCCTAAAGAAGAGACACTCCTTGTGCAAGAATTGCGGAAAATAGAGAAGCTTTCAGCAAGGGAGAAGTCGACCCATCTCTTTATCGAGACTCCTTATCGCAACGTCAAGATGTTCCACAAGCTCTTGGATACACTTCAAGATTCTACTCTGCTTTGCATCGCTTGCGATCTCACCTCTCCCGCGCAAAGTGTTCAGACAAAAAAAATAGGAAATTGGAAAAAAAGCGCTGCTCCCGAAATCGATAAGCGTCCGACTGTTTTTTTATTCCGCGCTTATATGCTCAACGCGACTGAAAATTTGGTTTAGGACCGAAGCGAAAGCTCCTGCGATTAGAAATAGGGGCTAGATTCGATCGTCCAATCCCGGGGCTTTGGCTCGGTCTTAAATCTAAATTTTCAATCACGTTGAGTATATCTGAATCGAGGGATTCAGGTATAAAAAGTCCCCGGTTTTGAAGACCGAGGAACAACAAAAGTGAGTACTAGAAAAAGCTGCAAGAGGCTTCCCTTGAAGTATTCCGCGGCTTTACAAACAGGCGTTCAGACTTCTGAAAACCTGTTAGAAAAGTCACGTTTGTTTCGCAAATCCTTGTTGGAATTTGCTGCAGATCAGCGCAGCAAAATTCCAAGCTTTTTAAGCATTTTCGGTATAGCATCGCACAAGTATTCAAACACCAGATGCTTTTGCGCCAGCATTCTATCCCTCTTTTTTTGTATGGAGACATCTCTCCAAAGCCTGAATATCCAATTTAATCATGTCGATTTTTTTCCAATGGTTCCCTGTCCAATCTGCAGTTTGGACGCCGGCTGCCTTTGCTATTTCAAAAACGTATTGAAGAAAAAGCGGTTCTGGAGGTAATTGAAGGAATTCTTGGTAGAAGTCCAAACAAATAAGCTTGTCTTTATGCAAATTGGTTCTGCTGTATTTGTCGGAGTAATACAGTTCGAGTAATCTTTCTCCTTCTTCAACGAATTCTGGGCTCAGTCCTGTCTCTATAGGAGAAGAGATAAAGTTGGCAAATTTCAATTGGAGCTCAAAGTTTTCTGGAGTCTTGAATAAGCGGTTGGCAAGTTCTTCCGCTGCTCCGCTACAGCTTTCCTGATGAATGCAATGGCGAAGGGCATCTTTTTTTACAAGCGCTGGCAGAGAATCCCATTTTTGACCGTCCATCTTCCCTGAGTTAAGGAGAGCGGCGAAGGAGAGATCGATATACGAAACGAGTAAATGGAACCTTATACCAGGGTCAGTAACTACCGGAGTTTCTGACATCCAGCTTTTGTCGAGAGGGGGTAGCGTAACAAGTCGATTATCCAGTTGAGGGTAGAGCGTTTGTGTAGGTAAAGCAGAATAAATGGAGGTAAGATCCTCTTCGTCGATCGAAGACTCTGAAGAAGAACTCCATTTGTCGACATTAAATTCTTCAGGCTCGATCAGGTCATCGCTGCTAATCTCTAGAGCACCTGGCATTAATCTTTTGATAAGCTCGATCGTTGCACTGCGATTGCGATCCTTCTCTGAAGGCTTTGTGGGGATTAATGTCAATGCCAGCAGTCTTTGAGTCAGGGTCTTTTCAGGAGCAGGGGGATGAATTTTTTGTAACTCATTGAGTGTGCGGGAAAAAAGAAGATGGCTGGCATTGCTGGAAAATTTTCCTTCTCCACTCATCACTCTCTCAATAGAATTCGAGGCATCTTGTAATGCGGCATCAGTGATAATTCCCGTCTTTTCAAATTGATCCTTAAAGAGCTCCACTTGTTTTGCTATTTTTTTCTCTCCGACGACTTGGCACAAGTGATACTCGAACTCTCTTTTGGTATTGAATGGATCTTCAGCATACATCTCATTGAGTCTTTTTTCTATCGATGCTGCATTCACTTGCGTTGGAATCATCCGGGCCGCTGCTTCTAAGACTAAAGCTGAATTTGCGGTAGCCAAGTCTTGCGGACGTGTGCTCATTCCTTGAAAGAGCCGAGAAGAAAAAGAACTTGAAGTTAGGTACGTCATAATATTTTTCCCAAGTATTAAGGATTATTTGTATGTAAACATCTTTCAAGCGCTTGTACAGACAGCTTCATCATCGTAGGTTTGTTCCAATTGTATTTTCCAAATTCGCGATCCCAACTTTCAATGTGTACGCCCGCTTCTTTTGCCATTTCATAGACATACTGATAGAAGAGAGGTTCTCCCGGCAGCGAGTTAAATTCCTTAAAGAATTGGTCTCGATTTAAATAATATAGAGCGAGCAGACGTTCTCCTTTTTCAATAAAGGCATGGCTTAGATTGCGTATTTGCGGTAGTGGAGGCATACAGGCTTCCAATCGGTCGATCTCGCTCTTCACCACGTAACTTTGTTTGAATATACGGACTGCAACCTCCTCAGCTTTTCCCCGATAATCGAATAAATAGTAGCAATGCCTCAACGCGTCTCTTTGGATCAAGGGAGGAAGAGAATTCCAAAATGTTACATCGTCTCCAGCATTTTTGATCGCTTCTCTGCAGGTAATATTGATATAGGAAACAAGAGGAATATCTAAACTGTTGACGGTAAATCGAGCAGGCTCAGGTTTTTGTACTTCAGCTGAAGATACTTCAGAAAGAGGAGGTTCGATAGGCAACGGCATTGGCGGACGAAAAGCCTTAACAGGGGGTTCTTGTATGGGCGCAGGTTGCTCGGAAGGCAAAGCAGGTTGTTGAATCACAGCGGGAGGCTCGTTGGCAAGTAAAACTGAGGAAGAAGGTGGGGTTACGATTGCCCAGCCGTCCAAGTCCGCATCTGCTACCTCTTGTACTGAACCATTAGCCAATGGCTCTAGAGGAGGAGCAACGCTTTCGGGAATCGTAGGTGGATTGAATAATGCTTCCCACTCACTTCTTGCCCAACCTAATGTTCCCAATTGATTTTGTAGTAGTTGCTGTTTAGAAATCCCGGAAGAGGGCAAAAGAGAAGAAAAGAACTTTGCGGCTCTAGAAGGGACAGGCAACGCAGCGATTTGTACATTCTTTTGGCTTTCCAATGCTTGAAAGGCAGAGGGATTATTGGACTGCATATTTAAATCAAATAGCTGAGTTAAAATTGCACCCTTTACATAGTAACCTATTAGACAATTCCCCTGAGCGGTTATAAAAGAATTAATTTTTCCGGCTGTTATGTCGAAATTCTCCTGCGAGACAGTGCCAGTTTTGTGAAACTGCTGCTTAAATTCATAAACTTGTTTTTCAATCAGTGCTTGGCCGAATTCCCGTCTTAGCAAAAAATTGACAACTAAAGTGGTAGAGCTGTTCTCAGGCAGGTTGCAATCTTTCAATATCTGTGTCAGATCAACTTCCGCAGAGTCGATAGCAGCAGATGCGGGGAGCGAAGCAATTTTTGAGAGATACGATTTTTTGAGAGGCACTACAACATCTGCAAGAACGAACCCATTAAAAAGGGGGCTATAATTGAAGGAAGAGTCGAACACAGAGAACTCCATGCAAATGAAAAAATAGTCTTTAGTTAAAAGTTTGAATAACCTCTTCTCTATTTCTATTAAGTCATTTGGAAATTTATTATGTTCCCTAAAAGTTTGGCTAATTATAGCCCGCTCTTTTTCAATAATTTTATGAAATAATTGCGCCCTTAATGCTATTTCCAAGCATGGGAAAAGGGGCTGATCTGAAATAGAAGCACTTGTGCCATAGTGTCGAATCATTTGAAAGATAAAACGATTGACAAACTCCTCGGCAAATTTTAGTGTTTCCAGAACTGAAGTTCCTTGATGGGACTTAATAAATATATCAGCAACGCTATTAATCCAAGGGAGCATGTAGCGGTCATCTTCTGAGATTTCATGGGGATTAAAGGGTGTCGTTGTAAGGTGTATAGGCATACTGTTTAAATCTATAGAAGGTATAGCCGCTTGATGTTCGGTTTTATAGGTATAAGGTTTTGAAGAATCGGTATAGAACTGCCTAACATCTAGCTGAACAGGTACAGGAGCTGAAAAATCGGGATAAATCGATTGATGATCGAGTGCTGAGCTCATTGTTGAAAGAAATGCTTGGGATTGGAAATTTTGTGCAAGCAACTCAAAATCATCAACAGGAGGGGCACTTGGTAAAGGTGACAAAGGGTGAGTTGGTATCATAGTTATTATTCCTTTATTTGTTCTTTTTATTAAGTTTAATTATCAAGGTGACTTTTATTATATTAATCAATTTAATGATTTGCAAGTAAAAAACAACATTTAAGTGCCTTAAAATTAGGTTATTATATAGCATATTTTTTACTTATATTGTCTTAATTAAAAGCGAATGTTTTTGAGACTTTTTAATTGCTGAATTAGATAAAATAAGGGTGTGTAATGATTGAGTATATAGTTAAAAATTGATATAATTATGATAGGTGTCAGTATAATAAAACCCCTAAAAGGGGAAGGTAATAACTTATGGATAATACGTTACATCAACTTAAGGCCAGGGTTGCTAGCCTCGAGAGTAAAGTAGATATGCTTGAATCAGAGCTTTCTTACTTAAACGATATGCTAATTCGTTGTGGATTTCATGAAGGTGTAGAAACACTCAAAGAGACTGTGCAAGAACTTCTTGCAGAAGATTCTGAATTAAATTCCAATAAGGAACGTCCCGAATTAATCTAAGAGATTGAAAATTAAAGCGATTCATTAATAGGGGTGGATTTCAAATCCGCCCCTTTTTCATTTGTGCACCCCAAGGAACGATTCTTTCATTTGGCTATTTCTTTACTTTTGAGCGCGTTTGTGGTACTTTTACCACTTAAATTGGAGCAAAAAGAATGGCCAAACTCATTTTTGAAAACACAGGAGAAGAAAAGGAACTCGACGATGATGCAGCGTTGCACGAGGTCTGTGAAGAGGCGGGCGTTCCTTTTGCATGCACCGAAGGGGTTTGCGGAACGTGCGTGATCGAGATTGTCGAAGGCATGGAACACCTTTCTGATTTTACCCAAGAAGAAAAAGATTTCTTAGGCGACCAGGATCGCGAACGCCTTGCCTGCCAGTGCAGGCTCAAGGGCGGATGTGTAAGAATTAAATATTAAAATTAAGGTTGACGATGCCTCAAGAGACAATTCAAAAAATTTCCAAGGAAATGACGATCGAAGAGATCTTTTCCCGTTTTCCTCAAAAGAGCCAAAAACTTGCTCAAGAGATGACGAGCAGTGGTCTGAACTGCGTCGGCTGCGGTGCCGCTGTATGGGAAACTCTCGAAGCGGGGATGCTCAGTCATGGATTCTCTTTAGAAGACGTGGATGACATGGTCGAGCGCCTCAATGGGATTCTTTCTCAGGAGACCGATCCCACAACAATTACTTTGACTCCAAGAGCTGCAAATAAATACCGCCAAATTCTTAAAGAAGAAGGAAAAGAGGGATGGGGTCTGCGCTTTGGCGACAGAGCAGCGGGCTGCAGCGGGTTCGAATACATCCTCGATTATTCTGAAAAAGCAAACAGCGATGATGTCGTCTTTGTGTCAGAGGGCATCGAAATCCATGTCCATGAAGCGGATGTTTCGCGCTTGAGAGGCTCAGAGATCGACTTCGTCGATGGACTCAATGGAGCTGGCTTCAAAATTAGTAACCCAAATGCTAAAGGCTCTTGCGGCTGTGGGAAGTCCCAAAGCTACTAATTATTTGTGGATTGCGCGCTTGTCCACGGCAAGCGCAGCCTCCTTCACCGCCTCCGAAAGCGTAGGATGAGCGTGTGGTGTCGAAGCGATTTCCTGAATCGTTGCCCTTTTTTGAATCGCGAGTGCTCCCTCCGCAATGAGTTCAGAGGCATGAGCTCCGATGATATGGATTCCTATAATTATCCCTGTTTTAACTTCTGCAATCATCTTGACAAAGCCTTCCTCTTCGCCAGTGCAACGTGCGCGCGAATTGGCTTTGAAAGGAAAAGATCCCGTCGTGAAAGAAAGCCCAGCTGCTTTGGCCTCTGCTTCTGTCATTCCAATAGAGGCGACTTCGGGGTGGGTGTAAACGACATTTGGGATAGCGGCGTACTCGATTTTGGGGCGGTGGCCGCAAATGATCTCGACAGCAGCAATCCCTTCTTCAGAAGCTTTGTGCGCAAGCATCGGACCGTCGACGATATCGCCAATGGCAAAGATGTTGGGAATATTTGTCCGGAATGTTCCGTCGATTTTCACAAACCCTCTTTCTGTCACCGCAATGCCCACTTTGTTTAACCCTAATCCCTCGGTGTAAGGCTTTCTTCCGATACACACCAGTACATTGTCCGCGCTCATTTCCTGAAGGGATTGATCAGGCATTTGAACTTTTAAAGAGAGATTCCTTTCATTGAGCGTTGCAGCTGTTACTTTGGAAGATAAGTGAAAATGCATCCCTTGTGCTTGCAGTAAACGCTGTAGCTCTTTAGAGAGGCTTTCATCCAAGGTCGGGCAGATGCGATCGAGGAATTCGACGAAGGTCACCTTGGAGCCCAGGCGTGCATAGACAGATCCAAGCTCAACGCCGATGATTCCCGCACCGACGACGAGGAGTTTTTGAGGAGGTTGCTGTAGAGAGAGAGCCCCCGTCGATGAAAGAACTTTCCGTTCATCAAAGGGTAGGAAGGGGAGTGCGATGGGTTCAGATCCAGTCGCCAAAATGATATTGCGGGCCGTGATTTCTTGAGAGGCACTTCCCTGTGAAATCGACACTGTCGTTGAATTGAGCAGGGTGGCGGTTCCTGTGAGCCGCGTGATTTTATTCTTCTTAAAAAGACCTGCGATCCCTTCATTGAATGAAGAGACAATCTTTTTTTTTCTCGCCATCATTTGCTCAAAATTGAAATGCGCTTCAGAGATTTCAATGCCATGGGTTTTCCCATGATGGGTGAGTGTCCAGTAGAGCTCTGAAGAGTGGAGAAGCGCCTTTGAAGGGATGCAACCGACGTTCAAACAGGTGCCCCCTAGCTCAGGAGTTTTTTCTACACAAGCCGTTTTTAACCCAAGCTGCGCAGATCGGATCGCAGCGACATAGCCTCCAGGTCCAGAACCGATGACGACGACATCATAGTTTTCAGTCATTGAAATCCTTTATAAGTCGAGAAGAAGACGCGAAGGGTCTTCTAAGCTTTGCTTTAAATGCACAAGAAAAAGAACGGCTTCTTTTCCATCTATAATTCGATGGTCGTAACTCAGCGCGATATACATCATGGGTCGGATGACGACATGTTCTCCCATCGCAATAGGTCTTTTGACGATGGCGTGCATGCCTAAAATGGCGCTTTGCGGAGGATTGAGGATAGGAGTGGACAGAAGCGATCCAAAAACCCCGCCATTGGTAATCGTAAAGCTGCCTCCGCGCAAGTCATCCATCGCGATGCTTCCTTCTCGCGCTTTTTTAGAAAAGCCTTCGAGAGATTTTTCGATCCCGCCAAAGTTAAGCGCATCGCAATTTCTCACAACTGGAACCATGAGTCCGCGCTCTGTAGAGACAGCGATGCCAATGTCGTAGGTATGATAGGTGACAATCTCCTCTCCATCGATGGCGGCATTAACTTCAGGGATCGCTTTCAGCGCGGCGACGACACCTTTCACAAAGAAGGACATGAATCCAAGTTTCACACCATGTTTTTTTAGAAAAGCATCTTTCTCTTTAGCGCGGATTTCTATAATCGCTGTCATATCGACTTCATTGAATGTCGTCAGCATGGCTGTCGTATTCTTGGCTTCGACAAGACGCGTAGCGATCACTTTCCGCAGAGAGCTCATTTTTTTGCGGGTTGCATTTCCAGAAGGCGGCGGAAGGATCTGTGTTTCCTTTTTGGGCGCTGGCGACGCTTTAGGACCCTCTTGGATCGATGCCACAAATTCTGGCATCATGACGCGCGCGCTTTCTCCTGAGGGTTGAGGAGAGGGAGGTGCTGATGCAGGAGGGGTCGGTTCTGTGATCTTGGCAGGGGCAACAGGCTGCGGTGGCGTTGGAGCTTCTTGAGCAGGCGATTTTGCCTCTGTCTCCACAAAACCGATGATTTGGCCCATTTTTACCGTGTCCTCTTTTTTGACAGTCAACGTGAGCTGCCCGCTTTGAGGTGCGTAGAGGACCTGGTTTACCTTGTCTGTTTCCAATTCTAAGATCTCTTCATCTAGCTTGACAAAGCTGCCTGAAGGCTTGAGAATCGTGCCGATGATTGCTTCGGAAACGGACTCACCCATTGCGGGAATTTTGATGTCTACTTTCATGAAAATGCCTCATTCATGATCTGTGCTAATTGCTTTTTATGCAGCGCAGCTGATCCGGCGGCGGGAGAAGCGCTTCTATCTCTGCCGATGTATTTTATTCCGTCTTTTGTGCCAAGAAGTTCATTAAAAAAAGGACGGATGTAAGACCAGGATCCCATATTGGAGTGCTCTTCTTGTACCCAACAGATTTCAGAAGAGCTGTATTTTTCAATAATCTCTTTCACACGAGCCTTCGGAAAGGGATAAAACTGTTCTATCCGCACAAAAGCGATGTCACTTACTTTCCTCTTTTCTCTTTCTTGAAACAGCTCGTAATAGATTTTTCCGCTGCAAAAGAAGACTTTTCGCGCTTTCTGTGCAAAGGAATCATCGATGACTTCTAAAAACTTACCTTGGGCGAAATCGTTCAAGCTAGAGACACACAACGGATGGCGGAGCATCGCTTTAGGAGTGAAGACGATGAGGGGTTTTTTGACCGAGAGATAAGCCTGCGATCGCAACAAATGAAAGAGCTGTGCCGGGGTCGAGCAGTTTGTCACCCGCATATTTTCATGTCCTGACAGCTGCAAAAAGCGCTCTATGCGAGCCGAGGAGTGTTCGGGACCCTGGCCTTCATAGCCATGTGGAAGCAGCAGAGTAAGATTGGAGTTCAGTGACCACTTCTGCTCGGAAGAAGCGATGTACTGATCGATGATGATTTGAGCTCCATTAGCAAAATCGCCGAACTGCGCTTCCCAGATCACAAGGGATTTCGGATAGGCGACGCTGTAGCCGAAATCAAAGCCGAGAACAGCATATTCCGAAAGATGCGAGTTAAAGACATCAAAGGGCGCTTGCGATTCACTCAAATGGGATAGGGGAAAGTAACGCTGGTCTTTCACTTGATCGACCCACACAGCATGGCGATGGGAAAATGTTCCTCGGCGCACATCCTGGCCGGAGAGTCGCACATGAATTTTTTCAGCGACAAGTGTGGCAAACGCCAAATGCTCTCCCATTCCCCAATCGATGCGGGGAGTATTTGGATCGCCTTGAAGCATCAGGAGCCGCTCTTGCTGCAACTTTTTAATTTTGGGATGGATCTTAAATTCCTCAGGAACCGAGCAAAACTTATCTGCGAGTGAAAGAAGTACCCGAGCATCGACAGCAGTAGACGCTGTTTCTTGCGCATGCTGCACTTGCTGCTCTTTAGGAGTATTTTTCTCTGCGGCGATCGCAGGGATTTTTTCTAGAGCCGTCTGCAACTCTTGCTTAAATTGACTCTGATTTTGCTGTGCAGTTTCTTCGGTAAGAACCCCTTCTTTAATCAATTGCTCTTGGAAAATTTCGCGAATACTTTTTTTTGTCTTGATCAGTGCATATTCCAAGGGCTGTGTAAAAGTGGGTTCATCCCCTTCATTATGGCCGTATTTTCTGTAGCAGTGCATGTTGATGAAAACATCGCATGCAAATTTTTGACGAAGCTCTATCGCTAGATTTGCAGCGCGCACACAGCCTTCCGGATCTTCCGCGTTCACATGAAAGACAGGAGCACCGAAGGCTCTTCCGATCTCGCAACAAGAAATTGTCGACTGGTAATCTTTAGGAAGGGTGGTGAACCCAATTTGATTATTGATGACGATATGAATCGTTCCCCCTGTTGCGTAGCCACCTAGCTTAGACATTTGAATCGTTTCATACACAACACCTTGCCCTGCGACAGCTGCATCTCCATGAAGGAGAATGGGAACAATTTGCTTGCGACTCTCTTTGTTTCTGTTTTGCTCTTGTTTGGCTCGCGCGATTCCTTCAACAACGGGATCCACGGACTCGAGATGGCTTGGGTTGGCTACTAAGGTGACAGTGACAGGTTTTCCCGTGGAAGTCAGTAATTCTCCCATAAAGCCTTTGTGGTATTTGACATCTCCCGTTCCTTCTTGCAGGTCAGGAGTGTAATAGTCTTCAAATTCGTGGAAAATATTCGCATAGGATTTGTTGAGGATGTTGGCGAGGACATTGAGCCTGCCGCGATGGGCCATCCCTAAAACAATCTCCTGAACGCCATCGTTTGCCCCGAGTTCGATGATCGAAGAAAGCATAGGGATTGCTGTTTCCCCCCCTTCTAACGAGAAACGCTTTTGTCCCGCATATTTTGTATGCAGAAACGACTCAAACAACTCCGCTTTGTTCAATTTATGAAGGATTTTGATCTTATCCTCTTTTTCCATATGCAAAGGAAAAAGCGGTTCGATCTGTAGCTGTAGCCATTTCTCCATTTCTGTATTTCCCAGGCCCATGTATTCAATTCCCACAGTGCCGCAATACGTCTTTTGCAACGCCTCGATCAATTTGTTCAAAGGCGCATTAGATTCCTTAAGAAAGCCAAAGGTTGGAAAAGAGGCATTGAGTTCCTCTTTCTTGAAGCCCATTCTTTCGATACTAAGCACAGCAGGCTCTTTAAGGGGGGCTGTAGCGATAGGATTGAAGCGCGCCATCAAGTGGCCAAATTTCCGATAAGCATCGATCAATAAATACACGCGAAGATCTGGGCTTTCCTTTCCTTGCGCGGGTAAATGAGGCATCGCGCTTTGAGCAAAGGACATTCCCTCAAAAAAATGGCGCCAAGAGACATCGACGCTGCTTGGATCTTTTAAATAGCTTTGATGCAGCTGTTCTAACGCAGCAAGATTTGCCAGATTAGCATAGGAAAAGTCATTTTCACTCATCTTTCTAGTCCCGTCATAAACTTCACGAATATCAAATCTTTAATTTATTAGAAAGGATCAAAAAACTGTACTCTCTAGGGCTGAAGCCAGCAGGTGGCAAATTTTCCTAAAAATTGCCTTCTTGCATTTAATTGGTAGCGCAACGATAATTTTCAGCGCGTCGTGGTAGATCTTTGTTTTATTTTACTTTGCATAAAAAACAGGCCTTGAGTATACCAAAAATGATTCAAAAGACTGTCTAGAAGTAGGAAAGCTCCTAGAGTTTTGGCGCTTTCTAGGCCGCCTTTTTGCTCATTCTTGCCGAGAGCAATCCGGGATTGCCTATTAGAAATATTAACCAATAGAAGCTGCTGCTAAAGGGTGCGTATAGAAGATGAATATTAAAAGTGAACGTTTAAAAAAACTGGAATCGGAGTATCTAGACCTGGAGCAATGGCTTAAGCTTAGCCTTGTTCCTAAAAAGGACCTAGAAAAGCACAAAGAAGAAATGCGCGCCTTGCAGGAAAAAATTCAAGAAGAAAAGGAACGGCTTCGCTTTCTTAAAGAAAGTGGAGAGATGGAGGAGTTTAGCGCTCCGAAGCGTCCAGGGGGCCGACAGCCTGTGCATGAGCCTCAGAGTCTTCCCGATATCGACATCGCCGAAGAAGGTTTTACGGATGCGGGCCTAGACATGGAAACCGAGCCTTTTGATGTCGAATCGACAGCATCCGGCGAAGAAGGGGAAGAGGGCGAAGAGGAAGGTGCTGTTCCCGATGAAGAAGAAGAGGAAGATCCCTTTAGCGATCGCAACCGCTGGCGCCGTGGAGTCCTCGAAGACCCTGATGCCAATGATTGGTAGAGGGGATTGTTTGCGGGATGTGAGTCTCTACTTTCACATCCCATTCTGCTCTAAAAAATGTCCTTACTGTCATTTCTTTGTCCTTCCCAACGACGATAAGCTAAAAGAGCCTTTCCTAGCGTCTCTCCTTAAAGAATGGGAAATGCGCACTGGCCAGCTTCTAAACAGAAGGATTGTTTCGATTTATTTTGGGGGAGGAACCCCCACAAAATTAAATCCCTCCCATTACTTTTTACTGCTGGATGCCATCCGCACCTCCGGCATCGAAATCGCCTCCGACTGCGAGATTACCTTAGAGGCTAATCCAGAAGATGTTAGTTTTGAACGGATGCAAGAATTTGCCTCTTTGGGGATCAACCGCGTCAGTTTGGGCGTGCAGTCCCTCACCGAAGGAGAGCTCTTCCTCCTAGGGCGCTCTCATACAACGCATCGCTCCCTATCCGCTATCCAAGAAGTCTATCAAGCGGGAATCCACAACATTTCGATCGACTTAATGTTCGAACTGCCTCACCAAACGCTCACAAGCTGGCTTAAGTCACTCCATGCCCTTGCAGATCTCCCTTTAACCCATCTCTCGCTTTACAACCTTACCTTTGAACCACAAACTGTTTTCTATAAGAAACAGAAAGAACTCCTCCCCCAGCTTCCTCCTGACGAAGAGCGCCTGAAAATGCTTGAAGTGGCAGTAGAAACCTTCGGGGCATTAGGCCTGAAACGTTATGAAATTTCTGCATTTGCCAAACCGGGAATGCATTCCAGGCATAATACAGGTTACTGGACGGGAAGAGAGTTTTTAGGGTTTGGACCTTCTGCTTTTAGCTACTGGGAAGGTTCCCGTTTTTCCAATGTTGCCCATTTTTCCAAGTATCTCGATGCCATTGGCCAAAGCCGATTTCCTATCGATTTTGAAGAAAAGCTCGATCCCATGCGCAGTCAGAAGGAATTGCTGGCGATCGCCCTAAGACTTGTGGATGGCGTCGATTTGAAGGCTTTTAGGGAGCGCTATGGAGCCTTTTCATCTTCATTAGAACAATCTTTAGAACGCATTGTAAAAAAAGGGTGGCTCTACCGCGATGAAGGGAATCTAAAGCTGACCGGATCCGGTCAATTATTTTATGATACTGTCGCTTCTGAAATCATTTAAATGAAAAAGGAGCGGTTTTGACACCGCTCCTTTTAAGGAAAGGCGGAAAACCCGCCCTCCCAGACTTGTTAAGGTCATCGAAAAGATGAACCTACGGTTAGTTAGCCGCCAACCAACGGAATAAGCCAGCGTTAGCTGTAGAAGTGTCTTTTGCTGTCTGGCCGATGTTAGCAATCTTATTTTGCAACTCGTGCTCTTTTCCACCGACGATATTTCCGTTGTCCCACTCAGCAAGCGGCTCAAGTTCAGCCACCAAATCAGTTTTTGCTTTCTCAGCAGCTTTCAGAGCAGCAGCCTTGTCTTTAACCGCTTCGTGTGCGGTTTGAACGGCTGCAGATGCGAGAGTACCAGTGAGATCAGCAATAGAGAGCACTTGGTCCACTGTGGAGTAGCTTGCAATAGTACCCGCACCAGCAGCTGCAGTTCTAAACGCTTTTAAAGCCTCGTCCAACGCTCTTTTAGCAGGCGCGATTTTTTCATGAGCTTCGTTAATTTTACCGTTATTGCCTCTGTCGCCGATAAGTACATGCATTTTTGCATGAACGTCAGTCAATTGAGCTTTAAGGTCTGTCTCAAGATTTGTCTTGAGATCTTTAAGTAGTTGGTTACCATCACTCAAATCACCGTATTTATCCGCTAATTCCGCCGCTTTAGCTTGATTAGCTTCATCAGCGCGAACAGCAGCTTTCATGGCATCATGAATGTAACGGATGTCTGTGTTTGGGAAGAACGCATGAATCTCATTAGCTCTCTTCACAAAACCTTCGTGCGTTAAAGTAGCAACATCTTGCTTTCCATAAGCTGTGACCATGTCATTGTAAATTCTGCCGTCAAAGTTTGTAGAAACTGTTTGGAGCTTTAGTGGCATGAGTGCTGCAAATTTAACCTCATTTCCCTTCTCCTCAACGAAGTTAGCAACGGCCTTAAGAGCAGCCTTACTGAAAACGCGGAATTCTGGGCTGTTTTCGCTAACGCTGCATTGTTGGCAGCGAGTTTTGAAAACTTTGTAGAACTCTTCTTCAGCTTTGTTTGCATGAAGCTCTTGTTGCATATCGATCTGCCGCTGAGCACCGCTGTTGTGAACAAGAGGACGGCCACCTGCTTCAGCAGGAGTTAAATTTCTTAGGCTGAGAGCATAAACAAATGCGCTAAGCTTCTCTTTGAAAAGAATGACAGTTTCGTCTTTCTTTCGATTTTCTCTCATGTTCAAAACATAAACGGCCATACCGAAAAGTTTTCCAAGGCCTAGGTAGCTGTTATTGTCAGTTACTAGGTCTTTCCACGATTGTTCAATGTGGCTTTGTGTAAGTTTTGTCAAAGCAACATCAACAGTTGGTAATGTTTGTGTTGTTGGCATCATAATTGTGTTTCCTCCGAAACTAATTCTAATGATTTAATGAAGCAATTTTTCTGCGTTACGATTAGATTATAATACTACAGTCGAATTTGTTTCAATTTAATTTGCGTTCGCATCTGATTAAAATCAAAAATGATAACGTTCTAATATAGATAAAAATTAAGTAATGATATTTTGCGCGAAAAATAGGCGTTTTAAAATTTTAATTTTTTGCGTTCTTCTTTTTGTTTTTCTTGTTTGAAATTTTATTTTTTCAAAACGATTGAACATTTTGTCAGAAAAGTGAATTTAACGAAACGAATTTTGCTCAGAGAAAAACATTTTAATGTGCTTTTATTTATTTAAATTTTTAATTGCCTTCGACTGCGGCGATTTTGTATGTTAAAAACGGTTTTCTTCGGTGTATTGTTTATAACAAATCATTTTCCATTTATAATTGTATCAATAGAATTTGCGTTTTTTTAATATATAAAATTATAAAAATTAAATAAAAAGAAAATAAAGATGTCAGTCGCACCTTCACAAGCTCTAAATTTTACCCGTGCCCAAAGTCATCCCTCCCGCATTGAGCAACAGGTTTCTGCACAACCCATTCTAAATGAAAAACTTAAAAACATCTCAGTCCAAATGCTGCAACAATTCCTAGAGACTGATTTATTTAAAATCTTAGGCGCTAGTGTTCCGCCTGTCTTTTCTAATGGCTCTACTTGTGTGGGAGATACAGTCGCAGATATATCTTGGCTGCTTAGGACATTGATGCCCGAAGCCCCCAGTACAGAATGGGTAGGTCTTACCACGGGGGAAAATGTGATTAGAGGGGCTTGGGCGGCTATTAAAGCCTGGAATCGCTTTAAAGATTCCTATGCAATTGAAGATAAAGGGGGTATGATTGAAAGCGGTATCGATTTGCCCAGAGGAATTTCACAATCTATAGGGGGGGCCTTTTATTTGGCCTATCGCGGTTTGATGGTTGCCGCTGATATTAAGAATGTCAACACGGCTTTTAATGCGGTCACCCCTTTGGGAAAAGCTGCTTTTGCCACGGGAACGATTGGAAATGCTTTTTTTAATATCTTCTACGTAGCGATTTGCGCGTGGTCTGCCTACGAGTATCGCGAGATGGGAAAATTTAGAGAGGGGCTCGATGCTTGTAAGACAGAAGAAGAGTTGTTAAAATTCTTTCAAAGAAAATCGATTGCAAATCCAATGGGAAAGCTTATACCCAACGTTGAGACTGTAAAGAAAAAATATGCTGCTGCGGCCCTAGATGCGATAAGCGATCTCTTGCGGTTACAGATGGAATCCTTAGGCGGCGATGAGGCCCCTCCTTCGAAAGAAGAGATTAAAGAATGGGTAAATGTTCTCTTTCAACTCAAGGAAAATGCGCTTAAAAACAGCGAAACGTATAACAGTCTGATCTCTTCTATGGGACTCAAACAAGAGCAAATCGCTGCATACGATTTCTCATTTTTGGAACTTCTGGGATTTAAATTAGAAGAGAGGAAACATCAAAGTAGAAAAGACGCCAAATTAGCGCGCGTCGGTGGAGGACCGCAGATCAAGAAAGCCCTAGAGCGTGGATTAGGTCCTCGATTGGCTTCGGAGAATCCTTTGGTAAAAGAGGCTGCTCTTGAGGAGATCAACCAATTGAAGGGTGAAGTAGAAACAACCAATACGCGAAACAAAATCCTTTTCGCTCTCTTGCTGGCTGTCGGAATTACAGGAATTGTTGCTTCGATTGTGGGTTTTTTCCCGGTTTTGACTGCGGTAAGCGGGACGCTGTTAATTGTTGTCACTCTTCTGCTCTGTTTAGGGATGTTAGGGACTGACGGTTATTTTATGTACAAGGGATGGGGCACTGGTATGCCTGGCCGTTACGATAAACATTACATTGTCGTTTTAGCAGTGATGATCGTTATGATTCTTGGAGTAGCGATCGGTTCAACACTTGCTTATGGATTACCTATTTTCCCTCTCATTTTCACAGCCATTTTTGCTGCTGTGGGTTTGGAGCTTTGCGGGATTGCATTCGTTGAAGTGAACGACAAGGAAAAAAAGTGGAAGTGGGAACACCCCACCTTACAGGCAATTAGCCATGCGCTGTCCCAATCAAATGATGATGAAGCTCTTGATGAGAAGACGGCGCTACAATTTAAGAAGCTATCTAAAGCGGATAAGTGCGCGATTAAGCAAAAGTACATCGAAATGAGCAAAGATCTACCCCTGCTCACCCCTGCTTATAAGAAATTAGATAGGAGCTTCGACTTTGGCGGACAATATCTTTATTCTCAAATAACGCCTGACGCTCTCAATGAGGAAAAAGAGCATGCTTTACTCTTGCGCGGTATCAGAAAAACCCTTAGTTTTTATTGGGAAAAGTGGGCAATTGAAAAAACTGAAGAAAGCAAAAGAATTGCGCTAGAAATCCAGGCACTTTTTGAAGCCGTTTCCAAGAAAAATGTAGAGGCAATCTATGCTGCAGTGGCAAAGATGGGCGATCAAGCCTATTACACGATGCTTAAGCAGAATTTATGGTACGTGGTCAAACGTCAAGAAAGCAAAAAGAACTTAGCTCGCATTGTGGCAAGCGTTGAGTTTGATCAGCAAGCTGCATTGAACGCTCAACAACAAATTCCTTCCTTAAGTGAACGCTTTTTGGATATCCTTAAATCAGCATAGTCTATACCGGTCCGTTTCAATCGGCTATAGAATTTCGATTTTTAACAACCCCCTTTTCCGATCCATCAAACAGGGTCTTATTGCTCGAATAATGCCCCTGTTTGATGGATCAAAAAATGGTCGTGTTAAA
>Ga0070741_10008593_pt1 | contig 20372 bp, 12 predicted proteins | sample Coa_R1_4_FD_66440 | JGI IMG/M metagenome (GOLD analysis project Ga0070741, IMG submission 66440) | Surface soil microbial communities from Centralia Pennsylvania, which are recovering from an underground coalmine fire - Coalmine... | ecosystem: Environmental > Terrestrial > Soil > Unclassified ...
GAAATCGCCGGGTGCCTCATTCATATCGTGCAAGAAACCCACGATTGAGTAGCCTAGATCGAGGTTAGCTGTAATATGCTGCATAACCATCTTGCCCAGGCGTCCTGATCCCACAACCAGCAAACGTGTCTCGCCGAGACCCATTCTATGGAGCGTACTCATCACACCTGAGACAATCAGGCGTGCCAGGCAGAGCACAACAATCGTTGAAATCCAGACGAGTGGAACAAGCAAGCGCGATTTCGAAACCAATGGATCAGAATACTGGAAAACAAAGTAGTAGGCGATCAGCAATGCCATACCGATGGTGGAGGAAATCGTGATGTTCCACGCCTGGCGGAACCAGCTTCCGGTCAGGCGAATCATGTAGAGCCTGCGTATAGCGAAAAGGGGTAACAGGCCGATAACAATGCCAACTTCCAGTGGTAGAAAACTAGTGAATGGATACCTTCTATATTGGCCTGCATCTCCCAATAAGTGGCTGTGAAGCTTGCTGAGTAAGGTGCTATTGCCGATGATATCGAAACGAACGGTGTATGCCAACCAGAATGCAAAACATACAAGGATGGCATCGAGCATAACCATAAAGATGCACTCAAAAATGCGCCACTGGCGGCGATGAGAACGTCGTCGCGAGATGGCTTTCGTTATTTGCCCGGTAGCGCCTCCGATAGGCCCGGTAGGTCCTGTGGTCATAGTGGGAGTACCCAGTCCTGGTCCTGTAGTTATGTGTGCCTGAGCCTGGGCTGATTGTGATAATTCGCTACTTTTCACGACACGTGCCATATCTTTTTATACTACTCTACTATCGAACAAACGACATACGTGGTTGAGAACGTCTTTGTGAAGCATGCAACGCTGCTGCTTGCTCGTACACTGCAATAGTCTGTTCAGCCATTGCACGAGCCGAGAACCGCTGGGCAACGGCTGGTGCCTGGGTCTGGCACTTCTCACGGAAGGTCTGGTCGGTCAGTGCTTGATAAAGCGCTTCGGCCAGCGTTTCAACATTGTGAGGATTGACGCACAGCGCAATCTGTGCGCCAGCTTCCGGTAAACTGGAAACATTTGAGGTAACCACCGGCACCCCACAGGCGAGAGCCTCAGCAACGGGGAAACCGAAGCCTTCGTAGAGCGATGGGTAGACAAAGACAGAAGCGGCCTGGTACCACATTACTTGCTCTTCGTCTGATACATATCCGGGAAAGATGACCTCTGATTCCAGGCCAAGTTGTTGGACTTTCTGGAAAATTGCGTCATAGAGCCAGCCCTTCCCCCCCGCCAGTACCAGCTTTTCGCGCACGTTGTGCTCTTGACGCAGCCGCGCATACGCATCGATAAGTGCGGTGATGTTTTTGCGTGGCTCTAATGTTCCAAGAAACAGAAGAAAGCCTTCCGATAGCCCTTGTCGCTCACGAAATGCATCTACCTGTCCCATTTCGAACACGTTTGAGAAGCGTTCAGAGATACAGGGATAGACAGTATGCATGTGTTCAAAGGGAATACCTACAAGCGTGTGTGCATCTTGTTGTGTGCTATCCGAGACGGTAATGATCATGGTTGCACGTTGCATGCTACGCACAGTGAAGGTACGATGATAAATACGCTTGGCGCGAGTCAGGACGTTGGGAAAACGTAAAAATGCCAGATCGTGCAATGTCACTACTGTAGCGCAACTGCGGGGCAACCATTCCGGCAGCACGTTTACTGGTGAGTGGAGAACATCAATACGTTTTTGCTTGATCAGTGTTGGGAGCGTGAACTGCTCCCAGGCGACTCGTGTGGCTGGACGGGACTCCGGCCACGGAGCGGAAACGTAGGTAATATGAGGATGCTGGGCAAGCCGTTCAATCACATCCTGCCCGTTAACAAACACCGTATATTCGTGATCCCCCGGTTGTCTGGCTAGCTCTGTCAGCAGGTAGCGTATGTAGCGACTGACTCCGCCATTTCGGTAGTTTTGACCAAAGGATAGCAACTGAGCATTAATTCCTATATGCATACCGACAGCGTTCTCCCTATGGCAATATAACGTCTCTGCACTTCGCGCGGTAACAAACTTAAAGTTTTTCTCCCCTTACCCACATCAAATGATTATCCTGAAAAAGTGGATAAATTTCACCACGTGTATAGAGTGTGCTGAGCGCGGATTGTATTGTAGTTTGATACAATACATATTGCGATAGTGCAGTGATCGTTGCACCCTGTGCACTGGCAACCTCGCTGAGTATGTCTGCGCTGGTCCGCGCAGTGCCATCTGCCAGGGTTTTCAGCACATTGTCCAGTATACCTTCCAGGCGTGAGATCGTATAGTTAATAGCCCGATTAGTTTGATCCGCCGAGTCATAGATCTCACCGTGACCGGCTACTATATGTTTGAACGCTGGCGTTTGCTCTTTCAGTGCATACAATGTCTCAAGTCCTGCCTTCACATCTGTATAAAACGGGATTCGGTGTTTGTCGAGAATCTCCGGTACCAGGAAGGCATCTCCTACAAACAATGTATTGCCAATGGCAACGCCTACTTGCTCGCTGCTGTGTCCAGGGAGCGATAAGACGCGTACAGGCAGGTGTTCTATGGCAGTTTCATTGCCTGTCAGAATGACATCGGCGAGGCATGGTTTTGCCAGGAGAAATTTGTGTTGCAATTCGCGAGGCGGCTGCGCTCCACTGAAGAGGTAAAGCGGTTCCAGAATTGGTCCTGCCATCACTGATGCCTCAACCCGCGTGGCGTAGACTTTGAGGCCTGTCTGACGCACAAGATAGTGTGCGCCACCGAAGTGATCGGCGTGTGCATGTGTAACAAGGAGTGCCGTAGGCGTCAGCCCCAGTTTCTTTACCTGGTTCAGGATATCGCGTCCCGTATCCTTATCCATGCCACTGTCGATAATGAGGCAGCGCCCTTCATAGGCAATAACGCCAATGTTGGCGCCTCCCTGGATGACCCAGACTTGTTCATTGAGTTGTGTGAGCTGCATGTCCTATTCCTTCTATGATCATTGCCATTTGCTTGATACGACTGGCAATGTTTGGCAATTCAGGCTGTGGTAGTTCCTGGTTGTTGTTGCGTGCTTTCTGAGTTTTATCTGAAGAACCTTCTGTAATTATCACGACTGGCATCTTGAGAATGTCGCGAAATGGGTACAATGGATAAGTTTCCGCTGTGCCTGGTAAAACTCTTAGAGCGTCTCCATAAGCTGCTATACTGGCCTGGCGTACCAGCTGCACAAATGGATCGTTCAAGGGAGTGTGCGCTGGGGGGATTGCATAGAGCAGGCGCGCCTGTACGTCTGGAAAGCCCTGGGCTTGCAGGTGCTGTTGCAGCTTTGCGAAGATATCGTGAGGGTCCTGACCAGGCACAAGATAAAAATCGACCTGGGCTTGGGCACGTGTTGGAATAGTTGCGGGCGCGTAGGAGGTATTTTCGGACCGGTTTCCGCTACTGATATTGCTGATCGTACAAGAAGGCGTAAGCAGGTGTGCATAGTGAAATTGGAAACCCTGTAGCCCGAGTAGCAACTGCTGCAATCCCCATCGTCGAGCCTGGGCCTGTGTATTATCGGGCAATGTATACAGCAACGCAACCTCGTCATCTTCCGCTGATACCAGCGTATCGTAAAAGCCCTCAATAAGAATTTCTTCATGAGCACCTTTCAAATGGTTTAATGCCCATGTGAGTCTCCAGGCTGCGTCAGGAACAACTGCTCCATGCATGGCAAGTGTTTCATCGTGCGCCTGATCGTCCGCCGTCTGTACCGTCAGTTCTACACGCAGGAGCCCTTTTGTTCCTGGAGCGAGCAGAGCAATGCCTGCTTCCTCTTCCTCTGACTGCTCTGGCATGCTCCAGATACAACCATCGGCCTGTAAGAGTGTACGAAACTCTGCTATAATAGTCGCCAGGTCAGGAGTGCCGCTCGTACCAGCTGCGTCGAAAACCCATTTGATATTTACGGGGAGTGGACCAATAGCCGCTTGGTAGGCGTCAAGGGCCGCCAGTCCTGTACTCAATGGTACGACTTGCCGTGAAGCGTGATACCCTGTATCATAGGGAGTGTAAAAAAGTAATGTAGCAGGTGCGTCTGTATGCAGTTCACCATAGATAAGGGGTCCATTGGCGCCGAGTAATCGCGTCTTCATCGCATAATCTTGCAATTGTGCGATAATAACCTCTTGTATTCCTGGTGTATCCTGAAGTCGTGTACAATCGTTAAGTTGTGTATAGGTCTGCTCCCATCTTTTCTGATAAGCGGGAAGATGTGCAGAAATATACTGGAAGAGTGTTTCTTGTACCGATGGTACCATATGTCTATGAACCTCTTGACCAACTATGCTAGTACCGCAGGCTAAACATCTTGCATGCCCGGGTACGAAAGAGTATACTCAAATGCAGTCACTGGTGTAAGTGGCTGGTGGGAGAGAAGACCGCAACTAACATGCGAAATGGGCAATACGTTGCGTTTTTCTTCGCATCGGTGTATTATAGCCTAGAGTTCCAGCAACTGCCCAGGGTGCAGGGCGCACTAGTCGAGAGCTACTGAAGTACGGGAGAGAAGCGCGTTGTCCAAACAACTCCGGCTCGATGTCGCACAGCTAACAGATGTTGGCCGCAAACGTTCCCAAAATGAAGATAATATGGCCTACGTCATACCGAAAGATCCACAGGTAATGGCGAGGAAGGGAGCGCTCTTTATTGTGGCCGATGGCATGGGGGGACATGCAGCAGGGGAGGTCGCCAGCGAGATTGCTGTAGACACAGTAAGCAATAGTTATTATCAGGATGACAGCGATGAGATCACTGTTTCACTGATGAATGCGATTAGACGTGCAAATTCGCTGATCCATCAACGCGCAGCCGAGAATATGCTGCGTAGTGGTATGGGAACGACCTGTGTTGCTGCAGTACTCAGGGGGAATACGGCATATATTGCCAATGTAGGCGACAGTCGTGCCTATCTTGTACGTAATAGTCAAATCAAACAAGTCTCTCAAGACCATTCCTGGGTCGAAGAGCAGGTGCGTGCCGGTTTGCTTACGAAAGATCAGGCTCGCTCGCATGCTCAACGCAATGTGATTACGCGTTGTCTGGGTACGCAGTCCGAGGTGGAGATAGATGTCTTTTCTGAACCTCTGGAAGAGGGCGATTCTCTGATCCTGTGTACTGATGGCCTTTCGGGTCTGGTAGGTGAAGAGGAACTCCAGACGATTGTTACTCAACATGTTCCCCAGGAGAGTGTCTATCATCTGGTAGAGCGTGCAAACGAAAATGGTGGCTCTGATAATATTACCGCTATCGTTATTCGTGTGCTTGAGGTTGGCTGGGAGCCTCCTCCCAATAATCGCTATCCTGTGCCTGTGGGGGGACGTGAAATTGGCGAAGATTCGGCGATTACACTTGGAAGATTGCCTGGTACTGCGCTGAGTATGCCTGCACGCACGGAGAATGGGCGTGTACCCAGTTCGCCTTTGCGCTCTCCTAGCGGCCCTCTCTTTACGCCCAACAGCGTTGCTATGCAGGCTCCTCCTGTTGTTATGCCTTCCAGGAGCAAGCGTAATCGCCTACTCTATCCTACGGTAGCTGTATCTGTTCTGTTGCTTGTTGCTCTGGTGGGTATTGGAGTCTATTATTTTTTTCTGGGTCCTAGAGCCAATGTGGATACCGATCTGGCGCAAGCGAATACTCTGATCAGTCAGGCCAAAGCGAATGCGACCAGTAATCCAACCGCCGCGCTTCAGGAGTTGGCTCAAGCACAGATACTGCTGCGTGAGGCGCAGACAGGATCATTAAGTGATAGCCAACGCCAGCAGTTTACGAACCTGAACAGTGCTTTTACTTCGGTGACCAACACGGCCATTACCAACTATAATCAGCAAGGGTTGATTACCACTCTGCCCTGTGTCAATGCTCCCCCTGCCACGATTAATACAGGCAGTACTCCGATGACCATTGGCAATCTGGCGATGCTCCAGGATGGTAAGGGAGCAACCTTCTCCTATACACTGGGCGAAGACCATAAGCTCTATCAGATCGATACGAATCATCGTCTGGTGAACCCATACACCCCCTCGAACAATGCGCAGGTCAGTGCGGTTGCCTCTGATCCGCAGAGTACGCAGCGTTTGTTAGTGTTAACGGCACAAGGGACAAATGCAACTGCAACCTATTCAGTAGTGATGTTAACTGCTGATCAAGGAAAGGGTGGGATATTAAAAGAGGGTCTTGTTGCGAACATCGATACGACGTTTACCAGAGATGGTCAGGCACCTCGACTGATGACGGCCTGGGGAGGCGATGTCTACATTGTCCTGACTTCGGCGGCCTCACCCAATCAGGCTACGATTCTGGACTACAATGTCGATGATCTCAAGGCCGCGCCGCAACACTCGCAGATTTCGATTTCGACCAGTTTGACGAGTGTAGCAGCTTTCCCTAATAAGCAATTATTTTTGCTCAGTAACGATGGCAATGTGCAAAGCCTTCAGTTCTTCGGTACCAGTACTACGTTACCTGGCAGCGTGCTGGTTCAGTCACCCATTGTGACCCCTCTGGCAATGAATACGCAGAATATGACATTGGATACGTCCATTGCTACCCCCGTCGTACCAGCATCACCTGCACCCCAACAGTCGTTTCTGACAGTGCCAGCAGGAGGGGTCAATCTGATAATGGCGGGTAGTGTGAACAATACGCCGCATCTCTATATCGTCGATGTTACTAATCATCGTGTGCTGGATCTGGTCGCGCAATCTGCCAATACTGCGGCGACTCCCACCGTTAGTGCTACGACTCCTGCAGCCACAGCAACGCGGACTACTAATACGGCTTCAAATACTAAAGGGACTCCTACTACCGCTGCTACAACGAAGAACGCAGGCGGAGGTGTTGCTGGTACCAGTGCTACGGTGATGGTGCAGTTGTCCCGGCAATATGCCTCGCCCGCTGTACTTGCTCTTGTCAAGGGCGTTGTCCTCGATCCTACAGGTACGCAACTGAATCTGCTCACGCAGACAGACCAACGTCCTGCAACATTCAATATAGTTCAAGTAAATGTGACCAAAAATGCTTGTACTCCAGCATCGTAAGGTCTGAAATCATCCCTCGGGATTGTGCCTGTGGTGCTGAATCCCCGCCTGCGGTGAGGGCATACGGGAAAATAGCTATTTTCCCGTATGCCCTCACCGCAGGCGGGGATTCGCTGAAATGGGCGTTCCAGAACTTCGTTGCGACCCTGGTGATTGACGACTCGTGCCACAATATAGAGAGTAGACTTTGAGGTTTCTATGGGTTGCGGCTCGCGGCTCGGTAGAAGCCTGCTTTGAAACCTGGATGAAGTCGAGAACTAATTTTCTGATAAATTAAGGAGTGATCTGCACGTGGGTTTTGAGGTGCATTACCGTACACATACCTGTGGCGAACTGAATGCAGGTGATGTGGGCAAACACATAGCTCTGGCTGGCTGGGTAAATCGCCGCCGCGATCATGGCGGGTTGATCTTCCTCGATATTCGTGATCGTTATGGCATCACGCAGATTGTGTGTGATCCAGAACGTTCACCCGAGGCGCATCAAGTAGCCTCTGAACTGCGATCCGAATATGTGGTGCAGATAGAGGGAACCGTCGTTCGTCGTCCGCCAGAGACCGAAAATCCGAATTTGAGTACTGGTCAGATTGAAGTTGCAGCAGATCGGATTGAAATCCTCAATCCTTCTCGCACAACGCCGTTTCCTATCAGCAGCGATACGACGCAGGTTGACGAAGCGTTGCGCCTGAAATATCGCTATCTTGATCTGCGTCGACCCAGGATGCGCGATAATGTGATCCTACGTCATCGTATCGTCAAGGCGATACGTGACTATCTGGATGAGCGCGCGTTTCTGGAAATCGAGACGCCTATCTTAATGAAGAGTACTCCAGAGGGGGCCAGGGATTATCTTGTGCCCAGCCGCCTCTATCCTGGTCAATTTTACGCGTTGCCGCAGTCGCCGCAGCAGCTCAAGCAGTTGCTCATGGTTGGCGGCCTGGATCGCTACTTCCAGATTGCGCGTTGTTTCCGTGACGAAGACCAGCGCGCGGACCGCCAGCCCGAGTTTACACAACTTGACCTGGAAATGTCGTTTGTTTCCGAGGATGATGTCATGTCCTTGATCGAGGGTCTCTTGATCTTCCTGGTCGAGAAGACGACCCATAAACGCATCAAGGAGCGTCCCTTCCCGCGCTTGAGTTACAAGCATGTCATGGATCGCTATGGCACCGATCATCCTGATCTACGTTTTGATTTGCCTTTGGTAGAGATATCTGATCTGGCAGCTGAGGGAAACTTTGGCGTGTTCCGCAACGCTTTAGCGGCCCAGGGCATGGTCAAAGGGATACGTGTACCGGGAGCTGGCAGCTACACTCGTCGCGAAATAGACGAGGTGACCGAGTTTGCGCGTATGCTCGGCGCTAAAGGACTGGTTTCGCTGGCTATCACTGCTACTGGTGAAATCAAGTCGCCCTTGACAAAATTCATGTCTGCCGAACAGGTACAGGCAATTATTGACCGTCTTGAAGGAAAACCTGGCGATTTATTGTTGTTTGTGGCCGATAGTGCCAATGTATGCAACGATGTGCTTTTCCGTTTGCGCGTCCGGTTTGCTGAGCGCTTGCAACTGATTGATCCTGACGAGGCCGCATTTTGCTGGGTTGTGGATTTCCCGCTGCTCCATTACAACGAGGATGAGCAACGTTATGAGGCTGAGCACAATCCTTTCTCCGGCATGGACGAGCAGCATGTGAGCCGCCTGGATAGTGACCCGCTGAACGTGCGGGCGAAGCAGTACGATATCATTTGTAACGGCTACGAGGTTGGCGGTGGCAGTGTGCGTATCAACGTCGCTTCGCTGCAACATAAAGTCTTCTCATTGATGAAGCTGAGCGACGAGCAAATTAAAGAGCAATTTGGGCATATGCTCGAAGCCTTTGAGTATGGTGCTCCTCCACACGGTGGCATAGCGCTTGGCATTGATCGTCTGGTGATGCTGTTTGCCTCTGAAGAAAATATTCGTGAGGTGATAGCGTTCCCCAAGACGCAGAGCGCTATAGATTTGCTCATGAATGCCCCTTCCCCGGTTGACGACAAACAATTACGTGAGTTGCATTTGCAGTTGCGTCCTGAAGAAAAGCGTTCGTAGAAAGAGTTGTAGACGTAGAAAATCGACCGGCGATGCTCACACGATGAGCGTGAAAAATCGTCGGTTGATTTTTTTTGCCTGATTCCACCTCATAGCGTAATAGATTTGTCTATATGTGTATACTAGAAGTAGGTCAACCATAGACCCTTATCATAGGTTTGACATCCGGTTGGGAGGATGGAAGGAGAAGGAAGACAATGACATCAATGAATCAGGGAAATGTCAATCGTACTGCATCAACATCTAATAACCCGGCTAATCCGGCGAATATGATAAATCGTCAAACAGCACCATTGAACAATACAACTGTTGGTATTGCGCCTAAGTTTGTACCCACGCTTAGTGAGGAAGATGCAGTTGTTCAGGCGCGCTTGTTAAAGGCGTTGGCAGACCCGACGCGTTTGCGTATTCTGAGTCTGCTCAGCCGCCATGAAGGAGAAGTGTGTGTTTTCGAGATAGTGGAAAGTTTTACTTTGGAGCAGCCCACAATCTCGCATCATCTGCGTATTTTGCGGGATGCGGGGCTGGTGGATTGTCGTAAAAAGGGTCTGTGGGCCTATTATTATGTACGTAGAGAGGCGCTGAGCCGTGCACGTGATGTAATTGATGGCCTGGCATAATTTCTCGTAATATTCTGGCGTCTATTTCGTAATATCTATCTCTTCTAAGCCCACGCTTAGTATTTTGACGCAAATTTCACTTCATAAGTGTGCGCCAGCGGAGCGGCCAGCAGGCGAGAAAGATCGCAAGAAAGCCTCTTGACAAAGATATCGGGTTCTGATATTATATCGCCACTGAGAGATGACGGTGTAGCTCAGTGGATAGAGCATCAGTTTGCGGAACTGAGTGTCGGAGGTTCGAGTCCTCTCACCGTCGCCAATAATAAGGCGGAAAGCAAATGTGTGAATAAGCTTTCCGCCTTGTTTTATGTATTCTACCAGCAAGCCCCTATCACTCATTTTTCGGCAATGAGGACAAAACCCACATCAGCTACACTCAACAATAATGGCTGTACTGCTGATTGTTTTTTACGTCAAGCCATTGTAAGAACTACGGGAGAACAACAGTCGCAAATAACCGAAAATTCAGCTCTACTGTGGAGTAGATGGCCCTCTCTAGTGGATTGAGTTGGATAGGTAAGGAAATATCTCTATGTTAAGCCATGAAGAAATCGAGCAAATGATCAATAAAAAAATAGAGCCATTAACTGAAGAAATTGCAGCACTCAAAGCACAACTCAGCAAGGTTGACCTCCTCGCCGTTGACAGCCGCAACATACGACAATCATTAGGACGTATTGAGGCCACCTAGGAGAGCTTAAAACCTGACTTTGAACGCCAGGAGAAACGACCAACTTACGGAAATTAAAACAGACACGGCCACACTCAAAGAACAACTAGCCTTAGTCGTTACTATGTTACGCCGTGCTTTCCCTCCAGAAGAACAACGGTAAGCCATAAGACGCCCCACAACCCCAAAAACTGGGAGCAAAACCGCTTGACACTCATCATTTTCGTTAGACAAGAATAGACAAAAATCGCACCGACCCCGCTCAAATGGCCCACCGAACTACCATGTAGCAGAGCTTAAAAGGCATGATACGAGGTTCGAGTCCTCTCTCCGTTGCTAGAATGCCGATTAGCTTCTAAAGTTAATCGGCATTTTTGTATTAAGGATATTGTCCTGAATGTCGGAACTTCAAACCTTTTCAACTCCGTCTTTTTCTGCCGAAAAAATGTAGCTTAATAAATAAGGTCTTGGCAGAGTATGCTAATTGTGCTACAATCTCTACATGCCAGTTTGTCAAAAGTGCTCAAAGGCATTTCCGAATCGTGTCGAGATCAATGGGAAACGACACGTCATCAGTAATCGCAAGTTTTGCCTGGAGTGTTCGCCCTTTGGGTTGCATAATACACGCAAAGAACTATTATCTGCGCCAGTAAAGTGTCACTGCGTTCAGTGTGGGCGAGAATATGATTATCTTCCCCATAGAGCAATGACGAAAACCCGCTGCAATTCTTGTCTATCAGGCAACAAGCGAGCAAAGTTGAAGGAGCAGGCTGTTGCATTTATGGGTGGTAAATGCCAAATTTGTGGCTATAATCGCTGTATGCGCAATCTTGCTTTTCACCACGTCAATAGCGAGGACAAATCTTTTCAGATAACGGGTGCATGGTCATGGCGCAAAATCCAGGAAGAACTGAAGAAATGTATCCTCGTCTGTCATAACTGTCACGGCGAGATCCATGAAGGGCTAATTCAGTTGTCCGATTACCTCAAGTAGAGGACCCGAAGCGTTACGTTGTCTCTCCTTCCTTTGCCGGCTTGATCCCTTATCCTTGCGCATTTTTTGGGGAATCTGGTTAAGATTTCTTAACCACCAGAATACTTCTTAACCTGGAACCGGTACTTTCATACCAATTTCCTGCCATCTGGTAAAAATCAGAAATATGTTGTGATAATATCACAATCGATGCATATCACTAGGCATCAGAGCGTATCAAAAAAAATCGGGCCAGTTCACAGCAAAGAATTATATGTTGTAACTGCCTCCTGATTCAACCTGGTCAACGCGTTTTCGGGAACTGCTTGCACGGTGAAGCATGTGGCAGTTCTGAAGGTATATCCTGAGACAACACAACCAGACGCTCCTATGAGCAGGAGTGTAGTTTCCTGTTGCCTATTTTACCTGAAAAACTGTGATTCCATGCGTAGGAAGAGAGTATTTATGCAGACATTGACACGTCCGCAAAAAAACAGGACTTTTAGGTCCAAAATCTCGCCACCACGACCTCCACGGCGTGGACGTTTTTCTCCGGCGCTACTTGTAGGGGCAGGAGTGACCATCGTTATCTTATTGCTTGCGGGTGGTTATTTTGTAGCACGACCGCTGCTCGCTACACGCGCTGCCAATGATCAAGTAGCTTGCACATTGATCGTGCCTCAGTTGCCGCTTACTGCACAGGGGCTGGCTACACCCTATCAGTTGAAGGCGACAAACGATGATGGCACCTGCCATGAAGCGAATCTCGCCCAGGCGGCTTTCGTGCAGGCCGCTGTGATTAATCCTGCTACGGGACAGATCTCCGTTTACGATCCTCTGGTTGTAGACAAAGGTCGCAAGGCTGCCATAGATCCTGTTGTGCCGCAACTTCCCCAGGGAGCTATCGTTGGTATCTGGTTTGGTTTTAACGGAAATACGTTGACGTTACAGGGTCCCGGTGTGCAGCAGGGGAATTGTGTGAATGGTCTTGAGGATTCGCCTTTTGGACAGGTAGCCTTTTGCAATGCCACAGCATTCTTCCAGGCGGCGAACCAGGCGATCCAGGCTGGCAAACTTAACGTGCCCGCTCTTGGTACAGGAAACGATGGCAAGCCTTGCCCCTCCGTGCGCGATTTCTCGGTCGTTGACCAGGACCAGAGCGACAATGTCACTACGATGTATCTAGTAACCGGTAAAGGCCGTATCGCTCAGGCCACAGCTGCTAATCTGGCGAAGCTGCAAGATGCAAAGTTGATCAACAATGCCAGCGATAACCTATTGATCTCAAAGCTGGTAGACGCTGCGCTGGGCTGTCAACCGTGGACGGCTCCTGATCTTGCTAATCCCGGTCACATGGCAACTGCCCAGCCGCTCAACGAATTGCAGGCTGCTGCTCACCAGGCCGCGCCTACTGCGCTGGTCCCTGCCGGAGATCCGATGGTTCTCGTGGATAACGATCCCAATCTGAAAAAACTCAACGCATATCGGGCAGGCGTCAACATGCCTGCTGTACAAAGCCTGCAACAGGCCAGCACAAAGCAGTACTGTACATCACTACTCAATATCGCGCCGCAGCGCATGAAGCTCGATGCGCCGTTCACAATGCAAAGTCCTTCCCCCGATCCAGCGGCAGCCAACAGCCTCTTCACTTTCCTGGCACAGCGTTTCAACACCACCTGGGGGGCTAATGGACTCAACTGCCAGATGCTGCTGAAGTTGCAAAGCCCTATCAAGGTAAAGGTGAATGGTGATGGCGTTGCTGTTAAAGCGACGATCATGGATAAGGCTCAACCTGTGGAAGATCAGCAGGATAATCAGAATAACAACGACAAGAAGAGCGATTACCAGCACAATAACCACAATAACCAGGATCAACAAGCCACCAACCAGGATAATAACCAGAACAACAATCAGGATAGCCAGGATAATCAGAACAACAATCAGAAAGATCAGGGGCAGCAAGACCAACAAAATAATCAGCAAAATCAGGATCAGAAGAACCAGCAGAGCGATCAAAGCCAGAACAATAAACAGGATCAGAAAGCTCAATCGACTCCGCAAAGCCAATCAACGCCGCAGAGTCAGTCTACTCCCAAGAGCCAATCGACTCAACAGAGTCAATCAACACCACAGAGTCAATCGACTCCACAAAGTCAGTCAACACCACAGAGTCAATCGACTTCACAGGATCAATTGACTCTCCCACGCCAATGACAATCATTTCTTAAAGGAGATACAATGTGCAGCAGTTGGGTCAGGCCCGATTGTTGCACATTGTATTTTTAGTGCGTACTGCAAGCTTGAGTGGTAGCGCTTTGATTGGATCATTTGCGGAGAAAATATGGCAGGAAATGATACAACAGGGATATATGTTGGTATCGATGCTGGCGGTACCAGTACTCGTATAGGACTTTTTCGCACGCTTGCAAAACCAGATTTTTTGCTTGCTGCGCGCTTCCCCACACAGCAAAGTTATGAGCAGCAGATGAGTAACATAATTAGCTCCATTCAGGCTAGCGGTGTTCAGAAACTGGCGGGTATCGGCGTTTCCATTGGTGGACGCATGGCAAAAGATGGCCGTTCTGTCCTGGTTGCGCCTAACCTGCCCGGGTATGTGGGTAAGCCGTTTGCCCAGGATCTGGAAGCGCAATTTGGCTGTCGCGTCTGCCTGGCGCATGATACGGTCTGTGGTCTGCTGGGCGAAAAGAAATTTGGACAGCTTCGTGATAGTGATCGCTGTGCCTACCTGACGCTCTCTACTGGCACCGGAGCAGCCATACAACTGCGCAAAGCCACAACTACGCTCACCGTTTCCATCGAAATCGGACATCAATTATTGGACGGCAATTCGCTGATCTGTCTTTGTGGACAGGTAGGTTGCCTGGAGACATTCACGGGCGGCAGGCAGCTTGAATTGCGCCTGGGGCATTCTGTGGCCCAGGTCACTGATACGGCTTTCTGGGATGTCTTTACCGACAAATTGGCCCTGGGATTGGTCAATCTGGCTCAAATGACGCGGGTTGAGATGATTGCGGTTAGTGGAGCTATTATATTACATAATCCATTTCTTCTCCCTTTATTGGGGCAAAAAGTGAATAGTATTATACGTGGTGCGCTGCTAGAACTGCGTCCAGCTCTCTTAGGGGAAAATGCACCCCTTGTTGGTGCGGCTCTCTTGCTTGAGGTGCCAGCAGACAGCATCTTGCATTGAGTCAGGAAGTCCCTAACAAGATTTTCCTTTCCATCTCCGGGCTCAGCCCGGAGATGGAAAGGAAAATCTTGTTAGGGACTTCTCTCTCTATTTTCCAGATTACAGCTCTCTTCTCCTTGCCAAATTTGTTTTGCACCCGATAAGTATCTCAGAAGAAAGGCTATACAGAGGGATAAGGAGAGGAGCTATGCGTAGACTCAGTAAGTACACTCCCCAGGCGCGCCAGGCGCTCGCGTATGCTCGTGAAGAGGCCCGGCGTTTGCGACACAGATTAATCGGTAATGAGCATCTTCTGCTTGGTATACTTAAAGTACGAGACCCGCTCATTGAAGGACTATTTGCATCCCTGTATGTCAGCACTGCAAGCGTTATGCAAGCTCTCGATTTTGTTGTAGCACGTAGCAATAGAGCTATTTTGAGTGAGCCCTCTTTAAATGGTGCGCTAAGGACGACGTTGGAACGCGCCAGGGAAGAGGCAACGTGGGCGCAAGCGGATCTCGTTGGTATTGAACATCTGTTGCTGAGCATTCTTGGTGAGCATAATGGCGTGGCTGCGGCTGTGCTCGAAAGCTTTGGAGTGTATATAGACGCTGTTCGGCAGCATCTCACGGCGCTGATCAATGGCGAGCACGAATATCTGCTGATCGCTGGTCATTATCAGGCCTGTTATCATGCGACGCCGTTTCTCAATCAAGTCAGCCGTGATTTAACAATGGCTGCTCTGGCCGGTAAGCTCGATCCGCTGATTGGGCGTAGTGCCGAATTGGAACGCACCATGCAGATTTTATCGCGCCGCTCGAAGAACAATCCTGTGCTGATTGGCCCTGCTGGCGTAGGCAAAACAGCGATTGCGGAAGGTCTGGCTTTGCGCATTATCCGGGGGCAGGTTCCCGATTTGCTATTGAACAATCGAGTCGTAGCCCTGGACCTGAGCCTGATTACAATGGGAGCCAGGTTTCGTGGTGACTGCGAGGAGCGAATGGCGTATATTATGCAGGAAATTGCTGATGTGCCAGGGATTATCATCGTTATCGACGAATTGCCTGTGCTTGTGCAGTCGGGGGCAGCTGAAGGGTCCCTGGATGCCTCCAATCTCTTCAAACCGATGCTGGCACGTAGTGAATTTCGCTGTATTGCAACGGCTACTCTAGATGAATATCGTCGGGCCATGGCAACTGATCCTGCGTTAGAACGCCGTTTTCAGCCTGTGTTAGTGGCAGAGACAACCGAACTTGAGACATTGGAGATCCTGCGGGGGCTGCGTTCTCTCTATGAAACTTTTCACCACGTTATTATCAGCGACGAAGCCTTGCGGGCTGCTGTGAAAATGTCTACTCGTTATATTCAGAGTCATTTCCAGCCAGATAAAGCGCTTGATTTGTTAGATGAAGCGGCTTCTCGTGCCTGTATGCAACATTCTATTGTGCCTGCACATGTGCGGCAATCTCGTGAGGAGGTGGCTGGAGTTCAGTTGCAGAAGGACGATGCCATTGCCCGGCATGATTTTCCCCAGGCCGCCCGGTTGTTCAAACGTGAACGGCAACTACGGCAAAAGTTATGGCAGATTGAGGCTGAATGGCATGAGCAGCACAGACTGCAATGCCCCGATGTTGGCGAGCAAGATATCGCAGAAGTAGTCGCTATGCGTACCGGTATACCCGTACTCAGGCTCTCTGAAGAAGAGCGTCTACGTTTGTTGAACCTGGAGAGCGAACTGCATGAGCGTATCGTTGGACAGCATAATGCTATTGAGGTGGTGGCAAGAGCCATTCGCCGCTCTTATGCCGGGATCAAGGATAATCGTCGCCCTATCGGCTCTTTCGTTTTTGTCGGTCCGACAGGTGTAGGCAAGACCGAGCTAGCTCGTGCTCTCGCAGTGGCTCTCTTTGGTGAGGAGGACGCCTTGTTCAAGTTAGACATGTCCGAGTTCATGGAAATGCACCATGTCTCTCGCCTTATTGGTGCGCCTCCAGGGTATATTGGCTATGAAGATGCAGGTCAATTGACAGAGGCTGTTCGGCGGCGTCCCTATAGTGTGGTGCTCTTTGACGAAATTGACAAGGCGCACTCTAGAGTGTGTGAACTGCTGCTTCAGATTCTTGATGAGGGATGCCTTACCGATGCTCGTGGGCAGACCGTCGATTTCAAGCACACAATTATCATCCTTACCTCACACCTTGGGTTTGTCGAGAGCGCTCAAGGGACAATAGCTTTTACTCCTCAGCGTGGTGAACGAGAGCAGCGAGCGCAAGCTTGTGAACGTATGCACGAACGAGTAACCAGCGCTCTAAAAGAAGCCTTTAGTCCCGAGTTGTTGAATCGTATCGACGAGGTTTTGATATTTCATCCGTTGGAACCGAAGCACCTGGGTGCAATCACCGATCTTCTGATTACACAGACGCAGCAACGGTTGGCACAGCAGGAGATTGAGCTACAGATCAGCGATGCTGCTCGTCACCTGCTTACTGAGCATGGGTATGATCCGTCCTATGGTGCGCGTCATCTTCGTAGAACGGTGCAATGTGCTTTGGAAGATATGTTTGCCGAAGCAATTTTACGAGGTGAGCTCAATCGTGGTGATAGTGTGCTTGTTGACGTTGTTGAGGGAGAGCTCATAACGCGGATTCTGGCACCTGTATCTCCAGAAGTGAAAGGGAGAGAAGCGGCTTAATGACAAAAATTTGACGTGTCCTCAGCCAAAAGGATATAGCACTTGACCTGCTGGCACATCATCTTTATACTAGAGCAAAATTATTCGTCTGACTGTCTACAAAAAGCGAATCGCTGCTCTTCTCTTGAGGAAAAAAGGATGCATGTAAAACTCATCATCCGTTGGAGGCCTCTGGCTCTTTGTGGCCTGACTGTGCTTGGTCTGGCTTTGCGTCTCTATGGTCTTAATTGGGATCAGGGCAATAGTTTTCATCCTGATGAGCGACAAATTCTCTTCCATGTTGTTGCCTTATCCTGGCCGAGCAGCTTCGCGCAATTTCTTGATCAGGCGAACTCTCCACTCAATCCGCATTTCTTTGCTTATGGTTCCTTTCCACTTTACCTGCTGGCACTGATAGGACATATCTTTTTCCATACCGCATCCTCCTCTGAGGCTTTTGTGCAATTCACTCTGCTTGGTCGTGTGCTCTCGGCCATTTTTGATAGTGGTACCATTTTGCTCACGGGCTGTCTGGGTTTATTGCTGAGCAGGGACGAGTCGCTTGAACGAGCACATGGCTGGAATGTGGCCTTGCTTGCGGCAGCATTTGTCGCCTTCACCCCATTTCAATTGCAGCTTTCGCATTTCTACGCTGTTGACACCATGTTGCTCTTCTTTGTGATGCTGACCATTCTGGCCTGTGTTGCACTGGTGGAGAGCGAGAAGGTCATGCGCTGGTCGTTGATCGCGGGGCTGGGGTATGGTCTGGCTCTAGCTACAAAGTTTAGCGCGGCTCCCCTGGCAGTGCCGTTCTGTGTAGCCCTGCTCTTGCGCTGGTATCGCAAGCGTGATATCCCTGAGACCATTATTACGATGGTTTTTACGGTCTGTGTGACAATCCTGGTTTTTCTGATAGGCCAACCATACGCACTGCTTGACAAGAACGAGTTTGTTCAGCAAGTGATCGAGCAGGGCAATCTGGCGCGTGGCTTGCTCGATTACCCCTACGTGCGGCAGTTCGCTGGTACTACTCCCTATGTTTATGAGATAGAGAATATGGTGCTCTGGGGGATGGGTGTGACGCTGGGATGTTCTGCATTTGCCGCGCTGCTCTGGTTCTGCTGGCGCGTGTGGCGACGCACTGCAGGCTCCTGGCTGATTGTGCTCTCCTGGGTGTTCGTCTATGGCGCTATTACTGGCAGTTTCTACGTCAAGTTTATGCGCTATATGCTGCCCATCTATCCTTTGATGACGTTGATGGCGGCGGCAGGGTTGCTGGCCCTGTGGCGTAGTAAGTGGCGGAATGAGATGTCTTTACAGAGGTTGGGCGGGCTTGCCTCGGGCGTTTCAAGCGTGTTAAAAGTAGTGACCTTGCCGGTTTTGCGTACTGCGCTGCTGATTGTAGTTCTTGCGGGAACCATTTTTCAAGGGTTAGCTTTGTTGAATGTCTACAGTCAGCCGAATACTCGCGTGCAGGCATCGCTCTGGATGTATAATCATCTGCCACGCGGCAGTGTACTGACCTATGAGCAGTGGGATGATCCTCTGCCAGTCGCTGTGGCTGGTCATGATCCCAATGAGTTTATCCAGGGCACCTATCTGGATGCGAATAAACAACCGGTGGCTGGTCTGGATCTCTACGGCGATGATACGACAGCAAAGGCGCAACTGCTCGCGAATTTCTTGCCTACTGTGAATGCTATCACGATGAGTACAGATCGCCTGGATAAATCTATTCCGCGTTTACCGCAGCGCTATCCGCTGACCATTCACTATTACCAATTGCTTTTCAGTGGGCAATTGGGGTTTCACCTGGCTGCCCAGTTCGAGAATCGTCCGAACCTGTTGGGCATAAGACTTGATGATAGCAATGCCGACGAGAGTTATTCGGTCTTCGATCATCCACATGTACGTATTTTTGTGCGCGACACTCCCTATCCTTACACGCCAGATCAACTTTTGCATAAGCTGCTGGATGGTGTAAGTTTACCAGCTGCTGCTGCGAGTTCTTCTGGTCGTCAAAGCTCTCTGGTGCTTAGCATGCAGCGGATAGATGAGAACCAACAATCTTCTCCCTTGTGCGCACAAGTCCCGGCGGATAGTCACTCCAAATGGCTGTGCTAAAAAAATGCCTGATCGGCGTTTGTTCTCTGAAGAGAGGTAATCACGGAACTTATAAGGGGGCAGATACGTTATAAACTTTAGAAAATAGCACAGATATCTCGTATCTCATCTCTAAACTTACTGTGTGTAACTACTGTGCTATCGGTATCTCTTGAAGTAGTCAGTTTTCTATCTATTTTTCCTTGAGTTCAGAAAATGTCTGCCATTGAGTTGCATAAACGAGAGGGTATCATTTATGATGGGAGTGGGGAGATCGAAAACATTTCTGAACGTCTATAGATTTTAGAGAGTGTTTAGTTTATGTTTGAATTGCTCCAGATGTGGGCGCTGGTCGAAGTATTAGGGCTAATTTGTCTGCCGCTCACAGTTATCGTGTTCCATAATCTGCCAGATCGTGGCTGGGCCTTTAGCAAGGCGATTGGCATGGCAATGCTGGCCTTTTGTGTCTGGTTCCCCTTAATGTGTATACACGCTCTGCCCTTCAGCCAGCTATTTATCGCAGGTGTAGCGCTCATCTTGCTGGCTTTTGGCCTGGTGGGGTTTGTGCGTACGCGACAGACCATTGTGAAGATCATACGCCACAATATGCTCTACGTCGTAGCTACTGAATTGCTGTTTTTAGGGATGGTCTTTCTGCTGGGATGGTTGCGCTCCTTTGGGCCTGGTATTAATACCAACGAAATGTTTATGGACGAGGGCTTTGTTGCCGCGATCATGCGCAGCCCCCACTTCCCGCCGAGCGATATGTGGCTAGCCGGTTATGGCATCAACTATTATTACTATGCACATTACATGATTGTGGTCCTGGCGAAATTACTGGGACAATCAGCCTCTATTGCTTTCAACACAGGTATCTGTATCTTTTTTGGGATAACCGCTGTAAACCTGTTCGGTGTGACGTGCAATATCGTTGCCTGGGCGCGTCACCTGCGCATGCGTCAAAAAGCCAATCCAGCCCT
>Ga0070741_10008594_pt1 | contig 20370 bp, 27 predicted proteins | sample Coa_R1_4_FD_66440 | JGI IMG/M metagenome (GOLD analysis project Ga0070741, IMG submission 66440) | Surface soil microbial communities from Centralia Pennsylvania, which are recovering from an underground coalmine fire - Coalmine... | ecosystem: Environmental > Terrestrial > Soil > Unclassified ...
GATGGAGAGTTAACTTATTTTGCTTCCGACATTGTATACCACAAGGAAAAATTCGAAAGCGGGCCGGATTTAGTTATTGATGTCCTGGGAGGAAACCATTCGGGTCATGTTCCAAGACTTCAAGCTGCTGTTAAAGCGTTAGGATTTGATGTTTCAAAATTCCACGTAATTCTTTACCAATTTGTCAGAATAAAAAAGGGAACCGAAGTTGTAAAAATGAGTAAACGCGCGGGAGATTTTGTTACCGCAAGAGAAGTTTTGGACCAAGTAGGGAAGGACGCCTTTAGATTTTTCCTTTTGATGTCAGGACCGGATACCCATATGGATTTTGATATAGATCTTGCTAGTTTGAGGTCTTCCGAGAACCCTGTTTTTTCAGTTCAATATGCTCATTCTCGAATGGAAAGTATCTTCAAAAAGGCCGGAAAGTTGGTAAACCCAGAGTTCAAACTGCTTAAAGAGGAAGAAGAGCTGGAACTTCTTAGAAAATTAGTTAAATTTCCGGAAATGATTTTGGAAATATCGGAAAATTTCTCCGTCCATTGGTTAACCGCATACGCTTTGGAGCTTTCGAATTCGTTTCATAAATTTTATGAAGCCCATAAAGTTATTTCAGAAGATAAGGACCTTACCAATGCCAGACTTTCTCTAGTTGCTGCAACACAAATCATTTTAAAAGAAACATTGGATCTTCTTGGTGTTTCCGCCCCGGACCATATGTGACAAGCCCCTTGAGAAATCCCATAGAAAGCGATAGAATTGGAATTCAAACATGGAATTTACGAAAAAAACGCTTAAAAACGGCCTAAGAGTTATAACTATCCCCATGCCTTCTTTTGAATCCTCAACAGTTATGGTTGGAGTCGGAGCCGGAAGCCGATACGAAACAAAGCTAAATAATGGCATATCACACTTTTTGGAGCACATGGCTTTTAAGGGAACGAAAAAAAGGCCGACAGCAATGCACATTTCCTCTTTAATTGATGGAATCGGAGGAGAATTCAACGCTTTTACAAGCAAAGAGTCGACGGTTTATTTTGTAAAGTCTGCTGCGGCGCATGCCGAACTTTGCATGGATGTTTTGGCGGACATGCTGCAGAATTCAAAATTAAAAAGAGAAGAAATCGAAAAAGAAAGAGGAGTAATCCTGGAAGAAATTAATCTTTATGAAGATACACCGGCAAGAAAAATAGGGGATATTTACGAAAGTTTGTTATATGGAGACACACCTATGGGTTGGGATATTGCGGGAGAAAAAGAGGTCATTAAAAAAATCACCAGAGAGGACTTTCAAAGTTATATGGGGAGTCTATATAGCCCATCAAATATGGTAGTAGTTGTTGCGGGGGGAGTGGATTCCGAAAAGACCGGCGAAATGGTCGAAAAGTACTTCGGAAAAATGAGGCGTTTCGATATAGTAAAGTACAAGAAAACCAACGATGAGCAGAAAAACCCCCAAGTTTTAGTCCGACAAAAGCAAACGGAGCAAGTTCACATCGCTTTGGGTTTTAGAACTGTCCCGCTTTTGCACCCGGACCACTATGCGCTGTCGGTTTTAGCGTCAATTTTGGGCGGAGGAATGAGTTCCAGACTTTTCCATGAGGTAAGAGAAAAGAGGGGACTTGCTTATTATGTCAGGACATCGTCCGAGCACTATCAGGATGTCGGGAATTTGGTTTCGACGGCAGGACTTGACCCGAAAAGAATAACCGACGGAATAAAAGTTATAGTTGCAGAGTACGGAAAAATTAAAAATTCTAATCCTCCTTCGGAAAAGGAGTTAAAAAAAGCGAAAGAATATATTAAAGGACACTTGGTTTTGGAGCTTGAAGACAGCCGGGCGGTCTCGGGTTTTTATGCAGCGCAGGAACTCTTGGAAAGAAAGATCGAAACGCCTGAAGAAGTTATTGAGAAGATAGATAAAATTACTATTAAGGATATTTCCAAGGTGGCGAAAAAATATTTGGTCCAGAAAAATTTGAACCTTGCGGTTATTGGGAATTTTACCGATGGACAATCTTTTGAAAAGTTGTTAACTTTGAAATGATGGAACAAACTTTTTCTTTTGTAAAACCTGACGGCGTAAAAAGGGGACTGGTAGGGGAAATAATAAAGAGATTTGAGAGCTCGGGCCTTAAGTTAGTCGCCTGCAAAATGATTACTCCTTCAAAAGATCTATTTGCCAAACATTACAATTCCTCCGATCCGGCAAGACTTAAACTTTGGGGAGAGAAAACTCTTAAATCTTACGAAAAAGCAGGAATAGATGCGATGAAGGAACTTGGAACTACCGATACAACGGAACTTGGCAAAATGGTTTCAGGTTGGCTTATGAATTATGTGACTTCTGCTCCTATTGTTGCAATGATTTGGGAAGGGGAAAATGCTGTCCAAAAGGGAATGGATTTGACCGGCCCGACGATGCCAGTTGATGCTCCCAAAGGAACTATAAGAGGAGATTTCTCAAAGGATTCGGCAGTCTTTGCTAATGCCGAAAAGCGGGGAGTGCTCAATTTAATTCATGTATCTACAAGCATTGAGGAAGCAAACTTCGAGAAAAATCTCTGGTTTACTCCCTCTGAAGTCCACGAATACGAAAGATCCAACGAAACTTCTAACTGAATTTACTTCAATTCGACTGTTGCGCCGGCTCCCTCTAATTTCGCTTTAGCTTCTTCTGCTGTTTTCTTATTGACGGCTGTCATTACCTCTTTTGGTGCCTGATCGACCAAGTCTTTTGCATCCTTAAGTCCCAAAGTTGGAACTAATTCTCTCAAAGCCTTGATGACTGCAATTTTAGTTGCGCCACCATTTGCGATTACGACATTGAAGACTGTTTGTTCTTCTGCCGGTTCTCCTGCTTCTGCTGCGGAAGTCCCACCCGCTGCGGGTTGGGCTACCATTGCTTGTGCGGAAACTCCAAACTTTTCTTCCAAAGCCTTAACGAACTCGGAAAGTTCCAAAACGGACATTTCCTCGACTGCTTTTATTAATTCGTCTTTTCCCATTTTTGCCATTATTAAGTCACCCCCTTTGATTTTTCAACTGCTTTTAAAGTCATTACTAACTTTTGTAAATTCCAATTTAGTGCTCGGTGAAGACCCGCGATAGGGGATTTGAGTCCTCCTACAACTTGGGCAAGCAAAGTTTCGCGAGTCGGCAAAGCCGAAATCTTGAGAACTTCTTCTCCTGAGAAGACTTTTCCTTCGAGAATTCCAAATTTTATAGTTGGGAGCGTGAGCAGTTTTATGGATTTTGCAATTTCTTTTAGAGGGGTGACAAAATCTCCATAAGCAAATATAGTTCCGGTTGGTCCTTCCAGGGTTTCAACTTCCTTAACATCCGGCATTGCCTTGTGGAGAAGGGAATTCTTCGCGACAACAAATTCCGCATCAGCGACTTTTATTCCTTTTTTAAGGTCTTCTATCTGCTTGTGGGTAAGACCTTGATAGTTTGTGAAGACAACGGCCTTAGCTTTATCCTTCTTAATTAAAAGCTCGGCTACAATTCCTTCCTTTTTTAATCTGTTTTTGTTTACTTTCTTGTCCATACTTACAAAAAAACACTTCCTGAGAAGTGTTCACGTTCAAGCTTGTTGAACTTTTCCTCCGCAGGACTTAGTTTTTTGCCCGCTTCTCAGGTAAAAGGTATGATACCAATCGGGTTTATGATTTGTCAACCACGAGTTTAATCGCGGGGGACATAGTCGATTTCAAAACTGCTTTCTGGATATTTTCTTTTTTGATTGCATCAAATAAGGTTTTAATATTTTCGGTTAACTTGTCCTTTCCAAAAGATATCTTTCCGACGGAAAGATGGATAATCGGAGCCTTGGATTCGGTTTTAAAGAAAACTAGGCCGCCTTCGTACTTTTTTGCCGCTTCTTCGGGATTTTGTGTTATTGTTCCGTTCTTTGGATTCGGCATCAAGCCCCTTGGTCCTAGGACTTTAGCAACCTTTGCCAGTTTTGGCATCATTTGAGGATCTGCCAAAAGGATATCGAAGCTAATTTTGCCTTTTTCAATTTCGGCCAAAAGCTCGTCCGTTGCGATTGCTACTCTTATTTTCTTTCCTGTTCCGTGGGGGAGGGATGTCTGTCCTGAAACTTTTGGGTCGCTTGTGTTTATGTGGAGCTCGACTGTTTCATCAAAAGATTTCCTTTGCATTTTTTCCAAAAGTTCGAGCGCTTCGGAAAGCGAATAGGTTTTACTTTTGTCGACCATTGCAACCAAACCTGTGTAACTTTTCGATCTAATGTGCTTTGCTCTTTGGAATTTCTCTTTTTTTGTCTTTTTTTCTTCTGCCTGGGGTTCCGCTTTTTGTTCAGTTTTGGCTAAGTCCTCTTCCGTTGCACCGACCACGACAACCCTTTCGCCGCCCTTGCCGGCTACTTTTGCCAGTTTTTTCTCTTCCTTCTTTTTCTTTTGCTCGTTTTTTTGTGCTTCTTCGTTCTCTACTCCAAGAGTTCGAACTTTAACTTTTCCCATTATTCTACTTTTACGCCCATTGATCGGGCAACTCCTTCTACAATTTTGGTCGCTTGAGGAAGATCGGAAGTGTTTAGGTCTTCCATCTTGGCTTTTGCTATTTCCTCGGCTTGAGTTTTACTTATGATTCCTGCCTGTTCGTGCCCGGGTTTTCCTGCTGCCTTTTCTTTTCCCATCGCCTTTTTAATCATTTCAGCAACCGGCGGTTTCTTTATGATGAAAGAGAAAGTTCTATCCTCATAAACAGTAATGACAGCAGGAATAATTGTGCCTTTTTGGTCTGCTGTTTTGTCGTTGAAGGCTTTTACAAACTCCATAATAGGAAGTCCGTGAGGACCCAAAGCAGTACCAACGGGTGGGGCAGGGGTAGCTGCTCCAGCCGGTAAATTAATTTTGATTAATGTTTTTATTTTCTTAGCCATTTATTAATCCTCTAAGCGTTGTTCTTACTCTATTCAAAAGAGTTTCTCTAATGTCCCACCTTACAGGGACTTCATTTGCAATATTTACACTTTCACCTGGTCGGAAGGCTCTCTCTGAATCTGTAATTTTAAACACTCTTGAACTATTAGTTTCTCTTATCAAGCGTCCTTTAAAAAAGGTTTCTCCATTATCCAAAGAAAAAGTTCCAATAGACCCTCTTGGAATTCTTTGCACTTCTTTCATAGTTTTGAAACTTGCAAAAAGTCTAGTTCAACAGGGGTTTCCCGCCCGAAGATGGAAACTAGAACTTTTAATTTGCCTCTTTGTTCATCAATTTCGTCAATTGACCCCAAGAAATCTGTAAAAGGTCCGTCTACTATTTTTACAGCCTCGCCCCTAACAAATGAAGTTTTGTATAAAGGTTCTTCCGTTGCCATAAACTTTTGAATAGCTTCGACTTCTTTTTCGGAAATCGGAGTCGGTTTGTTGCCAGCTCCGATAAAAGCTGTTACTCCCTGGGTTGTTCGGACTAAAAGCCAAGATTCGTCGTCCAAAACCATTTTGACCAAAACGTATCCGGGGAAAATTTTCTCCATTACAGTTTCTTTTTTCCCTTGGCTTACCTTAACGGTCGATCTGGTAGGAACGATAATATCGAAAATTCTACCCTCAAACCCCATTGATTCGACCCTTTGTTTTAGGGATTTAGCAACCTTATTTTCGTGTCCTGAATATGTGTGGACGATATACCATTTAGCGTCAGGGTGGTCTTTTTTCTTGGGTTCAACAGCCTCTTTAAGAGACTCTTCAGGGGTAGTTTCCTCGGCCTTTTTCTCGACAGGTTTTTCTTCGGGTTGAACCTCAGATTGAACCTGTTCAATAATATCTTTTTGATCTTGTGTTTTTGTATCGTCGTTCATCATTTAATTAAAAAGCTTAACAATTTTGTTAAGACAAAATCCACCCCTCCCAAAAATAGACCAACCAAGAGGCTAACTATAATAACTACCGATGTGAGCCTAATAACCTCGTTTCTGGTTGGCCAAACTACTTTTCGAAGCTCTTCTAAAACTTCTCTAAAGAAGGAGGCTGACATTAACATTGAATTCTACCAGACAATATTTGATATGTAAAGCCGATGAATGATAAAATCTATAAATGGACAAGATTCGAAAAGTTGTTATTCCTGCGGCAGGCTTTGGCACAAGATTTTTGCCCCAAACAAAGGCCATGCCAAAAGAAATGCTTCCTATTGTCGATAAGCCCGTAATCCAATGGGTTGTTGAAGAAGCGGTTGCCTCGGGAATTGAAGACGTAATAATAGTTACCGGATACGTAAAAAGAGCAATCGAAGACCATTTCGACGTTCCGAATGCCGAGCTGATTAAAAATTTGGAAGCGGGCGGAAAGCACGAATTAGTAGAAACGGTGAAAAGAATTTCCGAAATGGCCAACTTCATCTATGTCCGTCAAAAAGGGCTTTATGGAAATGGAACACCCGTCCTTTCGGCAGAACCCGTCATCAAAAACGAAATGTTTGCAGTTATGTGGGGGGACGAATTTATTTACAGCAAACCTCCAAGACTTGCCCAAATGATAAAAGTCTACGAAAAGTATAAAGGAGCAGTAATTTCAGGAGTCAGAATAAAGAATAAGGAGGATCTAAAAAGATATGGAATTGCAAAAGCGGAAAAAATTGAGGGGAATGTATTCAAAATCGAAAAAATTGTTGAAAAACCTGAGCCGCATGAAGCACCTTCCGATCTTGCAACCCATGGAGCATATATTCTCCCCCCGCAGATTTTCGGAATCCTAAAACAGCAAAAACCAGGCAAGGGAGGAGAAATATTCCTTCCGGTTGCGATAGACCAATTAATAAAAACCGGGTATCCAGTTTATGCGTGCGAAATTGAAAACGGAAGGTATTACGACACGGGGAATAAGCTTGAATATATGAAAAGCGTTGTAGAGTTAGGTCTGGAGCATCCCGATATTAACGGAGAATTCAAACAATTCCTAAAAGATTTAAAGCTCTCGTAATCAATGTCTAAATCCCAAAAGTTTTTAGTTGCTATTTTCTTATTTGCCGCGTTTGTGGTCTTCTCCTTCTTCGTCCAAAAAAGAATTTTTAATGCTTTTGATTTCGATACTACCGTTAGATTCCAAAATCATATCGACGCAACCTTTGGCCAGAGGAGGGGTTTTGATACACTTCTTTCTGTTTTGAGTCTGTTAGGAAGCGTCGAAGTCGTGACTGTCCTTCTTTTTCTACTGCTTATTCTAAAAAGAAACCTCGGGCTTTTTCTCCTTGTTCCGTTTTCATTTTTGACCATTCATATTGTCGAAATCTTTGGAAAGATTTTTGTCCGCCACCCGGGTCCTCCGTTTATGTTCCTTCGCTACGATATAAATTTTATTTTCCCTAGTACCTATGTTAAGCCGGGTTTTTCTTATCCTTCGGGCCATGCAGGCCGGGCAACTTTTCTTTCGGTTATACTTCTTTATTTTATATGGAGATCAAGACTCTCAAGAAATATCAAGATTCTCGCAAGTTTAATTGTTCTGGCTTTTGAAATGGGAATGCTCGTCTCGCGAGTTTATCTTGGCGAACATTGGACAACGGATGTTATCGGCGGAACCCTGCTGGGTGCAGCTTTAGGCCTCTTGACAGTTACCTTCATCTAAATCATAATTCCAAAGTTCAATGTCAAAAGAAACGCAACCCATACAAGCTCCATTCACTATACGCGCCCACCATTTATATTCTTACGCTGAATTATTAAGACATCCAAATCCTCGAGATCAGGCTAAAGAAGCAATAATAGCAATATTGGAGAATGGATTAAAAGTTCCAGGGCCTGCGTCTGACGATTTCGACGAGTGGGCTGGAGTAAAGTATGTGGAAGATGTGCTGGGTACTACCCCTCAGCAAACAGTTGCCTTTGAAGATGTTCAGGTGAAAGCTTTCGAAGGATTCTTAAATTTGCCTGATAATTTTTCGGTTGAGATAACAAGAGAAAAAGATATTATCTGTAACGGCTGTGCGGTAGGTAACCATTGCCAGCCTATATTTGATGGAGATATCGAGGACCTAATCAAATTCGCACGAAGCATGCGAAAAGTTATTGGAAAAAGAATTAAAGACCCGACAAAAATCTCGACTACGTTGGGAGTAGTTAAGGCAGTTTTACTCAGTCCTGACTGGAACCCAGAGCCTTCTAAGATCAGCTAACCTTTATTTATGAGATTTTCTTCCTCTAGTCTTTCCTCCTTTTGCTCCAACTTTTGCCAGACGCTGGTTATTTTGGTCAGCCATTGAGTTCATCGTTTCGAAAGCGTCCAAGGCATAATCCTTAACTTGCGAAAAGGTTTCTCCCGCGAACTTTTTGGCCTTTTTGTTGCTAAGTAAAATCCCTGCCGTTCCTCCAATAACAGTTCCTGCTGCTGCGCCTACGATTCCTGCTGGAATTCCGGATTTTCTACCTCTTGGCATATTTCACCTCCTCGTGAATAGCTTGGCAGTTTGGAGTAAGAAGATAGGTAGGGAGGAGTTAAGAAAGGAGTAAGAGTTGCAGGGCTTGAGTAACTATGTTAGAAGCTATTTCTACAATTTAGCTAACATCTATACTGACTCTTGACAAGATTACATACAAAGTATATTATATGTATGTATGAATACAGCAGTAATAAATATTAAAACAGAAGAATATACCAAGAGACGGGCTCAAAAAATTGCTCAGGAATTAGGATTAAGCCTTAGCTCGCTTTTAAATGCGTATCTTAAACAGCTTGTTAGAGTAAGAAGAGTAGAATTTGACCTCGAAGAGCCTAGCGATTATCTTATAAAATCAATAAAAAGGGCAGAAAAAAATATTGAAGAAGGAAAAGTTTCCCCAGCATTTAAAACGGGAAAAGAAGCGGTTGAATGGCTCGAGAAGCAAGGTATATGACAATAAGATATACCAACGAATTTCTTGATCTGCTCAAAAAGCAAAACGTAAAAGTTAAGAAAAGTTTTAAAGAAGCAATTAGAGAATTCTCTAAAAATCCCAATAGTCCAGTTCTTCAAAACCACAATTTGAAAAGAGAGTGGGTGGGGTACAGAAGTATCGATATTACATCTGATTATAGAGCGATATATAAAGAAGTTAAATTACTTAATGATGTGGTTATTTATTTTACAACGATTGGCACACATAAAGAACTCTATAAGTCCTAAGTCTACTCAGACTATATCAGCAGGGACGCCCAGATTCGAACTGGGAAAGACGGTTTTGGAGACCGCCGTGATAACCGTTTCACCACGTCCCTAAAGTATTACTTTAGTTTCTCGGTTTCTTTGTGCTCGGTTATTTTCTTACAATGCTTGCAGAACTTTTTCATTGCAAGCTTTTCAAGTGTATTTAACTTGTTTCTCTGCGTTACGTAATTCCTATTTTTGCAGACGCTGCAAACTAAACCGACCGTTATTCTGTGTTCTGTTTTAGCCATAATTCTCCTTAAACTTTATCAATAGTGAATTATAAGGTACTTGAACGTAAGCCGCAAGGCGCACATTCAATGCGTCCTTATAGTTCATGGAGCCGACAGTGGGAATCGAACCCACGCTCTAACCCTTACCAAGGGTTCGTTTTGCCATTAAACTATATCGGCAAGTTGTTTCATAATCCAAGGCTTAAGCTTTATATTACTCACTATGACTGTGCAAACACCGAATCTTGATTTTCGCTTATAGTTTCCTCTTCCTTGAGTTGGTATTTGCACTATTTTACCAAATTTATCTGGAGATATCTTCAATTCTTTTGCCCAATGCATCTTTGCTTCTTCTGCATTAATATCATTGAAGCATATAATACTGTAGAGCAGTTTTTCTTTTTCTAATCCACAAATCTCTAAGAGAAATCTAATAAAAGTCTTTAACAGACGTGGATCAGTATTGGCTACTCGAATAGCGTTGCTGGACACTTTTTCACCTTCACCCCAGTAAATTCCAAGTCCTAATCCATATAAAAACATTTCTTGTGAGTTCAAATCTTGTTTAATATGAAAAGGGTCTCCATTTGGATTTAACTTGAGGTATCCTGCTTCACTCCTTGAGCGTCTCGTAAGATTATATTTTCTCATCCAGTAGGCTACTTTATGTTGGGAACATTGCATTTTTTTTGCAATATCTGCCATTGAGTTCCCTGACGCATAAAGAGTTTGTAAATCTTTTCGAGAAACAGGAAGAATATCCATTTCGTCGTCTACCTATTTCTATAGTAGATTGAGGTAAGCCCAAAGTCAAGGTTGAATTATAACTTTGTGGTGCTGGGTGAGGGAATCGAACCCCCGTAGTCCTTTCGGACACCTCGTCTACAGCGAGGTGCAATTGCCGCTATGCGAACCCAGCTCATCAAGTTAGCTTTATGAGCCGACTACTAGACTCGAACTAGTGACCTGCTGTTTACAAAACAGCTGCTCTACCACTGAGCTAAGTCGGCGTGAGTTCAATTCTAACAGAATATAAGAGTGAATTAAAGGGATCTTAGGGGCGGATTCGCCTGCCTGATAGGCGAGTGAGTTCAAAAATTAATGATAATTTCCGTCCTTGGTACCGAGCAAAGCATGGTTTTTCCCCGATATTTAAATTAAGAAGGATCTGATTATACCCACAGGTATATTCAAGTAATCCTTGTCGGTCGAAAAATTCGACCTACTTCATACCGAGTGAACTTGTAGAGGAAAATCTACCAACTTTCTCAAATACCAAAGAGCAAACTAAGTATATTACGTAAATTTCAGAGTTGTCAACAAGAAAGAGGTAAGATTTCCTCGAAATCTAGGGGAGAAGGAGGTTCTGGGCAAAATTTAGAATATTTGACACAAGGTCCATTAAATTAAAGCCTCCGATTGGAACAAGAAGAAGAAAAATTATAATTATGAAGCCAAAAGAAGAAAGTGACATATACGTATTGGCATCTTTATCCGAAAGGACGAGCGAGAAAACTTTTGATCCATCCAACGGAGGGATTGGCAAAAGATTAAAGATAGCAAGGAGAAGATTAAGCTTGACTACCGAAGTTAAAATCGGAAGAATCGTAAAAGCATAAAGTCCGGGATTTAGGCTAACTAACCTAATAATAAGTGAGGCTAAGATAGCCAGCGCCACATTTGTTAAAGGTCCGGAAAGAGAAACCAGCGCCAAATCCTTTCTGCCGTCCTTTAAATTGAATGGATCTACAGGTACCGGCTTTGCACCTCCAAAGATTAACGATCCACCCGAGCTCATAAATGTAATAAGCGGAAGAAGGATAGTCATGTAGAGGTCGATGTGTTTTTGCGGGTTTAGTGTTAATCTCCCTGAAAGCCGGGCGGTTGGATCTCCCAGTTGCTCGGCTACAAAACCGTGAGCTACTTCGTGCAAAATGGCGGAGAAGACAAGAATTACTATTGCAACTAGTGCGTCCATATTGTTCTAGTTATTCTAATATGATATCATACTAAGCCAATATGGCAATGAGATGTGAAAGCTGCGGAAAAGGTGTGATGTACGGTCACAACGTTTCGCATGCAAAAAACCGAACGAGGAAAATATTTAAACCAAACTTGCATCAAACAAGGGTTATAGTTGATGGTACGTCGAAAAGAATGAGACTTTGCGTCAAGTGTATTAGAAGTCTGAAAAGAAAAACCGAAAAAGTTCCAGAGCCTCAGGCAGTTGCCGCGGTATTGTAGCCTAATTTTTTCAAAATTTCTTCTCCTTCTTTGTATCCGTTTTTAAAGTCTGTAAAGTTTTGCGGATTTTTCCCTTCGACCTGGATTTTATTTTGGGGAAGGAGTTTTATGGTGACTTTTTTGCCGTTAATTTCTGTTCTAAACCAGACGCCCGGCCACGGGAAAAAAGCTTTTATCATTCTATCTAATTTTTCTTTTCCGGGAACACTCTCAAGGTCTAAAAAACCCGCTTCTTTGGTCAAAACTTGGGTAAAAGTGGCTTTGATATCATCTTGATTTGATGGCTTAATCTCTTCTTTGATGTACTTTGATATTGTGTTAGGGAGCATCTCAGCGCCAATTTTGAAAAGTCTCTCCAATAAATGTTTTGAAGTTTCTACGGGCAAAATTTCTACCTCTTTCTGCTCTAAAATTGGTCCGTGATCGATATCTTCATCTATTTTTATAATAGTTACCCCCGTTGTCTTGTCTCCGTTTAGGATAGCTGTCTGTACAGGAGTTGGTCCTCTATATTTTGGAAGAAGACTGGGGTGGACATTTATAATTCCTTTTGGAAAAAACTCTAAAACTTCGGCTGGAATTATATGGCCGAAGTTAGCAACTACTCCAACTTCGGCAGATGATCCATCCAATAGCTTTAAAATTTCAGATGAGCTGTGTATATCTTTGGACCTAACAACCAAAGAGAGGTCAAAGTTCTTTTCAAGAGTTTCGAGAACCGGGGCTTCCACTCCACCTGAGCCGAAAAATACTACTTTCACGGTAATTCGAGCTCCTCAAAAACATCTTCGCCTTTTTCTTTGTAGCTTTTATAAAGCTTCCCCTTTTGTTCTAATACACGCCGGGGGAATAGGATGCCATTCAGGTGATCCGTTTCGTGCTGGACAATAGTTCCCATGAATCCACTGAACTTTTCCGTTTTTCGTTCACCTTTTTCATTAGTGTATTGGACTGTGGCTGTGGGTGATCTTTTAACCACACCCCAAATATCTTTTAGCGACAAACAACCTTCCAATTTCTGTGGCTCTTTCTTTTTGCCGACTTTTCTGGCTCTTGTAAATTTTTTAGTGGGCTCAGCTTGTTCAATTATAACCGGATTTATGAAGACTTTCGTTTTGTCTTTTGGACTGGGTTTTGCTATGAAGAGCCGTAAGCTCTTGCCAACTTGAGGCGCAGCGAGTCCGACTCCCTCGGGATCCTTGGCGGAGTCTAGGGCTATCTCCATCTCATCTATAAGTTTTAGGATTTGTTGGTCTACTTTTTCTACCTCCTTTGCAGGAGTGGAGAGGACAGGATCTGGAGCGGAGATTATTTTCATTTTATTTACTTCGTCCAAAGATCCAATGCGCCTTTTGCGTCTTGATTATTCGGGTCCATCTTAAGAATTATCTGCATCTCTTCTATCGCTTTTTGCGCAAGCGCCTCGTCTTTTACTTGCCCTTTTTCGTTTGTTGCAAGCTGCCTATAGAATAATCCTAGTCCATAATAAGCATTTATATAGTTAGGTTTTAGTTCGATAGCTTTCTTAAGCGCATCTACGGCTTCTTTATTTTGGCCATTTTGCCCGTATAAGAGCCCTAAGTTATAGTAAATTCCGGCATCGGTCGGAGCAAGATCCCTAGCTTTCTTTATTGCGGAAATAGCTTGCGGTAAGTATTTTGGATCGATTTGTGAAAGAGTGTAAAAGACCCTAACTTTGGTTTTCCAAAAGACAACGTTGTTGGGATGTTCGTTTGTTACTTGGTTTGTCGCAAAAATCGCTTCTTTCTTAAGATTTTCCGCAAATTGCGCAGCAACAGAAGCATTCTTCGGATCCTGACCAAGCTGAGAAGTGAGTGATGCTGCAAGTATTGCGTCGTTTCCTGCGAGTTCATCTTTGAATGTTGGCTCAAAACTGGCGCGGTCAACTGCGTCATGCAAAGCAGAGTAGGCTTTAATATATTCTCCGGCATGGCCCAAATTGCTTCCTAGAGAATAGGCCGTATCCGCAATCCAAAAATTTGCCAAAGTAGCTATGGAATATAAAACGGCAATAAGCGTTACAAAAATGTCGAGCCTTTGAATTAGGGAAAGCTTATCGTCTTTACCCTTTCCCAAGCTAAAACTGATTGAATTTTTTGCTTTTAAAGAATTGGTTAGAACAAAAACAAAAGCGGGGATAAGGAAAAGATATAAGTTAGTAATTACTACTGAAAAACCAAAAAAGTTGGAAACGAGCATGCTGACGTACCCTGCTATAAGGGCTGTAGGGATGGGAGAGAACTTTCGGTCTTTAAAATATTTGCCAACGAAGAATAGAAATAGGCCAATCATCGAAAGATAAGTTAAAAGTCCGACTATTCCGGTCGTTGCAAGATAGTTTAAATACTCGTTATGGGCTTTGTTGTAGAGGTAATTCCATTCCGAAGTTAAGTTGTGTTCGACCGGCCTAAATTTATAGTATGCAAATGCAAAAGTTTCAACTCCGGTTCCGAAAACCGGGTAATGGATCCAAGTATTCAGCGCCCCTTGCCAGACTAATAGACGAATCTTGCCCGATTCCGTACCTCCACCTCCCGATGAAAAGCTTCCGGATTGTAACTGGGCCGTTTTAGGTTTCTCGGTTTGTATTTTGCCTTTGGAAATGCTGAGGTTTAAGGGATTCAAGGCTAAAAAGGTAACAATTAGAAGCCCAACAAAAATTAGACTGGAATTTTTGGCATATGGATAAAGGCTTTTAAAAGAAATCTTTTTAATTCTTTTTCTAAGATCCGTCCAGTAGTAGGCAAAAGCAAACAAAAGAAGAGATAACCAAAAAGCAATTATTGCAGCACGTGCTCTTGTAAACAAAATGTCAACGTAGAAAATAACAATTCCTAAAAGCAGTAGTGCTTTAGATTTTATTGAGCGGTCCTTTTCTTTTAAAAATGCAAAAAGGAGGGGAGCAAGAATTGCGAGGTATGCTCCAAGCCAAGCCGGTTGCCCTAGGGTTGAGAAGATTCTTATTTTTGGCTGGAAGTCGGCTGTCCAACAAGAAACGTCAAAAGATCCCCTGAATAAAAGGCACGTTGGATCATAACCAAAGTGCGAAGGGAGTCCCCAAAGTGCAACAATTGCCGCCGAGCCAAGGCTTATCCAAATTATTCTCTTAACCATTGTTTGAAGATCCAGCTCATTTCCAATTTTTTTAAGCGGGAAATTACTTAGGAAAGCGTAGTAAAGTGCGATGTAGCAGATTATCGAAAGAAGCCCCCCGTTAAATCTTGAATAATATCCCCAAATAGAAACATATGGGTCCCAAGAAAAGATTGTTGAGATAACTTGCGATATAAAAAACAAAGCTATGGGGATATCTAAAGGCGTTCTTTGGACAAAAAATTTCCTCGTGACTATAGATTTAATAATCCAGGCAGCAACAATAAGAATGGTCAAGATAAAAGTGAGCCACATTTTGTTTAGCTCAAAAAGTTCGGAGGTGCTGTTCCAAAAAACCAGAGGGACAAAAAAGAAAAGAGAATAGAAAGAAAACTCTATTATTCTGTTTGAGATTTTTAATAATTTCATCTAAATTTTCTCAATACTAGCATATTGGCAAAAACCGGGCAAGGTGCTATGATTTCGAAACTATGATTGGTAAAATTTTTTCCGCGTTTTCCTACGATGTCGGCATTGACTTAGGGACCGCTAACACACTGGTTTGGGTAAAGGGGAAAGGAATAGTAATAAGAGAACCCTCTGTTGTTGCCGTCCACAAGAAAACCAGAAAAGTAATAGCAATCGGGACAGAAGCAAAGAGAATGGTAGGAAAAACCCCGGCGATAATCGAAACTATAAAACCGATAACAGGGGGAGTAATCGCAGATTTCGACGCTACCGCGTCAATGATTTCCCACTATATCCAAGCCGTCCACGAATCGAGCAATATTCTTCCGGCTGCCTGGAGCAGGCCTAGGGTCGTAATAGGAATTCCATCCGCTGTCACGGAAGTTGAGAGAAGAGCGGTTTGGGAAGCGGCTTTAAATGCAGGCGCGAGAGAAGCTTTTTTAATAGAAGAACCAATGGCAGCGGCGATAGGGGAGAATATTTCTATTTTCCTTCCGACCGGGGCGATGGTCGTTGATATAGGTGGAGGAACAACCGAGATTGCAATTATTTCGCTTGGGGGAATAGTCGTTTCTAAGTCCCTGAAAGTTGCGGGAGACGAAATGGACGCGGCAATTGCCCATTACATAAGACTTAGGCACGGGCTTTTGTTAGGAGAGCGGACTTCCGAAGAACTGAAAATAGGTATAGGGAGCGCTTACGAAGCCAAGATTCCAAAGGCAAAAGACGGGGAAGCGGTAAAGCACTCTTCAAGGATGGCTGTTGTTAGGGGAAGAGATATTGAGACAGGCCTACCAAAAAGTTTAAGAGTAACGGAAGTAGAAGTAAGGGAAGCTCTTTCTCCTGTTCTCTCAAAAATAATTGATGCGATTGGTGATTTGTTGGAAGAGGCGCCGCCCGAGCTGACGAGTGATATTCTGGAGCATGGAATCCTTTTAACCGGGGGAGGATCTCTTTTGCCGGGATTTGATAAATTAATAATGGAGCGAACCCACATCCCGGTTATCCGTTCGGAAGATCCGCTGACTTCGGTTGTGCGTGGGACAGGAAAGGTATTGGAAAATGTATCGCTTCTTGATAGGGTAAAGGTAATCGGAGGATTGAAATGACCGCCGAAAGAAAAACAGGTGAATTTGAAATAAACCCGACTGTTGCTAAAGGTATGGAGTCGATGAAAAAAAGAATTGATGAATTTAGAAAAACTTCCAAGCCAAGCGAAAGACCCCATCCCTCATCGCTTTTAGGATATATAGCAAATGGATCAGAAAAAGGATATATACCAGATGTTAAAGGTGATCATATTGAACTCCACCCGAATCTAATAGGTGAACTTTTTCTTGGGGCGATTACCGATTTTAGATTAGAAAGAACAACGGATATCGTAAGTTATGGAGAAGACGGAAAAGCTGGCATATTTTTGAGGATTTTTAAAATAAGAAATGAAGATTACGCTTTTATTAGAAGACAGGAATTTGAGGGCGGAGATTGGAAAAAAACAGTTTTTGAAATTGTTCATTCGCAATCAATTTGAACTAATTCTTGTAATCCTCTGGAAAACTCATTAGAATATTTTTACAATGCAGAGGCAGGGAAATTACTTCTTGGTTTTTTTTACTCTCCTTTTGTTATCCGCTTTCCTTTTCTTTTTAGGTAAAAATAATAACTTAAAGACTCCTTCCTCACTTATATCTTCCTTTACTTCTATCTTCTCAAGACCAACCTATGGGTTCTTATCTTGGGTGGGTTTTAGAAATTCCGAAATAGAAAAACTAAAAGAAGATAATTTAAACCTCTCAAAAAAGTTAGTAGATCAAAAAAAACTAATCGATGATAATAAGGCCCTAAACGACCAATTCCAAACTACGAGTATAAAAGCCTTGGATCTCTTGCCGGCGAATGTGGTAGGCGCGCCAAGATTTTTCCCCGGAATTTCCACACCCGAGTTTTTTGTAATAGATGTAGGATCAAAAGACGGTGTCAGGGTAGGGGATGGCGTAATTTTTAAAGATAATTTAGTCGGAAGAGTGACGAAAGTTCAAAATTTCCTCTCGGAAGTCACTATTATAAATAGTACTACTTCAAAATTTACCGCTAAAACGACATCAGGAGTTCTAGGCGTTGTAAAGGGTCAGGGGAATTCGGAGATTGTGCTCGATAACGTCGTTCTTTCGGACAAGCTGCAAAAGGGAGATTTGGTTTTAACAAATGTTGATTTTAATGTAGACTCTACCGGTCTTCCTCCGAATCTTATCGTCGGGAAAATAAAATCTATAGACAGAAACCCAAGCGATCTATTCCAGAAGGCTGAGATAGTTAGTTTTCTTGATTTCTCAAGACTCACTAAAATCTTTGTTGTAAAAGGGCTTAAATGATCTTCTTTTTCTTGTTTTTGTTTTTACTTTTACAAGCGAGCTTTATCTCGCTTCCTTTGGTTTTTCTTTTTCTCATCCCCTTTGCTATCAGGTATAAAAATGCTTGGGTTATTTTACTCGCTTTTTTCCTTGGAATTCTTTTGGATTCTTTTTCTCTTAGAACTTTGGGAGGAACGTCCCTTTTTCTTCTAGGTTTTTTGTTTGCGGTTTCTCTTTACGAAAGAAAATTTGAGATCGAAAACTTTTCTTTTATACTCGTTGCTTCATTTTTAGGAAGCTTTTTTTTCTTTATCCTTTTTGATAACTCTCATGTTCTTTTCAAAAGTTTTGTATCTTCAATTGTCTGTCTATTAATATCAGGGTTTATTTTGAAACCGCGAGGTGTCATGAATGGTTAAAACAGGAATAGCTTTCCCCGACTATATTACAGAGGAAAAAGGGCACAAAAGGAGAAATTACGAATTCAAAGAGAACAGGACGAGAGATATTTTCCTGGGAATTTGCCTTCTTATTTTCGTTGGGGGGTTATTGGTAAAACTTTTTTCTTTACAGATAATAGACGGCCACAATTTCCGGTTGTTGGCCGATAGCAATAGGATAAAGACCATAGTGATTCACGCACCGAGGGGCGCGATCTTTGACCGTAACGGTCAGTCGCTGGTTTACAACGTACCAGGTTTTCGAAAAACGGAAAACGGAGAAACCAAGCTTTTAAGTAAAGACGAGGCTTTAAGCGCGCTCGCAAAGGGCGAGACAGATATAGAATACGATAGTTTCCGACAATACCCGTATTCTGACGCTTTTTCCCACGTTGTCGGTTACATTGGACAAATAAGCCCCGACGAATTAAAAAATGAGAACTTTGCAGCCTACAAACCCGGTGATTTTGTAGGGAAAATGGGAATCGAGCAGTCCTATGAAGCTATGCTAAAGGGGACCGATGGAAGGCAGCTGGTTGAAGTAGATTCGATGGGCCGAACAATTAGAAAACTTGGCCAAACTGATCCGACTCCGGGACAGAATGTGTCCCTAAACTTGGATCTTAATCTCCAGAAAGCTGCATTTTTAGCGATGAAAGACGTTCAAAAAGGAGCGGTCGTTGTTTCCAGCCCAAAAGGGGAAATCCTGGCAATGATTTCTAAACCCTCTTTTGACCCCAATCTTTTTACTCAGCCGCAATCTTCAGAATCAGCAGAAATAGCGCACAAAAAAATCCAGGACATTTTATACGATACAAAGGGAAGAAGCCTTCTAAACCGCGCAATATCGGGAACTTATCCTCCCGGTTCAACGTTCAAATTAGTCGTTGCGTCTGCGGGTCTGGAAGATAGGATAATAGACGAAAATTGGGAAGTTCAAGACAACGGAATAATAACTGTAGGTGATTTTTCTTTCTCCAACTGGTACTTCTCTCAATACGGGAAAACCGAAGGTCTTGTTAACATCGTAAAGGGAATAAAAAGGTCAAACGACATTTTCTTTTATACGCTGGCGCAAAAAGTCGGGGTGGATAAAATTTCGGAATTTGCCAAAAAATTCGGCCTGGGAAAAACATTGGGAATAGATATTCAAGGAGAAGCAAACGGTCTTGTCCCGACTCAGGAATGGAAGCAAAAAACTATTGGGGAAAATTGGTATCTTGGGGACACCTACCACTACGGTATTGGCCAGGGATATCTTTTGGCAACACCCTTGCAGGTTAACGGTTGGACACAAGCATTAGCAAACTCCGGGACACTGTACGAGCCGCATCTTTTAAAAAGCACCCCACCAAAAATTTTGAGCCAGAATTTCTTAAGTCCAAAAACCATTAGTTTGGTTCGTGAAGGAATGATAGAAAGCTGCTCAACCGGCGGTGTAGCATGGCCGCTTTTTGAGTTCCAGGTAAAGAATCCGAAGCTAAAAATTGACGGAAAAAACTTTTTAGAAGTTCCGCAAGCCTCAGCTTCGGCCGGTTTTAGAGATTACCGAAAAGTTACCGTTGCTTGTAAAACGGGGACAGCCCAGCACGGAGACGAAACTACAATGCCTCATGCATGGATAACACTTTTTGCCCCGGCCTATGACCCGCAAATTGTTGTAACTATTTTGGCGGAAGAGTCGGGAGAGGGGTCAAACGTCGCAGCGCCAATTGCGAAAAAGATTTTAGAGGATTGGTTTAGCCGCTAACGAGTATTGAGTCCTGGTGTTTCATCGATTCTTCTTTCCAGTTCAGCTTCAGAAATTTTCCCTATGACTTCCCAGTGCACTAATCCTCTTTGAATTACCGATTTTAGTCTTGGATCATTAGACAAAAAAATATGTTCGAACTGTTTTACATTGTTGCCAGCGTTGAAAACATCTGAATGGAGAAGAACTACTTTTATTCCTTTTCCGTTATCGTCTAAGGGCATTTCCTCTGTTGCTATTTCAAGTTCAGCCCCACGTTTTACAATCCCATTTTTAAAGACCCAAAAAAGGCTTGCATCGTTTTTAATTGCGGGAATTTCTTCAGATCTTGGTAGTCTCATTTCCACGGATCTCATAGTCCGTATATTATCCCAGATTTTAAAAGCGCTTGTCAAATGGGATGTGGTAAGATCTTTGTATGGAGAATGAGAGGAATTATTGGTTGGCTTTTTCGGTTTTTCCGGGGATTGGTCCAAAGAAATTTTCTTTACTTTTAAAAACTTTTGGAACAGCAAAAAAAACATGGAACGGTTCTGAAAAGGATTGACCCGAGCAATAGGGCAGGCCGAGACTGTTAGCTTATTAGATTCAAATCTCAATTTTCGATCAACAATTATGTT
>Ga0070741_10008595_pt1 | contig 20365 bp, 12 predicted proteins | sample Coa_R1_4_FD_66440 | JGI IMG/M metagenome (GOLD analysis project Ga0070741, IMG submission 66440) | Surface soil microbial communities from Centralia Pennsylvania, which are recovering from an underground coalmine fire - Coalmine... | ecosystem: Environmental > Terrestrial > Soil > Unclassified ...
GGCGGCGAAGCCCTCGTCGACATCCCCCTTCTCGATCGCGATCTGCTTGAACGTTCGCGGGGATCGCTCGGGGTCCACGATCGGCGTCGACGGCGCGTACTCGACCTCCACGTCCGCGGTCAGCAGGCGTTCGCGGTCCTCGTGCCCAAGGAGCACGATGGGCTCGGCTGCATGACGCACGGTGCGTTCGACCAGGCACGGCTGGTCGTCGTCGATCAGCGCGACGACGTTGCGGCCCGGGATGTCGCGGTGGTCGACGATGGTGAAGCCCGAGGTATCGAAGGGAAACGCGATGCGGCGGATGTCGCCGGAGGCGATGGTGGAGCGAATGGTGCGCGCGTGAAGCAGATGGGGGAACGAGAGATCGTCGATGTAGCGCGCAGCGCCCGTGACTTTGTCGAAGCCGTCTTTGCGCAGGACGTTACGGCCGACCGACTTCAGCTCGCGCGACGGCACCTCGCGATTATAGTCGCGCCGCGAATCGTCTCCACGATCGACGCCTCGTCGCACCGCAGCGGACGGCCGGCGAGATAGGCCTCGAAGACGGCCGGGTGGATGTACGACTTGCGGCACACGGCTCGTGTGTTGCCGAGCCGCCGCGCCACGGCCTCGACCGCGCGGTTGATCATGCGTTTGCCGTGCGCCGCCGACTGGCACCGTTCGCATGCCGCGAGTTCGCCGACGGCGAGGACCGTGCCGGCCCACGTGCGGAAGTCCTTCGCGGTGAAGGGCTGGCCGGTGATCTGCTTCAAGTACTCGTTGACATCCGCCGAGTCGATCACCTGACGCCCGCCGTCCTCGTCGATGTACTGGAACAGCTCGTAGCCTGGCAGGTCGCGGCACGCCTTGACGATGCGCGCGAGGCGGCGATCCTCGAGATCGACCGCGTGCTTGACGCCGCTCTTGCCGCGGAACTCGAAGTGCACTTTCGATCCGCTGATCCGCGCGTGCTGATCGCGCATCGTCGTCAACCCGAAGGAGTGGTTTTCGCGCGCGTACTCCTCGTTGCCGACGCGAATCAGCGTCTTCTCGAGCAGCTGCACCACCGCGGCGAGCACCTTCTCGCGCGGCAGGCCGGGTTTGCGCAGGTCGGCCGCGGTGCGGCGCCGGATCGTCGCGAGCGCCCGCGCGAACGGGACCATGCGGCCGTACTTCACCTCGTCGCGGATCTCGCGCCAGCGCGGGTGATACCGGTACTGCTTGCGGCCGCGCGCGTCGCGCCCGGTCGCCTGCAGGTGGCCGTTCGGATCGGGACAGATCCACACGTCGGTCCAGGCCGGGGGAATCGCGAGGGCGCGGATGCGCTGCAGCTCGCGGGCGTCGCCGATCCGGCGCCCGTTGGGCGCGACATACCGAAACTGCCCCGGCCGGCCGATGCGGCGGATGCCGCCCGTCGTCCGGTCCTCGACGTGACGGAGCCGCGTCAGCTTCCTGGCCTGCTGCTGCACGGCGCGCCAGGTGCTCGGCAGTTTCTGGAGCGTCATCACGGCTGCGGTCATCTGCCTCCGGTGCAGCAAAAGCGTTACCATCACGCGCATGCTTCGAGCCGCTTCGATCGCCGCGCTGCTGGCGCTTGCGCCCATGCAGGCGCCGCAGCCATATGACGTGCTCATCAGGAACGGGCGCGTCCTCGACGGCAGCGGCAATCCCTGGATCGCGGTGGATATCGGCATCCGCGGCGGCCACGTCGTCGACGTCGGCCGGCTGGGCGCCGCGCAGGCGACGCGGACGATCGACGCGGCCGGTTCGACGGTCGCCCCCGGGTTCATCGACGTCCATTCGCACGCCGCCGACGGCCTCGCGGGCACGCTGAAGGATGCGCGACAGCTCATCGCGCAGGGCATCACGACCGCGATGCTGAATCCGGATGGCGGCGGCCCCACCGACTTGCGCGCGCAGCGGATCGGCTTCGAGCAGCGCGGCATCGGCGTCAACGTCGGGTTGTACGTGCCGCACGGATCGATCCGCCGCGCCGTGCTCGGCATGGCCGACCGCGCGCCGAGCGCCGACGAGTTGACGAAGATGGCGAGCCTGGCGCGCAACGGCATGGAGGCGGGCGGCATCGGGCTCTCGTCGGGCCTGTATTACGCGCCGGGCAGCTACGCGAAGACCGAAGAAGTGATCGCGCTCGCGAAGATCGTCGGCGAGATGGGCGGCGTGTACGAAAGCCACATCCGCGACGAGGCGGACTACTCCGTCGGCGTCGTCGCCGCGGTGGACGAGGTGATCCGGATCGCGGAAGAGGGGCACATCCCGGGGATCGTCGCGCACATGAAGGCGCTCGGCCCGGCGAGCTGGGGCCTGTCGATGGCGCTCGTCGAGCACGTCAGGCAGGCGCGCGACCGCGGCGTCGAGGTGTACGCCGACCAGTATCCGTACGAGGCGAGCGGCACCGGCATCGTCGGCGCGCTGGTGCCGCGGTGGGCCGAAGTCGGCGGACGCGACGAGCTGCTGAAGCGGATCAGGGGAGGCGACCACGAACGTCTGGTCGCGGACGTGCGGCGCAACCTGCAGCGCCGCGGCGGCGCCTCGACGCTGGTGATCTCGCTCTACCGTCCCGACCCTTCGCTCGAAGGGCAGACGCTGGCGCAGGTCGCCGCGTCGATGCACGAGGCGCCCGAGGAAGCCGCGCTGGATCTGCTCCTGAAAGGCGACGCGAGCCTCGTCTCGTTCAACATGTCGGAGGACGACATCGCGCTGATCATGCGGCAGCCGTTCACGATGACGTGCACCGACGGCGGGCTCGTCCCGTTCGGCGAGGGCAAGCCGCATCCGCGCAACAACGGCGCGTTCGCCCGGAAGATTCGTCGATACGTGAACGAACGCGGCGTGATCGACCTGCCGTTCGCGGTCCGTTCGATGACGAGCCTGCCGGCCTCGGTCTACGGACTGAAGGATCGCGGCGTCATCCGGCCGGGCGCGTGGGCCGACATCCTGATCTTCGATCCCGCCAGGGTCCGCGACACCGCGACGTACCTCGAACCGCACCACCTCGCGGAAGGGATGACGTACGTGCTCGTCAACGGCGCGATCGAAAAGGACGCCGACGCCTATACCGGCAGGCTGGGCGGCCGGGTCGTCACGCCCGACCGGCGCTGAACGGCGCCGCGCGAACTGTGATACAAGCGCGTTGATGCCAGAGCCCGCGGGAATCTTCGACAGCCATCATCCGCCGTCGCGCGAATTGGCGGACGACTGCGTCCACTGCGGCTTCTGCCTGCCGACCTGTCCCACCTACGTGCTGTGGGGGCAGGAGGCCGATTCGCCGCGCGGCCGCATCTACCTGATGAAGGCCGGCCTCGAGCAGCGCGCACACTGGGACGCCGCATATCAGCGCCATTTCGATGCCTGCCTGGGCTGCATGGCGTGCGTCACGGCGTGCCCGTCGGGCGTCCAGTACGATCGATTGATCGAAGCGACGCGTCCGCAAGTGGAGCGTCACGGCACGCGGTCGCTCGGCGACCGGCTGTTCCGGTCGCTGATCTTCGCGCTGTTTCCGCGGCCGGCGCGCCTGCGCGCGCTGCGGACCCCGCTCGCGTTCTACCAGCGCTCCGGTCTCCAGCAACTGGTGCAGACGACCGGCCTGTCGAAGCTGATGCCGGACCGCGTCGCGGCGATGGAGCGGCTGCTGCCGCCGATCGCTCGCGGCGGCGACGTGCCCGAGCGGACGCCGGCGCGCGGCGAACGCCGGCGCACCGTCGGTCTGCTGCTCGGCTGCGTCCAGCGCGTCTTCTTCTCGCACGTGAACCGGGCGACCGCGCGCGTCCTCGCCGCGGAAGGCCTCGACGTGATCGCGCCGCCGGCCCAGGAATGCTGCGGCGCGCTGATGATGCACGCCGGCCGCGAGGCCGAGGCGATCGCGGCGGCGAAGAAGACGATCGACGTGTTCGAGCGCGCCGGCGTCGACCAGATCGCGATCAACGCCGCGGGCTGTGGATCCGCGATGAAGGAGTACGGCGTTCTGCTCCGCGACGATCCGGAGTACGCGGAGCGCGCGCGCGCGTTCTCGAAGCGGTGCGTCGACGTCAGCGAGCTGCTGGCCGAACTCGAACCGCGCGCCGTCCGCCGGCCCGTGCGCGCGACGGTCGCCTACCACGACGCCTGTCACCTGCAGCACGCACAGCGCATCAAAGCGGCGCCGCGCGAGCTGCTGAAGACCATCCCCGGGCTGGAGCTTCGCGAGATCGCCGAACCGGAGATCTGCTGCGGATCGGCGGGCATCTACAACCTGCTCGAGCCCGCAGCCGCGAGCGCGCTGCGCGATCGCAAGGCTGCCAACATCATCCGCACCGGCGCCGACATCGTCGTGTCCGGTAATCCGGGGTGCATGATGCAGATCCGCTCCGGCCTCCAGGCGTCGGGACGCGATATCAGGTCGATGCACACGATCGAATTGTTGGACGCGGCGATATCGGGGAGCTGAAAGCCCCCCGGCGCGCTCAGATGCCGAACGGGCCGCGGCCGGGATTCAGCAAGCCCGCCGGATCGAACTGCTGCTTCAGCGCGCGCATCAGCGGCAGCGTGTCGCCCGCCGGCCCCCAGACGTCCACGGCGCGCTTCAAATCGTCGGAGGCGCGGACGACGACGACACTGCCCCGGCCACTCGGGATCCGTGCTCGCAGCGCGTCGATCGCGCGCTGCTGGCGCGGCGTGTCGCCGCCGACGCGCAACAGCAGCACGCCGACACCGGCGCGGCCGATGGCTTCCCACTCGACGTCGCGCAGCGCGTCCTCGCACCATCGCAGGATGCCGCCGATCCCGGTCGGCAGCGCCGCCACTCTCACCACGGCACCGTCGCCGCGCCACGGGCGCTCCATGTGCGCCGCCCAGAGCGCGGCTTCGTCGTTCCCGGTGACGATGTCCGCGCGGCCGCCGACGGACACCGCCAGCTCCGCCGCGAGCGACGCCTGCCGCTCGGTCGCCACCTCGCTCGATTCGAAGCGCACCAGCAGACGCGTTGGATGGGTCTGCAGCTCGATCGCGGTCGGCGTCAGCTGGCTCGCCGTCAGCGCGGACGCGATCGGGCCGGCGTCCGCCGCGTCCACGACGACGGTGCGGGACGCCGGCGGAATTGGATACAGCTTGAACGTCGCCGACGCGATCACGGCGAGGCTGCCGAAGGAACCGGTCATCAGCCGGCCGAGATCGTATCCGGCGACGTTCTTCACGACGATGCCGCCCGCCCTGGCCGAGGTGCCGTCGATTCGGACGATCTCCACGCCGATGATCTGATCGCGTGGCGCGCCGAACCGGTGCCGCCGCGGGCCGGCGTCGTTCGTGGCCACGATGCCGCCGATGGTCGCGCGATCGGCGAACGGCGGATCGAGCGCGATCCATTGGCCGTGGCGCGCGAGCTCGCGGTTGACGTCGCCGAGCGGCGCGCCGGCCTGCACCGTCGCCGTCAAATCGCCGTGTCGATGCTCGACGACGGCGTTCATACTGCGCGTCGAGACCGTCACGTCGGCGCGGGGCGCAATCGCAGCCCAGCCGCGCTTCGTGCCCGCGCCCTCGACCGCAACCGACTTGCGATCCCGCGCGGCGGACGCGAGTTGCGCTTTCAGCGTCGACAGCTGCGCGTCCGGCGCGCTCACATGCGCTCCGCGAGGCCGGCGCGCTCCGCGGGGTGCGGCGTGTAGACGCCCGGCGTCTCGCCGCACAGGCGCGGCGTCGGAAACACTTTGCCGGGATTGCACAGGCCGCGCGGATTGAACGCGGTGCGGACCAGCAGCATCGTGTCGAGGTCGTCGGCCGAGAACATCTTCGGCATGTGGCACGCTTTGTCGGCGCCGACGCCGTGCTCGCCGGTGATCGATCCGCCCGCCTCGATGCAGTAGGTGAGAATTTCGGCCGCCACCTCCTGCGCCAGCTCGCCCTGGCCCGGCACCGCCTCGTCGTAGCAGACGAGCGGGTGCAGGTTGCCGTCGCCCGCGTGGAACACGTTGCCGATCCTGAGTCCCGACCGGACTTCCAGCTCGCGGATGCGCCGCAGCACGTCGGGCAGCCTGGTGCGGGGGATGACGCCGTCCTGCACGTAGTAGTTCGGCGACACGCGTCCCATCGCCGCGAACGCCGCCTTGCGGCCCCTCCAGATGCGCGAGCGCTGGTCGTCGTTCTGCGCCACGAGCACGTCGGTGCCGCCTCGACGCTGGCAGATCGCTTCGACGAGCGCGAACTGCTCGCGCACTTCCGGCGCCGGGCCGTCGAGCTCGACGATCAACACCGCCTCGGCGCGCGGAAAGTTCGGGTGCACCGCCGCTTCGGCCGCTTCGACCGTCAGGCGATCCATCATCTCGACCGCCGCCGGAACGATGCCCGCCGCGATGATGTCCGACACCGCATTGCCGGCCGCCTCGGTCGAATCGAACGCCGCCAGGATGGTCCGCACCGTTTCGGGCATCCGCAGCAGACGCAGCGTCGCCCTGGTGACGACGCCGAGGGTCCCTTCGGAGCCGACGACAACGCCGACGAGATCGAACCCGGGTGTGTCGACCGCCGCGCCGCCGACATGAACCAGATCCCCGTTGGGCAGCACCATCTCGATGCCGAGCACGTGATGCACCGTGAACCCGTACTTCAGGCAGTGCGCGCCGCCGGAGTTCTCGGCGATGTTGCCGCCGATCGAACAGATCTGCTGACTCGACGGATCGGGGGCGTAGTAGTACCCATCCGGCGAGACGCGCCGCGTCACGTCGAGATTGATCACGCCGGGTTCGACCGTGATGCGCTGGTTGGGGATGTCGACCTCGATGATCCGGTTCAGGCGGGCGAGGCCGATCAGGACGCCGCCCGGAACCGGCACCGCGCCGCCGGACAAGCCGGTGCCGTGGCCCCTCGCCACGAACGGGACGCCGTGCTCGTGGCAGCAACGGACGACCGCCTGCACCTGGTGCGCGTCGGTCGGCAGCACGACGAGCGCCGGCGTCTCGCGCAGCCGCGCGAGGCCGTCGGACTCGTACGCGAGCAGCTCCACCGGATCGCGCAGGATTCCGTCGGCGCCGACGATCGCGGCGATCGCTTCCGTGAACGCTCGATCCACGGCGCTAATCGTACATCCGGTCGCCGGTGATCAGGCGCACGCGCCGCTGGAAGGTGAGGTACGCCCACGCCCACTCGCCCATCACCGCGAGCCGGTTGCGGAACCCGATCAGGAAGAAGATGTGGAGGAACAGCCAGAACAGCCAGCCGAACCACCCCGAGATCTTCAGTCCGAAGACATCGCCGACGGCCGAACCGCGTCCGATCGTCGCCAGGATGCCGTAGTCCTTGTACCGGAAGGGCTCGAGCGGACGCCCGGCGATCGCGCGCAGGATGTTGCGGCTCGCGTGCGCCCCCTGCTGGATCGCGACCTGCGCGACGCCGGGCAGCGGCGTGCCGTCCTGCGACAGCGAGCAGAGATCGCCGACGACGTAGATGTTCGGGTGATCGGGGACCTGCAGCGTCGGCAGCGTGGGGACGCGCCCGGCACGATCGAGCGGCACGTTCAGGAATTTGCCGAGCGGTGAGGCGGCGACGCCCGCCGCCCACAGCACGGTCGCCGCTTCGATGCGCTGCTCGGGACCGCTCGGCGACTTCCAGCGCACGCCCTCCGCGTCGACGTGCGTGACGATCGACTCGAGCCGCACCTCGACGCCGAGACGCTCGAGCGCCTGCCGCGCTTCGACGCGCAACGGTTCCGGAAACGCGCCGAGCAGGTGCGGGCCGCCTTCGATCAGCAGGATCCGCGCCGACTCCGGATGGATGTGGCGGAAGTCGTGCCGCAGCGTCTCTCGCGCGATCTCGGCGAGCGCGCCGGCCAGCTCCACGCCGGTCGGGCCGCCGCCGACGATGGCGAACGTCAGCAGGCGGCGCTGCTTCGCGGGATCCGGCTCTCGCTCGGCCGATTCGAACGCCAGCAGCACCTTCCGCCGCATCGCCAGCGCATCGTCCAGCGTCTTCAATCCGGGCGCGTCGGCTTCCCAGGCGTCGTGGCCGAAGTAGGAGTGCGTGGCGCCGCTGGCGAGGATCAGGTAGTCGAACGCCATTTCGCCGACGTTCGTGCGCAGGGTGTTCGTGGCCGGGTCGATGGCGGTGACGTCCTCGAGCAGCACCTCGACGTTCTTCTGCTTGCGCAGCACCCAGCGGATCGGCGACGCGATGTCGCCCGGCGAGAGCGACGCCGTGGCGACCTGATACAACAGCGGCTGGAACAGGTGATAGTTGTGCTTGTCGAGCAGCGTCACGGCGACCGGCGCGCCGGCCAGCGCGCGCGCCGCCTGCAGGCCGCCGAACCCGCCGCCGACGATGACGATTTTCACCCTAACCATTCTGGTCGACGGCGGCGCCTGGCCGTGACGGAAAATTGCCGCGGCAGATGACGTCCGACGTCGATGCGGTCCGTCGCGGCGGCCCACGCCGAGCTGCGCGGCTCGCGGCCTGTCGAGCTGCGCCTCTCGGCCGGCATGACGGAAGCGGAAATCGCGGCCGCTGCGCCGGTCCGATGCCGGCCTCGCCGCGGCGCATCACGACGGCGCCGGCCGGACCGCGCGCGTCGAGACGCTTCGGGACCTCGCGAGCCGCGAATCGAACCGCCCGTTCGCGACGCCTGTCCGCATTTGCTCCTCGTTTGCGTTTTGGAAAGAGAGGAGCAAACCGTGACCCTCCGCATCGTCGCGTTCGCCGTGGCTTCGGGGATCGCTGCGCCGGCGCTCGCGCAGCCGACTGGCGCGTCCGACTCGTTCGCGTTGGCGCGCAGCGTCCAACCGCAGGGACCCGTCACCCCCGCGTACCTTCGGCTTCATCATCCGCTGTACCTCCTGGACTTGTGCCGGCAGGTCAAGGCCGGCGCGCGAGATCCGCAGACCGTGGCGCCGCTCGTCGGCGGCCAGCCCGTTCTCAACGCGCTCCTCGCGCGCGACCTCGACACGCTGTTCGACACGCTGACGATGCCGCAGGATGCGACGGCGGCGGGCGGCGCGAGCCTCTGGTCGCGGATCCTCACGCAGGACGGCGCCGCGCAGGCGCCGGATCCAGGCCCAATCGACGTGCGCCTCTCCGACGTGCAGCCCCGCGCCGCGGCGTCACAGTCGTTCCGCGCAACGGCGCTGGCCGACGGCGTCCTGCTGGCGCAGGTGCCCGACGGCAGCGCGCTGCAAATCCTCTCGATGAAAACGCTCTCGGGCATCGTCAGCAAGATCGATCCGGCGCCCGGCACCGTGCCGGCGGCGCTCGTGGAGCTCGCCACCGCGTTCTCGACCTTCGGCCTGGGCGTTCCGCCGGCCGGTAGCGCCCTCTTCGTCGCCGCCGAAACCACGCGCGTGCAGGGCCCGTGGTCGGTGCCGGTTCAGGCCGGGCAGGATGTGGAGATCGAAGTTGGATTCCCGCCGACCGCGCCGGTTCCGCCCGCCGGGGCGTCCACGACGATTCAACTCTCGGACGGCAGCGGCGCGCTGTGGCTGCAGAACGTGAACGTCGTCGCACAACCGGCGCTTCCGCTCGACCCGCTGTTCGTCGCCGTCAGCGCTTCGCAGAAGTTCTTCGACGTCGTCGAGTGGACGGGACCCGTCTGCGGGACCGTCGCGCCGGCGATGCTCGTGCCGCTGACGTTGTCGAATCCCTTCCCGGCGCTCGGGGGCAAGGGCACCGTGACGCTTGCATCGGGGCCGCAGGGCCTGTCGATCGCGCCGGTCGGCTTCACGTTCCAGCCCGGCGGCACCGTGAGCCTGGCGCTGCAGGTCTTCATCACGTTCTGCTCGGCGTCCGATCAGCGGGAAGTGGCGCAGCCGTTTTCGGTGAAGGTGTCGTACCAGACGGTGCCGCTCACCGCGTCGGGGTCGCAGACCGTGACGTTCCACTACACGACGCACGAGGACTCGCAGGCGTGGCCGACGGCGGCGGGAAAAGCGGGCGGCGTCGATTGTGCGCAGAATGTCGTGCTGTATGCGAGCGGCGCCGTGCTGCGGTCCGGCGACTGCGCCAACGACAACTTTTACAACGCGAACGTGCTCGAGGACATCTTCATCGGATCGTGGAGACCGTTCCCGCCGCACGGCGACGTGTACCTGCTCGGTTTCTTCAACACCCAGCAGCACTTCTTCTCGATCCAGCAATCGCTGGCGCAAACCAATTACATCTGGCTGCGGAACCAGCCGCTGACCGTCGTCTGGACGAAATATTGAAACCGGCGGGCGTGGTATCGTACCGCCATGCCCAGCTTTTCGAGACCTGAGCTCGCGCGCGGCCCGCGGTCCGTCGTCGACACGGCGTGTCCGCTCGACTGCCCGGATGCGTGCAGCCTCGCCGTCACCGTCCAGCACGGCAAGGTCGTCAAGATCGACGGCGGTCACGCGAACCCGGTCACCAACGGCTACATCTGCCAGAAGGTGCGCCAGTTCGGCGAGCGCGTGTACGGTCCCGATCGATTGCTGTATCCGGCGGTCCGCGAGGGGCGGAAGGGCGACGGCCGATTCAAGCGCGTCACGTGGGACGAAGCGCTCGAGCTCGTCGTCGAACGCTTCGACTCGGCCAAGGCGAAGCACGGCGGCGCATCGATCCTTCCCTATTCGTACGGCGGATCGAACGGCCTGCTGACCCAGGACAACTTCGACGCGCTGCTCTGGCGGCGCGTCGGCACGTCGCGGCTCGCCCGAACGGTATGCGCGGCGCCGACCGGCGCGGCCAACATGGCGCTGTACGGCAAGATGACGTCGGTCACGTATCAGGACTACCCCGAGGCGAAACTGATCATCCTGTGGGGCGTGAACCCGTCGGCGTCCGGCATTCACCTCGTCCCATTCGTGCGCGAGGCCCAGAAGCGCGGCGCGAAGCTCGTCGTGATCGACCCGCGGGCCACGCAGCTCGCGCGCGCGGCCGACGTGCATCTGCCGGTCAAGGTCGGCGCCGACGTCGTGGTGGCGATGGCGCTGCACCGATACCTGTTCGCGAACGGCTACGCCGACGAGGCGTTCCTGCGCGCACACACGCACAACGCCGACAAGCTGCGCGAGCGCGCCGAGCCGTGGACGATCGAGGCGGCAGCGGCCGCCGCAGAGATCGACGCCTCGGCGCTGCTGCAGGTCGCCGAGTGGTACGCGACGAGTTCCCCCGCGCTCGTGCGCTGCGGCTGGGGCCTCGAGCGCAACCGCAACGGCGGCAACGCCGCGATGGCGGTGCTCGCGCTGCCGGCCGTCGGCGGCAAGTTCGGCGTGCGCGGCGGCGGCTATTCGATGAGCAACTCGGCGTCGTGGGACATCGAGCGCAAGTGGGTCGACGCCCCCGAACCGGCCACGCGCGTCGTCAACATGAACCACCTCGGTCGCGCGCTGACCGAGTACGACGATCCGCCCGTCGACGTGCTGTTCGTCTACAACTGCAATCCGGCCGCGACCGTCCCCGACCAGCAGCGGATCCTGCGCGGGCTCGAACGCACCGATCTGTTCACGGTCGTGTTCGATCAGGTGATGACCGACACGGCGCTCTACGCCGACGTCGTGCTGCCGGCGACGACGTTCCTCGAGGGGTACGACGTGGCGAAGGCCTACGGACCGATCAGCCTCGAGCTCGGCCGCCCCGTGATCGACGCGTGCGGCGAATCGCGGTCCAACGCCGACGTCTTCGGCGAGCTCTGCACGCGTCTCGGCCTGCTTCGCGACGACGAGCCGACGGGCGAGCTCGATCTGATGGTGCGGATGCTCGATCAGCTGCCGGCGGCGATCGGCGGCGAGCTGCGCAGCGGGCGGCCCGCGGCCGCGCCGTTCGGTCCCGCACCGATTCAGTTCGTCGACGTCTTTCCGAAGACCGCGGACCGCAAGGTCGATCTCTTTCCGGCGCATCTCGAGGCGAGCGCGCCGATGGGCCTCTACCGCTACCAGCCCGATCCGGCCACCGACAAGTACCCGCTGACGCTGATCTCGCCGTCGAGCGACCGCACGATCAGCTCCACGCTGGGCGAGCTGCCGCGACCCGACGTCAAGCTGTCGATGCACCCGCAGGACGCGGCCGCGCGCGGCCTCGAGGACGGCGACTTGGTCCGCGTGTTCAACGACCTCGGCGAGGTGCACACCACACTCGCCACGATCCCGACGATGAAGCGCGGCGTCGTGTCGCTGCCGAAGGGCATCTGGCGGCGCAGCACGCGCAACAGCACGACGGGCACTACGCTGGTGCCCGACACCTTGACCGATATCGGCGGCGGCGCGTGTTTCAACGACGCGCGCGTGCAGGTGGCCTCGCTCCCCACCGCGTAGCCGAATCGTGAGCGCCGCTCATCATCCGATGAATTAATCCCACTAGGGCCGCCGCGCGGCCGCGCGCTACAGTCGCGGCATGCCCGCACCCGTCATCGGACTCGTCGGCGGCCTCGGCGTCGGGGCGACCGTCCACTACTACCGCCGGCTCGCGGCCGCGCACGACGACGCGCGCGAGCCGATGCGTCTCGTGATGGCGCACGCGTCGATCGCGCGGACGACGGCCTGCGCATCCGCCGGCGATCGCGCGGGCCTCGCGGAATATCTGAGCGGCTTCCTCGCGCGACTGCGCGCCGCCGGCGCGACGTTCGGGGTCGTCCCGGCGGTCACGCCGCACATCTGCATCGACCAGTTGCAGGCGATTGCGCCGATCCCGCTCGTGGATCTGACGAAGGCGGTCGCCGATCACCTCCGCTCGCGCGGCCCCGGCCGCTTCGCCCTCTTCGGGACGCGCTACGTCGTCGAGTCCGATCTCTACGGCCGCCTCCCGGGCATCGACGTCGCCCGCCCCCGCGAGGACGAGATCGCGTTCGTTCACGACGCGTATTCGCAACTGGCGCACACGGGAATCGTGTCCGAGGCGCATCGAGGTCGACTGACGGCGCTCGCGGACACGCTGGCCGGGCGCGACGGCGTCGACGCGATCGTGCTGGCCGGCACCGATTTCTGCCTGATGTTCACCGAGTCGAACACGCCGTTCCCGCACGTCGACTGCGCGCGCGTCCACATTGCCGCGATCCGGCGCGCGGCCGCGGCGCCGGAGGCAATGGGGCGCCCCGATGGCCATGGTGTCTGAGCTCGTGCACGCGTGCCGATCGCTGCGGCACCACGCCGCCTACTTCCTGACCTGCGCCGGCACGCTGGCGCTCGTGCTCGGCGCCAACACCGCGATCTTCACGGTCGTCAACGCCACGATCGTGCGCCCCATGCCCTTCGCCACGCGAGGCGACGTGGTGCATCTCTTCGCGAACCCGCCGGGGACGACGGCCGTGCTGCAGCGCAACCCGCTGCAGCAGATGGAAGTGCCGCGGATACGCGACCGGGCGCGCTCGCTGGCGCGCCTCGAAGGGTTCTTCCTGCAGGAGCGCGTGGTGACGCTCGGAGGCGAACCGACCGCGGCCCGCGCCGCGGCCGTGACGCCGGGGCTCCTGACCATGCTCGCCGCGCCGATCGCGCGCGGCCGTGCGTTCACGCCGGCCGAAGGCGAGCCCGGGCATTTCGTTGCCATCGTCAGCGACGCGTACTGGCGCAACTCGCTCGGATCGGCGAACGTCCTCGGGACATCGATCGTCGTCGACGGCCAGCCGCACACGATCGTCGGCGTGCTGTCGCCCGCCTTCGCCGTGCCGTTCGTCGACGCGCAGCTGTTCACGCCGCTCGTCGCGAACCCGGATCCGAAGCCGCGGCAGCCGGCGCTGACCGTCGTCGGCCTCGCGGAACTGGCGCCGGGCGCGACGCTCGCGCAGGCGCGAGACGAGCTGACGGGCATCTATCGCGAGCTCGCCCGCGATTTTCCAAAGTCGCACGCCGCGTGGACCATCGGCGTCGAGACGGCGCGCGAGTGGCAGTACGGCGCGCTGCGGGCGCCGCTGCTGATGCTCCTGGCGGCGACCGGGCTGGTCCTCCTGATCGCCTGCGCGAACGTCGCGAACCTCACGTCGGCCGAAACGGCCGCGCGCGCCGGCGAACTGTCGCTGCGCATCGCGCTCGGCGCGTCCGTTCGAGACGTCGTGCGCCTCCACGTCGCCGAGCTGCTCGTCATCAGCGCGGCCGGCCTCGTCCCCGGCCTGCTGCTGGCTGGCGCAGCCGTCCGGGCGCTGCTCGCCATCAACCCGACGGTCGCACAGACCATCGGGACCGCCACGGTCGACTGGCGCGTGCAGACATTCAGCGCCATCGTGGCGCTGTTCACCGCGCTCGCGACGGCGGCGGTCCCGGCGCTGCGTGCGGTGCGCCGCCCCGCCGCCCCCGGGCTCGGCGCCGCGCCGGCGCGGACGACGGGATCCCCGCGAGAGGTGCGGGTGCAGCGCGCGCTCGTGTCGGCCGAAGTCGCGCTCTGCGTGGCGCTGCTGCTGGCGGGCGGCGTGGTGATTCAAGGGCTTCGCGACTTGACGCGGCGCAGTCCGGGCTACGACGCGACCGGCGTCCTCACGGCGCAGATCCGCCTCCCCCAGGCGTCCTACGGATCGCCGGTCCTGCGCGCCGTCGTCGTCAAACGCCTCCTCGACGGCTTCCGCGCGCTGCCCGGCGTCGTCGCCGTCGGCATGACCCAGAACGCGTTCATTCCGAACTTCTCGTACCAGACGCTGCTCTCGGTGAAGGACCGTCCCACGGCGAACGATCAGCCGCTCACGGTCCAGTACCGCCGCGTCAGCGCCGGCTACTTCGCGGCGATGCGGATCACGGTGATGGCCGGGCGCGTGTTCTCCGACGACGACACCGCGGATCGGCCGCCGGTGGCGGTGATCAGCCGGCGGTTCGCGGCGTCGCTGATGCCAGGCCTCGATCCGGTCGGCCGCGTCCTCATGCGCAGCGGTCAACCGCCGGTCACGATCGTCGGCGTGGTCGACGATGCGTCCGACGTGACGGTGACGGCGCCGGCGGAGCCGACGTTCTATCTTCCGTGGTCGCAGAACAACAACTTCGACGTGCCGATCGCGTTCGTCATCCGCGCGGCGGTCGATCCCTCGTCGCTCGTGCCAGCCGTGCGCGACACGCTGAAGCGCGTCGACGCCTCGCTGCCGCTGCGCAAGCCGCAGCCGCTCGAGACGTTCGTGAACGAATCGCTCGCGCCCGACCGGTTCCGCGCCATCGTCCTGACGATGCTCGCGGCGCTCGGGCTGGTGCTCGCGGGCGTGGGCATCGCCGGCATGACCTATCGCTCGGTCGTCGGCCGAACGCGCGAGTTCGCGGTGCGGCTCGCGCTCGGATCGCGGGCGCCCGCGCTCGTCGGCCTCGTCGTTCGGGCGACGGCGCTCGACATGGCGATCGGCGCCTGCGCGGGGCTGCTCGGCGGCGTGTGGCTGTGCGCGCTGGTCGCGCGCTCGCTCGACAACGTCGGCGCCCTCGACGCGGCGACCACGGTCGTGGCGGTCGCGGCGCTCGCGGTCGTCGGCGTCACCGCGTCGATCGTGCCGGCGCGGCGGATCGCGGGCGTCGATCCGGCGGACGCGCTGCGCGGTTAAGCGGAGAGGCGCCGCACCAGCCGGCGCGGCGCCTGCGGCGCCTGCTTGATCAGCAGGCGGACGAACTCCTCCATGAACGGCGTCGGCGGCACGCCGGCGAGCGTGACGGCGTACCACTTCCGGAAGACGCCGCGCCTGGTGATGCGGACCGCGCGGATGTCGGGCGTCAGCGCCGGCGCGATCGACCACTTCGGCAGCACCGTCGCGCCCATGCCGGCCCGCACCATCTCGATGATGCCCTCGGAGAGCTGCAGGTAGGTGACGTGGCGCGGCTCGAGCCCGGCGGGGCGCAGGATCTTGCGCACGACGAAGCTGTTGTCGATCGATCGCGAGAAGAGGTAGAGCGGCTCGTTGGCGATGTCCTCCGGCGTGACGAACGCGCGCGCCGCCCAGCGGTGCGTCCGCGGCACCACGGCGACGTGCTCGTCGTCGAACAGCTCGCGGTGGCGCAGGCGCTTGTCGTCGGATTCGTCGTTCATGATCGCGAGATCGAGCTTCGCGTCGAGGAGCGCCGCGAGGGGATCGACGGTGTACTCGGGAACGATCTGGAGCCCGAACGCCGGGTACCGGCGGCGCAGCGCGTCGACCACGGCGGGGAGCCACGAATACCCGGTGTAGCAGTGCGTGCAGACGCGGAGTTCGCCGGCCGCATGGCGCGCGATCTGTTCGACGCGCCCTTCGACGCGACCGATGGCCGCGAGGACGTCGTCGGCGGCGTCGACGATCAGGCGCCCGGCGGGCGTCGGCAGCATCCGCCGTCCGGCGCGCACGAACAACGCCGTGCCCAGCTTGTCTTCGAGGTCGCGCAGCTGATGGCTGACCGCCGACTGCGTGACGTTGAGCCGATCCGCCGCGCGCGTGACGCTCTCCGCGCGCGCGACTTCGGCGATCACCCTGAGGTGCTGCGACTCGAGCACGTTCGCCATCAGTGGCGCTCATCTTAACAGACGGCGGCGATGAGAATCGCTCATCCTCCGTCCGCGCCCGCGCCGCGGGACGGAGCAGTGTTCGAACGCCGTCCGCGTTCGGACACGGAACCGCGCCCGATGCGCGTCGTCTTACGTGTGCAAGGAGTCCACGCACACCATGACGAATCATTCGAAGTTGATCGCGCTCACCCTCGCGTGCTCGACGGCGGCGACGCTCGCGTTCGCGGCCGGCGCGCCGACGGCGCCGCAGAAGACCTACGTCGGCTGCCTGGCGAAATCCGACGCCGGCGCCTACAAGCTCACGAACATCCTCGGCGCGGCGGCAGCGGGCGCGCCGACCGAGATTCGCGTCGAGAGCTCGCGCGTCGATCTCGCGAAGCACGTCGGCGAAAAGGTGTCCATCCGGGGCACCGAGGCCGTCAGCGGCGCGCAGACCACGCTCACGGTCGAGTTCGTCGCCAAGCTGTCGAAGGGTTGCTCGTAGCGAAGGCCGGCGTCAGTAGCTGAAGAAGAACAGCAGGTCCGCGCCGCTTCCCTGCACCCGCTGGAACAGGTTCTGCTGCGTCGAGGAGCCCTGCAGCACGTTCGTGCGGAAGCGCAGCCAGTTCGTCAGCTCGTACTCCAGAATCACGTTGGTCTGGCTGGCGTCGCCGATGCCCTGCTCCACCTTCAGATACAGGTTCTCGCTGACCTGCTGCCCCACCGTCACGTTCGGACCGCCCCCGTTCTCGGGCGCCAGGTTGATCTCGAAGAGATCGAGCCCGAGGGAGTTGCCGATCGATTTCGAAATCGCGCCGGCGGCCGCGCCGCCGGCCATCTGCTCGGCCCGCTGCGCGATCGAAATCTGCTGGCCTTCGCTCGTCTGGTTCAGCGGCTGGTTGAAGACGATGAGCGACAGGATGTCGGCCTGCTCGAGCGGCGGCGTGCTGCTCAGCACGATCTCCGGCTTGCTCACGGTGCCGCGGACGTTCACGTTCGCGGTGACGGCCTGGATCACCCGCTCGGTCTTGATGTCGAGCGCGGGATCCGGCGTGTCCAGGCCCTGAAAGCTCACCGTGCCGTCCCGCAGGATCGTGAAGCGCCGCCCCTGGAAGTCGTAGAAGCCGCGAATGGTCTTCACCGGTCCGGTGATGCGGACGACGTCCCACGGCGCTTTGTCGATCCAGAGATCGCCGCCGAGGGTGATGTTCATCGACCCGAGGCTGAGCGGGGCGCCCGGCGCGCGCAGATCGCTCGCCTTCACGACGAGATCGTCGGGAACGGTCACGTGAAGATCCATCTGCAGCGCCTGCATCGGACTCGCCGCCGCCTGCGTCTGCCCGTTCTGGTTCTCCGTGCCGCTCGCGTACTCGGTCTCCTTCGTGGCGTACGCCGAGGTGCCCGTCTGCGCCAGGATCGGATCGAGATCGATGCGCCCGGTCGTCACGCCGAGCTCGCCCTCGACGCGCGGCGCGGCAAGGTCGCCGGTGAGGGCAATGTCGCTCTTGATGCGCACGTTGCCCATCTTGTTGTCGATCACCTTGAAGTCGTCGGCGGTCATCTTCACCGACACGTTGCCGAGCTTCCGCTCGTTGACCGCCAGGTCGCCGCTGATCGTCAGCGGCTTCCGCTGGTTGTCGAGCAGCCGGATTTGATCGATGTGCACGCGGTCCGGCTGCAGCTCGATGCGCCCTTCGAGGTCGGTGTACGCGACGCCGGTCGGATCCACGTTGAACGCCGCGTTCTGGACGACGATCGAGCCGCTCGGATTCGGATCGCCCGCGGTGCCGGTGACCGCCACGTGCGCCTCGACGGTTCCGCGCACGTTGGTGACGGCGGTCGTGAAGCCCTGCACGAGCCCGAGATCGATCGGGCTGCTGTCGACGTGGAGGTCGACCGGCGCCGTCGACCCCGCGGCGGTGCCGTTGAACAGCGCCATCGGCGCCGTGCCCTTCGCCTCCAGCCACGTCGTCGGATTCTGCTGGAGACGCGTGTCCAGCTTGACGCCGTTGTCTGCGTACGCGACCGTCCCTTTCAACGAGTCGTAGCGGAACTGCCGGAACCCGCCCTGTGTGACCGTGAACTGCGCGTCGACTCTGGCCGCGTCTTTCGTGCCGCCGATCGTGCTGGTGGCATCGAGGCGGCCGGAGAGCTGCGGCGGCCGCAGCAGCAGCGCGTCGACCGTCGAGACGTCGATGTTCTTCAGCGCCACCTTCAGCGCGTCGCCCGGCCTGCCGAACGTACCGTCGGCCGTGATCTGCTGGTCGCCGTTGACGAGCCGGAGATCGGTGACGTCGACCGCGTCGCCGCCGTACTGGATCGCGGGGCGCGCGCCGTCGGCGAGCTGCCATGACACGCCCTGCGACTGCACCGCCAGGCTGGTCAGGTGCACTTCCTGGTGATCCGGGTGGAGCACGACGCTGCCGCCGAGCGCGAGCGAGCGCTGCGGCTGCTTCGCGTTGACGTCGAAGTCGACGCTCTGCTCGCGGTAGTCGGTCTTCGCCTGCAGCGCGTTGATGTTCTGCCCGCCCAGCGTGACGAAGGTCGCGTTCGTGTTCGCCGACACCACCGCGTCGGCCGGTTTCAGGTCGGGAATGCGCGCGGTGAAGTCGGTGGTGGCGGTCAGCGCGCCGTTGTCGCCGTACTTGACGCCGTCCCCGGTGAAGGTGCCCTGCGCCTGCAGTTCGCGCCGGTTGCCCGTGATCGTCGCGTCGATCTTCGCGATGCCGGTCAGCGGCACGTCGGCGAGCTTGCCGATCGTCGCCAGGCTCGGGCTGTCGGCGTGCAGCGTGAAGTGGGACTGGCCCTCGTCGTTCAGCGCGATCGTGCCGTAGCCGTTCACGTTGACGTCGCGGCCGACGACCTCGAGGTTGCTGACCTCGCCGGTGGAATTCGCATAGTCCGCCACGACGTCCGCCCGCGTGATCTCGAGCCCGCCGACGTTCGACGGCCCGAGATCGATCTGCGCCCACGCCTGCACGTTGTCCGGCGTCACGCCGTCGGCAACGTTCGCGATCGTCGCGTCCACGTTCACGTCGCCGCCCACCTCGCCCTTCAATTTCGGGTTGCCGGCCGCGGCGGCCGTATCGAAGCCGGCGAGGGCACCGTACGCGGTGACGTGCGCGCGGTTCTCGGCGACGTTCGCGGTGAAGTCGAGCCGCGGCACACGGCCGCCCATCACCGTCGTGTCGCTGATCGTCCCGCTGGCGTCGACGTTCATCGTCCGCGGCGTCGTTCCGCTCCCCTTCGCGACGAGATGCGCGTTGATGTCGCTCTTGTAGCGATCGGCCGCGAGCGCCGGCACCGTGAACTCGCGTCCGACGCGCTGCAGATCGAGATCGGCCACCGTCGCGTCGGCGTCGTACGACATGTCCTTGCCGTTCACGCCGAACCCCACGCGGCTGCCGCCGGCGATCCGGGCGCCGGCCACCGTCGACGGCAGGAAGGTCGCATTCCCCGCAATCTGCTGCGTCGCAGTCTTGCCGGTCGTGACCGAGCCGGCGACGTGGTAGTCGGCGCCGACATGGCTGTCGGCCGCCGGAACCTTCAAGTCGCGCGGCATGTTGCGCAGGTCGACGTTCCGGATCTGGCCGCCGACGTCGAACGGAATCGTCTGCGACGCCTTCCGGTCGGCAAAATCAGGCAGCGTGGCTTTCCCGCTCGCGGTGAGCGAGGCGCCGTACGCCTGCGCCTTCGCGGTCAGCGCGACGTGACCGGCGTCGAGCTGCGCCTTCGCGTCGATCGGCCCGGCCGCGTAGCCGGCCGCGACGACGCGCGGCGCGGTCACCGTGAGGCCGCCGCGCAGCGCCCTGACGTTCTGGAACGATTCGCCGCGCAGGTCGACGCGCGCGGTCGCCGTGATGTCGCTCTTCTGCTGTTTCGCGACGAGCTGCGAGATGTCGATGTGCCGCACCGACACGTCGCCCTGCACCAACGATCGGGGACGGACCCGGACGTCGGGTCCGTCCCCGGTGACGTCGGCGACGATGTTGCCGGCGACATCGCCGGCGGCGGATCGGACGTTCAGGTTCACGTGCAGTCGATCGAACGG
>Ga0070741_10008596_pt1 | contig 20358 bp, 9 predicted proteins | sample Coa_R1_4_FD_66440 | JGI IMG/M metagenome (GOLD analysis project Ga0070741, IMG submission 66440) | Surface soil microbial communities from Centralia Pennsylvania, which are recovering from an underground coalmine fire - Coalmine... | ecosystem: Environmental > Terrestrial > Soil > Unclassified ...
CCATTCGTTAAGGTTGGGCAACGGGCGGAAATGAAGCTCAGCTACTACCCAGGAAAGGCCTGGAGCGGGCGTGTTTCCTTTATCTATCCCACCGTGGATCCTACCACCCGCACGGTGAAGGTGCGGATGGTGTTTCCGAATCCGGGCTTTACTTTGAAGCCTCAGATGTTCGCGGATGTCGAACTGAAGATCAATTACGGCAACCAGATCGTAGTTCCCCAAGAGGCAGTCCTGGATTCCGGCAAGGAACAGAGGGCGTTTGTCGCGGCAGGCAATGGCTACTTCGAGCCGCGCGCGGTCACCACTGGTGCGAAGCTGGATGGGAAGGTAGTCGTGCTTTCCGGACTGAAAGCCGGGGAGACGGTTGTCAGTTCAGGCAATTTCCTGGTCGATTCCGAGAGCCGGCTGAAGAGTGCCACAGGCTCAATGCAGCACTAAGGAGGAGTGATGGCTCGCAAACTGTCCTACGCCGCGCTGGCGCTGCTAATGGTAATCGGCGGACTTCTGGTTTTCGGTGAGTGGAGCCTGCACCGCCGCTCCCAGGAGGTGTGCAGTATTTGTGCGCGGCACATCCATCGGCAGGCAGGGGTCATCGCGGAGATCGGCGGCCGCCGCCATCACGTTTGCTGCGCCCACTGCGCCGTCACCGAAGGTTTTCAGGAGCACAAACCGGTAAAGCTGATCGAGGTGACCGACTACAACAGCGGCCGCAAGCTCGATCCCATTCACGCCTGGTATGTCGACGGCAGCCGCATCGTAGCCTGCGCGCATGACATGACTCACATGAATGAAATGAAGCAGATCGACACCCCGACCTTCGACCGTTGCTCGCCGGGAACGTTCGCATTCGCGACTCAAGCGGATGCGGACGCGTTTGCCGCGAAGAATGGCGGGGTGGTTGAAAGCCTGGGAGAGATGCTGGCCGGCGTCAACGCCGGGGAGGGCAAACCATGATTGATCGCATCATCGATGCCTGCGCCCAGCACAAGTTCCTGGTTTTCCTGTTCATCGGAGTGGGCATCCTTCTGGGGTGGCAAGCCATGAAGAACACGAAGCTCGATGCCATTCCCGACCTGTCTGATACCCAGGTCATCGTTTATGCGAAGTGGGACCGCAGCCCCGACATCATGGAGGACCAGGTCAGCTATCCGATCACGTCCGCTTTGTTGGGCATGCCGAAGGTGAAAGACATTCGCGCCTTCAGCGACTTCGGCTACTCGTATGTCTACATCATCTTCGAAGAAGGCACAGATATTTATTGGGCTCGCTCGCGGACCCTGGAGTACCTCAACTCAGTCACGCCCCGCCTGCCGAAGGGCGTCAACGTCGAACTGGCAAAGGACGCGACTGCGGTTGGTTGGGTGTACCAGTACGCGCTGGTGGACGACACAGGAATGTACTCGCTGGACCAGATGCGGAGCTATCAGGACTGGTATCTGCGGTATGCATTGCAGGCAGTCCCGGGCGTGGCGGAAGTTGCTCCGGTCGGCGGATTCGTGCGGCAATACCAGGTCAATGTCGATCCCAACAAACTCCTGGCCTACAGAATCCCGATCGGCATGGTTGCGGATGCGGTCCGGAGATCGAACAACGACGTGGGGGCGAGGCTGGTGGAACAGTCCGGGCGCGAATACATGGTGCGCGGGCGTGGATACATCAAATCGCTGGATGACATCGCCCGCATTCCCCTGATGGTGAATTCGCAAAACGGCACGCCGGTGCTGGTACGCGATGTTGCTACTGTGACATTCGGGCCGGATATTCGCCGCGGAGTCTCGGAAATCGACGGCCGGGGCGAAGCTGTGGGCGGCGTGGTGATCATGCGCTTTGGCGAAAACGCGCAGAAGGTCATCGAGCGAGTCAAGCAGAAGATCTCTGAAGTCGAGCCGACGCTGCCACAAGGGCTGAAGATCGTGCCTACCTACGATCGCTCGGACCTGATCGACAGGTCGGTCGACAACCTGACACACACGCTGGTGGAGGAACTGATCATTGTCAGCCTGGTGATCCTTGTATTCCTGTGGCATTTCCCGAGCGCCATTATTCCAATCATCACGATTCCCATCACCATCGTCCTAGCGTTCATCCCCATCCAGATGTCGGGGATGACGGCGAACATCCTGTCTTTGGGTGGAATTGCGGTGGCCATCGGCGCTATGGTGGACGCCGCGGTGGTTGTGGTCGAGCAGACGCACAAGAAACTGGAGCACTGGAACGCGGAAGGCAGGCCCGGTGACTATCACCGGGTGGTAATCTCGGCCGTCAAAGAAGTCGGCGGCCCGAGCTTTTTCGCTCTACTCGTCATCGCGGTCGCATTCCTGCCGGTCTTCACGCTCGAGGCTCAGGAAGGACGCCTATTCAAGCCGCTGGCCTATACCAAGAATTTCGCCATGGCGATCGCGGCGGTGCTGGCCATCACCTTAGACCCGGCCATGCGGCTGCTGTTCACCCGCATGGACAATTACAAGTTCCGTCCGGCATGGCTGGCCAGGATCGTCAACGGGTTGCTCGTAGGAAAGATTCACAGCGAAGACCACCACCCGATCAGTCGTCCGCTGATGAAGCTCTATCACCCGGTTGTCGAGTTCGTGCTGCAGCACAAATGGAAGACGATCGCAGTAGCGGTCATCGCCATGGTGGCGACGATTCCGGTGTTCTTTAGACTCGGCTCCGAGTTCATGCCACCGCTCGATGAAGGCACGCTGCTCTATATGCCGACCACATTGCCCGGCATGTCGGTGACGGCGGCCGCTCAACTGCTGCAAACACAAGACAGGATCATCAAGAGCTTTCCTGAGGTCGAGAGCGTGTTCGGCAAGGCAGGCCGCGTGGAAAGCGCAACCGATCCCGCTCCCTATTCCATGATGGAAACCGTCGTCGTGCTCAAGCCGCAGACGCGATGGCCAACGCGGGAGCGGTTTTACTCGAAGCTGGCGCCGGAATGGGCTCAGAAAATCTTGCGCCGCTTCTGGATCGATCATAAAAGCACCCAGGAGCTGATTTACGGGCCTGGGGGAATGAACGAAGCGCTGGCGATGCCGGGTATCGCCAACGCCTGGACAATGCCCATCAAGGCACGCATTGACATGCTGACCACGGGCGTCCGCACGCCTCTGGGGATCAAGGTGCTGGGCTCGGATCTGGCCGGGATTGAAAAGATTGGCGAGCAGTTGGAAATGGCCCTTAAGGACATTCCGGGCACCACCAGCGTGTTTGCGGAACGCACGACGGGGGGATACTTTCTGGACTTCGATCTGAAGCGGGATCAACTGGCGCGGTACGGACTGACGATCGATGATGCTAACGAAGTGTTGATGTCCGCCATAGGAGGCGAGCCCGTCACCACGACCGTCGAAGGCCGGGAGCGGTATTCCGTGAATGTCCGCTACCTCCGCGATTACCGTACGGACATGGACGCGCTGCAGCGGGTGCTGGTGAACACTCCGGCTGGCGCGCAGGTTCCGCTGGCGCAAATCGCCGACATCTCGCTCAAGACGGGTCCGGGCATGATCCGCGATGAAAATGGACGGCTGAGCGGTTATGTGTACGTGGACGTGAGCGGCCGCGACATCGGCAGCTACGTTACCGATGCGAAGAATGCCGTGCGACAGAAGGTCAGCGTTCCCGCGGGATACCAGCTGGTGTGGAGCGGCCAGTACGAATCGATGCAGCGGGTGAGAGAGCGGCTGAAAATCGTGCTTCCGGTGACGCTGTTCATCGTTTTCCTGCTGCTGTACTTCAACACCGGCTCCGCCGTGAAGACGGGCATCATCCTGCTGGCGGTTCCCTTCTCGGCCATCGGGGCCATCTGGTTCCTCTATCTGCTGAACTACAACATGAGCATTGCGGTCTGGGTTGGCCTGATCGCGCTGCTAGGAGTGGACGCGGAGACGGCGGTATTCATGTTGCTGTACCTCGACCTGGCCTACCACGACGCGATCCGCAAGGGGCAGATGAACAGCTGGGACGATCTGAGGGAGGCCATCGTCCATGGCGCCGTGAAACGGTTACGGCCAAAAGTGATGACCGTGGCGTGTATGCTCCTCGGACTTCTGCCCATCATGTGGTCGGTGGGAGCGGGCGGCGACGTAATGAAGCGCATCGCTGCCCCCATGATTGGCGGCATCCTGACCTCATTTCTGATGGAGCTGGTGATTTATCCGCCGATCTTCGCCATCTGGAAGTGGAATTTCGAGGTGAAGCCGAGGTTGAAGAGCACGCCTTCGCAACCTCCCGCTCAGCCACAGCAGCAGTTGGTCCATGTTTAAGCCTGTGTTCAAAGCGCTAGCGCCCGCTTAGCGCGCCAATAATTCGGCCGCCACAGCGTCTCGAGAAGGCCTCCGGTCCCCCGCTCAGATGGGTTCATCGGAGCCGGCGGCAATGTGAATCGCCACCTCTTGTGTCCCCAGGGACGGATGCACGGCTTTGAGGCGGACCTCGCCCGGCTTCTGCTGGGCCCGAATCCAAATCGCGCCGGTTCCACCCACCAGCGAAAAAGGATTGTCTCCAATAATTTCAGCCGGACCTTCGATTTCAAACTTAATGGCATCATTGGCAAAGGGCCGCACTGCGCCGAATTCGTCGGTGACCCGCAATACCACCCGCGTCGCGTCTGCCCCATCGCCGATCAAGTCCGTATCGTCGGGCAGCAGCACAAATTTTGTATCCACGCCTTTGCCGGACAGACGCCTGGTGATGACCTGCTTTCCCGCGATATAGCCTTCAATCCGCAGATCTCCCCACTTGTGGAACAGCTCTCCCATTTCGAGGACGAATGGGGCGTACTTCAGATGAGCAAACTGCTTGCGGTCTGGTTCGATTTCGGCGACCAGTTTGTCGTCGATATAGAACTTCAGGTGATCGCAGTTCGAGCACACGACGGCTTTCGAGAACCCAATGGATGCATCCCCCCGCGCCCAGTGGAACGCCGGTTCGAGCACGACCTCTTCGGAAGGATCGCACTGGGACTTGTAGAAACCCGCAGCCGGCTTCGGCTCGCGGAATATGTCTGTCACGCCGTGATAGCAGATGCGGTCGCCGGAGCCGAAATTGCCGTGAGTGTTGTAGTCGAACGCGCACCATCCGATTCCTCCCGCGTATTGCGGGTTGGATGCGAGCTGGTCGTGAATTCGAGCGTGCCGGATGGTGTGCTCCATAAGCCGCTCGACCTGGTCAATGGTCTTGGTTGGATAGGTGTGGCCCACGAATTCCGTATTCAAGTAGCGCGGATGGTTGGGCGGCTTGAGGGGCCATCCAAAATCATTCATCGTGAAAACGTCTTCCAGAAATTCGGATTCCTGGAAATACCGAATGCCGCCGGTCTGGCGAGTAGGATCAAGTTGGTGCGCCAGCGCATTAGTCCGGGCGTAGAAGTCGTGATTGTCGCGCGACTCGTTGATACGAACGCCCCACAGGATAATCGAGGGATGGTTCCAGTCGCGCCGGATCATGCGGCTGACGTTGTCGACAGAGATGTCCTGCCACGCTTTATCGCCGATGTGCTGCCAGCCCGGGATCTCTTCGAGAACCAGCAGACCCATCTCATCGCACGCATCTAGAAAATGGCGGGACTGCGGATAGTGCGAGGTGCGAACGATATTGCATTTGAGCTTATTGCGCAGGATATCCGCATCCCGGCGCTGCGCCCTGGCCGGCATAGCCTGACCCACCCAGGGGAAGGTCTGGTGCCGATCCAGACCACGGAGCTTGATGACCTTGCCGTTCAGTTCGAAGCCGTGGTCGGTAAATTGCGCCTCGCGGAAGCCGAAACGGCGGGAGTCTTCATCAAGCACCTCGGCCCCGCGGCGCAAGCGTACCCGCGCCTTATACAGAGTGCGCTTGTCCAGATCCCACAGCGCGATTCCCTTCAGGCCCTCGAGGCGCACGCTGTGAGCCACGGGCTCATTTGCCGGGCCCGCACCTGGCAACTGCTGCGAGATTTTGGCGAGAACCTTTTCCCCGTCGAGCAACTCGACTTCCAGAGTCACTCCGCCCTTTGACGGCTCGAATTGCTGCACGAAACACACCACTTCCGCTGCCGGATTCGGGGTGAGCACATTCCTGGTGCGAACGGCCAGATTCTCGATAAACGTGGAAGGAACGATACGCAAAGATACTTCCCGGTAGATGCCGCCGAATGTCAGATAATCGATCTCATATCCAAAGGGAGGGATATCCGCGCGCTCGGTCGAATCCACATCGACGGCGAGCACGTTTTCTCCGTCAAAATCGAGATGGGGCGTCAGATCAAACGAGAATGGCGTGTATCCGCCCTTGTATTCGCCGAGACGCGTTCCATTGATCCACACCGTCGAGGCAGTCATCACCCCTTCAAAGTCGACGAATACGTGCTTGCCGCGCGCGGCGGTAGGAAGTTTGAAGCGGCGGCGGTATAGTGACACGAACTCGTACGTGTTTTCATCAAAGCCGTGCCAGGGGAGCGGAATATTGGTATGGGGAATGACAACCTGGTCGAATTTTGAGTCGTCGAAGGCCTTATCGTGGCCGCCTTCGACGAAGGCCCGGCTGTACCGCCATTTGCGATTCATGGGCAGGATCATGCGCCCGCCGGAACCGGAGTCTCGTGGTTGCGCATCTGTCGGAAGAGCGTAGGGACTAAGAGCGGCGCCGGCAATGAACGTGCCGGTTTGCTGCAGGAACCTGCGTCGATCCATAATTAGTGCCTGACCTTTCATTTACTGAAGAAACAGCTGCAAGTCCGCGAAAAACTCAACCAGCTCACAAGATCCAGGTAAGCACTTGCTGGAGATCGGCGGCGGAGTTGGACTCGGTGCCCCGCGCCATCGATGGACCAATCGCCAGCGCCTGATTGTGGCCCTCAAACCAAACCAGAAAACAGGACTGTTCGGCGCCGGGAAGGCGCTGCTGGTTGAGCCAGTTGTAATACGCGCCAAAATCGCCGTCAACTAAGGAACCGATGACATCGAGTTCCGGAGGAACACTGGCTCGCGCCGAAAGCATCTCGTTCATCGGCCTCTGGCGCTGGCGGGGAGCAAATCGCACCAGCAGTGTCAGCGGTTGGGCGCGCCGCAACGCCTCGCGCGCTGCCCACTGGGCGAAGACCGTGCTGAAAATCTGAGTTCCCGAGCCTTCGGTCAGTACGCTGACTTCGAATCGCTGCAGCACCTCATCTTTCGGCGTCGCACTGCCTTGCTGCTCCATTCCCAGATCTGCCGGGCGCATCCGAGCCAACAGAGTACGCAGCGCTTCCGGTCCCATGCCCGGGCGGTTAATCTCTTCCTGCATTCTTGCCAGAAGCGCCGCGCGCACCGGCGCAAGGGCCTCATAGGAAATGCAGACGAGCGACGGATCGCACTCGGCTGCCATGCCGCCATCAATATACCAGTGGCCATAGGGGACGGGGTGCGATCGAGCCCGCGCGGCGACTCCATCCAGCAATTGACGAAGGCCGTTCTCTGCTTTGACGTGGGTAAAGTAGGCGCCATGGGTTCGCAGCTTTCGGAACAACGGCTCACCGTAGGAGGCTACGCCCTGGCCGATCACGCTGATTCCGAGCCGTGGTACCGGCGGAGCCTCCGGAGGCACAGCAGCGTGAAGCCGGTCCGCGTAATCATTCGAGGCCTGACGAAAAGCGTCAAGTTGATGGGTGGTCCACAGGTGAGCCGACAGTCGCTCCACGAATTGGGCGGGAGCCTTGACCCAATCGAACTGCTCGAGTTCAGGAGAAAGCCTTATCCTGGAAAAGCCCTGGAACCAGTCTATTAACTGAGCGGCGGAAAGTGAACCGAGATAATCCAGTTCCCGTTCATGCACCTTTCGCTCCGCGGGAAACTTGAAATCGAAGTTGATCAATTCGCGAAGCAGGCCTGGCACGAAACTGAGCGGCAGCCGCTGCAAGGTCGCAACATAATTGGTAATGATCTTACGGGCCTCGGGAGGATAGCCGGAGAACATCTCGGGTTTGAGATCGCGGGGAAGCATGTAAGCTACAAGACTTCGTTCACGGGTTTTCCCTGCGCGAGGGAGGCATTGAATCCCAATACGGCGCCCAGGGTTGGCACGAGATCAGTGGAATCCACGGCGCGGTCGAATACAACATTCTCCCGGATCCCGGCGCCCGCCACCAGCATCCAGGTGGTACGCGAGAGTGCATCTCCGGTGCGGTGATGCTGAAATCCGTTCCCCCCTGCGTCATCGTCCGAGTCCCGGCCGAAGTCAGGGAGAATGAACAGAGTCGTGTTGCCCGCGTATTCCGGCTCAGTCCGTATCGCTTTCCACAACTCCGAACACAGCCGGTCGGTGCGGCGAATTCCTTCGATGTACAGCGAGTAAGCTCCTGCATGGGCCACGTCGATGTCATGCAGCGTAATCCACAAAAGACTCGGCGCCACCTGGCGCATTAACTGACGAGCAATGTAAACCGACAGCTCATCCGGGCTGGATAAAGTCTCGGCATGTTTCCTGAAGTCCTCCACCGAGAGCTTCAGGATCATCTCCAGTTGCTGGAGTTCAAACTCGCTGCCGGCCAGTTCGGGAGTGAAGTAGGGCGTCTCGTAGTTGTCTCGCAACAGATGCTGAAAGTCGTGGCCGGCGCCGGAGGTAGCGGCGGTCAACAGACGCTTGGGCAGGATGACGCGCGCGCCCAAGCCCGCCCCGTACGAACGATGACTGCTTTCGCCGATCCGGTTAAAACCGTTGCTGGGCGCCACAACCCACGCGTCGGAAGAGGGTCGCTTCAGATCCTTGCGGAAATACTCGAAAACCGTGGGGGATTGCGGGGCTACAGCCGCGAAGTTGTTGAAGGTTTCATACACGCCGGTGGCCAGACTCGCAGTCGCAACGTAGTGGCCCAGGATTCCACGATTGACGACTTGTGTGAAGAAGCTGGCTTGCGGGATCAGTTCCGTCATCAGGTGAGGAATGTTTTCCTGCCCCTCCTGCATGAAGGTTTCCTGATCCCGCGCGCCGCCGCCGAATGTGACCACCACAACTTTCCGTTTCGGCCGGGACGCCACGGCGCGCGCCCAGGCGGGACGAAAGAGCGAGGTTCCCAGGGCGACCCGGGCGGCTTCACGCAGAAAATCGCGGCGGCTGCGGGCCAAGAAGCTGCTGATCTCGCGATTGCCGGGCGCGTTCCGCGGCGCGGACCGCCTGGCCTCTCCTCGAGTCTGTTTTGAGAACTCCATTCAGCGCCCTAAGGTGACGTTCGCATGCTTACTGCGTGGCTGCCGCACCCGCTGACTCCGAGTACACAAACTGGCGAATGTCGGCCCGTTGCTTGTCGAGATCGGCAAGATGCTGCGCGCGCTGCTCCTGATAAATGGCAAACTGTGCCTGCGCCTTGTCCTTTTGGCCGGTATGCACGTACGCCTGGCCTAGGCGGTAATGCGCATCGGGAAGGTTGGGATTGCTGTCTAACGCCTTCACATATTCGGGAACGGCTTCCGCATAATGAGACTGATCCGAATAAAGATTTCCCAGGTGAAAATGAGCTTCGTAGAGCTTAGGCTCGAGCGCGATCGCCCTCTTCAGTAAAGACTCGATTTGCTGGAAATCGACGCTGGAGTCTTGCGCCCGTTTTCCCTTCCACAGACTCATGGCGTAATAGTAGGCAGCCCGGGCATCGTTCGGCTGCAATTCCGAAAACCGCCGGAACCGTTGAATAACCTCATCCGCCTGGGTGGGCGAGCTGTCATAAGCTTTCGAGAGAAAGAGGTAGCAGCGCGGGTCAGAGGGGCTAAGATCAGCCGCGCGCAGGAGGGACTTGACCGCTTCGTCATAAATTCCGCGCGAGTAGTACGCAATCCCAAGGCCGATTGCAATCCGGGTTGAATTGGGATACCGCTCCGCCGCTCTTCGAAAGACTTCAATTGCGGGTTCCAGAGTCTGGTGGATCAGCAACTCACTGCCCCAATCGAAGAGATTGCCTTCGCTCGGATCCAGGTGAGCTGCCACTTCGTACTCGTTGACCGCGGTTACATAATTACCGTCCTTCTCTTCGATCTGAGCTAAAAGATTGTGCAACTCGGCGGCATTCGTTGTTTGTAACAATTTCTGAACGACTTCCCGTGCTGGAGCTGGATGCCCGGTGGATAAGTAGGCCAACGCCAAATCGTATCCATTCTCGTAAGAGGAGCCATTGATGCGCTGGGCCTGCTTGAGATAAGCGATGGCGTCAGAAAGCCTGCCGAGTCGTACATAGACCTCACCCAGGTTATGGTTGGCATCGAAGTTCTGAGGTTCGAGCGCGACCGCTTTTTTCAGTTGCTCTTCGGCGGCGGCGAGGTTCCCCGAATGAATGAAGTTTGTGGCTAAATTGGTTCGTGCAGCGGCTGAATTCGGTTTCAGGCGCACTGCCTGCTGCAGATGCCGGTTAGCGAGCTCGGCCTGCGACTCGCCCGCATAAACCAGGCCCAGCAGTTCGTGCACCTCGAAGCTATTGGGAGTGTCCCGTAGAAGGCTCTCGAGCTGCGCGGCTGCTTCGGGCAAGTGTCCCGCTTCGTACGATGCGACAGCAGATTGGAATCTCTCATTTAAGGGGTGGACGTCTTGTGCGCCCCCGGACGCTAACAGTGCGCTAGCCATCACCGCCAAAGGCATACCCCACCATGGCCCACGTCCGATATTCACGATTCGTATGCTATCACCGGTCGCGGCCGATGGATTAAGACACGAAAGTGACATAGAAGAGGGAGTGCTTCTGTAAAGCGCTCCCCCATAAATACCCGCGAAGCTAGAAGTACAGCTTCAGCGCAAGCTGGATCTGTCGCGGATCGTATGGCGCATCGCGAGTCGAGCCGATTTCTCCGAAGTGAGTGTTCTCGCCCGGCAGGAAGTCGGTCGCCCCGCTGATCGCAACAACGCCGTTACCGCCAAATCCAGGCGCGTTGAAATTTGGATGGTTGAGAATATTGAAGAATTCTGCCCGGAACTGCATCATGAATCGTTCGCTGAGCTTGAAGTCCTTGAAAGCGGAGAAGTCCAGCCGGTGGAAGCCCGGTCCGCGGGTTTGTGAGGGGCCTCCTCCCAAGGCGCCAATGCCATTCAGCGGGACGCATCCAGCGGGGCTGCCTGGCGTTGGTACTGTAGCACCCGGCGAACCGCCCAGGACACAAGGCTGGGTGAACGCTGCAGGATTGCCGAACCAGCTTAGCTGTCCGTTGTCGTCGATATGCAATCCAAGCTTTTGACTCTGGCCGGGGACCATCAGGGCGTAGCAGCCAGTTCCGGCAGTGGTTCCGGTCGGACAGGTGAGCGTTAGAGGCTGGCCACCTTGGAGTGTGGCGATCCAGTTCAAGCTCCAGCCTCCGACAACCGCGTTAGCGATACTGCCGGCGTTGCCCATAAATCTCCGGCCCTTTCCGAAGGGCAGTGCGTATCCTCCGCTGAAATGGACGACGTGGCGGATGTCAAAATCTGCCAGCCCACGGTCTTTCCTGATGCCAAAACCCGGGACGTAGGGAGCTCGGTAGTTCCCGATGCTACCTCCATTCAGCAGGTCGCCGGCATTGGAAAACGCTTTTGACCACGTGTAGGTGAGGAGGAAGTTGAGCCCGCTATTGAATTGTTTCTCCAATTTGGTTTGCAGGCCGTTGTAACTGCTGCTGCCCACTGTTGCCTGATAGCTTCCGCCGCCAAAGCCGGGGAACGGAATGAAATTGTTGGTGGCGGTACCGGAAGGCAGGATTTGGGAAACGTTATTCGCGCCGATTCCAGTCTGCAGGTGACGTCCCTCGGTATTCACCCACCCGGCCTGGGCCGTCAACGTTGGGCGTATCTGATATTGCAGAGTGAAATTTGTACTGATTGTGTAGGGTGTCTTGAAATCAAAAGACAGCCCCTGCAGCCCCAAGCCGCTGGCGTTTACTGCCTTAGGAGAAAGGCTGATGCAGGAAAAGCCAGAAGACAAAGTCGCAATTCCTCCGGGTCCCGCAGTGGGACAACCGGTCCATGGATTGGGATTTGCTACAGGGTCAGAGCCGAGCGGGGTCCAATCATTGGTATTGAACCATGAGAAGTTAAACACGAAGGGATAGTTCTCCCCGTCGTTGGGTCCATAACCCTGGTTTTCAAACGCGTTATAAAAGAGTCCGAATCCTCCGCGGGCCACTAGTTTAGGCGTAACCTGGTAGGCGAATCCTACTCGCGGGGCAAAATTGGTTTTCTGCGAGCGGCCCAACCCCAAACCATAGCCACCGATCTTCAGTTGGATGTTATCGGCCGCCAATTGATTGACGAAGCTCGTCGACAATTGGGACTGGTCAACATTGCCGGGAAGCAAGAACATAGGAGAACCGGTCGGCGGCCCGTACGGGACCCAGTTGGCCTGTCTGCCGTGCTCCTCGTAAATTAACCCGAACCAATCCCAGCGAAGACCAAGGTTAAGAGTTAGCTTGCTGGTGGTCTTCCAGTCATCCTGGAAGTAAGTGGCGAAGTAATTCTTAGCGTCGTTAGTTTTGGAGATATTCGACGCGAATACACCATCGGCGCCACCGACGTAGTTCACTCCTCCGGGAACGGTGGAAGTCGTCGGAGTCAGCAGAAACTGCGCGATTCCCGTACTGCTTGAATTATTTTTCGAGATATCGGTGTATTGACCGTTGTAGTCGAACTGTCCTCTCGACCACGCCGGCTGCAGGGTCGCAAAGTGGATATGCTGATACTCCACTCCCATTTTGAAGCTGTGCTTCCCGTAGATCTTGGTGAAATCGTCGGTGAACTGGAGAGTCTGGCTGACCTCGTCGGATGGCAGGAAAGCATTACTGCCCAGCGTCGCAAGGCCGCCGAAACCAATCGCGGGAAGACCGCCGTTCAGGTTCCCCTGAGGGATGTCCTGAATTCCAAACTGTGACGGTATATCCGTGCTGGTGGCGCCTTCTGGTCCCGTTCGGGTCGTGTGCAGATAATTTAGGCCTACGCGAGCTACATTGACTAACGTTGGAGAGAAAACGTGGGTGTACGCCAACGCACTCTGCTGGGCCAGGGCCGTTTGGATCCCCTGCTGGAAAGCGCCTCCATCCGCAATCCCGCCGAAAATGCCGGGGATGAACTGCGGGTCGTCCACATAGCTGAAGCGGAAGAATGCCTGGTCCTTTTGGCTGAAGTTCACATCCATTCGAGTATCAAACGAATTGCGATGCTCATATAACGGGCGGCTGCTGGCGAAGTTATTCGAAATTCCAGGGCTGGTCGGCGCTGGAAACAAGTTCAACAGCGAAACCGCGTTGGCATCGAAGCGAGCAGGGTTGATCTGGTTCAGGAAGCAGTTGGTGATTTGACCTGAGAAATCTGTGGTGTTCGCCGGACATCCGGCAGTGCCGAAAGCATTCGTCCCGGCGGCCGGGTTGAAGCTGAAGGGATCGCGAACATATCCTGTGTTCACCGCTACAAGACCGGTGACCGGATCTGCAATCCCGGCAGTAACCGGCCGCGTAGTAGCCGGATCGAGAATGGTTCCGGTCAAGATCGTGCGTCCTAAGTCATCGGTTCGCGCAGTGGTCTGGATGATGTCGGAAAGATTCGTATAACCGCTGGCGCGGTCTGCCGCAGTGGGTACTGCGCCGGTCTGAATCGTGCCCTGAACTCGGCGAAATCCTTCATAGTCCCCAAAGATAAAAATCTTGTTCTTGATGATCGGCCCACCGGCGGCGAATCCAAACTGATTCTGACGCAATTCTCCTTTTGGAATTCCCTTCGCGTCCTCGAAATAATCCGCAGCGTCGAGCTTGTCGTTGCGGAAAAATTCCCATGCCGCGCCATGGAATTGATTCGTACCCGATTTGATCGTAGCGTTCAGGACGGCACCGGCCGAACGGCCGAGTTCGGCGCTGAAGTCAGATGTCTGAACCTTGAATTCCTGAATCGCATCCACTGGGGGCAGGACGACGAAATTCGTGCCGTTCAAAAAGTCCACGGTGTCAGAATTGTTATCGATGCCGTCCAGCATGTAATTGTTCTGCGCGGGGCGAAGCCCGTTGGCTGAGAATGCGCCGCTGGCAGCGTTCCCTCGGGTGTCAGCCTGCGGACTGTTCACCCCGGCTGCGAGCTGTGCCAGGAAGGTGAAGTTTCGTCCGTTCAGAGGAAGGTCGTTGACGTTCTTCTGGTTGACTACCTGGCCGACCGAGGCGTCCTGAGACTGCAGCAGGGGAGCTTCGCTGGTTACTTCGACGGTTTCCGAAACACTGCCGGGCTGGAGTTTGAAATTTCGCGTGACGTTAGAGCTCACGTCAACCGCGATGTGGGTTTCTGTCGCAGTCTTGAATCCTTGCCCGGCGACATCGATCTTGTAACTGCCGATGCGCACCGGGCTGAAGCGATACAAGCCATCTGATCCGGTCGTGGTGGTGAGACTGGCGGCGGTGCCTTCGTTGGTGAGCGTAACTTTCGCCCCACTGACAACTGCTCCGGAGGGATCGGTGACCGTACCCGTGATGGAACCGGTGTCTACCTGGGCTTGCAGGGGCAGGATGCCGAGAACGGCAGAGATTGCAAAGGCAAATAAGGTACGCAGGATCCAAGAGGACGCCGACCGGTTCATGAGCTCTCCTTTGAGCTTGTCCCAGGCAAGCCACAGCGCAAGCCTGGCAACACATTCGATCACCAAAGACGATCCGCCGGGCCAAGTGCGGCCCCGCCGGCATAATTTGTTTGGTAGAACGAACCCCAGTTTCGGGCGGTAGTCGAAAAACAAGTTGTTTTTCAATTAACCGCTTAACCCATACTCAGGCTAATGGAAACCTACTAGCTCGAGTGTGCTCCGGGGAATATCACGCTGTTATCGGCGTTGTCAAGATTTTTCTCGTCGTCTATACTCCGCGCAGTCTCGGCCCCCGCAATTTTCCCTTCGACCCGGCTGGGAATTTCGATTATGAGCGTAACCATTCGCGACGTTGCGAAAGCCGCCGACGTTTCGACCGCGACCGTTTCCAATGTGCTGAACAAGACCGGAAAAGTGGGCCGCGAAACTCGCCGGCTCGTGCTTTCCACCGTTAAGAAGCTGGGCTACATCCGCGATGCCCACGCTCGGCATCTGGCCTCGCACGACCGGCGCACGCTCGGAATCATCGTATCGGATATTGAAAATCCTTTTTTCCCGGAGGTGATCAAGAGCTTCGAGAATCGCGCCCGGCAACTGGGCTACGACGCAATTCTCAGCGATACCAATTACGACCCGCGCAGAACACGGGAGGCCGCGGAGCGCATGATGGAACACAAAGTTCGCGGCGTCGCCATCATGACCTCAGAGATCAGCCTGCGCCTGGTGCACGAACTGGCGCGCCGCATGATTGCCGTCACTTTTCTCGACTTGGCGCCCGTCCAGGGGTACACCAGTAATTTGCGAATCGATTATCCGTCGGGGGTAGAGCAGATCGTAAATTACCTTTACGGAAAAAATCACCGGCGCATCGCATTTGTCGCGGGACGGCCCGGCCTGAAATCGAACATCGAGCGTCTCGAAGCCTATAAAAACGCGATGCAGCGGCTTGGATTAGAACCAGGGCCCGTGCTGCCGGGTGACTTGCGATTCGAAGGCGGATTCGCGGCGGGTACTGCCCTGGCGAAGTTCTCGCCGCGGCCCACAGCGGTCATGGCCGTGAACGACTTGACGGCGGTGGGCGTCATCAAAGGCTTGCTAAGCGCCGGCTGCCGCGTGCCGCAGGACATCTCCGTTACTGGATTCGACAAGACCCGGTTGGCCGAATACTGCAATCCGTCCATCACGACGGTGGACATTCATCGCGAAGCTCTCGGCCGGCTCGCGGCCGACGCGTTGCACGAACTCTCAAGCACCGCCAGTCCCCAAGGCAAGGAATATCAGATCGGATCTGAATTGGTGATTGGCGAGTCTACCGGGCCGGCTCCGGAGGCGGTCGCGGGAGACCCGCTCGCAGAAAGTGCTAGCATGCCAGTGTCAAGTCTGGATTGAGCCGGCCACTTGGGGATCACGGATCCAAAACACCGAAAGCCTGATGCCTCGCGCAGAACTTTCCTGAAGCAGATGCGGTGGGCCCCCGTCCTGTTTTTGCCGGCTCCCTTTAAAGACGGGGTTCTGAATACGCGGCTCGGGGAAACCTACGCTGCCCGCGTTCCCCACTTCCCTTTCGCTGATGCCCGATTCATGCCGCAATACCCGGAGAAGTCTCCGCTCGATGAGATCATTCGCCTTGCGACTCCGGGGACTGATGAATACGTGCTTGAGGGCTACGCATCGCAATTGATGAACCTGCTGCACGAATGGAGTCAGTCGTTTCGAACAGATGCCAGGGGTCTGGCTGCTGTCGAGAAGGTCCTTGCAGCGTCCATGCAAGCCAGTTCCTTAAATCCGGTCCGTGAAACACGCGTCCGTTCCGGCAACGGAATTGAAGTGCTGCGCAGGGAATTTGACTCGGGTGCGCTGGTTGGCCGCGAACGATGGCTCGGGGAATTCAAGCAATACCTGGCTCCGCTGCGTCGCGTGGAAACAGCCGACTTCGAGATCTATGAGTGTACGCAGAGTGCCCTGTCGCCCCTGACGCTGGAAGCCGGCATTCGCTACGAGATCGTTGGGGAAAAGGAGAATGGCAGCCGCGAGAGTCGTCAGGGTTCGTGGCGCACGCAATGGGCGTGTAACGAATCCGGCGCATGGCGGCTTTTGAAGTGGACCGCACAACCGGAAACCGTTAGTCGAACGTCCGGCCGGCTGTTCGTCGACGTTACCTCTGCGGCTCTCCGCCGCAACGATTCCTACATAAATCAGCTGTTGCACGGAGCCGATTACTGGCGAACGATTTTGGATGGCGCAATCGGTGTCGACGTCTATGGCAACAACGGCATTGCGGCAGGCGACTTCAACAATGACGGACTGGATGACTTGTACGTGTGCCAGCCCGCCGGGCTCCCGAACCGGCTTTACCGTAATCGCGGAGATGGCACGTTTGAAGATGTCACCGAAGCCAGTGGGGTAGGAGTCGTCGATTTCTCCGCGTGCGCGCTCTTCGCCGATTTCGAGAATCGCGGCGTGCAGGACCTGCTAGTGGTATGTGCTACGGGGCCACTTCTATTTATCAACGATGGCCGAGGCAAATTCTCCTTGAAGAAGGACGCCTTTGCCTTCGCACGCCCGCCGCAGGGATCGTTCACTCACTGCGCCCTCGCTGACTACGATCGCGACGGACGTCTGGACGTTTACTTTTGCCTTTACAACTACTACGGCGGGCTGGACCAATACCGCTATCCCGTTCCCTATTTTGACGCGCGCAATGGGCCTCCCAATTATCTTTTTCACAATGCCGGCGGAGGGACGTTCGAGGATCGTACCGAGGCTGCCGGGCTCAATCTGGAAAACGACCGCTACAGCTTCGCCTGTTCCTGGGGAGATAGTAACGGAGACGGCTGGCCCGATTTGTACGTGGTGAATGATTTTGGCCGCAACGTTCTATACCGGAACAAGGCGGATGGAACCTTTGCCGCGGTTTCCAGCGAGGCCCGGGTCGATGAAGCCGGCGCCGGCATGAGTGCCTGCTGGCTCGATTTTGACAATGACGGCAAGCAAGATCTTTATGCCGCCGGGATGTGGGTTGCGGCGGGTATGAGAATTTTTGAGGATCGTCATTTTCATCCCGGGGAGCCCGCGCAGATCCGAGCGCTCTATCGCCGTCACATGACGGGAAACTCACTTTACCGAAACCAGGCGGATGGAACATTCGAGAACGTCGCCCCGCGCGCCGGGGTCGAGATGGGCCGCTGGTCGTGGTCCAGCGACGCCTGGGACTTCGACCACGACGGATACCCGGACCTGTACGTCGCGAACGGGTACGTTTCCGGTCTCGAGCCCCAGAAGGACGTCTCCAGTTTTTTCTGGCGCCAGGTGGTTGCGAATTCGCCTTCAGATTCAATCCCCTCGTCCAACTACGAACGCGGGTGGGGAGCGATCAACGAGCTCATTCGATCGGATTCGGCCTGGAACGGTTTCGAGCGGAATGTCTTCTTCGCCAACAATCGCGACGGAACGTTTTCGGATATTTCAGGCGTAGCCGGATTGGATTTCCGCGACGACAGCCGCGCCTTCGCTCTGGCCGATCTCGATGGCGACGGCCGGATCGAGATTGTTCTCAAGAACCGGAATGCTCCCCAACTGCGCATCCTGCGCAATGCCATGCAGCATCTGGGCAACTCCATCACCTTCCGCCTGCGGGGAGACAAGAGCAATCGCGACGGCGTCGGAGCAGCCGTCAGTGTCGTCAAAGGCTCGCTCCGGCAAACGAAGTATGTGCAGGCCGGTTCCGGGTTCCTGTCGCAACATACCAAGGATCTTCACTTTGGGTTGGGAGAGAATCTGGAAGCTGTGAATGCGACCATACGATGGCCGAGCGGCCTGACACAGGATTTCGAGAATTTGCCGCTCAACCATCGAATCCACATTCGCGAAGGCGCGGGAGAATTTCAGGCCCAGCCCTTCGCCTCATCGCCGGAAATGTGGGCTCATGCATCCGATCTCCCGGCAGGCGAGGAAGTGCCCGCTTCGTGGGCCACCTGGCTGATCGAGCCAGTTTCGGCTCCCGAGTTCGCCTTGAGCGATATGACCGGGAAGGTTCGGGAACTCAGCTCTTTCCGCGGCCGTTTTGTTTTACTGGCCCTGTGGGTAACGACGTCGGCCGCGTGCCGGGATCAACTCCGAGCTCTGCGCAAGGCAGACGCCCGCTTTCATCTCCACGGAGTTCAAACCGTGGCTGTAAATTTCGATGATCCCCCGGATCCTCGGGCGCTGCAGTCGTTCACCGCTAAAGAAGCTTTGCCCTTTCCCACTCTGATCGCAAACGCGGGGATGGCGGGCCTCTACAATCTTGTCTACCGGTACATGTTTGACCGTCACCGCGAGCTGTCTTTCCCGATATCCTTCCTGATCGACAAATCGGGCGACATTGTGAAGGTCTACCAGGGAAGCTTTGATCCGGAGTCTATCCCCCAAGATGTGGCTTCAGTACCCGGCAACGCGGCGGACCGGACCCGCAAAGCTCTTCCCTTTCCGGGCACTCTCTTCCAGGACGAGTTTCAGAGAAATGCGCTTACCTATGGCGTCGCCTTTCTTCAGCATGGCTATCTCGATCAAGCAGAGCGAGCCTTCCAGCAGGTCATCGCGAATAAGCCAGATCAGGTTGATGCCTATTACAATCTGGGGACGCTCTATCTCCGCCGCAATGCTCCGCAACCGGCCAAAGACAATCTCGAGAAGGCGGTGACATTGCGGCCGAACTATCCTGAGGCCTGGAACAATCTGGGCATGCTGGCGGCGCAAGCGGGCAATAACGAAGAAGCCGTGCGGAATTTTCAGCGATCCCTGGAGTTGCGCCCGTCCTACAGCACTGCCCTGCTGAACCTCGGCAATCTTTATCGCAGGCAGGGGAACTTTGTTCAAGCTGAGTCCCTCCTCGGACGGGCATACGCGAGCGATCCTGACAACCCGGAGATCAACTACAGCCTGGGCATGTTGTACGCGCGCCGCAGCGATGCCCGTCAGGCAGAAAAGTATTTGAGGAACGCCATAAAATTAAGGCCAGACTATGCCGATGCCATGAACAACCTGGGCGTCCTATTCATCCAGCAGCAGCGATATCCGGATGCGGAGTCCCAACTCGAGGAATGCATGCAGAGAGCTCCGGAGTTCGACCAGGCATATCTCAACCTGGCGCGGCTCTACCTTGTTCTTAACGATAAGGAAAAAGCGCGCGCAGTTTTGCAGACCTTGCTGCAAAAGCAGCCGGAGCACAAGATGGCCCGGCAGATGCTTCAACTGCTATATTGAGGGCTTCAGAGGGCATGGTGGGGATGTTGGGGACCGCTTCGATTCCAGTAGCGAGCCTGCAGTGCAGGCGATGGCTGGGCGCCTTTATCCTGCTCACAATCTCGGTTTCCAGCCGCAGTTTTGCACAACAGCCTCCTCCGAATACCCATGCTGCAAGGCAGACGGCCGCGGCAGCGCCAGGTCTGCGCCAGATTGAACAACTGATTCAGAGGGGCCAGTTGGATGAAGCCCGGAACCTCATTGAGGACCAACTCAAACGCGATCCGGCCAACGTCGAAGCTTACAATCTGCTCGGCATCGTCTTTACCAATCAAAAAGATTATGCGCGCGCCCTGGATGCCTTTCAGCAGGCGCTGAAAGTTGATCCGGTCTCCCCATCGACTCACAATAATCTGGGGAACCTGTATGTGGCCCAGCAGAATCCTGATGCGGCGGAGAAAGAGTTCACTAAGGTCCTGAAATCTGCTCCGGCGAACCGCGATGCCCACTACAATCTGGGACTGCTCCTGTTGGCGAAGGGATCGCCTGGCGCAGCGATTTCGCATTTCCAGCAAGTGCACCCCCAGACGGTGGAAGCACGGTTCAACCTCGTGCGC
>Ga0070741_10008597_pt1 | contig 20357 bp, 16 predicted proteins | sample Coa_R1_4_FD_66440 | JGI IMG/M metagenome (GOLD analysis project Ga0070741, IMG submission 66440) | Surface soil microbial communities from Centralia Pennsylvania, which are recovering from an underground coalmine fire - Coalmine... | ecosystem: Environmental > Terrestrial > Soil > Unclassified ...
GGTGCGGATCGCCTCGTCGATGTCGAAGGCGAGCGGATGCCCGTTGAACGCGCTGCCGCGTGGGGGCTTGGTGTAGGTGTGGCGACGGATGCCGGACTTGTCGAAACCGGGTGGATTGCCGGGCAGCGAGATGAAATGCACCTCGTTGCCGCGCTTGTCCGCGAGATGGCGGACGACGTGCCGGTACTGTCCCGGGAAGCTCTGGTGGAGGAAGAGGTAGATCATCGCGGCGCTGCTGCTAGCGGCCCGCCACGATGATCACTTCTTGCGGATCGGCGTCTTGTCCGCGGCCGGCTTCTTCGCCGCGGTCTTCGCCGGCGGCTCGGCCGCCCTGGCGACCGACTTGATGGCTTCGCGGAACTTGCTGAACTTCGGCGCAGCCGCTTGCGGCGCGGCGGGCGACGGCGCGGAGGCCTTCGCGCCAGCGCGCTTCACGACGCGGAGACGAATCCCGACGACCGGATCGCTCGCCGTCTTCGATCGACACGGCACGCCATTCTTCAGCGGACCCACGGTCACGCCGGACTGGAAGAATCCGCTGTACTCGCAGTCGTACTGCGCCGCGGCGTCGGGCTTGAGGCGGATCGCAAATCCGATCAGCGGCAGCGAAATGCCTTTGGTGCCGCAGACGGCGCCGTCGGACAGCCACGGCGTCTCGAAGCCGTTCGCCGAGAGGCCCTTGTATTCGATGTCCCGCGACGTGAGCTTTTCCTGCAGCTGGATCGAGATCGCCTCGACCCACAGGTTCTCGGCCATCTGGCCAGCCCACACGCCGCCAGGGAACGTCGCGTCGCCGCGATTGCGGATGTGCATCCCGACCTGCAGCTTGAGTGACTCCTCGGCGGCGACCGCCGGTTGCGCGCCACCGGCGGCTGCTTGCAGCGAAGTCTTCACGTCGCTGCGACCGTCGATGCGCGCAACGTCGATGCCGAGCGGCTGCGTTCCCGTGGAGCGCACCGAGCTCAGGACCAACGTGGCGCCGGGCTCTTCGACCTTCACGACCAGCTTGTCGTCGGGGTGATAGAGCCAGATGCCGATCGATTTCGGCACGCCCAGGAATTCCACCCGTCCCGGCGGGCAGCCCGGTCCCGGGGCGACATGCAGCGCAGGGAACTGCAGATCGCCGGCCTTGTTGTTCTTCTCCGGCGTCGCGCCGTTCACGCTGAACAGGAAAAGGCCGGCGGGCAACGGCAGCGCGGTCGCGGAAGCTCGCAGATCGACCGCAGTCAGCTGCCCGGGCGCGGGCTTGGTGGTTTTCTCTTTCGCCATCGTTAAGCAGTTCTATTCATGCGTGTGGCCATCGCGTGCAAGATCGATCAAGCGATCGTTGATCTCGCGCGGTGACATCCCTGGTCGGAACAACGTCCCTTTTTGCTCGGCGCGCAGCCGTTCCGCGATGGCGCCGATGTCGAAGGCAGCCACGGGCAGTCCCGAAGCCAGCGAATGACTCAGTGTATAGCACCACGTCTCAGGCCATATAGAGGGTAAGAACACCACATCGGGCGCTTCTCTGCGCAGAAGATGCGCGATCTCGCTGTCCCGGTAGCGGCCGGTGACGAAGACCCTGCCGGTCCTGATCAGACGCTCGTCGTCCTCGCTGTAGCCGACGACCACGAACTCGAGATCGAGACCCCGGCGAGCCGCATCGCGGGCGCAGTCCAGCAGGACCTTGTAGCCCTTGTGATGACCGATCGCCCCAATGGTCGCGACGCGGACGGCCTTCGCTGCTGCGCGCGGAGGCGGTGGTGCGGATGCGGGCAGAAAGGTTTCGTGCGCCACCACATCGATCGGTTGATCGGGGAAGTAGCGCTGGAGCCGTTGCGCCGTGTCTTGCGTCGGCGCCACCACGCGCCGCGAAGCCCGCAGCCACTCGCCGCTGCGCCGGCGAAGCGCGCGCACGCTGATCGTCTCGGGCAGGTTCGAGCCGTTGCGCTTCACGCACTGCTCGCACACCGACACGGCCGGCTCTCCGCAATACGAGCCGGTGCCGTCGACGAGCGTCACTCGCGGGCAGATCAGCGCGTAATCGTGGACGTAGGTATCCACGGGCCGGCCGAGCGCGCGGACCATCGCGACGACGCGTGGATCGAGCCCGAGGAAGTGCTGCAGCTCCGTGGAGTCGATCTGGAGGCTCTCCAGCAAAGCACGCAGCGCGGGCAGATCAGCCGGGATGCGATAACGCAGATCGACCAGGCCGAGCTCCGGACATTCGAGCACGCATTCCGACATGTCGTCGAGCTTGCGCGGGCGCAGCAGCAGCGGGACGTTGCCCTGCGCGCGCAGCTCGCGGCTGCGATCGGCAACGAAGCGATCGACGCCCCCGGGAAGCGCGAGCGTGAGCATCAGGACGAATCGCGACCCGCTCGCACGCAGGCTCGCTTCATCGAGCGCGCGACGCGCCGGCGCGATCGGGTCGCGCTTGGTGAAGACCCGGACGAAGTCGTCGTAGCCCGGGTGACGCAGGTTGAGCAGCCGCGCGCTGCGCTCGAGCAACGCCGGTCGCCGGGTCCCGAACGACTGCCCTTGCGCGTGGTGAACGAACACGTCGGCGGCGAGCACATGCTCCCATTTGCGGGCGCGTGCGCGCATGCAGAAATCGGCTTCCTCGCCGTAGCCCGCGGCGAAGACGGCGTCGTCGAAGATGCCGGTGTCGGCCCAGCAATCGCGGCGGATGTACATGCAAAAGCCGACGCCGACCGGCAATTCGGTCGTGCGGCGGTCGAGATCGGACGCGGCGATGCGATCGAGCCGCTCCGCGCGCGCGATCGGGTCCTCGCCGACTTTGCCGCCCGCATAGCCGGCGATCGAATCGTCGTCGGTGAGGGGCGTGACCGTGCCGACACGCGGCCGCGCATAAGCCGCGCGACGCATGCGCGTGAGCCAGTCGCCGAAGACGACGACGTCGGAGTTCACCAGCACGACGTCATTGCCGTCCGCGTGGGCGACGGCGCGGTTCACACTCGCGGAGAAGCCGAGGTTCTTCGGATTTCGCAGGAGGGTAATTGCGTCGCGCGCGGCGAGAGCGTCCAGAGCAGCGCTGAGCTCCGGTTCGGGTGAGGCGTCGTCGACGACGATGATGGAGGCGGCGTGGTCCTTCGTCGTTTGCAAGACCGAATCGACACAGGCCAGCGTGCGATCGCGATCGCGATACACGGGGATGACCACGCTGACCGGCGGCGGTGAGGCGGTCGGCTTGGTTCGCTGGCGGGGTGTGAGTTGGGCCATGCGCGCACGGGCGTAGCGCGCGCTCACCAGTGGCGCGTCGGGCAGCGGAGCGACGGAGCCGTCAGGGAGCTTGGCCGCGATCTCGAAAAGCTCGCCGTTCAGACCGAGCTTTCGCGGCTCGAAAGAAAATCCCTGGCGCCCGCCGGGAAGCATCTGATCGGCGCGTACGCTCGCTCGGGATCCGAGCTCATCGCGCACCTGAAGCATCAGAGCGCGCTTCGGCTGCGATCCCAATCGCACCCAGCCGCGGACCGATGTGCCGCTAAAGGTAGCGCGGCCGTCGAGGCGAGTGGCCAGTGTTCTGGAGGCCTCTCGGGTCTGGGCGGCGAGCGCAGCCTGCCCGGAACGCTCGAAGGCCAGCGCGAGGTCGGCTTGGGTGTCGGGCGTCTCGAGGCCTTCGAGCCCGTGGCTCAGAAGACCGATCACCGTGCCCCAGCTGCGACCCTGGCGGACGAGCAGGCGGGCGTAGACGGGCGCGAGCGCGCGATGGTCGGCTTTGACGGAGCGCCAGCCGCGATCCATCTCGCGGATTGCGCCTTCGAGGTTGGTGGGCGCGAGGCGGGCGACGCGCTCGAACAGCTTGGCTTCGTACGAAGCGGCGGGCGCGACCACGTCGAGTCCGCAGATGGAGAAGCGCGCCAGACGCATAATGGATCGATTCTGGCGGAGCCTAAAAAGAAAATCCCCTCCTGACCGAAGTCAGAAGGGGATCCGTGACTCTACGGCCGAGGCTTAGCCCTTCAGGATGTTGTGCAGATTGACGATGGTCGAATCCGACAAGCCCGGAATGCCCTGGCCGATGCCCAGGTGCGGCCAGTTGATCTCCGTGCCCTGCAGCGTGATGCCCGGCTGCAGCGGAGTGTCGTTGAAGCCGACATGCAGGAACGCCGGAGCGATCGAGCTCAGCGCGTCGGCAAGGCTGGCGAGCGGTCCCGGAACCGAGCCAGTCAAACCCGCGAGGTCGATGTCGGCGGAGATGCCGTACGGACCCGGCGCAGTGTCCGGGTGCAACAGATGGTTCAGCGGACCGTTACTGACGACGTGCGCAGCGATGCCGTTGCCGGCAGCGGTTGCGGCAGAAACCGAAATTGAAATCATGTGAAACCCCCGAAATGATCAGCAGCCGTAGAATCAGTTATGCAAGGCCGATGCCAACCCTTGCGTTTCCCACACCACTTTCCCGCTTTCGGCCCGGTGATCCGAGCTCGACCCGCTTTGAGACGGTGACTCCTTCCCCCGCGCGTTCTACGCGCGATGTAGGACTTTATACCACAGCGCCCCGTAGAAAAAAACTACTGGTGTCTCTCCGGACCTCAACGAACGTGATAAGCGTCACAGTTCGGCGAGCACCACCGTGGTCCGTTTGTGCCCCATTCTGGCGGGGGCCTGTGTCGTTTTGGTGATGACGAAGTTAATTGTAGCGGTAACGCCGCTTCTTCTTTTTCTTCACCGGCGCCTTCTGGGTGGCGCCGGGCGCCGAGGCCAGCGCCGCCGCCTCTCCTTGCGCCGGCTCCAGGACGTTCAGCGACTGGAATCCTTCCGCTGGAGCGGTACTCGCAACCGCTTCCCAGGTATTCCCGCCATCGGGCGATTGGAAATGCTGATCCCCCATGACTTTCAAGAACATGCCGCCGAGCTTGGCGAACTGGCGCTCGCCGGGCGTCGCGGCTTCGTCGGCGAACCTGAAGCAGCCCGCCAACGTCGTCGTGCCCATCTGGATCCATTCCTTGCCGACCAGCACACGGCACTCTTGCGCGTCCTGCGTGAACGCGGGGCCGGAGACGAGCAAAGCGCCAGTCAGGATGGCGGCCTTCATGATCATCCTCATCGCTGCGGAGGCAGCGTGCGACCGGTCGAGGGCGCCGCGATCAGCATGCGGTCGACGTCCTCGAGGTCCTTGCGCGTGAGCTGGCCGACGTCGCCCTTCAAGGCGAGCAGGCTGGTGAGGTAGTCATAGCGCGCTCTCGACATCGACTTCGCTGCCGACGTCAGCGCCTGGCGCGCGACCAGCGAATCGATGACGGTGCGGATGCCCATCTTGAAGCCCACTTCGGTAGCCAGCACGCTGCTCTGCTGCGACGCCATCGCCGACGACGCCGCGCTCACGGTCGCGATGCCGTTGACCACGCCGTCGAAGTGATTGCGCACGCTCTGGTCCGCCATGCGCAGCGCGAGCTGATAGTTCGCCGTCGCTTGCGCTTCCTGCGCTTCGGCCTGGCGAACGGCGGACATCGTCGCGCCGCCCTGGAAGATGTTCCACTGAGCCTGAAGGCCGACGTAGTTGTTGACGATGTCGTTGCCGAAGCGCGAATTGGTGTTGACGTTGCCGTAGGAGCCGACGAGGTCCAAGGTCGGGAAGTACTTGCCCCGCGTCGACGAGGTGAGGCTGTCCGCTGCCTCGGCCGCAAAGTGTGCGCTGATCACGTCGGGATTGTCCGACGATGCGGTGCGCGCCCAGCTCTCGACGTCGCTCGGACTCGGCGGCGCGAGCACGATCTCGTCACGAAGAGGATCGATGCTGCCGATCGGGCGGCCGACGATGACCGCCAGCGCGCGCTTGGCGCTCGCCAGCGCCGTCTGATCGATGAGCACTGCCGCGGAGCCGGCGTCATATGCCGCCTGCGCGTTCTTGAGATCGGTGACCGGCGCTACGCCGCTCTTGAAGCTTTCCTGCAAGCTGTCGAGCTGCTGTCTGTAACCGGACTGCGCATCGAGATCGGCGCGCAAAGTGTCTTGGGCGGCGAGCACGTTGAAGTAGGCGGTGACCAGCCGAACGATCAGGTTCTGCTCCGCGGAGGTGTAGCTCGCTTCAGCCTGGGCGACCTGCTTGCGCGCAGCCGACACGTTCGCGAACTGCGACCAGTCGAACACGGTTTGCGACAAGGTCACCGACACGCCGCTCGAGCCGTAACTCTCGTCGAGCACGGTGCCCGTGGCCGCCGGATCGTTGGCATCCTTCGACGTTCCCGTGCGGCGATTGCTGCGCACGTAGGCGGTTCCCGTCACCTGCGGGAACACTGCCGACCAGGCGCGCGGACTGGCTTCGACGGCCGCGTCGCGCTGCGAGGCGAGCTGCTGCAGGGTCAGATCGTTCTGGGCGGCGAGGGCATACAGATCGATGAGCGTTCCGGCATGTGCGGCCGGCACCGATGCCGCGATCGCTGCCGCGGCCCAAAAACGCATGATTCCCCTCGTCATCCGATCCCCCGTGCTTGCTCGTTCCACGCCATGTGGAACGCCCCGGCGCGATAGTACCCGATCCACTGTCATCCTGAGCGCGGCGGAGGATCCTAGAACTTGCGATCGCGGTGCCAGCGCCAGGCGGACTCGAGGATCTCGTGCAGCCCCGGATGCGCGGGCGTCCAGCCGAGCTCCTTGCGTGCCTTGGCCGAGTCCGCAACGAGCAGCGCGGCGTCGCCAGCGCGACGCTCGCCGACGCGGTAGTCCACCTTGCGGCCAATCACCTTGGAAGACGCATCGAGCACTTCCTGCACGGTGAAGCCGCTGCCGTTGCCGAGATTGAACGCATAGCAACCCGGCGCACGACGCATCAGATCGAGCCCGCGCATGTGCGCTTCGCACAGATCGTTCACGTGGATGTAGTCGCGCACGCAGGTGCCGTCGCGCGTCGGGTAGTCGGTTCCGAAGACTGAAACGGTCGCGCTCCTGCCGAGCGCCGACTCGAGGACGTTCGGGATGATGTGCGTCTCCGGCCGGTGCGCCTCGCCGATCAGACCCGACGCATCCGCGCCCGCCGCGTTGAAGTAACGGAAGCTCACTGACGGCATGCCATACGCTTTCCAGTAGTCGGCGAGCAGATGCTCGACCATCAGCTTGGTGCGCCCGTAAGGATTGATCGGCGCCTGCGGATGATCCTCAGCGATCTTCTCCGATTGCGGCTGGCCGAAGATCGCAGCGGTCGAGGAGAAGACCAGCATGCAGCCGGGATGACGTCGCACCTCGTCGACCAGATTCAGCGAGCCGCGAAAATTGGTCGCGTAGTAGAGCGCCGGCTCGGCGACCGATTCCGGCACGACGATCTTCGCCGCGAACTGGAGCACGCCTTCGGGCTTGAACTCGGCGAATACCTCGGCGATGCGGACCGGATCGGCGAGATCGCCTCGATAGAGCTTCCCCCATTGCACGGCCTGCAGGTAGCCGCTGGAGAGGTCGTCGAACACGGCGACCTCGTGACCGTGCTCCGCCAGCATCTTGCACATGTGCGAGCCGATGTAGCCGGCGCCGCCGGAAACGAGGAGTCTCACCCGGGTACCCAATGGAGATGGCGCCGGTATACTGCCTGATAGGGGACTTCGATACCTACCGATCCGATTCCGGGCCGCATTCCATGACCGCTTCCCGCCCGCCTCGCCGGAGCGTCGTCGTGACCGGCGGCGCCGGCTTCATCGGCTCCTGCGTCATCCGCACCTGGCTCGCCGACTCGCCTTCGCTGCAGATCGTCTGCGTCGACAAGCTCACCTATGCGGGAAATCTTGCGTCGCTGGCGCCCGCGCAAGCGACCAATCGCCTCGTATTCCGCCGCGAAGACATCTGCAATCGCGCCGCACTCGACGCGATCCTTGCCGAGTTCCGGCCGGGCGCGATTGTCCACCTCGCGGCCGAAAGCCACGTCGACCGCTCGATCCACGGTCCCGACGATTTCGTCCAGACCAATCTCGTGGGCACGTTCGCCCTGCTAGAAGCTGCGCGGGGTTACTGGCAATCGCTCACCGGCGCCGAGCGCGATGCGTTCCGCTTCCATCACGTGTCGACCGACGAAGTGTTCGGCACGCTCGGCGAAGGCGGCCGCTTCACCGAAGACACGGCGTACGCGCCGAATTCGCCGTACTCCGCGTCGAAAGCCGGATCCGATCACATGGTGCGCGCGTGGCATCACACCTACGGCTTGCCGGTGGTGACGAGCAACTGCTCGAACAACTACGGGCCGTACCAATTCCCCGAGAAGCTGATCCCGCTGATGATCCTCAACGCGATCGCCGGCAAGCAGCTGCCTGTCTACGGCGATGGCGGCAATGTGCGTGACTGGCTCTACGTCGACGATCACGCGCGCGCACTCAAGCTCGTGCTCGAGCGCGGCAAGCTCGGCGAGACCTACAACATCGGCGGCAACGCCGAGCGCAAGAACATCGACGTCGTGAAATCCCTGTGCAGGATTCTCGACGAGCTGCATCCGCAAGGCGCACCGCATGATCGGCTGATCACCTTCGTGAAGGATCGACCGGGCCACGATCGCCGCTACGCGATCGATTCGAGCAAGATCGAGCGCGAGCTCGGCTGGCGCCCGGCCGAATCCTTCGAATCCGGTCTGCGCAAGACCGTGCAGTGGTACCTCGACAACGCAGCGTGGCTCGAAGGCGTGCAGAGCGGCGACTATCGCAAGTGGATCGCGCTCAACTACAAGGAGCGCGCAGCGTGAAGGGAATCATCCTCGCGGGCGGGTCAGGCACACGGCTGTATCCGCTGACGCACGTCGTGTCGAAGCAGCTGCTGCCGGTCTACGACAAGCCGATGGTCTATTACCCGCTGTCGACGCTGATGCTCGCCGGCATCCAGGACGTGCTGGTGATCTCCACGCCGGCCGACACGCCGCGCTTCCAGCAGCTGCTCGGTGATGGCAAGCGCTGGGGCATGTCGATCCAGTACGCAGTGCAACCGTCGCCCGACGGACTCGCACAGGCGTTCCTGATCGGCGAGAAGTTCTGCGCGGGCGATCGCTGCGCGCTCGTGCTCGGCGACAACCTCTTCTTCGGACACGACCTCGCGCGCCGACTCGAGACTGCGGCGACACGGCCGCACGGCGCGACGATCTTCGCGTATCCGGTCACCGATCCGCAGCGCTACGGCGTCGTCGAGTTCGACGCCGACAAGCAGCCGCTGTCGATCGAGGAGAAGCCGGCGAAGCCGAAGAGCCGCTACGCCGTCACCGGTCTCTACTTCTACGACGAGCGCATCGTCGACATTGCGAAGTCGATCAAGCCGTCGGCGCGCAGGGAGCTCGAGATCACCGACGTCAATCGCACCTATCTCCAGGAAGGCAGGCTGCACGTCGAGCTGCTCGGACGCGGCGATGCCTGGCTCGACACCGGCACGCACGAGTCGCTCATCGAAGCCGCGCAGTTCGTGCAGACGCTGGAGAAGCGGCAAGGGCTCAAGCTCGCGTGCCCCGAGGAGATCGCGTGGCGCCGCGGCTGGATCACCGACGCGCAGCTGCAGGCGCTCGCGGCGCCGCTGACGCACAACGGCTACGGCGAATACCTGCGCAGCCTGCTGCGCGACAACGTGTTCTGATCGTGACGCTCAAGGCAACCGCCACCGCGCTGCCCGAAGTCATGCTGCTGGAGCCGAAAGTCTTCGGCGATGCGCGCGGCTTCTTCTTCGAGAGCTACAACCGTCGCGCTTTCCGCGACGCGACCCGCGTCGACGTCGACTTCGTGCAGGACAATCATTCGCGCTCGGCGCGCGGAGTTCTCCGCGGCCTGCACTACCAGATCAAGCAGCCGCAGGGAAAGCTCGTGCGCGTCATCGCCGGCGAAGTGTTCGACGTCGTCGTCGACCTGCGCCGATCGAGTCCGCGCTTCGGCAAATGGGTCGGGCTGCGCCTGTCGGCTGAGAACCATCAACTGCTCTGGGTCCCGCCCGGTTTCGGCCACGGCTTCCTGGTGCTCTCGGAGTCGGCCGACTTCCTCTACAAGACGACGGACTACTGGGCGCCGGAGCACGAGCGCACGATCGCGTGGGACGATCGGCAGATCGGGATCGAGTGGCCGGTGGCTGATGCCGGCGGGAAAGTCTCCCTGTCGGCGAAGGATCAGACGGGTGTCGCGTTGAAGGATGCGGAGACGTACGGGTGAAGTTCGAGTCAGTCCTCATCGTCACCTACGGGCGCAGCGGGTCGACGTTGCTGCAAGGCTTGCTAAACAGCATTGACGGCGTGTTCGTCAAGGGCGAGAACGAGAACTTCCTCTACGGGCTGTTCCAGGCGTACGAGTCGATCGCCAAGGCTCATCGCACGTTTTCCGGCTACGGCGCGACGGAAGTGACTGGTGCCTGGTTCGGCTTGAACTCCATCACGCCGGAGCTCTTCATCAAGGAAATGCGCGAGGCCGTGCACAAGGTGATGTTCTCGGATGCACCGGCCGGAACGCGCTGTCGCGGCTTCAAGGAGATCCGCTACTTCCATTCCATGCCGCCCGAGCATCTGCATCGCTATCTGGACTTTCTCGGCAAGCTGTTCCCCAATCCGGCATTCCTGATCAACCTGCGCAATCACGATGACGTCGTGCAGAGCGGCTGGTGGCGCAAGCACAGCAACATCCCGGGCCTTCGCCGGCAGCTCGCGGCTTTCGAGCAGTCCATTGGCGAGTGGGCCAAGGCGAATCCGCAGCGCGCGTACACCGTGCGCTACGAAGATGTGATCAGCAAAGGCCCGACGCTCATGGGCACCTACGATTTTCTCGGCGCTTCGTTCGATGCCGCACGTTATGAAGCGGTCCTCGCGACACCGCATTCCTACGATCAGAGACAGAAGTCGGAAACTGCCGAGACGCAATGACCCGAATCCTCCTCACCGGCAAGGATGGGCAGGTCGGCTTCGAATTACAGCGCGCGTTAGCACCCATCGGCGACGTCATCGCCAAGTCGCGTGCCGAGCTTGATCTCGCCGATCTGTCTGCGCTGCGTGATCGCGTCCGGGTGATCAAGCCGGACTGGATCATCAACGCTGCCGCTTATACGGGGGTCGATAAGGCGGAGCAGGAGGAAGCGCGCGCGACGCGGATCAATGGCGACGCGCCCGGCTTGCTGGCGGAAGAAGCGAAGAAGGTCGGCGCGGGTTTCGTGCACTTCTCGACCGACTACGTTTTCGACGGCACCAAATCGACGCCGTATGTCGAAGACGATCCGACGAATCCGCTCGGTGCGTATGGTCGCAGCAAGCTCGCCGGTGAAAAAAATGTGCAGGCTGTCGGTGGCCGCGCTTTCATCTTCCGCACGAGTTGGGTCTACGCGCCGCGCGGCAAGAACTTCATGCTGACCATGCTGCGGCTGGCGAATGAAAAGCCGCGGCTGAGAGTCGTAGCAGATCAGTTCGGTGCGCCGACGAGTGCGCCGTCGATCGCAGCTGCGATCCTGCATTTCCTCACAGCAAAAGCGCCGATGCCGACCGGCATTTACCACCTGACCGCCGCGGGCCGCACGTCCTGGCACGGCTTCGCCGAGGCAATCGTACGCGGCGGTGCAGCTCGAAATCTTTGCCCTGAGGTTCCGGTGGATTCCCTTACCACCGCCGAATACCCGCTGCCGGCGAAGCGACCTGCGAACTCGGTCATGGACCACTCCCGCTTCGCTGCAGCGACAGGTTACGAGCCTTCGGATTGGCGCGAAGGTCTCGAGCGGTGCCTCGACGAGGTAGCTGCGACGGCCTGACGTCGGTCATCGCGAGCATCGGCGCTTCGGAAAAAGAATCGGCCGGGACCTTGATCGGGGTCCCGGCCGAAGTTGTGTCTCAGCTGAGTCGAAGCGCTACCTCACGCCGCCTGAGCAACCTGCGCCGGCGCATGGTGGTGGTCGCCCGGCGGCGGCAGCTGATCGTGCGGAGAAGTCGGCCTCCAATTGGAGGGTACGAGTTACCGTAGAGTGATCCGTGCATGCCTGAGTCCCCGAAGACCATCCTGTTGTTCGTCGAGCAGCCCGTGGTGGCCGATGCCTGGCAAGCCGTACCAGTGAGCTCCAAGCTCGTCGTTCGGGGCTGGGCCTTCGCTGAAGAAAGCCCCACACGAGTAGAAGTGCTCGTCGACGGAGCTGCTGCGAGCATCGTCGCGACAGGCATCGCGCGAGAAGATGTGATGGCCGCGCTGGGCGGACGTGAAGAGGCGTTGCGGACGGGCTTCGAGGCACATCTGCGATCCATCGATCTCGCGCCGGGGAAGCATCTCGTCGAAGTGCGTGCGACGAGTGACAAAGGCGCGACCAAGAGCGCGACGCTCTTCGTAGAAGTCGCGGCGAGCACTGCGACGCCCAGGAAGCGGCGACCGTCTTTTCGCCGAGGAAAGAACCGTGCTTTGTTCATCGATGCAGCAACGCCTGCTCCCGATCAGGACGCGGGATCGAACGTCGCGCTCGCGCACATGAAGCTCCTGCAATCGCTTGGGTTCGACGTCACGTTCGTGCCCGAGACGCTGCTGCCGGCAGGTGCACATACGGAGCAACTGCAGCGCATGCGTATCGAGACGATCGAGCAGCCGGAGCATCCGTCGCTCGAAGCATTCCTCGAGGCGCGTGGCACCGAGTTCGCAATTGCCTACGTTCACCGCTACACCGTCGGCGAGATCGCCATCCCGCTCCTTCGCACGTATGCGCCGCAGGCGAAGGTCATCTTCAACAACGCCGATCTGCATTACCTGCGGATGCAGCGCGAGGCCAAGGTGACGCGAAGCCGCGCGCTCGCTGAAGCCGCGAAGAAGGTGAAGGCGCGCGAGCTCGCCGTCATCCGCTCCGCCGATTGCACGTTGATCTGCAATTCGTATGAATTGGCAATCCTGCGCAAGGCAGCGCCGAAAGCGAAGTTGAAGTACCTGCCTTGGGTGATCGACGCTGCGGCGAAGCTTCCGAAAGATTTCTCACGCCGCGAAGGCATTCTCTACCTCGGCGGCTTCGGACATCGGCCGAACGTCGATGCGGTGAAGCATTTCGTCGCCGAAGTCATGCCGTTGTTGCGCAAGCTGCTGCCGGATGTTCGCCTCCACGTCTACGGCAGCAAGGTGACGAAGGAAATCGAAGCGCTCGGCAGCACGGATGTGATCATCGAAGGGCACGCGCCCAATCTCGACAAGATCTTCCAGCGCCATCGGCTCAGCATCGCTCCTTTGCGATTCGGCGCAGGATTCAAAGGCAAGCTCGCCGAGAGCCTTGCGCGCGGCGTGCCGGCGGTCGCGTCTTCGATCGCGATCGAAGGGACCGGATTGATCGCGGGCAAGCAAGTCCTCGTCGCCGACAAGCCGCGCGAGGTCGCTAAGGCGATCGCGCGTGCGTACGAGGATGAAAAGTTGTGGCGACGGCTCTCGGAGAGCGGGTGGCGCTACGTCAAGAAGCGCTACTCGGCGACGCGCGGAAAGGAACTGCTGCGCGCCGCGCTGAAAGCCGCGGGTTAGCGAAGCGCCTCGTCGCCGGCGCCTTCGAAACCCATCAGCGCAAGCATGGTCGTCATGTAGATGGCGCTCGTTTGCCAGCGGAACAGTGCAGGATCGTCCGTGTCGACCAGCAGCCCGCGCATGCCGCGCTCGTGCGGAGGCAGCGCATTCAAATAATGAAGCGTGTCATTCCACAGCTTCGAGCCCATCGGCATGAAGCGCGCGGAGTCCATCGTGAAGTCCGACACGGCTTGCCACGCCGCACGCTTGCGGAACCAGGTCCTCGTGAGGCGCTCGGCCTCGACGCGATGGTGAACGAAGGCCTTCGGCGCGTAGACGCGTTGTCCGCCGGCACGCCGGATGCGCTCGATGAGCTGTACTTCTTCGTTGCCGAGGAGCGCACTGTTCGACCCGACACGTCCGAGGTTCGTCGAGAACCCGCCGCGGTCGCGAATGGCCTGCGCGCGAAAGGCGACGTTGGTTCCGGCGAACCACTCTTCGGGCTTGGCGATCCGCGTACGGCCGCCCCAATCGATCAACGAAAGATGACCGAGCAAGCCGTCGTCCAGCCAAGACGGCCGCGGAGCTGCCCAGGTCGGATCGACTCGGCCGCCGACCACAGCGGCACCGAACGCATCGAAAGCCGTGACGATTTCAGCGAGCCACTTGCGATCGGCGACGGCGTCGTCATCCATGAACGCGATGAGATCCGTTCCGCATCGACGAACAGCGACGTTGCGCGCGTTCGCGAGCCCCGGGTTCTTCTCGATGACGTAGTCGAGGTTCGGAATGCCCTTCAGCGCGCGAGCCGCGGCTCGAGCTCTTTCTGCATCGGGCGAGTTGTCGACGACCAGGATCCGGAATTGATCCAGGCGCAGCGATTGCTCGACGAGACTGTCGATCGCCTCGGCCAGGAGAGGGTAGCGATCGTAAGTGCAGATCGCGGCCGTGATGCGTGGACCGTTTTTTCGCTTCATCGACGCCGAGCCCAGTTGCCCAGCATCGACAGCATCTCTCCGATTCGTGGCGCCAGCATCGCGTGCTCGAGCGCGTAGCGATGCCTGCGTTGTGCGCCCTTCGCCCCGAGCTTGTCGAACAGTGCGATGGCACGGCGGTGCGCCTTGCGAACCGAGTCGACGGTCATTGCATCGAACGTGACGATCGGCAGCGACGCGCGCTGCGCCTTCGACACGATCGACGATAAGTCCGGAACGGCCTCCGGCACGATCGGAATCTGCCCGGCGAGCAGCGCGTCGAAGAAGCGCTGCGAAATATCCTCGTACAACGGCAAGCACAACGAAGTCTTGAAGCTTGCCCATTCGCGGAAGCGCTCAGGACGCGAGCGCGCGAAGTATCGCGACAGGTCACTCTCGTCCATCAGGTAGACGTGCTTCTCGCCCGCGGCCACGAGCTGCTCGACGAGACGATTCCGCTTCTCGGCGAAGGCGTACCACACGAAGCCACCGTAGAGATCGTCGGAGCGTGACTGATCGCCCGCTTCCGCCCACGCCGCTTGCGCTTCCGACGCGGACCACTGCGTCACGCACAGCGGCACGGAATCCACCATCACCGCTTCGCGATTCGCGAGGTAGCCGGCGGCAAACGCGTGACCCGGAACGATGAAGTCGACGCGTCGCGCGGCCGCATGGTTCTCGAACAGGTGGTGGTGGTTGTCCCAGAACCATCCGACGACGATCGCGTTCGGCACGCGCTTGCGGAAGCGCTCGAGGCGGGCCTCGTCGTCGAGCAGATGCACGAGCCAGATCACGATGTCGGTGTCGGCCGGGATCGCGGCGTCGTCGCCGACGAACGTCAGCTCGAAGGGCGTCCCGGCGAAGGCTGCCCACAGATCGGCCTGCGTCGTTGGCGAGAAGATCTTCTCGTGACGCCCGGAATGGACGACGATGCGCGCGCGATCCTTTCCGAGCTTGGCTCGCAGCCGGCGGCGCAGATCCGAAATGCGCGTCGCGCCGGGTCCGTAGTCCTGCGCGCGATTGCGCAACTCGGCCTGCTCGCACACACACGCGACCAGCGCCGAGGTCTTCTGCAACGCGTGATGACGGAAGAACGCGACGGGCCACGCCACTTTGCCGAAGCGTGCCCGCGCCTTCGCAAAGCGCAGCCACAGCTCGTAATCCATCGAGTAGTGCAGATCGGTGCGCAGCTTGCCGCCGACCCGCTTGAACAGCTTGCGAGTGAAGAACACTTCCGGCTGGTAGAAGAAATACCCGCGCATCCAGTAGTCGAAAATCTCCGCGAGCATTGCCGGCGTGAATGTCTTCTGGGTCACGGCCGGTAGATTGGCGATCTCGAACCGGCCGCTGCGATGCGTGAGGCAAGCGCCGGCGATGACATCGACGCCGCCTTGCAGGTAGCGAAGCGCGATCTGGTGCAGGGCACCGGGCGCGAGCAGATCGTCCGTATTGAGCCAGCCGAGGATTTCGCCAGTGGCAAAGCGCATGCCCTTGTTGATCGCATCGGTCTGTCCGCGATCGGGCCCGACAATCAGTTTGCTCAGTCGCGCCTGGTAACGTTTCAGGATCTGAAGCGTACCGTCGGTCGAGCCGCCGTCGACGACGATGTACTGCAGATTCGGATAGCCCTGGTTCAACACCGAGAGCAGCGTCTCCTCGACGTACTGCGCCTGGTTGAACGAAGGCGACACGATGGTGATGCGCGGCCACTTCTTGCCGCGCGGCAGCTGCGCGTCGAAGGCGGGAGCATCGACGTGTGATGTGTGCGGCCAACGCACTCCATCACGCTGCGGCCACAGGATCGTGCGGGTGTGCTTGTCGTAAGCGCGCTCGACCTTCGCGAAGAATCGCGCAGCGGCGGTAGGAACGCCGGCACGCAGCAGACACATGCCGGCGTTCATTGCATAACCCTGATGCGTCGGCTCCAAAGCCGAGGCGATGACGAACGCGAGCATCGCCAGCGACTCCTCGCCGCGCAATTCGAGCGCGACGCCGACCGCGTGCATCGCCTCGCCGGAGAAACGGGTGCGGAACGTGTCGAGCTCATTGGTCAGGACGCGGGCGGCGAGGCGCCAGCAGAACCGGATCAACGCTGCGTTGCGCTCGGCGACCGCGGGAAGGCTCGCGATGGAGCTCGCGAGCTTTGCGACCGAAGCACGGTCGTCGAGCTCGAGGCAGACATCGATGGCGTCCCAGAATCGCGCTGGCGCGAGCTTCGCCGAGTCAGCCAGCACGTCGGCGATGAGAACATCCTTCAGCTTCGGATCGGTGTACTCGGCACCCAGCTCGTTCAGCGCACGAGCGACGATGCGGATGCGCTCATCGCGGAAAGCGCCGGAGGCGTCCTTCACATCTGCGCTCGCCAAAGCGCGGGCGGCACGCTGCACGTGGCCTTGGGCTTCGAGAAACAGGGCGCGTTGGCGATGCAATTCACCGGAGCGCGGCGAAAGCTCCAAAGCGGACTCGAAAAAACCCGCTGCTTCCGCATGACGTCCGAGCGCCGCCAGCGCCTTGCCCATGCGCACGCGCAGATCCGCGCGACGAGGAGAGCGAGCGAGCCATTGCGACAATCCTGCGATTGCGTTGCGCCACGCCCAGCTTGCCTCGTAGCACGAGACGAACTCTTCCAGGACACGCTCGTCGGCCGGCGCGAGCGATTGTGCTGCGCGAACCGCGTCGATCGCCGCGGCAAGATCGCCGCGCAGTCGGAACGTCTGCGCGAATGCCAGCTGCACATCGAGGTCGGCGGCGTGCTCCCGGCGCCGCGTCCACCACTGTGGCTCCAATTCGAGCCAATTGCCGCCCGTGAGCGAGTCGTTCATGCGCCTGGCAGCGGCGCGCCTTGCGCGCCTTGCAGCGCGATGCGCCGCCATTCGGCGCGATCGATCGGGCTCGACTTCAGGCGATTCCAATCCACGCGCTCGACGACCTCGGGCAGGCTGCGGATGAACTCGCACACCGCGCCACGCAATTCATCCGGAAAGCGCGCGATGTGCCGCGCGGTGCGGCGGAATTTCTGGTACGGGCCGGTCAGCCAGAGAACAACGACGCGGTGCGGGCGCGGTTGCAGATTGCCAATGATCAGCTGAACCGCACCGCCGTAGATCGCAAGCTTGAACGGCAACTGATTGATCGCGACCTCGCCGATGCGGACGCGATTCAGGACGATGTCGAGATGCCCATAGCCTTCGGTGACGTAAGTGCCGCGGACGAAGCCGGATTCGAAGAGGATCGCGTCGGCCGCCTGATCTGGATCGCCGCGCACGGGCCGCAGGTCACTCGTGATAGCGACGCGTCTGGAAGCCGTGGTCCTTCACCACGACGTCGCGTTGAGCGGATCGAAGGTCGGAGACGATCATTTCCTTCACCAGCTCGGTGAAGCGGATCTCGGGAACCCAGCCGAGCTGCTTCTTCGCCTTTGCCGGATTGCCGAGCAGCGTCTCGACTTCAGCGGGCCGGAAGTAGCGCGGATCCACGCGCACGATGGTGGCGCCCGGCTTCACTTTGGGCATGCCCCACTCGCATTCGCGCACGGCCGCCACACGGCCGACTTCCTTCACGCCCTTACCGCGCCATTCGAGCTCGATGCCGATGTCCCTGGCTGCGGTCTCGGCGAATTCGCGCACGCTGTGTTGCTCACCTGTCGCGATCACGTAATCGTCGGGCGACTTCTGCTGAAGCATCAGCCACATCATCCGCACGTAGTCGCGAGCGTGTCCCCAATCGCGCAGCGCATTCATGTTTCCGAGATAGAGGCAGTCCTGCAGGCCGAGCGCGATGCGCGCGATCGCGCGAGTGATCTTGCGAGTGACGAACGTCTCACCGCGGATTGGCGACTCGTGATTGAACAGGATGCCGTTGCACGCGTAGAAGCCGTACGCCTCGCGATAATTGACCGTGATCCAGTAGCCGTAGAGCTTCGCGACGCCGTACGGAGATCGTGGGTAGAACGGCGTCTTCTCGGTCTGCGGGATCTCCTGCACCAGGCCGTAGAGCTCCGAAGTCGACGCCTGATAGAAGCGCGTCTTGTCTTTCAAACCGAGGATGCGGATGGCTTCGAGCAATCGCAGCGTTCCGAGCGCGTCGCCGTTGGCCGTGTACTCCGGCTCCTCGAACGACACTGCGACGTGCGATTGCGCGGCAAGGTTGTACAGCTCGTCCGGCTGCACCTGCTGCATCACGTGCAACAAGCTCGACGAATCCGTCATGTCGCCGTGATGCAGGATCAGCTTGCGATCGCCGGCGTGCGGATCCTCATACAGATCGTCGATGCGATCGGTGTTGAACAGGGACGTCCGGCGCTTGATCCCGTGGACCTCATAGCCCTTGCCGATGAGGAATTCCGCGAGATAGGCGCCGTCCTGGCCGGTGATGCCGGTGATGAGGGCTTTTTTCTTAGTGTGCTTCTTCAAGATCTCGATCTCTATTTCCGGGGGAGGACGCGCTTCTGGCGCGACTCGCGCGCCTTGCCGGCTGTGGAGGTGACTTTGGGCTTGCGGTCACTGAGATCATCCGCGAGCTGCTGGCATTGCTTCGCGGCGATCGCCAATTCTTCGCGGACCGTCGCGGTCTGGGCGCCCAGGCCGCGATCCGCGCGCAGCGCTTCCGCCAGCACCAGCGTGACCAAGCGCATCACGCGCCGGTCGGGTGCGCTCAGGCCGTCGACGAACGCCGCCGTATCGGCGAGCGCGATCTGCAGATACGATCCCCAGTCGTCGTGCGAGAGTGGATGCGTGCGGAAATAATCGAGCTCGAACCCGCACTCGCTCGGCCGCAGCTTGAGCAGGAACTCGCCGCGATACCACTCGAGCAGCGCCTGCACCGAATAGATCTGCAGATCGCCGGACTGGAGATTCGTCGCTGATACGGAAATCTGCCAGTACTCGTCCGACATGCGCGCGAACTGCAGGCTGGCGGCGGCGCACTTGAAAGGCGCGCCGCCCGCCGACGCAGAGCCGGGTACTTCGACGAGTGCGACCGGCGTCGGCGATGCGATCACCACGCCACGCAGCTTGGGCAGGAGACCGCGCAGCGTTGCGAGATGCTGGTGGGGCGCGTCGCGCTCGGTTGAGGGCTTGACCGGATCCGTGTTCTGGACGGCAGCCGCGATCTCCGCGGATGCGCGTGCATAGTCCTGGAGGAGCTGTAGCCGCTCCTCGCCGGCGACGGTGGCGAGCTCGAGCTCTTCGCGGGCTTGATGCAACTGAAGAAGGCTTGCTTCGTTGTCGCGCTGCAGATCTCGGATCTGCGCAGCGAGCTTGTCGAGCTGCTCGGATCCAACCGCTTGCGCCTTCTGGCTCGACACGATCGCTTCGGTATCCCGCAGACGTGCTGCCAGCTGATCGCGCTCGGTGCTCGCCACGATCAACTGGCGCTCGCGATCAGCGAGTTGCTTAGTCTGCTCATTGCGGATCTGGATCAGCTGGGCGACCTCCGCCTGGCGCGCGCTGACGAGCTGCGCCTGTTCATCGCGAGCCTTGGCCAGCTTCGCGTGTTCGGCTTGAGCGCTGGCGATCGCGCGCGCAAGTTCCTCGGCCTGCTTCGTGAGGGTCGCGATCTCGAGCGTCCGCTGCGCGGCGAGCTTCGCCTCGGCGTCGCGTGCCTGCAGCAGCCGCTCGATCTCGCCCTGCCTGCCGGCCGCCAATTTCGCGACTTCCTCCCGCTCGTGTGCGATGCGACCGCACTCCTGCTGCGCATCGGCGGCGAGCTTGGTCAGCTCGGCCACGCGGCGCGCATTCTCGGCGAGCGTCAGGACCAACGTCTCCAGCTCGGCCTGCGTGCGATGCAGATGCTCGATCGCTATCTCGTGATTGTGATGCTCATCCTTGATCTGAGCTTCGAGCTCCTTGATCGCGCGCTTGTGCAGCTCTTCGGCTTCGGCGGCGTGATCCACTTCGGACTGCAGCGTCGCGATCCGGCGGCTGCTCTCGTCGCGCTCCGTGACGAGAGCGGAGCTGGTGGACTGAAGCTTGTCCTGAAGCGCGCGGATTTCCGCGGACAGTTGCGGAAC
>Ga0070741_10008598_pt1 | contig 20356 bp, 17 predicted proteins | sample Coa_R1_4_FD_66440 | JGI IMG/M metagenome (GOLD analysis project Ga0070741, IMG submission 66440) | Surface soil microbial communities from Centralia Pennsylvania, which are recovering from an underground coalmine fire - Coalmine... | ecosystem: Environmental > Terrestrial > Soil > Unclassified ...
CCTTATATCAACTCCGGTGAATGAGTCACTATTCCAGTCTTGTCATTCTGAGCGCAGCGAAGAATCTCAAACGGGAACTGTTCCACCGGAGTTGATATTACTCGATTGGAGGAGAGGGGCGAAGCCTCCAATTGGATGCTCCCCCTTCCCAGCGAGCCTGCGAGCGATTCAGGGAAGGGGGACGGGGGTTAGGTCCAGCGATTGCTTTTTGAACCGTTAGGTGCTATACTGGCTAGGCTGTGTCGCGGTCGGCGGCAGCGTCCGCCCCCGGCAGCGCAACACCGGCTCGCCTCTGGGTCTCGCGATGCGTGGCGTGGCAAGGAGGCCGGACAGAAGGTCCTGCTGCCGCACGCTCCTCCCGGAATACTCCGACCTATGAACATCCTGAAGGCAACATGACACTAGAGGTCCAAGACCCAGAGATCGTTATCAATCGGGCGGTCGTGAACGCGCTGGTACGGCGGCATCTCCGGCGATGGATACTGGTGGGGATCGTCTTCTTCTTTGTCGTGCTGTTCGCGCTGCTTCTGGCGCTGCCTCAGTCGTTTTCCTCCACCGTGTCCCTCTCCGTGCAGCAACCGGTGCAGACTTCCCAGGCGCTTTCCCTGTTGACCGGGCAGAGCGGTTCGCGCAAGTATATCGGGGTCATCTCCAGTCGGCGCATCGCCACGCTGGTGGAGCGCAAGGTCCACCTTCAGTCGTTCTATGGCCTGGAGAGCCAGAAAAAGGCGGTGGATATGCTGGTGGACAGCGTCCGGCCGGATGACAATGCGGCCCAGGGGCTGCTCTACATTCGCCTGTCACTGCCGGGGCCGCCCCGCCTGGCTTTCGGCGCGGGCGACCGACGCGCCCGCGTCAAGCAGAAGGTCATGGAGGCTGCGAACGCTTATGCCGCCGCGCTGCGCGACTACGCCATCACGCAGGATAACGACCGCGATACCGTGCTGCTGCGCGAGGCCGATACGCAGTCCCGGAAGGCGCGCGCCGACCTGGACGATACAATCAATCGGATGCGGGAGTTTCTCCGCAATCTGCGGCATCTGGACCCGCGCGCGATGCCTGCCTCCGAAGCCGATACGAGGACGGCCGGCGAACTGTTGACGCTCTATCAAGGTCTGGCGCGGGTCGAGGCCGATATTCGCGCGCTCGAGGCGGCGCACGCCGCCGAGAATCGGTTGGTGGCGGGGCAGCTGCGCAATCTCAGCAGCCTGCCCGCCGAAGACGAACTGTTGACGGACGCGCGGAACCAGGTGAATCAGGCGCGGCAGCGTCTGGAGAGTCTCCAGATACAGTTGGGGCCGGACAGCCCGCGCGTGGTGGCGGCGCGGGAACAGTTGCGGCTGGCGGAGAAAGAGCTGCAGAGGCAGATCGAGGGCATCCGCCAGAAGCGCACGACCGAAGAGGTGATCGCCGAGTCCACCCTGGCGCGCCTGCGCGCCCGCCGCGCCGCCATCATGGCCCAGATCAACGAGGCCGAAAGCCGCCTGCCGCTCCGCCGGGAACTCAGCGTAGAGTTCCAGCGGCTGCAATACGAGATTCAGGTGCGGCTGGAGGCACGCAAGGCGACCGAATCCGAGGCGGCCAAACTGCGGCTCAACGCCGTCTCCGCGCAGAACCTCATGACGGTCGTGGACTACGCGATCCCGCCCGATTCCGGCTCGCCGGGTATCCTGATGCAGGCCGTGATCAGCCTGGCGCTGGTTCTCGCAGGAATGGGCGTCTGGGTTGTCGTAGCCTATAGGCGGGAAGCGCGCCGGAGCGCGCTAGTGTGAGGCCGCTCGCTATAAGGAGGGACGGGCGCGCTGGCATGAAGAACTGGGGGCATTGGGAAGTCCTCCCATACATGGAGGAGCGAAAAGACCATGGAGGCGACGGTTGCCGTGAGAGACAATGCGTCGGTAAAAGTGATGATCCTGGCGGGCGGATTGGGGACGCGCCTGGCCGAAGAGACAGAGGTGAAGCCGAAGCCGATGGTCGAGGTCGGCGAGCATCCGATCCTCTGGCACATCATGAAGCACTATAACCACTACGGCTTCAACGAGTTCTACATCGCGCTCGGCTACCGGGGCGAACACATCAAGCGGTATTTTGTAGACTACTACACGCTGCGCGGCAATATGACGGTGGACATTCCCGGCGGCGGCGTCCGTATGCACGAGCGCCAGTGCGAGGACTGGATCGTTCACCTGATGGATACCGGGCAGGCGACCCTGACGGGGGGCCGCATGAAGCGCCTGGAACCCTGGCTCAAAGGCGGCACCTTCATGGCGACCTACGGCGATGGAGTCAGCAATGTGGACCTGAACGCGCTGCTCGATTTCCACCGGTCGCACGGTAAGATCGCCACGCTGACGGCGGTGCGCCCTCCGGCCCGGTTCGGCGGCGTCGTCTTCGATGGCGACCTGGTCGCCGAGTTCACCGAGAAACCCCAGATCGGCGAAGGCTGGATCAATGGCGGCTTCTTCGTCCTGGAACCGGAGATCTTCGACTATCTGGAAGACGACCGGACCAACCTGGAGGCCGACGCGATGGAGCGCCTGGCGGCAGACCGCCAACTGGCCGCCTATCGGCACGAAGGCTTCTGGCAGTGCATGGACACGCTGCGGGACAAACGGCTGCTCGAGCATCTCTGGCAGACCGGCAACGCTGCCTGGAAGGTGTGGCGATGAGCGCGTTCTGGCGCGACCGTCCGACGCTCGTGACCGGCGCGACCGGGCTGGTGGGCGGCTGGCTGGTCAAGCGGCTGCTTTCGGCGGAGGCGGACGTGGTCTGCCTGGTGCGCGACTGGATTCCCGACTGCGAACTGGCGCGCTCCGGCGACTTGCAGCGCGTCAAGGTCGTGCGCGGCGACATCTGCGATCAGACGCTTCTGGAGCGGACGCTTGGCGAGTATGAGATCGAGACGGTGATGCATCTGGCGGCGCAGACCATCGTGGGCATCGCCAACCGCAATCCGGTCTCGACCTTCGAGAGCAATATTCGGGGAACCTGGTGTCTGCTGGAAGCCTGCCGCCGCAGCCCGCGCGTGCGGCAGATCGTGGTGGCCTCCTCGGATAAGGCGTATGGCGATCAGGAGACGCTGCCCTACGACGAGGAGACGCCGCTGCAAGGACAGCATCCCTACGATGTCAGCAAGTCCTGCGCCGATCTGATCGCCCACGCCTACGCCAAAAGCTACGGCCTGCCCGTCGTCATCACGCGCTGCGGCAACTTTTACGGCGGCGGCGATCTGAACTGGAACCGGATCGTGCCGGGAACCATCCGTGCGGCGCTGCGCGGGCAGAGGCCCATCATCCGCTCGGACGGGCGGTTCGTGCGCGACTATTTCTATGTCGAGGACGGCGCTTCGGCCTATATGCTGCTGGCGGAGAAGCTGGCCGCCGACCCGAATCTCCTCGGCCACGCCTTCAACTTCTCCAACGAGATTCAGGTGACGGTGCTGGAACTGGTGGATCGCCTGCTCAAGTGCATGGACGTGCGGCTGGAACCTGATGTCCGCAATGAGGCGTCTAACGAGATACGGCATCAGTACCTCAGCGCGGCCAAAGCCCGCCGGATGCTCGGATGGGAGCCGCTCTTTACGCTCGATGAGGGGCTGCGCCGCACGGTGGACTGGTATCGCGCCTACCTCGCGGACTAATTTTTTAGGAGCCAAGACTGCATGACCGGCCCTCTGGCCTGCCGCCTGTGTGGCGCAGCCTTGAATCATATCTTTGTGGACCTGGGGATGTCGCCCCTCGCCAACTCCTATCTGCGGCCTGAAGACTTGCAGCGCATGGAGCCGTTCTTTCCTCTGACGGTCTATGTCTGCTCGGAGTGCTATCTGGCGCAACTGCCGGAGGTGCAGAAACCCGAAGCCATCTTCAGCGACTATGCCTACTTCTCTTCCTACTCCGATACCTGGCTGCGGCACGCCGCAAACTACGTGCAGCAGATGATCGAGCGCTTCGGCTTCGGGCCATCGCATCAGGTCATTGAGATCGCCAGCAACGACGGCTATCTGCTGCGGTTCTTCAAGGCGAAGGGCGTGCCGGTGCTGGGCATCGAACCGGCGGCGAACGTGGCGCAGGAGGCGGAGAAGAACGGCATCCCGACGCTGGTGAAGTTCTTCGGCGCGCAGACCGCGAAGGAACTGGTCGGGCAGGGACAAGCCGCCGATCTGCTCGTGGGCAACAACGTTCTGGCGCATGTTCCCGATCTCAACGACTTTGTCGCGGGCATGAAACTCCTGCTCAAGCCGCAGGGCATCCTCACGATGGAGTTCCCGCATCTGATGCAGATGATGGCCGGGAACCAGTTCGACACCATCTATCACGAACACTACTCCTATCTCTCCTTCCTCTCCGCCGAACACGCTTTCGCCCGGCACGGCCTGACCCTCTTCGATGTCGAGGAACTGCCCACGCACGGCGGCTCGCTGCGCATCTATGGCCGTCATGCGGAGGATGAGTCGAAGCCCGTCACCGCGCGCGTGACGGCGCTGCGGCGGCGCGAACGGGATGGCGGGCTGCACCGGATGGAGACCTATGCAGGCTTCGGGGAGCAGGTGAAGGCGACCAAGCGCGGCCTGCTGGAGTTTCTGATCCAGGCGAAGCGGGAGGGGAAGACGGTCGTCGGGTACGGCGCTCCGGCGAAGGGCAACACGCTCCTCAACTACTGCGGCGTCCGCACCGACTTCCTGGACTACACGGTAGACCGCAGCCCGCACAAGCAGGGCCATTTTCTGCCGGGAACACATATCCCTATCGCCTCGCCGGACCGGATCGCGCAGACGCGCCCCGACTATGTGCTGATTTTGCCCTGGAACCTGCGGGATGAGATTCGCGCGCAGATGGCCCACATTCGGGAGTGGGGGGGCCGGTTCGTCGTGCCGATTCCGAAGGTGGAGGTGCTGGATTAGAAGGCCCCCCTCCCTAGCCCTCCCCCCAAGAACAGGGGGAGGGGAGCCTATAGCGCATACCGGTGCGTTCCCCTGTCATTCTGAGCGCAGCAAAGAATCTCTTTTTGAAACCCTTCGCCCCGCTTAGAAGGACAAAGAGCAGAGACGCTCGCGCATTGATTGTTCCCTCCCCCTGTTCTTGGGGGAGGGCTGGGGAGGGGGCCTGCCATGCACTTCACTGCAACAAAAATCAAAGGCGCGTACATACTCGACATCGAGCCGCGCGAGGACGAGCGCGGTTTTTTCGCCCGAACCTGGTGCCGGGAGGAATTCGCCGCGCACGGGTTGAATACGTCCCTGGTGCAATGCAACCTGTCGTTCAATACGCGCAAGGGAACGCTGCGTGGGATGCACTATCAGGCGGCTCCGCACGCGGAGGCCAAGCTGGTGCGCTGCACGCTGGGCGCGCTCTACGATGTGGTTCTGGACCTGCGCCCAGACTCGGCGACCTTCTGCCAGTGGGTCGCGGTCGAGTTGACGGCGACGAACCGGCGGATGCTCTACATCCCGGAAGGCTGCGCGCACGGCTTTCAGACGCTTGAAGACGCTACCGAGGTCTTCTATCAGATGTCCGAATTCTATCATCCCGAAAGCGCGCGGGGCGTGCGCTGGAACGATCCGGCGTTCGGCATCGCCTGGCCGCCGGGGGAACGGATTATCTCCGCGCGCGATCAGGAGTACGGCGACTTCAGAGCGCGGCAATAGGCAGGGAGGCAAGATACGTGGGGTTGGTGGTAAGCCAGGAGGCGGAAGCGCAGACCATCGCGCGCGCGGACACCCTCGATGCAACGTGGACGCAGGCGTTCTTTCGGCAGATGATGACGATTCGCCTGGTCGAGGAGCGTCTGCTCAGGCTGTTCTCCGAAGGCGCGCTCAACGGAACCGTCCACACCTGCCTGGGCCAGGAAGCCTGCTGCGTCGGCGTCGTCAACGCGCTGGATCGCGACAAAGATATCCTCTTCTCCAACCATCGCGGACACGGCCATTTCCTCGCCTACTGCGACGACGTGGAAGGGCTGATCGCCGAACTGATGGGCCGACAGACCGGCGTCTGCGCGGGCGTCGGCGGCAGCCAGCACCTCCACAAACGGAACTTCTACTCCAACGGCATCCTCGGCGGCATCGTCCCCGTCGCCACCGGCATGGCCCTCGCGGAAAAGCGCAAGCGGACGGGCGCGATCTCCGTCGTCTTCATCGGAGATGGCGCGCTCGGCGAGGGCGTCATCTACGAGTCCTTCAATATCGCCAGCCTCTGGCAGTTGCCCATCCTCTTCGTCGTCGAACACAACGGCTACGCGCAAAGCACGCCCACGCATCTGGAACACGCCGGGAACCTGGCCGCCCGCGCCACACCCTACGGCATCCCCGTTACGGTCATCGAGGCGACCGAGGTCGAGGAGGTCTACGCCGCCGCGCGGGAGTGCGCCGACGCCGTGCGCCGCGAGAGCCGGCCCCGGATGCTGTTCCAGCACACGCACCGCTTCGCCCCGCACAGCAAGGGCGACGACACGCGCGACCCGGAAGAGATCGCGCGGATTCGCAGCGCCGACCCACTGCTGCGTCTCCAGGCGCGGCTGAACGCTGAGACGCGGGAGCGGATTCTGGCGGAAGTGGAGACGCGGATAGAAAGCGCGGTCGAGGCCGCGCGGCGCGCGCCTATCGCCGATTTCTTTGCGCTGGAGGCGTCATGGCCGCGCTGACCTACCTGCAAAGCCTTCAGCAAGGGCTGCATCGCGCCTTCGCGCAGGATGCGCGCGTCCATCTGCTCGGCGAGGACGTGCTAGACCCTTACGGCGGCGCGTTCAAAGTGACCGCCGGGCTTTCGACCCAGTACCCCGACCGCGTCTTCACGACGCCCATCAGCGAAGCAGCCATCGTCGGCGTGTCGGTGGGCATGGCGATGCGCGACCTGCGGCCCGTCGCCGAGATCATGTTCGGCGACTTCCTGACGCTCTGCGCCGACCAGATCATCAACCACGCCACGAAGTTCCACGCTATGTACAACGGCGCGGTCCCGGTTCCTCTGGTGATTCGCACGCCGGTCGGCGGCGGGCGCGGCTACGGCCCGACGCACAGCCAGTCCTTAGAGAAGCTGTTTCTGGGCGTGCCGAACCTGCATGTCGTCGCGCCAAGCCATTTTCATGATCCGGGGACGATGCTGCACCACGCTATCCTGAGCGATAGCCGCGTGGTGCTGTTCCTCGAACACAAGCTGCTCTATCCCCAGCGCCTTGTAGAGACCGGGGAGACGCTGACCGTCCGGCTGGTCGAGGAGGCGAGCGGCTACCCGACGGCCATCGCGACGAACTACGCCGGCGGCGCTCCCGATGTGACGGTCATCGGCTACGGCGGGATGAGCCTCCTGGCGGCGCGCGCGATGGAAAACCTGATCGCCGAGGAGATTCGGGTGCTGGCCGTGTTTCCCGGCAGCCTCAAGCCTCTGCCGCTGGAGACGCTGGTGGAGAACGCGGCGCTGAGCCGCCGGGTCGTCCTCGTGGAGGAGGGGACGGCGGGCTTCAACTGGGGCAGCGAGGTTTCGGCCCTGCTCTATGAGCGATTGTGGCGGCAACTGCACGCCCCGATCCGCCGTCTTGCCGCGCACGACAATATCCTGCCTGCGGCCAAAGAGATGGAAGACCAGGCGCTCGTCACGACGGAGAAGCTGGAAGCGGCCCTCCTGGAGGTGCTGGAATGAGCCAGTTGGTTCCGCTTCCGATGATCGGCGCGAACGAGGACAGCGCCCTGGTCGTGATGTGGCGCAAGGCCCCCGGCGAGTTGGTCAAGCGCGGCGAGATTCTGTGCGAGGTCGAGACGACGAAGGCCGTCGTCGAGATCGAAGCGGAGGCGGACGGCCATCTACATCTGCTGGCGAAGGAGGGCGAGACCGTCCGCACGGGCGAGCCGCTGGCTGCGCTGCTGGATAGCCCGGAGGAAGATGTCGCGCCGCTGCTGGCGGCGGCTTCCACTGCGAAGGCCGCGCCTGCCGCGCCCGTGACGACCGGCGAGCGGCGCTGGACGAAGAAGGCCGAGATCCTGGCGCGGCGGCTGAACCTCTCTATCGAGCAGGTAGCGGAGAGCGTCCCGAACGGCGTCGTCGGCGAGGCAGAGGTGCTGGCGTTCCAGTCGCGGCAGGGCCAGACGGAAGAGACGCCTCAAACAGCCTCAACTCAGCGTCCGGGCATCGAGCGCGTATTGATTCTCGGCGGGGCGCGGGGCGGCGGCGCGGAACTGATTCTGGACGCGCTGGCCCGCATTCCGCACCAGCATCCGGTCGGCATTCTGGATCGCGACCCGGCGCTGCACGGGCAGCTTGTCTCCGGCGTGCCGGTTCTCGGCCCGACGAGCCAGGCGGAGGACTTCTGGCGCTCCGGCCAGTGCGACGCGGTCATCATCGCGTTCAACAGCAATCTGGAAGAGCGGGCGCGGCTGTTCGAGGAACTCTCCGGGCGCGGCGTGCCGTTCACCAATGTCATTGACGCGACGGCGGACGTGCGCGCCACCGCGCAGATAGGAACCGGCAACGCGATCCTGGCCTGCTGCCATATCGGGCCGTATGCCGTCGTCGGGGACAACAATTTTCTCAGCACGTTCACCTGCATTGAGCATCACTGCCGCCTGGGAAGCCACTGCGCCTTCGGGCCGTCCGTCGCCTTTTCCGGCCGCGTGACCGTCGGCAATGGCGTGCGGTTCGGCATGTCTATCGCGGTCGAACCCGACGTGACGATAGGCGACAACGTCATCATCGCGTCCGGCTCGGTGCTGACCCGGAGCATCCCGTCGAACTCGATAGTCAAGGCGCGCATCGAACAGATCGTGCGGCCTCGATAGAAACAGACCATGACCGGAACCAACGAACAGTTTTCGATGCGCGATCCGCGCCACCAGACGGCGAACGATACCGGCTTCGCCGCCGAGATGAACGCCTACTTCGGGCGCAGTCTCGGCGGGAATCTGGACAAGCTGCGTAACTTCGCCAAGTTCGTTCCCCGGCAGGACCTTGCCAGCTTCCTGGCCCGGCACGAGCTTTTCAAGCTGGCGCTGGGCGTGCATGGGCATGTGTTGGAGTGCGGCGTCTTTCTCGGCGGCGGCCTGATGACCTGGGCGCAGCTTAGCGCCATCTATGAGCCGGTCAACCATGTCCGCCGTATCGTCGGTTTCGATACCTTCACCGGCTTCGTGGACGTGGGCGCGAAAGACCGGGGCGACAATGTAGACTACACGAAGGCGGGCGGGCTGGCGGCGAACGCAGAAGACGATCTGCGCGAGGCGATACGGCTCTATGATATGAACCGCCCGATAGGACATATCCCGCGCGTGGAACTTGTTGTCGGCGACGCCGTACAGACGATACCGGACTATCTGCGGAACAACCAGCATCTGGTCGTCGCCCTGCTCTATCTCGACTTCGACCTTTATGAGCCGACGAAGGCGGCGCTGGAGACGTTTCTGCCGCGAATGCCGAAGGGAGCCGTTCTCGCCTTCGACGAACTGGATCAAGCCGCCTGGCCGGGAGAGACGCTGGCCGTGCTGGAGACAGTCGGGCTGCGCAACCTGCGCATCCAGCGTTTTCCCTACACGCCGCAGGTCTCTTACGCCGTTTTGGAGTAAGGTTCTCCTCTCTGTCCATCCCGGAAACCGCTTTCCGCGAGAGAGGCGTGGAGGAGGCCGTCAGAAACCGCCTAAAGGAGGGACAATGGAACGTATTCCCGTCTCCGGCCCCTGGATCACGCAGAAAGAGATTGACTATGTGACCGATGCGGTCACGAACGCCTGGTACAGCAACGCGAACCTCTACAACGCTCGCTTCGAGGAGGCGTTCGCGGCCTACACCGGGCGCAAGCACGCCATCTCGCTGCCCTCCTGCACCTCGGCGCTGCATCTGTCGCTGCTGGCGCTGGGAATCGGCCCCGGCGACGAGGTAATCGTGCCGGACTGCACCTGGATCGCCACTTCCGCGCCCATCACCTACGTCGGCGCGACGCCGGTTTTCGCGGACATAGACCCGGTTACCTGGTGCCTGGACGCCGCCTCGCTGGAAGAGAACATCACGCCGCGCACGAAGGCCGCCATCGTCGTCAACCTCTACGGCAATATGCCGGATATGGACGCGATCTGCGACGTGGCAAAGCGGCACAATATAGCCATTATCGAGGATGCCGCGGAGTCGGTCGGCTCGGAGTACAAGGGCCGGAAGGCGGGCAGCTTCGGGGAGACGAGCGCGTTCAGCTTTCACGGCTCGAAGACGCTGACGACGGGCGAGGGCGGGATGCTCCTGACCGATTCGGACGCCATAAACGCCCGCGCCCTCTTCCTGCGCGATCATGGCCGCAAGCCCGGCGATAAGATGTTCTTCAACACCGAGGTCGCCTACAAGTACAAGATGAGCAGTATGCAGGCGGCGCTCGGCCTGGCGCAGTTGGAGCGGGTCGAGGAACTGGTGGCGCGCAAGCGGGAGATCTTTGCCTGGTACGCGGCGGAACTGGCGGATGTCCGCGAGGTCACGCTGAACCACGAAGCGCCCACGACAGTCAATACATACTGGATGGTCACGGCGGTCGTGGATAAGCGGCTTGGCCTAAAGAAAGACGCCCTCATGGAGCGATTGAGCGCGCGCGGGATAGACTGCCGCCCGTTCTTCCATCCCCTGAGTTCGATTCCGGCCTACTATGAGACGCCGGAGGCCGAGCGCGCCCGCAAGTGCAACTGCGTCAGCTACCAGATCAGCCCGGTTGCCATCAATCTGCCCTCCGGCCTGAACCTGACCCCGGAGAAGGTGCGATTCGTCTGCGACAACCTGAAGGCGCTTCTGCGGGCGTGATCGCTTTGCCGGGCAAGGTTTTCCGACGCACGCTGAGGGAGGAGCCGCGCAGATGGTCACCGTCTTGACCGAGGAGGAACAGATTCGGTATCTGATCCGGCAACTGGAGAGTTTTTTCCCGGACGGACGCTCGCTGGAAAACGTCGCGCCCGTCGTCCGGCGCGCTCTGGAGCGTGTGGAGGTCTGTTTCCGTTCCATCAATCTGCCCGGTTACTCTCGCGAGGGAACCGCCTGTTTTAACTATCTGCATACCGATCAGTACGCCGCGTTTTTGTACCTGGCATCCAATACGGCCTGGAAGGATTTCGAGGACGTGACGCTGGCCTCGAAGCTTTTCGCCCTCAATAAAGCCCTGAACGGTATCGTCTGTATGTACGACACGATTCTGCCGGACATTTTCCTGCTGATGCATACGGTCGGCATCGTGCTGGGCAAAGCCGACTACTCCAACTACCTGGTCGTCGCGCAGAATGTCACGGTCGGAACGGATCGAGGCTGTCGGCCCACGCTCAGGGAAGGGGTCGTGCTGTTCGGCGGAAGCTGCATCGTCGGCAATACGATCCTGCACAACGACGTTTCCGTGTCGGCCAACAGCTTCGTGTCGCATGAGACGATCCCCGCGCACTCGGTCGTGGCGGGGCGGTCGCCGAGTTTGACGATCAAGCCCGCCCGGCGGACTCTGGCGGATGTCTATTTTCGACGGTCGGCTCCGGGAGACGTTTCCGAAAGGGAGTGAGACGGGAACGGAATGGCTCGGCATTCCGGCAGCGAAGGAGAAGCGTTATTTCTGTTCTGAAGCGCAATATACTTGCCAACTTCGTCGGCAAGGGCTGGGTGGCCCTGATGAACCTGGCGTTCGTGCCTCTGTACATCAAGTACCTGGGCATCGAAGCCTACGGGCTGGTCGGGTTCAACCTGACGCTGAACCTGTTTCTGTTTCTGCTGGATATGGGCCTGAGCGCCACGATGAATCGGGAGATGGCGCGTCGGTCCGGGCAGCCGGAGAAGGCGCAGGAAGCGCGCGATCTGGTACGCACGCTCGAAGTGATCTACTGGCCGATAGCCCTGGTGATTGCGCTGGTCATTGCCGGAATCGCTCCCTGGATCGCCCACGCCTGGATTCGGACGCAGCATCTCTCCAGCGCGACCGTCCAGCAGGCGATCGTCTTGATGGGTCTCTCCACCGCGCTGCAGTGGCCCTATTCGTTCTACGAAGGGGGACTGCTCGGCCTGGAGCGGCAGGTGCTGGTGAACGGCATCACCGCCGGTTTTGCCACGCTGCGGGGCGCGGGAGCCGTCTGCGTGCTGGCACTGGTCGCGCCGACCGTCCAGGCGTTTTTCGTATGGCAGGGGTTGAACAGCGCCCTGATGACGCTGACGGTCTGGGCCTGCTTCCACTACAGCCTGCCGAAGACGGGCCGACCCGCGCGCTTCGACCGGAATCTGCTCCGCGAGACCTGGCAGTTTGCGGCGGGAATGACCGGGATCAGCCTCGTCTCCCTGGTGCTGACCCAGGCTGATAAGATCGTCCTGAGCAAGCTGCTCACGCTGGAGTATTTCGGCTACTATACCCTGGCGAGCAACGTCGCCGGAGCCATCGGCTACGGCGTGACGCCGTTCTTCGCGGCCCTGTTCCCCCGCTTTACGAAGGTGGTGGCGCAAAGAGATTCGGCGGCGCTTGGGGTACTATATCATGGCAGTTGCCAGATGCTCTCCATTATCGTCTTACCGGCGGCGCTCCTGGTCGCGATCTTTTCGCGCGAACTGCTGCTGCTCTGGACCCGCGATCCCGGCGTCGCCGCGCACACGCATCTGCTGGTCACGCTGCTGGTCATCGGCACGGCCTGTAATGCCGTCATGAACGTACCCTATGCGCTGCAACTGGCCTACGGCAATACGCGCATCGCGTTCTGGTGCAATGTGGTGGCGATTCTCCTGCTGATCCCTCTGCTGCTCTGGCTGGCCCGGCGCTATGGCGCGGTGGGCGGGGCCATCGTCTGGCTGATTCTGAATAGCGGCTATGTGCTAGTCGGCATACCGGTATTTCATCGCTACTACCTGCGCGGCGAGATGTGGCGCTGGTACTGCGACGATGTCGGCGCGCCTCTGCTGGCGGCGCTGGCAATCATCGGGATGAGCCGATGGTGGATCGGGGAGACGCTGCCGCCGCCTCTCCTGCTGTTGAGCCTGATGGGGGCGCTGCTGCCCGCCATCGGCGCGGCGGCGCTGGCCGCGCCGCAGATACGGGAACGTCTCCTGCAACGCCTTGTCCGCGCCCGATCGCTTGCCTGAATCAAGACTCGTGTCTGGGTTTATAAACCGCCCTCACCCCCGGCCCCTCTCCCACAGCGTGGGAGAGGGGAGAGGGTTTAGCAAAGCGAGCGCGGCTCTGTAAGACCCGCTTGTGAGGAAGGACGACGCATGAGCCAATCCAATCCACGCCTGTCGCTGATCATTCCCACCCGAGAGCGCGCCGAGACGCTGCGCTATGCCCTGAAGACTGCGGTGGAGCAGAAGAGCGACGCCATCGAGATCATCGTCAGCGATAATTTCAGCAAGGACAATACGCGAGAGATCGTGCAGAGCTATGACGATCCGCGCGTGCGCTATGTCAACACCGGGCGGCCGATGTCCATGTGCGGCAATTTCGAGTTCGCCCTAGAGCAGGCGCGCGGCGAGTATGTTCTCTTTATCGGCGATGACGATGCGGTGCTGCCCGGCGGACTGGATAAGCTGCTGGCCGAGATGGACGCCCATCCCAGCCCCATCTATTCCTGGCCCATGCCCGCCTACTACTGGCCGCTGAAAGACAAAAAAGCCTACACGACCTACATCCCGACGCCGACAGAGCCGCATGACATTGATCTGAAAAAGCTGGCGCGGTTCGTTGTGAAGCACGGCGGCTGGCAATACTACCGGATTCCCTGCGTCTATCAGGCCGCCGTACACCGCAGCATTCCCGACGCCATCCGCGCCAAAGCCGGGAAGGTCTTTCCCGCGACGCAGCCCGATGTGTTTACCTCGATGGCGATTCCGGCGTTCGCGGATCGCGCGCGCAATATCGGCTACTCCATTACGAGCCTGGGATACTGTCCCAAAGCCAACGGTATCAGCCTGGTCTCCGGCAGCGGGCCGTCCAACCTGGAACGCTGGTACAAGGAGTTCGGCGACTATAAGCTGCATCCGACGCTCTGCCTGGAACTGAACTATATCGTGCAGGTGATCACGGACGCGATTCTGATCGCCATGGAACGATTCCCGGAGTTCTACGGGGGAATGAAGTTCAATTACGAAGCGGCCTGGGCCTTCAACTACCGGCTTTACGGCAAGCTGTGCGACCGCAGAGAACTCCTGCGCAAGCGCAAACTCGTGCAGCAGCGCCATCCATTTAACGTCATGAAGTTCCTGGCCTACTGCGCCATGCACGACATCATCGCCCGGCGGCAGGAGATGCGCAAGCAGCGGTACATACGCGAGTCGCTGGTGGCGGGAACCCCCGATAACATCCGGGATTTTGTGCATCAGTTGGCGCGCAAAGAGCAGACGCCCGGCACGCCGAGCTTCAGTTTGCGGTAGCCTCTGCCGCCGCGCGCGTCTGCCTGGCCGTTCCCTCCCCAGGCGGCAGCGCGGGCCGACTCGGTCGCGACAGGCGGCATGGGCCGGAGCGGAAACGATTCGGCAGGAAGGGATTTCTTGTGGCCCAAATTGTCCGAATGGAACAAGATAGGCTCGTCGTGCGCGTGCCGATGTCCCGTCCTTTCCTCGTCGGCCTGATCGTCGGTTTTTTCTGGCTGCTGCCGGTATCCGGCCCTCCGCGCCGGGATGTGTTCGAGGGGGAGATCACCGTCCTGCGGGTCTTGCGCCTGGTGCTTCCTCTGGCGGTGTGGCTGCTGGTAGAACGGCGGGAGGCGGCCCGCCTCCTGCACAGCTTCCTCTATCGTTTCCCTGCCGGGCGGTTTCCTCTGCTTCCTCTGCGTATCGCCGCCTTCTGTCTGGTGCTGGGATTCTTTCCCCTGCTGGCGGGCCTCCTCAACCGCAGCGTCCCCTATATCGTCTCCGTTGTCGCGCCTCTGGTGCTGAGCGTACTTGTGCTGGTCGCCATTGTGCTTCTGGAGGAGAGGGCGCTGCGGGAGTGGGCGCTGGGCGTCTGCTTTGCGGCCCTGGCGTTTCTGATCGTGGGGCTGCTGCGCTTCGGGTTCAGCGAAAGCAGCTTCTTCGGCAGGCCCCGCGCGATGATGGGTTTTACGCATCCTCTGATCACGGCTTCGGCGGCGCTGAGCGCCATGCTCTTTTTCGGACTCTACGGGCGGGAGCGACTTTCGCGGAGATGGCGCGTTCCCGCCCGCATACTGCCTCCCGTCTATGCGCTGGTCACGTTCTTCCTGCTGCAGATCTCTCAAAGCCGGAATATGCTGCTTTCGACGCTGGTGGCGCTGTGCCTCTACCTGCTGGCCCGGCACACCTCCGCGCTGACTCGTATTGCCGTCTTTGTACCGCTGCTGATCGGCCCGATGCTCTTCTACGCTTTTGTGCTGTACAGCCCTCCCACCGACCCGCTGTGGGAGTGGCTCAACGCGCAGTCGTCGCACCGGCTGGGCTACTATCAGAAACTGCTGCGCGACCTGGTAGAGATGGGAGGATCGGCGATTGCGCCGGACGCGAACCGCCTCGACGCGATCTCGGAGCAGCTCGGTTTTGCGGCGGCGGACTCCGTTTTCCTGAGCTATCTGGTGAACTACGGCATCGGAAGCCTCTGCCTGCTCGTGCTGCTCTTCGGCGTCATCGGGTGGCAACTGGCGCGTTCCCGGCAGAACGCTCTGGCCTTTGGCATCTTCGGCGGCCTGATGGTGTTCTACAATCTGGATGCGCAGGGACTTACGGCCAGCAACCTGATCGTCTTCATCCTGTTCGCGTATACCGTGCGCTGCGCCCTGCGTTATGCGGTGCGGCCCGTGCAGGAGGCCGCTGCGACCGGCCCTTAGTCGGCGGCGGTTGGATAGAGGGACACCGATGCGTATCGCTTTGAATCTGCTCTTTCTGATCCCCGGCGTCGTCGGCGGGACACAGACCTACGCCACCGGACTGATGCGGGGCCTGGCCGAGATAGATACGGAGAACGAGTATTGTGTCTTTCTCAATCGCGAGGCCGCCGACCTGGAACTGCCGCAGGCGGCGAACTTCCGGCGCATCGTCTGCCCTGTCAGGGCGACGCGGCGGGAGCGGCGTTATGCGTGGGAACAGGGCCGGCTGCCCTGGCAACTGCGCGCCTGCCGCGCCGACCTCGTGCATTCGCTGGGGTATGTCGGGCCGCTGTTCGCGCCCTGCCCGCAGGTCGTCACGATCCACGATATGAACTATCTGGCCGTGCCGGAGGAGGTGGCGAGCGTGCGGCAGAAGGCGCTGCAACTGCTGGTAGCGCAGACGGCGCGACGCTCCGCGCATATCGTCGCCGTTTCGGAGTTCTCCCGGCGGGAGATCGAGCGGTACCTGGGCATCGCGCGCGACCGCATCACCGTGACGCATGAAGGCCCGCGCGATCTCACGGCCTCTGCGGAACCCTGGTCGGCCCTTGTGGAGCGATACGGGCTGGAACGTCCCTATCTGATCGCCTTCAGCAGTCCCTTCCTGCATAAAAACATCCCGCGCCTGATCGAGGCGTTCGCGCGCCTGCGCGCCGAGGTTCCGCACGACCTGGCGCTGGTCGGACACGCGCCGGAAGGCCAGAACCTTCACGCGGAGATAGAGAAGCGCGGAGTGACAGAGCGCGTGCGCGTGACCGGTTACGTGCCGGATGCCCACGTGATGCCGCTTTTGGCGCACGCCGATCTGTTCGTCTTTCCCTCCTGGTACGAAGGTTTTGGCCTCCCTATCCTGGACGCGCAGCGCGCCGGAGTCGCGGTCGCCGCTTCGACGGCGGCCTCGCTGCCGGAGGTGGCGGGCGATGGCGCGCTCTATTTCGATCCGACTTCCGTCGAGGAGATGGCGCAGACGCTGCGCCGGGCGCTGCTGGACGCCGCGCTGCGGGAGTGCCTGATCGCAAAGGGGCGCGCGAACCTTTCTCGTTTCTCCTGGCAGCAGACGGCGCAAAAGACTTTGGAGGTTTATACGCGGTTCGCGGCGAAATGAGGGGGGCGCGACAACCAAGAAAATTTTGATCTACAGAGAATGAATTTAGTATGCGAATACTCCTTCTAACCACCTATTTTCGACCGGAAAGCGCGGCCAATGCCGTCCTGATGACCCAACTGGCCGAAGAGCTGACCGAGCAGGGGCATCAGGTCACGGTGATCACCGCCATGCCGCACTACGATAAGAATCGCATCTGGGACGAGTATCGCGGCCGTCTCTGGATGCGCGAGCGGCGTGGGGAGATCAATATCCATCGCGTCTATATCTATGTGCCGCCGCATAAGACCAGTCTCGCCGGTCGGCTCTTGAACTATGCCTCGTTCAATCTGCTCTCCACGCTCGCTGGGCTGATGGCCGGCAAGCACGACGTGCTGCTGGTTCCTTCGCCGCCGCTGACCAATGGCGTTTTCGGATTCCTCATCAGCCGCCTGCGCGGGATGCCGTTCATCTATAACGTGCAGGACCTCTATCCCGATGTCGCCGTCCGGCTCGGCATCCTGAAAAATCCGCGCGTGATCCATTTTTTCGAGGCGATGGAGCGGTTCGTCTATCGCAAAGCGGCGGGCGTCAGCGTCATTTCGGACGATATGCGCCGCAATCTGATGGGCAAAGGCGTGCCGGAAGACAAGCTGGTGATCATCCCTAACTTCGTCGATACCGAGTTCGTGAAGCCTCTGCCGCGCAAGAACTGCTTCAGCCAGGAGCAGCAGTTCGACGACAAATTCGTGGCTCTCTTCGCGGGTAATGTCGGGCTTTCGCAAGGACTGGAGATCGTCATCGAGGCGGCGGAGCGGCTGAAAGCTATTCCCGATCTGCTGTTCGCCATTGTCGGGGACGGCTCGGCGAAGGCCGGTCTGGTCGCGGAGGCGGAAAAGCGCGGCCTGCACAACATCCGGTTTCTGCCCTGGCAGCCCTACGAGCGCGTTCCCGAACTCTACTCGGCGGCGGATGTCTGCCTGGCGACCCTGCGGCGCGGCATCACGGAGGACTCTGTGCCGAGCAAGCTGTATACCATCATGGGAGTCGCCCGCCCGATCCTCGCGTCGCTGGATAGCTCCAGCGATACCTGGCGGATGATCGAGCAGGCGGGCAGCGGCCTCTGTGTCGAGCCGGAGGACGCGAAGGCGCTGGCGGAGGCCGTCCTGACTCTCTACAACGACCGGGAGAAGGCGGCGGAGTTAGGGCGGCGGGGCCGCGCTTTTGTCGAGGCCCATCATACGCAGCAGCGCGTCGCGCAGCAGTACCAGGAGTTTTTCGCCCGCATTCTCGCGCAGCGCGGCAAGCCCGTTCCGACCAACGCCAAAGTATAGCAAAGCCCGTTGTGCCGTTGAAACGGCACGCTGTCTGAACGGTTATTGTCTGAACTATGATTTATGGGATTACAGGATAGACTGTGATTAAGCCAGGCCCAATCATAGCCCATCCAGTAATCCGATAAATCACGGTTCAGACAGCGTGTGCAGCCGCGAATACACGCGCCAGGCGGAGATTTTCACCTTTATAGACCGGAGCCGACCATGCGAAACGCTGTGATGGAGTTCCTTGCCACCCTGACGCCGGAGCAGTTGCCAAAGGCGCAACTGCCGTTCAACTCGGAGGAGCGCCTGAACTGGCACTACGTCCCGAAGGCGCGGCAGGGAGTCTGCTTCAAGGAGATGACGCCCGCGCAGAAAGAGGCGGCGCTGGCGCTGCTGCGAATCAGCGTCAGCCAGAAAGGGTACGAGAAGGTCGCCACGATCCGCACGCTGGAGACCGTGCTGCGCGAGATCGAGCAGGGCAGCGGCCCGGTGCGCGATCCCGATCTCTACTACGTCACCGTGTTCGGCGACCCGGCGGCAAACGACGTGTGGGGCTGGCGCTTCGAGGGCCACCATGTTTCGTTCCACTGGACGGTCGTGGAGGGGCAGGTCATCGCCAGCACGCCCCAGTTCCTCGGCGCGAACCCGGCGGAGGTGCGGCAGGGGCCGCTTACTGGCACGCGCGTGCTTGCCGCCGAGGAAGACCTGGGCCGCGCGCTGGTCAAGTCGCTGGATGCGGCGCAGCAGCAGGAGGCCATCCTGAGCGACACTGCCCCGCACGACATCCTCACGGCGGCGCAGCGCAAAGCGGACATTCTGGAAGATCGGGGAATTCCCTACCACCGGTTGACCGCCGAGCAGCAGGGCCTTCTGATGACGCTGATCCAGGAGATCGCCAGCGTGCAGATACCCGAACGGGCCGAGCAGCGATTGGCCTCCGTGCGGCAGGCGGGTCTGGACAGCGTCAAGTTCGCCTGGATGGGCGGTCTGGAGCGCGGCGAAGGCCACTACTACCGCATTCAGGGAACTACGTTCCTGATCGAGTACGACTGCACCCAGAACGACGCCAACCACATCCACGTCGTCTGGCGCGATTTCGAGGGCGATTTTGGTATAGACTGGCTGGAACGCCACTATCAGGAGTTTCCACACAAGAAGGGAGACGGCCATGTTTGAGCAACTACTGACACCCCGGCTGCTGCTGGACGTAGACTGTATGGATCGCAATATCCGTAACATGCAGGCCGTCTGCGACAAGCATGGCGTCGCGCTCTGGCCGCACATCAAGACGCACAAGATGGTCGAGGTGGCCCGGCGGCAACTGGAAGCGGGCGCGAAGGGGCTGACCTGCGCGAAGATCGGGGAGGCGCTGGCGATGCTGCCGAGCGGCGTGCGCCGCATCTTCCTGGCCTATGGCATTCTCGATCCCTTGCAGGGGCCGCGCCTGCGCCAACTGGCCGACTCCCTGGACGAACTGATCGTCGCCTGCACGAGCGAGGCGCAGGCGCAGCTTCTGGAGTGCGTTCTCGCCGCCGCCGATCTGCATCTGCCGGTGCTGATGGCGATAGACTCCGGCCTGCATCGGGAAGGCGTGCGCAGCCTGGATGAGGCGGTTCGCCTGGCCGATTTCATCCGCCGCCAGCCGCACATGACTCTGCGCGGGGCTTATACGCATGAGGGGCATGGGAACCAGGGCGATATCGAAGCGGTGGCCCGGCAGGTTCATGCCCTGCTCATGGAACTGCGGGAGCGGATCGGCCCGGAACTGGAACTCTGGCCCGGCGCCAGCCCGACCGCCGCCATCATCGCGACGCTGCCCGGCATCAACGTCGTGCGGCCCGGAACCTACATCTTCGGCGACCTCTCGATGGCGCATACCAAAAAGATCATGCCCTGGGAAGACCTGGCTGTGACCGTGCTGACGACGGTGGTGGATCGCCCGGAGCCGGGGCTGGCGCTGGTGGATGCCGGATCGAAGACGCTCTTCAGCGACAAGACGCCCGCCAACATCACGGCCATGTGGCACGACCGGCGCGACATCTACGTGACGCGCTGCAACGAGGAACACGGCTATGTGTCCGGCTCGCAGGTGGATGAGTTGCGGGTGGGGGAGCGGGCGCGGCTGGTTCCGGCCCACATCTGCCCGGTCATCAATCTGGCCGACGAGGTGAC
>Ga0070741_10008599_pt1 | contig 20354 bp, 17 predicted proteins | sample Coa_R1_4_FD_66440 | JGI IMG/M metagenome (GOLD analysis project Ga0070741, IMG submission 66440) | Surface soil microbial communities from Centralia Pennsylvania, which are recovering from an underground coalmine fire - Coalmine... | ecosystem: Environmental > Terrestrial > Soil > Unclassified ...
GAGGACGGCTGACTGCGGTACCCGACAGTCGTGGAACTCGAGGATGCTGTTGGTGTAGCCGCGATGCGAGACATTGCGATAGCCGGGCCGCACCACGAAGCCCGGCGTGCCCATGTCCACCAGGAAGGCGGTGATGAGCTTGCGCTTGCCGCGCGGTGAGTCCTCCTCACCCGAGGCCGCGAACAGGATGACGAAGTCCGAATGATCCGCATGGCTGATGAAATGCTTCGTGCCATTGATGACGAAGCTCTCGCCGTCGCGCACGGCAGTAGTCTTCATGCCGCGAAGATCGGATCCAGCTTCCGGCTCCGTCATCGCCAGACACTCGGTGCGCTCGCCGCCCACCGCGGGAAGCAGATAGCGCTCGCGCTGGGCACCCTCGCAGGCGAGGAGGATGTTGGATGGGCGCGCCACGCACGAGTAATGCAGCGCATAGCTGGTCTTGCCGAGCTCTTTCTCGTAGAGGATCCAGCTCACGCCATCGAGCCCTGCCCCGCCCACCTCGACCGGCATGTTCGCGGCAAACAGTCCCGCATCGATGGCTTTGCGGCGCAGCTCCTGGCGCACGGCTGCCGGCAGCTCGCCCGTGAGCTCGATCTGCTGCTCGTGCGGATACAGCTCCTTGCGCACGAACTCGCGCGTCGTGCGGATGATCAGCTCCTGCTCTTCGGTCAGCGCGAAGTCCATCGGGCACCCCCTGCCGTCCTGCGGTTCACGCCGCTGAAGCGCCGGGCGCCGGCGCCTTGTGGCTCTTTCTGTGCTTCTCGCCCACCGGCGTCGCCATCGAGTCGAGCGCCCAGCCGTGCAGGAGCTGCAGCTGCAGACGCAGCTGCTCGAGCTGCCTCGCGGCGGGCCAGTCGCTCTGACTGGCGACTGCGCTTGCGGTGACGCCGTTGATGAAGGTCACCACCGACCGCAGCGTCTGCTCGCGAACGCCGGAGGCGAGCTGGGGCCAGTGCGGCCAACCCTCCGCCAGACAGCGCTCGAAGAGTCGCATGTACTCGCGGTGAACCCAGGCGTTGATGCGCTTGAGGCGCTTGTCCGTGGACACCTGGCCCCAGAACGCGGTCCAGAAGGCACACTCGATGTAGCGCTGCTCATCAATGGGCAACGCCTCGGCCAGCACGGTGAGCAGATCGGCAGCGGTGCCGGCGGGACGCGTCAAGCGCTCCTCGATCCGGCGCAGGATCAGACGCAAGGCCGCGATGATGATGTCCTGCTTGGTATCGAAGTAATGTGCGACCATGCCCGTGGTGTAACCCGCTTCGCGCGCGATCCTCACGATGGTCGCCTGATCGAAGCCGTGCTCGGCGACCACCCGGCAGGCGACCAGGGCAATCTGATCCCGACGGTGCTCATGATCGACGATCTTGGGCATGGCCTTCTCTCCTGCTCCGGCGCCGGGTTCAGTTACGTGGCATGCCGATGTGCCGGCCCTTCTGCGCGGGGGCCGGCAAACTCGCATGCGCCGCGCGAACCGCATCGAGCCGGGCGTGCACGCTCGCGTCCATCGAGGATGCCTTGCGGGCTGCCGCATCCACGTGCAGGTAGATCTGCTCCGCTGTGGCGACCACGACCTCATCGCTTGCCCGATGCATACGATGAAAGAGATGGACCCGCTTCTCATCCACGCTGAGCAGTTGGGTGTTGACCGACAGGGTGTCGAATACCTTCGCTTCCGCGGTGTGTGTCATATGACTTTCCACCGCGTAGAGTGCGCGGCCGCTCTTGCGGTACTGATCGTTGACGCCGACCTGACGAAACAGCGCATCCGTGGCGTCCCCGAAGACCTGCAGGTACCGTGAGTCGGTCATGTGACCGTTGTAGTCGAGCCATTCCGGCCGGACCTGGACTTCGATGAGCTTCAACGGCGCATCGATGGAGCCGCCAGCTTGATCGCTGATGCGGGCCCCGGTCGCCCGCGCATTCTCCTCATAGAGGCGCTCCTCGAGTGCCCGGAGCGTCGCCCCCGCACCGACATCGTGTCGACGCAGAACCTGCTGGATGTCCACGAGGCAGTCATCGCGCAGCCTCTCGAGCTCGCGAATCGAGCGTCCCCGGGCCTGCGCCTGCGTGCCTTCGACCATGCGATCGATGAGCTGCTCGGTCAGCTCGGGTGCTTCGAGTCGGGTCCAGGGCCATTTCAGACACGGCCCGAACTGGCGCAGCATGTGCCGCATGCCTGGCTCGCCCCCGGCGAGGTGATAGATGAGATTGGTGCCCATCGCTGCCCAGCGCAGCCCGGGCCCATAGATGATCGATTCATCGAGCTCGCCGGTAGTGGCGGTACCATCGTTGACCAGGTGCAGGATTTCCCGCCACAGCGCTTCCTGCAGACGGTCGGTCAGATGCCCGGGGACCTCACGCCGCACCTTGAGCGGATGCATGCCGATATGCGCATAGAACCTGCTGGCCGCATCGATTGCATCGGCGGCGGTGCGCTCCCCGCCCACCAGCTCCACCAGCGGCAGCAGATACACGGGGTTGAAGGGATGTGCCACGAGAAACCGCTCGGGGGCGCGCATGGCACGCTGCAGGTCGGTCGGCATCAGGCCCGAGGTGCTCGAGGCGATGACGACATCGGGCGGGGCCTCCTGACTGACCTCCCCCAGTACGCGCTGCTTCAATTCAAGCTGCTCAGGAATGTTCTCCTGGATGAAATCCACCTCGCGCGCCATCGCGCACAGATCGGTGGTGAAGGTCAGCTTTCCCTTCGGCGGCAGCGGTGCGAGCGTCAGACGGGCCAACGCAGGTTCGGCGTTGCGCACCGCCCCGCGTATCCAATCCTCCATTTCCGGCTTGACGTCCGCGGCCACGACGTCGATTCCGAAGTGCAGCGCCCGCGCCGCCCAGCCGCCGCCGATCACCCCGGTCCCGAGCAATCCGAGCTTCTTCACCTGCCTCATGGGTCGTCCGCCAGCGATTCACTTTTATAATGTCTTCATCATAATATAATAATCGGACCACCCGGGGCGAGACCCTCGGCGCGGTAAAGGGGGGTGGATGCGCGGCGGCGCTTTGCTCGAGACGCGCTCGATCGACTACGTGCCACTCGCCGAGCGGCACGGCAAGGTCCGCGATCTGTGGCCGGTGTGGTTCTCGGGCGATGCCCATCTGGCCACGCTGGCCGTCGGAGTCATTGGTATCGCGCTCGGGGGTAACCTGCTGTGGACCTCCGTTGCGGTGCTTGCTGGGTGCGCGCTTGGCACGTTCTTCATGGCCTTCCATTCGACCCAGGGGCCGCAGCTCGGGCTGCCGCAGATGATCCAGTCACGCCCGCAGTTCGGGTACGTGGGTGCGCTGCTGGTCTGGGGCGTAGCACTCATTGCCTACATCGGCTACAACGCTTTCAATCAGGTGCTCGCCGCCCAAACAGTGCATCAGCTGTGGAAGCCGATCCAGCCGGCCTCGCCCACCGTGCTGATCGTGTTCGCCCTGGTCGCGCTCGTTCCCGCGGCGATCGGATACGACATCATCCATCTGGCCCAGCGGGTGTTTGCCTACCTGATGATCGCGATCCTGGGTGTGTTCTCGATCGCTGCCCTGTTCGTGCTGCGGCTCCCGCCCGGGCAGTGGGATCCGGCGGCCTTTCATGGCGGCCCGTTCATTGCCGAATTCTTTGCCGCGGCCTCCTATCAACTCTCCTGGTCGATCTACGTCTCCGACTACTCGCGCTACCTGCCGCGCAGCGTGGGCGTCCGCGAGTCGTTCTGGTGGACTTACCTCGGAGCCTTCATCGGCGGAAGCTGGATGATGTTGCTCGGCACGCTGGCCGCAGCGGCCGCCCCGGGACTCGAGGTCGCCGCCTCACTGCAGGTCACCGGTAATGCGATCCTGCCCGGCCTGGGCGAGGTGCTGCTGGCAGGTGCGCTGCTGGGACTGGTCACGATCTCGTCGCTGAACTTCTACGGCGCCTCCCTGACGTTGCTCAGCGTCGCCGACACGTTCAAACCCCTGCGCAGCACCGCCCTGAAGCGATTCGCGAGCCTGCTCGCCACCGGCATTGCTGGCACCGCCATCGCCTTCGGTGCCTCGGGCAACTTCCTGACCGCCTTCGGCGACCTGCTCTCGGTGCTGCTCTACCTCTTCACGCCCTGGACCGCCATCAATCTGGTGGACTTCTACCTCGTGCGCCGCGGCCATTACTCGATCCGAGAGATATTCAATCCACACGGCATGTACGGACGTTGGAACTGGCGAGGTCTGCTCGCGTATGCAATCGGTTTCGTGGCCATGATCCCGTTCTTCAGCACCGAGCTGTATCGGGGCCCGATCGCCCGTGCTCTCGGGGGAGCGGATATCGCGATGCTGATTGGCCTGCCCGTGGCGGCAGTCGTGTATCTGTTTGCCTGCCGCTCCCTCGATGCTGCCCGTGATTGGCAGCTGGCGAGCGCAGCGGATGTTGGCCTGGATCCGGGTCCCGAGCGGCTCTGAGACACGAGGACACTCGCAGCGCCCGCGTGGCGCAGCACCGGGGATTCGAGGGGCTTCAGCGTCGGCGCGCCGGGCGGCGGCGGTGCTGCAATCGGGGTGAGGCGCGCGGTGTGACCTCGCTCGCCTGACCGCCTGTCACTTCGCGCAGATCCCGCTCGGAGGCCGAGCAGACCGCGAGCAGTCGGCAGGGACCCTCGCCTCTCACGACATAGGCGTGTCCCATCGTACTGTCGATATAGGCTGACTCTCCAGCGCTCAGCACGACCGGGGCATAGAGCTCCGTGTGCAGCTCGACCTGGCCTTCCAGGACGTAGATGAATTCCTCGCCGGTATGTCGGACCAGCTCGCCAAATTCCTCGAGCGAGCGGGCGTGCAGCTCGGTGTGGATCGGGATGAACTTCTTGCGCGTGACATCGGTGTTGAGGTAGCGGTAGTCGTAGTTGCGGGTCGCGACCAGCTCGCCCTCGGTGCGACGGTTGACACTGCGGCGCCCGGTGATGGCCGCCGGACCTCCTACGCCGTTCACGGGTGCAAACAGCTGCGCGATGTCGATCTCGACGCCTTCGCTCAGCCGGATGAGCTTGTCATAAGTGAGCGACAGGCGGTCGTTCTCCACCTTCGAGAGCGTGGGAATGGAGAATCCGGTCCGCCGACTGACCTCCGCAAGCGTCCAGCCGCGCTGCTTTCTCAGGGCGCGCAGCGTCTGCCCGAGCCGGGATCGTCTGGCGGTGTCTTTCATGGCGAACGGTGATGGATCGGCTGACGCAACCATCATAGAGGAGGGTTGCCAGGGCCGCACCTGCACGCTCTGGCGCGCGCCGGGGCGTGCAGTGTTCCTGAAAGATCTTTGCTACCTTATATACTAATCTACCGTTACAGAAACAAGTTTCCAAAACGGCAAATCCGGGGTAGAGTCTGCGCGGCTGAGACAGCTGGCGCGCGCAGCCCGGTAACCCAGAAAGCCGGCGCGCGGGGCACCAAGGCCCGCGCTTCGCATGCGCGAGCCGCGGCGCTGCCGGCCGTACTCGCATCCCGCAATGTTGGTATGGGGAGCTCACGATGGAAGTCCTGGCACGAGCCCTGAACCGCTGGATCCTTCCTGCCGCCACGAGCATCCCGATCTGGCTGAGCAGCGCCCCGGTGCTCGCACAGCAGGCGTCCGCGAGCGATCAGCCGGCCACGCTGGAGGAAGTGATCGTGACGGCCCAGAAGCGTTCCGAGCCGCTCGCCAACGTCCCCCAATCCATCACCGTCGTATCCTCGGACATCCTGCAGCGGCAGCAGGCGTTCGACCTGCAGGACTATCTGGCACTCATCCCGGGTCTGAGCCTCACCGGGGACACTCCGGGGCAGTCGCGCATCACCCTGCGCGGTATCAACAGCGACGGTGTGGCCTCGACCGTGGCGGTGTACGTGGACGACGTTCCGTTTGGCTCCAGCAGCGGTCTGGCGAACGGCGCCATCCTGGCCGGCGATTTCGACACGAGCGATGTCGCGCGGCTGGAGGTGCTGCGCGGGCCCCAGGGAACGTTGTATGGCGCGAGTTCCCTCGGCGGCGTGCTCAAGTTCGTCACCAACGCGCCCAAGACCGACGCGTTCGATGCGAATCTCAACGTCGGCGCTGAGGACCTCAACGGCGGCGGTCCCGGCTACAACGTCACCGGCATGGTGAACATACCTGTGAGCCCCAATATCGCGGTGCGCGCGAGTGGCTTCTATCACAAGGAAGGGGGGTTCATCGACTCACCCGGCGATGATCCGCTGTTCTTCGGACCGCCGGCCCTGGGGTTCGTGATTTTGCCGGGCTCCTTGAAGGAGCACGATTACAACTCTGACGCCCGCTATGGCGGTCGGCTGTCGGCGTTGTTCCAGCTGAACGATGACCTGAGCGTGCGGCTGACCGCGCTCACGCAGAACATCAATGCGAACGGCTCGAACCTGATCCAGATCAACTCGCAGACGCTGCAACCGATCGAAGGGCTCACCTACGAGCGGTACAATCCCGAGTTCACCGATTCCAAGTATCGCATCTACGATGCGACGCTCAACTGGAATCTCGGCTTCGCCAATTTCTTTTCCTCGACCAGCTATTCCGATTTCAACCAGAGCACGCAATTGGACTATGCGTTCATCGGGGCAGCGCTGGCGACCTCGCTTTACGGCAATCCATTCGCTCCGCCCTTCGTCTTCAGGCCCCTGAACGTCGTCCTCGACCAGAACACCTACACCCACAAGGTGACCCAGGAGTTCCGCCTCTCCTCACCCGACAAGGGGCCGCTCGAGTGGCTGCTGGGTGCTTACTACACTCGCGAAAATTCCAAGATCTTCCCGCAGCAGCTCGTGCTCCTCAATGCCGCCACCGACACGGTCGCCTCCGACCTTCCAAACTTCGATAGCGACCTGCTGGCCTCCGACCTGCAGGAATATGCCGGCTTTGCCAATGCCACCTGGCACCTCGTGCCCCGGTTCGACCTGACCTTCGGCGGGCGGTATAGCCACAACAAACAGGATGCCGTTGTCGATCAGGACGGAACCCTGAACGCGCTGGTGGGATCGCCGCCGCAGATCGTCGCTTCGTCGGCTGAGCATGTGTTCACGTATTCGGTCGCACCGCGCTTGCAGATCACCGATACGGCCTCGGTGTATGCGCGCATCGCCACGGGCTATCGCCCGGGCGGCCCGAACGTGATTCCGCCTGGCGCACCGCCCGGCACTCCTGCCTTCTACAAGGCGGATCGCACGACGAACTATGAAGCGGGACTGAAGTCCAGCTGGCTCGACCATCGACTCTCATTCGACGTGTCCGCGTTCTATATCGCCTGGAAGGACATCCAGCTTTTTGCGGAAATCAATCAGGTGGGTGTGAACACCAATGGTGGCACGGCCTTCAGCCGCGGCGTCGAATTCACCGTCGAAGCACTGCCGGTGACGGGCCTGACGCTGTCCCTCAACGGGGCCTATACCAACGCCAAGCTCACCGAGGACACCCCTCCTGCCACCGGCGGCCACGAGGGCGATCCGCTGCCCTACATTCCGGACTGGAGCATCGATCTGCGTGCCGAGTACGAATGGCACTGGGTCGATGATTTCACGCCTTACGTGGGCGCCGGCATCAACTATGTGGGCAAGCAGGTCGCCGATTTCACGGAGCGGTTTGCCTCCTCGGGAGACCTGATGAGTCTGCCCACCTACGAGGAATACGATGTGCACGCCGGCCTACGGCGCGATCACTGGTCCATCGAGTTCTATGGCAAGAATCTCAGCAACGCGCAGGGCCGCACCGAGATCACCGGTGTCATCGGTGCGAGCTATCCTAACAATGCGCTGGCTGCAGCTCTCATCCGGCCACGCACGGTGGGCGTGACACTGGGATGGAAGTTCTGATCAAACGGAGAGTACCGTGATCCGTCAATGCCTGACCGCGACCTTCGCCTTCGTCACGTCGGTCGCCGCGCTCGCCGCCGCTCCGACACACAAGAATCCCGTTCCGACCGGGCCTGCCCCGGCTGCGGCCGTGGCACCGGCGGCCAATCCGCCGGAGACAACTCCATCAGCGACCGTGCCCGGGGGCACGCATGAGCTCACCGAAGCGGACCTGGCAACGTTCCTCGATGGCAACGTGCCCTACGCCATGGCCCGCGGCAGCATCGCTGGTGGGGTGGTCGTGGTCGTCAAGGACGGCAAGACGCTCTATGCCAAGGGTTACGGTTACGCGGATGTCGCCGGCCACAAGCCCGTGATCGCAGATCAGACGCTGTTCCGCCCCGGGTCGGTCTCCAAGCTCTTCACCTGGACCTCCGTCATGCAGCTGGTCGGCGCCGGCAAGCTCGACCTCGACCGCGATGTGAACGATTACATCGATTTCAAGATTCCGGCGAAGTTCGGCAAGCCCATCACGGTGCGCAACCTGATGACGCACACGCCCGGCTTCGAGGATGGACTGTCCGAGGCGTTCGTGAACAAGCCCGAGCAGCTCATGCCTCTCGGGGATTATCTGAAGAAGCACATTCCGGCACGCATCTATCCACCCGGCAAGATCGTCGCCTATTCCAACTACGGCGCCTCGCTGGCCGGCTACATCGTGCAGCGCCTCTCGGGTGAGCAGTTCGCCGACTATGTGGCGCACCACATTTTCAAGCCGCTCGGCATGGAGCGTTCGACCTTCGTGCAGCCGTTGCCCGCGCAGTTCCAATCGAACATGTCGAACGGCTATATCACCGCCACCGACGAGAAGCCGCATCCGTTCGAGCTGATCGAGACCGCGCCCGCCGGCGCACTCAGCGCGACGGGCACCGACATGGCTCATTTCATGATTGCGCACCTGCAGAACGGCCGCTACGGCGAGGAGCGCATCCTGCCCGAGCAGACCGCTCTGGAGATGCATTCGCCGGTCTCGAGAATGGCTCCCGGCATGAACGGATTCGACCTCGGCTTCTATCAGGAAAACCGCAACGGCCAGCGCATCATCGGCCACGCCGGCGATACCGATCCGTTCCACAGCGATCTGCACCTGCTGCTGGATCGCAACGTGGGCATCTTCATGTCCTTCAACAGCCTCGGCAAGGAAGGCGAGGCGGGCAAGGTGCGCGAGGAGCTGTTCCGCGCATTCCTGGACCGCTACTACCCTTTCTCGCCGCCCGAGGAGAAGACTGTCGCCGATCCGAAGACCGATGCGGCGCGCGTGGCCGGCTGGTATGTCGGCAGCCGGCGGATCGAGAGCGCCTTGCGGCTGCTGTTCGGGCTCAGCCAAACGAGCATCAAGGCGCACGAGGACGGCACCATCGAGACCAGCGCACTCAAGGATCTGAGCGGCACACCGAAGCGCTGGCGGGAAGTGGGTCCCCTCACCTACCGCGAGGTCAACGGCCAGACGCATCTGAAATTCGTCACTGATGAGAAGGGCAAGATCTATTACTGGATCTCCGATGATTTCCTGCCCGTCGAGGTCTTCATGAAGACCCACGGGTTCGAGCAACTCGGGGTGCTCCGGGTCATGTTGATCGCATTCCTGGCGGTCCTCGTCCTGACGATGGCGGTGTGGCTGGGCGGCTGGATTGCCCGACGTCACTACCGCACAACGCTCGTGTTGAACCCGAAACAGCAGCGGCTTCGCCTGGCCTCGCGTATCGCGGTCATCGTGGTGCTGCTGATGGCAGCGGGATGGCTCGGCCTGGTCGCCGTGCTCGAGAGTGGCAATGGTGAGCTCAACGGCCTGCTCATCACGCTTTATCTGCTGGGTGTACTGGCCATCCTGGCGTGTCTGGTCGTGCTCTTCGAAGCCGGCCAGCGTGTCCTCAACGGCCCCGGCGGATGGCTCGTGCGCTGCGGAGAGCTGCTGCTTGGACTTGCGGGCCTCTACGGGCTGTGGGTCATCTTCGACTATGGGCTTGCGAACTTCAGTCTCACGTACTGAGCGCGCGCTGCTCGCCTGCCTGTGTGTCGCCGGCACCCATGTGCCGGCGAGCGCGGTGCCGCCGGCCGATCTGGATGCGTATGCCGCGCGGGCCCTGCATGCCTTTGGCGCCCCCGGCATGGCCGTGGCGATCGTGGAGGGATCGCGAACCTACACGCGCTGCTACGGGGTACGCACCATGGGTGCTCCGGAGCCGGTGGACGAGCATACGACCTTTCCGATCGGCTCGAATACCAAGGCGTTCACCTCAACCGCACTCGCCATCCTGGTCGATCGTGGCAAGCTCGCCTCGAGCGATCGAGTGGTCGAGCGACTACCGGGCTTCGAGATGTTCGATCCGTACGCCTCTCACGAGATGACACTGCGGGACCTGCTGACTCATCGCAGCGGTCTCGGACTCAGCGAGGGTGACCTGATGTTCACGCCCACGACCAACCGCTCGCGGGCGGATGTCGTGCATGCCTTACGCTATCTGCGGCCGGCGACCAGCAGCGCAGTCCGAGCAGACCGCCCGCTCCGATCGGGGTCGCTCGCTCCCCGTCGCTTCCTACGTGGGGGTGTACAGGGATCCGTGGTATGGGACGGCGAGCATCAGTTCTTCGGGCGGGGGTTTGCGCATGCGGTTTGATGACACGCCTGGAATGGAAGGCACGCTCGAACACGTACAATACGACACGTTCCGCACTCATTGGACCGATCGCGACATCGAAGACGCCTATGTTACCTTCGATCTCGATTTCGCAGGCGCCATCGAGAGCCTGAAGATGCGGGCCGTGTCGCCCAGCGCCGATTTCAGCTTCGATTACCAGGATCTGCACTTCGTTCCGCTAAAGCCTCAGACTTCCCATGATCATTGAGCTCCCGCAGCCTTATCTGTTGTTCCTCGGCGATGTGACGGAGGCTGCCTATGCGAAGACCGCCTTCGGCCTGCGCGACTGGGCGCCGCAGCTGTGCGTCGGAGAATTCAGCTTGCCCGGAGTCACGGTTACTACGGGACTGCCACGGCTGTCGCCGTCGGAGGCCAGGGCTCGAGGCGCGCGCGCACTGGTGATCGGCATCGCCAATCGAGGCGGCGTGATCGCACCCGTCTGGCTTCCTTCGCTCGTGCAGGCGCTCGAAGAGGGTCTGGATATCGTGAGCGGCATGCACAATCGGCTCTCGCAGCAACCCGAGCTCGAGCAGACCGCGCGCCGCCTCGGACGACGGCTCATTGACGTACGCCAGCCCCCACCGGACATTCAGATCGCGAGCGGCGACAAGCGAAGCGGTAAGCGCTTGCTCACGGTGGGTACCGACTGCGCACTGGGCAAGAAGTACACGGCGCTCGCGCTGGCGCGCGCGTTCAGGGATCTCGGCGTGGCGGCCGATTTCCGGGCGACCGGACAGACGGGCATCCTCATCTCCGGGAGCGGCATTCCCATGGATGCGGTCGTGGCAGACTTCGTCGCCGGAGCCGCCGAGATGCTCAGCCCCGCAGCCGCCGCCGATCACTGGGACGTGGTGGAAGGTCAGGGCTCATTGTTCCACCCCTCCTATTCCGGGGTCTCCCTCGGATTGCTGCATGGCACTCAGCCTGATGTGATCGTGCTCTGCCACGAATTGGGCCGGGATCGGATGATGGGTCTGGAGTCGTTCCCGACACCGGAACTCGAGGAAGCCATCGACCTGCACCTACGCCTGGCCCGGCGGACCAACCCTGCCGTGCGCTGTGCCGGCGTGTCCCTGAACACGGCTCGGGCCTCCGACGGTGAAGCTCGCGCCATCCTCAAAGAGCACAGCGAGCGCCTGGGCCTTCCTGTCGCCGACCCGATCCGCGGCGGCAGTGAGTTCACCCGACTCGTGTCGGCCTGCCTGGCGTAGACTGAGGGAGCCTCGCCGCTCGCGCGCGGGTAAACCCCCAGACGCTGTCATCCTGCCCAGACCTGAAGTCAATCAAGGACTCGAAGCTCATGAATCCGCGCACGCGCCTGTCACTGCACGTTGAAACCGAGAAGTGGCCACTGAAGAGACCTTTCCGCATCACCGGCCACACGATGCACGATTGCGAAGTGGTGGTGGTGAATCTCACTCAGGACGGTCTCAAGGGGCGCGGTGAGGCCGCTGGAGTCTATTACCTCCAGGACGATGTGCCGGCGATGGTGAAGCGCATCGAGAGCGTGCGGGACTCGATCGAAGCAGGGATCGACCGCGAGATGCTGCAGAGCCTGCTGCCCGCGGGTGGGGCCCGCAATGCCGTGGATTGTGCGCTGTGGGATCTCGATGCCAAAAGGATGGGGAAACCCGCTTGGGAGCTCGCCGATCTCGACACGCCCCGCCCGCTTCTCACTGCACATACGGTCGGTGCCGAGAGCCCCACGGACATGGCGGACTGGGCACGCTCGTACACAGAGGCCAAGTTCCTCAAGTTGAAGTTGACGGGCGAGGCCATCGATGCGGATCGGATCCGGGCGGTACGCGCCGCGCGCAAGGACGTCTCGCTATCAGTCGATGCGAATCAGGGATTCACGCGCAGCTCACTGCAGGCACTCCTTCCGGTGCTCACGCAGGCACGCGTGACCCTCGTCGAGCAGCCCTTTCCCATCGGGCAGGACGCGCAGCTCGATGGTTTCAAGTTTCCGATCCCGATCGGCGCCGATGAGAGCATCCAGGGCCTGAAGGACCTGCCGGGGCTGGTGGGACGCTTCGGTGTCGTCAACATCAAACTCGATAAATGTGGAGGCCTCACCGAGGGGCTGGCGATCGCTCGGGAGGCGCGCCGTCTGGGACTCGATGTGATGGTCGGCAACATGACCGGCACCTCGCTCGCCATGGCGCCCGGATACCTGGTGGGTCAGCTGTGCCAGGTGGTGGATCTCGATGGCCCATTGTTTCTGAGCTCGGACCGCACTCCGGCGGCAACCTTCGAGGGCGGCAAGATCACCTGCCCCGAAGCTTTGTGGGGAGCCCCTTTGAGCAAGCCATCCGCATAGCGGACTGGTCGGCGCAATGTGACCCGCGCATGCAGCGAGGCCGGAGTGGCCAAATCCCTGCGTCCACTCCGGCCTCATTTACGGCTGAATGGATTACTCAGGACTGCGGCAGGGCCTCCGTGTCGAGCTCGCTCGTCCAGTTCCAATACGAGGGGCACGTGCGCCGATGCTCGGTCACGACCGGATCAGAGAGTTTCCAACGGCGTGGCAGTGCGTGCTTGCGCGCAATTCTTACAAGTCCCTGCAGACTTTGGTCGTCTTGGGATGCAATGGAATCATCAGATCCTGTCCAACGTTGAATGAACCTGGCTCGGATCGCCACCTGGCGGCGCATCTCTTCAACATAACGTAGTGCGCGCCTCGCGCCTCCGCATGCAGCAGCGTCCGCATCGCGCACGAACTCGCCAAGGCATGCGTCCGTAAGCGGGATGCCGACCTCGAGCGCAATGAGCTCCTCCCGGAGCCATGTCACTCCAAGGCTCTGGGTAAGAACGAATACTCGAATCAACGGATCGAGCAGTTTCATGTGTATTCCCCTTTTGTCCCGGTGTGGGGATCCGATCGGCGTGGGCTCTGGTCAAAGCTGAGCGAATGTCGTACGGACGCCACACGGCCGATATCCCGTGTTCTATTTTGCACGCATCGTGCCAAGCATTGGCCCGCACACGACAATGTGTTTCAGCGCCCATGCGGATTGAACTCAATCCGCATGTCCGCAGCGCCGAGCCGTGTGCATGGGGCAACACTCGCCAGAGCTTTTGGTGCAGCAGGCGCGCAAACCGACGCACGACTCGAGCGGAGTCCGGCTCTTTACCGTTGTGACTTTTGACAGATGAGCCGGTTGGCCCAGCCGCAGCAAACTGCGCGTATGAACATGCGGTCCTTTCTCAAGCTTCGGGCGCGCGCACTCCACCGCGTCAAATGGGCCGGGCTGACGCTGACGATCGTGCTGGCTTATGTACATCCGGCCACCGAGGATCGCGTGCTCAAGGGTTGGATCTGGACGATCGCACTCGCGACGGGTGTTGGGGTGTTGTGGCTTCAAATGCGATCGCGGTGCCCGCGGTGCCGCAACAGGGTACGGCTGGATCCCGTAGCAGCGTGCTGTCCTCGCTGTGGGCTCGACTTTGGCAGCTGCGCAGCTCGCTCAATGACCCGAGCGCGCAGCGCGTCCGGCACGAGCAGCCCAGCGCGCGAAACATCTTCAGGACGAGGAGTGTAGAAGTCTTTAGAACTGTCAGACTCAGCCGAGCTAAGAAATCAATAAATCGGATCGATCGCGCGGCTCCTGGTCCACAATCGCTTCATGCGCCGACCCTGCCCGGGGGCGAGGGGGGGTGCGGGGCAACTCGAATTGCTACCGACGGAGAAGCGTGTAGCGATCTGTGATGAAGGCGAGCTCTTCAAACTTCACGGCCCGACCGAACGCGAGTCTTGAGAGCCCGCTCGCCAAGCGCTGCTCTTCCGCACCTGCCACCTGCGATGGTTCACCGCCTATAAAAAGGGATGGCGGGACCGGAGCGCGCTCGAGCCGGAGGCTCATCGTATGGGGGGCGATGGTGCTCATCAGAACTGCGGCGGTTCTGGCGGTGCTGGTGGCCGTGCAGGCGTTCTTCCGCTGGATGGTGCAGGGCTTCGGGATGCCCGCACTCTGAGCGGCTGACTCCGTGTTCGCCGCAATTCTCAGCCAACGAATCGGAGGGCGCGACGAGCCAATATGCGCGGGCTGGGCCGGCATCGGGATTTGGTGGGCCGTGCGCGGATCGAACGCGCGACCAACAGATTAAAAGTCTGCTGCTCTACCGACTGAGCTAACGGCCCATTGTGGAGGGAATCCCGAGCGCCGAGCGCACATGCCGCCGGCGGGGGCCGGGCATCATACTACAGGAGGCCGCTAGAGACTCACGGGGCTACGCGGGACCGCGGCGGGCGGGGTGGCCACGCGAACGCGCAAGGGTTGGCTACGGTCGCGCGCGACCGTGCGGCCCGCAAGCTCAGTGCGAAGCAGGCGGCGGGTTGGCGGGCATGCGTTTCAGACGCTCCGTAGCCAGACGGGCGGCATCGCTGTCGGGATACTTCTGGGTCACCTGTTCCAGCGTCTTGCGCGACTCCCCGTAACGCTTCAGCTCGAATTGGGTGAACCCGAGCTTCAGCAGCGCATCCGGGGCTTTGCGCGAATCCGGCCACTTCTGCAGCACCGTATGGAATGCCTCCGAGGCACCGCCATAGTCGCGGGTCACGTAATAGGCCTCGCCCAGCCAGTACTGTGCGTTCTCCGAGAGGGGGCTTTGTGGGTAGGTCGACAGGAAGTCCTTGAATCCCGTGATCGCCACCGAGTAGCTGCCCGCCTTGAGCGCATCGAAGGCCTGCGAATACACCGCCTGCTCGACCGAGGAGCCTGCGACCGGTCCCTGGCCGGCACCGGGCCCCGAGTTGGGGCCCGCAGCTCCCGCCCCCGCACCGGCTGCACCCTGGCCGCCGCCCAGGCGCTTGTCGAGATCGCTGTACATGTCGCGCTGTTGTTTACGCAGCGCTTCCTGCGAGTTCTCGAGCTCATCGACCCGGCCCCGCAGCTTGCGCACATCGGCCTGCACAGCATCCAGATTCTGCGCCAGCTCCACCAGGCTCTGGTTCGAGACCACCCGCTCGATCCGCGCGACGCGGGTATCGAGCTCGTTGATCTTGCTCTGCATCGCATCCTCCTCGTCGCGATCCGACGCGCAGCCGGCGAGCGTCAGGAGCACTGCGATAGCCACGGAGGCGGAGCGAAGTCTCACCGGGGAGCGGCCCGGCAGATCGGCCTGGTTCATGCGCATGGAGGATTACCTCTGCGGCTGGCCATTCGGATTCAGATAGACGATCTCGACACGGCGATTCTTGGCCCAGGCCCCTTCGTCGTTGCCCACCGCGGCCGGCCGCTCCGCGCCATAGCTCACCGTGGACAGCTGGGCTTCGGTTGCACCCTGCAGCAGCAGCGCTCGACGCACGGCCTGTGCGCGCCTTTCGCCCAGACCGATGTTGTATTCGCGTGAGCCGCGATCGTCCGTGTTGCCCTCCAGACGCACATGGGCGCTGGAATGGCTGGCCAGATACTTGGCGTGGGCGGCGACGATCTCGGTTCCTTCGCTCTTGATCTCGCTGCTGTCAAAGTCGAAGTAGATGACCCGTTTGGCGAGCAACCCGGCCTGCGGGCCGGCGGCCTCGTCATCGGAACCGACCGAGCCCGCATTCGCGGCATTCGCCCCCGAGGAGTCCGCCCCCGAGTTCGACTCGGAAGACTGCTGTTCCGGTGGCGGCGCCTTGGGCTTCTTGTGCGCGCATCCGGCGCTCCCCACAGCGACCGCCAGCATCAGGACCATCAGTACTTTTTGCATACCACTCCACCCTTGCGCCGCGATTGCGGCAATCATTTTACTGACCGAACGGACCCCAGACGGGCTCGCGGACTGTTCCCTGATCCGACTTCAGTCTCAGTCCCGTCAAACCATCCACCGACACCGTGGCGAGCACCCCGCGACCGCCATCCTGCTCGGAGTAGATCAGCGTCGCGCCGTTGGGCGCGAAGCTGGGCGACTCATCCAGATGCCCGTGCGAGAGCACCCGGACCGTACCATTCGAAAGATCCTGCACCGCGATGCGATAGTTGCCACCGTCGAGCGTCACCATCGCAAGCTGGCTCCCATCAGGGGACACCCGCGGCCGTGCATTGTAAGACCCCGTGAAGGTGATGCGCTTCGGATGCTCGCCCGGCTGAGCGGCCACCCGATAGATCTGCGGACTGCCGGCACGGTCCGAGGTGAAATACAGCGACTTCCCGTCCGGGGCCCACGCCGCTTCCGTGTCGATCGCGGGATCGTCCGTGATGCGGATCAGATTCTGCGTGGCGAGATCGACAACGTACAGATCTGGATTGCCGTTGCTGCCGCCAAGAGTCAACGCCAGCTTGTGCCCATCGGGAGACCAGGCCGGCGCTCCATTGATGCCGGCGCGAGCGGACACCTGGCGGCGCTCCCCGGTGCGCACGAGTTGGACGTACACGGCGGAGCGCTTGCTCTCGAACGACACGTAGGCAAGCCACTGGCCATCCGGCGACCACGAAGGGGACATGAGCGGAAAACGCGATTCCAGTATGAGCCGCTGGTTCTCACCATCGGCATCGGCCACGATCAGCTGATAATGCTGCGTCGGAGGCTGGCCGCCCACCGCCACGTACGCGATGCGTGTGGCGAAGGCTCCGCGAATGCCCAGGATCTTTTCGTAGATGACATCGCTGACGCGATGGGCTGCATTACGCATGGCCCCCGGCGTCCCGACGAATCGCTGTCCCGTGACACGCTGACCGGTGAGCGTATTCAGCAGATCGAAGTCCACGGTGAGATTACCGCCGTCCATCGGGGTGACACGTCCAATGACGACGTAGTCATCGCCTGCAGCTTTCCAGTCGGCGAAATTCACCATGGATGGCTGTGTCGGGGTGCCCGGCATCTGGGCCCGCGGCAGTGCGCGGAAGCGGCCGCTGCCCTCCAGATCGTGTTGCACGACCTGGGCGATATCCAGCCCGCCATCGTTGGGAGCATTCGCGAACGGCACGATCGCGATCGGCACCGGATCGCTGACGCCCGAGGTGACCTCGATCTTGAGCTGTGCCCGCGCAGAGAGGGCCGCGCCCAGGCTGATCGCGCATGCCAGACCGAGGGCGAGCCGCTTGGGCACACCGGAAAAGCTTCTGTTGAGTCTCATGCTGTTGAAGTTTGACATCAATCGGGCTTGAAGGTGATCTCAAGATTACGCTCGAACAGCGACGGGTCGGGCGGAGGCGGTAACGGAGATGCGCGGTACGCGGCATCCTGAATCGAGTCGCGCACGGCCTGATCGCCATTGCAGCTGCCTACTCGCACGTTGACGACCTGGCCTCCGGGGACCTGCGTCACGTCCAACACGCATTCGATGCCTGCTTTTGCAGTAGGCGGTCGCAGCCACGCCCGCTGAATGCGCGCGGCGATCTGCGCTTGCCAGCTCGCAAGCGCCGCGCTGGAGCGAGCCGATGTAGTGCGCTCCTCGGTAGCGAGATCCTGCTTCAGGTCGGCCTCTGCTTGCACGCGATTCTGCTCATCGGCCTGCCGTTGTGCCTCCTCCTGGCGCTTCTGCTCGGCCAGACGCTGGGCATCCGCTCGCTTTTTTGCGGCCGCCTTGCGCTCAGCCTCCGCTCGCTCCTGAGCCTGCCGCTTCGCCTCATCCTGGCGCTGCTGCTCCTGCTTCTGCTGCTCCTCGAGTTTGCGCTGCTCAGCGGCCTGCTTCTCGGCCTGCTTTTTCTGCTCCTGATCCTTCAGCACCTGCTCGCGTTGCGCGAGCTCCTCCGGAGTCGGCTCCGGCGGTCCAGTCGGCTCTTCAGGCGGCGGTTGCGGAGGCGGAGTCGGGGCGGGCGTGGGGGTCGGGGTCGGGGCTGGCTTGGGCGGTTGGGGGGTGACCTGCTTCAGGGCGGTGCTCAGGCTGCGTGAATTCACTACCTCTGCCTGGATCGCCAGCGTTGGTGTCGGAGGCTGCGACTTGTGATACGTCCAGAAGCCGTAAGCCAGAGCTCCCACGAGCGCGCCGTGCAGCATGACGGACATCGCGATGGAAACCCAGCGATCGCTCGCACGCTCCGTCCTTGCACGCTCGGCCATGGAGGCTCGCGCGCTCCCTGTCAGTGGCCGCGGCGCGGGGGAGTCGGCAGCGGATCGGTGATGAAACCGACCTTCTGAGCCCCGGCCTGCTGCAGGATCACCATAGCCTGCACCACGCGGCCGTACTCGACGCGGTTGTCCGCTTTCACGAGGACGGGCAGAAGCGGGTTGCGTCGCAAAGCCGCCGTCGCCCGCGCCGCTACGATGTCCGGGTTGAGCGGGGCTTGCGGATTGCCGCCAACGTTCAGATATAGCCTGCCCTCGCGATCCACCGACAGGACCAGTGGGATGGCATTTTTGAGCATTTCCGCATCGAGAGGTTCCGCGCCGGCCTTCGGCAGGTCTACCTTGACCCCCTGGGTGAGCAGCGGCGCCGTGATCATGAAAATGATCAACAGCACCAGCATTACATCGATATAGGGCACCACGTTAATCTCACCCATGAGCCGGCGTCCGCGAGAGACTTGCGTCATGCTGGCGAGCTCCTAAGCCGCGGTGGGAGCGGATGTGGCACTGTTGCCGCGGGCGGCGTGTCGCTGCAGGATCGTGGAAAACTCCTCTGTGAAGGCATCGAAACGAATCTCCAGCCGCCCCACCTGATCGGCGAAGCGGTTGTAGGCGACCACTGCGGGAATCGCCGCAAACAGCCCGATGGCCGTTGCGATGAGCGCCTCGGAGATCCCGGGCGCCACCATCGCAAGGGTGGCCTGCTGGACATTGCCGAGCGAGGAGAACGCACTCATGATGCCCCACACGGTGCCGAACAGGCCCACGTAAGGGCTCGTCGAGCCCACTGTCGCGAGGGTCGCAAGACTTGCCTCCAGGCGGTCGATCTCCTTCAAATGCGCGACGCGCATTGCCCGCCGGGCCCCCTCCAGCAGCTGGTCGGAGCCAATCGAACCCTGCTGGCGCAGCCGCGCAAATTCCCGGAATCCGAACTCGAAGATGCTCGCCATACCGATGGCACCGCCGCGCTGCTCGATCGCGCGGTACAGCTGTGCCAGATCACCCCCCGACCAGAAGGTGTTCTCGAACTGATCGGCGCTGCGGCGCGCGCGGCCGATCACGAGACGTTTGCGGAAGATGATCGCCCAGGAGGACAGCGAGGCCAGCAGCAGCAGGCCAATGACGATCTGCACCGGCACACTCGCCTCGGCGATGATGCGGATTACGGAGAGCTGCTCACTCATTCAACCTGACTCCTTGACGAACGGCCTCGCGGCGGAGCGCGCTCGATCGTCGACCGCAAAAGAAACTCCGGCAGCCGCTTCGGCTTCAGCGTCTGCGCATCGAGGCAGGCGACCCGAACGCTCGCCTGCAGGAGCAGCCGCTCGGAATCCGGCTCGCCGGTGCCGCGAAAGATGCGCTGGCCAAAGCGGACACTCGCCGCCCCCTCGACCCGCGGCTCGCAGGTGATCATCAACTCGTCATCGAGCCGAGCCGGGCGGCGATAGTCGGCCTCGAGGCTGACCACGGTGAACACCACGCCCTGCTCCTCGACCAGGGCGCGCTGCGAGTGCCCCAGCGAGCGCAGCCACTCGGTCCGCGCACGTTCGAGGAATCGCAGGTAATTGGCATAGTAGACGATCCCGCCTGCGTCCGTGTCCTCCCAATACACTCTTGCCGGCCATGCGAATACGCTCATCGGCCATCCTCGAAGAGCTGCAGGTTGGCCGCCCGCTCGGGTGGTTTGAGGCCGAAGTGCAGATAGGAAGCGCGTGTCACTACACGGCCGCGCGCCGTGCGCACCAGGAAACCCTGTTGGATCAGGTAGGGCTCGATGACATCCTCGAGCGTACCGCGCTCCTCGCCGATCGCAGCCGCCAGACTGTCGATTCCGACCGGACCGCCATCGAAGCGCTCGATGATGGT
>Ga0070741_10008600_pt1 | contig 20351 bp, 12 predicted proteins | sample Coa_R1_4_FD_66440 | JGI IMG/M metagenome (GOLD analysis project Ga0070741, IMG submission 66440) | Surface soil microbial communities from Centralia Pennsylvania, which are recovering from an underground coalmine fire - Coalmine... | ecosystem: Environmental > Terrestrial > Soil > Unclassified ...
CCGTCTTGCAAGCTGTGTACATCCAGGTCTCCTCCCGAGGGACCGGTGGCAGCGTAGAAAGCAGTATCAGAGAACGTTAGCGGGCTCTGTGAATCGACTGCGGGATCGCTGACACTCCATTGCTGGTTCCCATCCTGCAAGCCCACAGCAGAGAGGGTGATGCCCTGCTGGTTGTCGTTGTACCTATATATATAGACTATGTTGTTTGCTACATGCACTCCATCCTGTGCCGCAATTTTCCAGAGCTGTGTGCCGTCGTCAGGCTTCACGCCTATGACCTCACCGGTGGCTGGCTGAAGATTTGACGTGTTCTGGCTCTTAATCACAAGAACCCCAGGCGTGACTGCAACATCTTCTATCCGGCTATCGGAGTTATCACTGAGATGAGCAGGTAAACTAATTCTCCAGGTGATATTGCCGTTGCCCGGATTGAAAGCAGCAATGCTATCACCACACCAGCCATACACCAGGTTGTTTTCAACAAAAACCTTCGTTCCCACATAATGCGTATCATTCGAGGAAAGGTTCACCGTTGGTATATCTTTGCGCCATGCCAGAGAACCATCTTTGGTATTGTAGCTATAAATAGTACAGGCGGACGCGACATAAACATAGGCGTCTAACGCTGCCATTTGCTCTGGATCACTGCTGCCGATGCCGGTCCAGATGGATTTGCCTGTTTTGGCGTCAAGAGCGTATACCGAGGTACTATGTGCCACATAGACGACACCCTGCGCGATAGTCATCGCGTAGCCATCCAGCGAATCTTTCAGAGGAAACGTCCAGATCTGCTGACCATTATCAGCGCGGAACGCCCCGACGCCCAGTTCGGTGAGCATATACAGTGTTTTAGAAGGGGCTGGTGTGGGAGTCACAGTCTTTTGTAAGGATGAGGGAGAAGAAATTCCTCCACAACTCGCGAGTGTTGCAACAGAAACAAGCAGGACAAACAACGTTGATACCGGTCGTAACAGACAACGCATAGCAAGGTCTCCTTCCTAAAAATGGGCACGTGATACCATACCCAAAGTTGTGTAATTGAACGTTGACAGAGCACTAATGCTTTCCCAATATAGCTCTTTGAGAAAGAGGAGGAAAGGAAGAAGGAGGGACGAAAGTGGAGTGAGCCCATTTTACCAGTTCATGTACTCACCTCTATCATAAGAAATGCTTTTAGTAGAAGACTGGTAGAAGACTATACCCTTAGCTATAGAAGACTGCATAAGAGATAGATGATCTTGTAACCGGGCCTATGAACCAATAAATGACCACAGTTGAGCCTATTTTCCTGCAATGTGAGGCGGGGCAAAGAGTGGAAGGGAAAAGATATGTATAAGACGAAGGTTCTTGTTAAAAACAAGAGGACAGAAACTCTGTCCTGGTAAAAATATAAGCACAGGGACAGTTTGAAGAAGACAGATAAAGGTTGAGAGAAATGAGTAAGTAATTTCTCATACACCTAATGACTTCTCCGACGTTTTTTAAAAGCTTGTATAGTATCTCAGGCAGGTAGACCAATCTACTAATAGATAGGTAGATAGGTTGACTGCTATTCATGGTTCATCAGGAAAGGAGAGCGACTCATGCCTGCTTCTTGCAGATTCCTAGCTCCACTCGGATTAGAGGAGCAAGTAGTGCGTATCAGCGACATCCAATGGAATAACGAGCAACATACAATAAAGGTTGGTCGCATCACCATCGCATTAACGCCAACCGAATATCGTTTGCTTTCCCCTTTACGACAGGGCATACCCGTAACCTATGCTGAACTTGCAATGAAGGCCTACAATTATACGGTCGATGAAAAGGTACGTATTATGATGGATAAGCATATTGATAGGATTCGTGGCAAATTGCGGGGTACGGGAATATATGTGTATTGTGTACTTAACTATGGATACCTGCTTCTTCTTGAGACGACCCCAGAAGAAGTCCTTCGCGACCTTCCTGCGAAGAGATCATCGACATCACGAGTTGCATCAATGTGATTGACCAATGGGTGGTCTTTGCCATGCATCTTTTTCGAGCGAGTTTTTGAGTCATCTTTCTGGAGGAGAGATATACAATGACAATTCTCTTGCCGGAAGCATTGCCGATGTCGGATGGAGGGACAGTTTCCGCCAAGAGGGAGGGAAAGGTGAATAAGGGAGACGGATATTCGTTAAAATTGATAGGAGGTACAGACAATGCTCAACGTGCAAGTTAATATATCCTTTCGTGATAGGGAGTGATTCCCTATCACGACTGGACAGACCGATGTGCGCCCATACGACATCAACGCAGCAAGCCTATCCTTCCCAGGTAAACCGGGGTCAAACCGGCAGGGAGCATACAAAGACGGTGTACATCTTAAAAAGCCTCTCTGTGGACCATCAATGGCAGAAAGCGATCTTTCACTTAGATGAAGGCGAATAGATGATGAATAGAATGTCCTCTCTCAATCAAGCGGAAAGCTCCAGACCACTGGCGCTGCATATTATTCCGCCACTACAATCAAAACAAGATCATGTTGATCTGGAAGCCGCCATGCAAAGCCTGGTGCTTGACAAACGGCATCCAATCGCTTTGGAACTGGCAGGGACCTTTGAGCGACGCAGTTTTATCGTGCGAGCAACTACACAAACTGCTCTTGATCATGTGGAAGCGCTGCTACGTTCACAGTATCCACAACTAGAAGTGCGCCCACTTCCCACATATGAGGACCCATTCACCCTTGAAGCCTATGAGACTGTTTCTGCTGTTGAACTGACGGCAGGAAGTGCGTCCTACCTTCCATTGCGTACCTGGCGACAAGAAAACAAGAAGCCAACGCAGGAAGAAATCGATCCGCTGCTTGGCCTGCTTGCAGCTTTGAGCAAACTACCAGACAAGACACGGGCTATTGCGCAAATTGCGCTAGTCCCAGCTGCCGATAACTGGTCTGAGGATAGCTTGCGTAAGGCTGTAGAACATCCGTTGGAGCCTGAAAAACGGTCAGAACGACGAGCCAACCAGCGGGATATGATAGCAAGCAAAGCGGGAGATGGTTTTGCTACACCGATCATCATTGCAGTCGGATGTGTCGCCGCTCTTTATCCATTCGTCCAACAATGGATACCAGACTGGACACGGCAGGCTGTGGGAAGGATGATCAAGGGGCAAGATCCGCACTTGACAGCTCCCCAGATCTTTCAGATTGTTGTTTTTCTGCTTGTCCTGTTGCTCGTGATAGGACTGCTGGTTTACCTGGTCGAGCGGATTCGCCGCTTCTTCAACCCAAACCCCATCTACGATATGCGTATGGTCGCGCAGAAAACATCGCGTATGGCCTATCGTGCTCGGGTGCGCTTGTATGTGATCGGGCCAAAAACACAGGAGGACGAATCGAGGTCTGGTCAGCATGCTGATTTCTGGGATCGCACGCGAGCCGAGCGTACACAGTCTGAGATCCGAGAGGAAATGTTGTTACGCCTGATCGCGGCATACAGGCAATTTCACCAGGCCAGTGGAGCCTATTTTCTTCCAAAACGTCTTTCAGTCAGGCAGGCACATCGCTTGCTAAGCCGTGACCTGCAAAGGCATGGGCACGGTTGGCAACAGGGAGTCAGTAACTCGGCGCACCTGATCAGTGTAGATGCACTGGCTGTACTCTGGCATCTGCCAGCAGCCAGCGTCTTACCAGAGTTGGCGCTTGTCGAGCATCGACGCGCACGGACCATGCTGATTCCCCCTGATCTGGCACGCCAATCAGCGGGGCTCACCCCTCTCGGCTATTCGGAGCATGGAGGATATCGGCTTCCCTTTGCCCTGACTCCACAGTTCTTTTCGATGCACACCTTGATCGCTGGAAAATCGGGAGAGGGGAAAAGTACCTGTATGGAACATATCGCTCGTGAAGCGATGATTCATGGCGGTCTTGTCCTGATAGATCCGCACGGCGATTTGTGCGAACATGTCCTGCATCTTGTCCCTGCTTCAAGGGCAGATGATGTGGTTTTCATTGACCTGTCAGATAGCAATGCCTCGGTGGGCATTAATCCTCTGGATGTGACATTGGGGCGTGGCCGCGATAAGGCTATTTCAGATCTGCTCAAGACGCTCGCTCATATCTGGGTTTCGAGCTGGGGACCTCGCATGGAAAATGCGTTTGAAATGAGTCTGCGGACCCTCTTCGAGGCCAACAAAGTGCTTGTGGGGAATGATGCACAGAACGGCCCTGGTCAACAATATACGCTTCTGGATGTATTACCTCTGCTGACCAATGAAAATTTTTGCCACGCACTTCTGCAATCCATAGAAGATGACTACTTGCATCGCTGGTGGCGCGAGTACTACGAACCGCTGACATTGATGCAACAGCGTGATGTGATCAATCCAGTCATTACCAAAGTGGCAAAATTTGAGAGCGTGATTGCCCGGCGCATCATCGGACAAAGCGTGGCAACACTCAATTTTACGCAGATGATCGCCGAGCGCAAGATCATCTTGCTCAAGCTGGCAAAAGGCGTGGTCGGAGCCGACGTGGCAGCATTGTTAGGTGCTACCTTGCTCGGACTGCTACAAATCACTCTGGAAGAGCAAGGAGCCAAAGCGGAACAGGAGCGCGTCCGCTTTCCGATCATCCTTGACGAATTCCAGGTACTGGCAGGCATTGACTATGGAGCACTGGCGGAACTGCGCAAATACGGAGCCACCTTTTTCCTGGCGACCCAGTCGCTCGAATACCTGAAAAAACTAGATGAACTCTTGCTTCCAACCGTTCTGGCGAATGTCAAGCAACTGATCATTTTCCATATGTCGGCCAAAGACGCCGAGACGCTGTATCAAGAGTTGGGTGTAGAGCAAGAGGACATACTTAACCTGGATATGCATACTTGCTATATCAAATTAGCAGCGGCGAACCGCCGTCAGCCAACGTTTTCGCTCCAGGTTTCTCCACCACCAACGGGAGATCCGATCCAGGCAGAGAGTATTCGTACCCGTTGCCGCGTTCGCTATACATGCACAGTAGATGTGATCGATGAGAAGTTGCGTGATGCGATGATCCGTGCGATTCGCCTGGCTCCTGCCTCTGGTGGATCAGGGTTGCCCCCCCGCCATTCGCCTCACGGTCGGCCTCCCGCAAACGCACACACCCCATCGCCTCTGGTCCTGCCAGCATCACCTGCTCATGCCACCTCACCTACACAGCAGACATCTCCACTTCCGCTCGCAGCAGCGCCAAATCCCAATGCAGCGCAACCGCGCAAGCAGAAAAACCGTGGTCGAAGATCGAAGGAACGGGCAGAACGGTACAGACAAGAGATGGCGAAACGAGGTCAGGCAACACCTATGGCGTTTAGCGAAGATGATGAGGATGAACTGGAACTTCGGGAGATCAGCACGCACCGAAAAGATCAAGAAAATAGAGATGATACTTACTAAGGAGGGCAATGGTCAACAAAGAGAAACTGGGTACATCTTCTTCTGCTCATCTTCAGTTCGCTGAGGCAGAGGAACAGGATGCGGCACAGCAACAGCGTTTTTCGTCCGTGGATGGCAAGTTATTCTGGTGGCTCTTGCGTTATCCATTGCAGCGGGTAGAGGATCTGGTTCTGGCCCTCCAGGTCAGCCCGAATACCGTGTATCGGCACCTGACGAAGCTCATAGAGGAAGGGTTGATTGAGTGTATCACGCCATCGCTTGGGGCAAAAGCGACCTGTCGCCTCTACTATCTGAGCAACGGCGGTCTGCTTGCATCTGCTGCACGAGAACAGGCGGATGCACATACACTGGCACGGACCTGGCGGGCAAACGAGCAAGGCATCTTACGCTTGCTTCCCCGCCTTTCGACACTCGTTCGCCTCCAGGATCTGGTGAATGGACTGGTAGCGGGAACTCCTGCAATGTTGTCTCATGCACGTGGATATCATGCAGACATTGCCTGGCATTGGACGCGATATTATCAGCACCGTTTCCTCTTCCAGGAGCGCCCCATAGTCTGTTCTGCCGATGCTGCGCTTCTGCTCCATCGCAAGGCTCCCCTCCAGACCGCTCAGGATAGCGGAAAAGCTGAGTACTACTGCGCTTTGCTTTTCTGCGATCCGGGCTTGGCAGGATATTATGAGCACCACCTGATCGCCCAAAGGCTTGCAGCTATTATTCGCTATCGCGATAGTCGGGGAGGGCTCAGCGCTCAAATGTTCCCTCCCGTCATCGTGCTGGTACAAAAAGCGCGTCAGCGCGACATCTGGCAGTTGAAAACCGCTGAGGTTGCCACATCTCTACGTGCTAACCCATTGGCAGGGGCTATTGCTATAGTTCCGGCTCAGGAGACACTAGAGGCGGCATGGACGTTACCCTGGCAGAAGCTCTCAGTTCCCACATCGTGTCGTCTGCGCGAGATCTTTACCCCTCTCCCAAAGGATGCATTGCTTCCCGGGCTGCTTCAGCAACGAAGTGCACCACCTACTCCAGCACCTTCGTCAGCCACAAAAAAGGGGCGTATCCTGTGGGGAGACTTTGCCAGGAGGGCCAGAGAGATCAACCTGGCTTCTGACAATGACGGCGACCGGGAACACGAGAACCTCGCATTGTTGAGGCTGCGTCTCTCACAACGGCATCTGGCTGTACTAGAGATGCTTTACGAGTATCCGCTACTTGCGACAGAAGAACTGGCAATCCTGCAAGACGTACAAACAGACTCGGCGGTGCGCTATCTCTTCGAGCTACGACGCTACTCATGTATTGAAAAATGTGAGACGGAAAGGGGAACGCGCTGGCATGTAGCGCCGCGAGGGCTCCGCCTCATCGCAGCCATACACAACGTCTCGTTGCAGCATATCACGGGGCCGATCAAGGATGAGGCAGAAGATACAGAGGGGACAATCGTACAACACGGCGTAGCCCGACTCAAAAGGCGCATTGAGTACACCGCTGGTATTTATACCTTCTTCGCGTCACTCCATCGCAGTGCCCGCGCCCAGGGGCCTGATCACGTGGTAGAGTGGTGGGAAACGGGGATTCGCTGCGAACACCGATACCAGGATCACGGAACCCGACATATTTTACGGCCTGACGGTGCCTTTGCCTACAAAACGCAGCAGGCTCGTCTGCTTGCCTGGCTCGAATGGGATGAGGGAACAAGGGGAAAGCAGGTCGTGGCCGCGAGAATGACAGCATACGCTCATTATGCCCGTATGCGCGAGTGGCGGGCAGCGGGTTTACAGACATTGCCCGTCCTGCTCATTGTCGCCCCTGATCAAGGTCGATACCAGCATGTAGCGCAGGCGGCAAGTGAGTACCTAGCTGGCAGCGGCTTCCTCGTGCGTATGACAACGGCAAAGCTGCTCGCTACAGGCGATCCACTTGCTGCCATCTGGTCACAGATTGTGCCAGTGCCTCCAGATCAAAACCCATCGGGAACGGGGCGACGGGCCTTGCTTGACCTGAGCAAGCAGTATCTGTTCTCCTAAAAGGAAGGAGCAGAGAGATGTCCATTGATCAATCCTCGCTTCTCCCTGTCATCACAAAACAACCAGTATCGTCTGACCACCACCCACATAAACTGAGACAGGGTGTTCTGGATGAATCCAGATCATGTAATCACCTGGAAGGACTTCGCGGAAAATAGCCGCACTAAGCATATGATGATCAACTGAATAGTTTTTTGTATATGCAACATCTGCCCACTCTTTACGACCTTTTATCCAATCTGCCTCTTCAAGGAGATTGACCACCATTTTCTGGTTCTGTCCTTGCGGGGTACAGACAACGACCGTGCCGAGAACGTCCCCTCTTACGCTTGCCTGGCTCTCTTTTTCGACGATTTTGCGGAGCTTCTCATACAGGCGAGAGGCCTCTTTAGCAGTCATCTGTGGAGGTTGTGAAGGCGTCAAAGGCGCTGCCGGAACAGTTGGAGGGAGACCCTGTTGGGGAGGGGAAGCAGTGGGACTTCGCCGTGTAAGTATTCTCGTCAGTGCAGGTATTCTCGTATTAGAATATCTGCTGCTTTGCTGCGTTTGGCCTGGTTGCTCCAGGGCAGATGAGAAGGCAAGGATATCGGGGAAACGTTGTGCGGGGTCTTTTGCAAGTGCTCGGAAGATGACCTGCTCGACACCTGGAGGAAGAGCAGGAACGCGCTGGCAGAGTGAAGGGGGATCATCTGAAAGCTGGCGCATAGCAATCTCGATAGGTGTATCTCCAAGGAAGGGGCGTTCTCCACACAACCATTCATAGGCGACGATAGCGAGTGCATATTGATCGGAGGCTGGACGTGGTTTGCCTTTAATTTGCTCTGGAGCCATGTAATGAACTGTTCCAGTATTATCGAGCGTTTTCATCGAAGCAGTGCTATGAGCAGTCGTGACAATACCAAAATCACTGAGCAGAATGCTGCCATCGGCACTCAGAAGCATATTTTCTGGCTTCACATCTCGGTGAATGAGTTTGTTTGCATGGGCATAGGCTAAAGCCCGGGCAACCTGTTTGATATAAGAGATTACCTGTTGGAGAGGAACAAGGGAACCGGAAACATGCCGATCCCGCAGCGTTCCGCCAGGGGCATAGTCCATCACCAGAAAGGGCAGAGTTTGGACAAAACCGAAGTCGAGAACACGCAGAATATGAGGGTGCGAAAGTCGGGCAACTGTTTGGGCTTCAGTCGTGAATGCAGCTACGTCCTGGGCTGTGAGCTTGCCATAGAGCAACTTGATCGCGACTTGTGTTCTGAGATGAACATGTTCTGCCAGATATACCTCGGCAAACCCCCCTTGCCCAAGTAAGTGAGCAAGCCGGTAGTTACCCAGTTGTTCGCCAATACGATTTACCATCTATTCTTCCAATAAAGAGACTTTCGTGTTAGATACACATAAATCACTGATCTGAGCTGCTATCTGCTGTAAGCATACATAATGTGAAAGAAAAAAGCAATCCATTGTCATGTGAAAACTTGCCTCATTGTCACAAAAAGACGATGCCAAAAACATCGATTACAAGCAACAACACTGTTTTTTCAGTGAGAGAAAGGAATCCTCAACCATTCCGAGGTGTAAAAACTCAAATTGCATTCTGCTTTTTCTCTGTGTTTTCAGCGCGTTGGCTGCTGGAAATGAGCCGTCCGCGTTTTGCCGCCTGATCCATCCTGGTTTGTTCCATGACGGAACGTTTGAGATCCTCATCATGCTCAAACACATCGGGCAATGGTCCCTCAAAAGGATTGCCAAAGACAAAGGCATCGTCTTTGGCAGCGGCTGGCTGTTCTGGCTCATGAGACAATTTGCCCACGCTGGGAGAAACGCTTGTGTCGACAGGCTGCGGTCCGAAAGGACCTTCGGACTTGAACAGGTCAAGGATGTCGCTCTGCACATCAAAAGGATTCTCACGAGCAGGTGCCTCCTCAAGAACAGGAGCAGATGTAAGTGATGGTTCCGTTTCTGGCGCTTCTGGTTCAGGTACAGGAACAAAGCTGGGCTGCTTCCGAGCCGGTTGATGCACAGGCTCTTCGACATATGGGGTTTGAGTTGGCTGCTGTGGCTTGACCTCCTCAACAAGTGGCACCTGGATAGGCTCCATTTGCGATTTATGCACTTCGAGAGCATCAACGTGCTGCTCGGAGGCAAATGCCTGGAGTGATTGAAAGAAGCCAAGTTCGCGTAATACGCTAGAGTAGCGCAGTGTTTCCTGTCCAGCCATTGATTCTTCCAGTGCGTCAGAGGATGCGGTGTTGCTCTGCTCCTGTCGGTTGACGAAGAGAGGAAGAGATGGCTGACTGATTTCGGCCTCACGGGCAGTTTCCTTCTTTTCAGTTTGAGTCGGCATAAACAGTCCCGGCTCAGGCTGGATAGGCACAGAGGGCTGTTTTTCCTTTTTCAGCACAGGTTGATCCAGAAGAAAGCTCGCCGAATTACCAGATAACGACGAAGGTTCTCCAGCAAAGGCTGGCTGCACTGGTTGTGGCCCAAAGATGTTGGAGGATTGCTCTGGCCCTGCAAAAGGATTTTGCGGAACCATATCACGTGAAAATGGGTTTTGTTGTGCCATACCGTTTGAAAATGGGTTTTGAGGAACCCCACCACGTTGATCGCTAGACGAAGGTGACGCTTTAGCAACAAATTGTCTTCCTGCTGGGAGCCTGGGAGCAATAAAAGGCTCCTCAGGACGTTCAAACGGATTCGTCAGTACAGTTTCTTTAGGAATAGACGCATCTTGTGAGAAAAGTCCATCCAGGCTACCTGGCGCTCGCTGTACAGGTTGCCGGGAAGCCGGAAAGAATTCTGGCTCAATGGGAACAGAGCCAGGGGACGCATTCATCTGAGCAACTGGTGGTATCGACGACGATGTGGATGGAACCCCTTGCTGGTATCCCTGAGAGAGCATAGTCACAAGTACACGGATTTCGCGCTGAGCAACCCACACAAGTAGACCTAATGCTGCACCTATGCAGAGCGATTGTATGATCAGAATAGCGAGAGCGAACAACCCGGATGTGTTCAGCCCACTCTGACTGATTTGCACGAAGGCCTGGAAAAGCAACCGCCAGGTTGTAGGAGGAAAGCCTCCTATTAACCAGAAGAGCAGCAAGCCAGCACCTGCAACGGGGAGACATCTCTGGACAAGATGCCTCCCAGGAGCATAGGTCGGACTGCGAAGATAGCTACTACGTGATGTACTCATTCTATCCCTCATTCTCGATAGTCACCATATGAGTTCATTTTGTTATATCCTACCAATCCGTTTGAGCGCGAGGGCATGTTCGGAACGGGTTGACCACTGGTAGGAGACCTGACAGGAAGTTCGTTATCGTTGACCTCTAATTCTTGCAATGTCCCGTTAAAGCCTGGAGAAGCCGCTGGAGCGGCTCCCAGCGTTGTATTCGCCATCTCAGCCTCCTTGGGTGAGGCAACGACTTCCATCTGCGTCCAGCTTTTCGTAGCAAACAAACCTTCTCCACGCCGGGCGGCCAGCAGGAAGTTTCTCTGCCCATGACTGAGGCGGAAGGTGCGCGTGACCGAATCGATGGTCGAGGCATCTTGCTTCATTAAAAACTTCATCGTTGCCATCGCCAGGATCGTTCTCCCCTCTTCCGAACCCAGGAAGTCATCCGAATTTTGTGTCGTGCACCACAGGCCTCCACCGTATTTACGAATGCGCCTGGCAAACTCTTCGAGGAATTTTGCTCCCTGACGAAACTGCATGAGCAGCCACGCCTCGTCAATCAAGATGATCGAATTGCGCAGGGGCGTAAGCCCTTGCCGTGCCTGGCGCATCTTCGTCCAGAGAAACTCGGTGATGATGAAGAGACCAATCGGTTTGAGTGTCTCGTTTAACTCTCGAATATTGAAGTCAACAAAGCGATTATCAAGCACAACACGTGTTCGGGCAGGGAAGAGATGCAGGTAACGCTCAAGGCGTTCACTCAGTCCGTAGGTGTCCTCGCCAATACCAAAGCGATGATCTCCACGTAAGGCACTGGACATGATCACGTAGAATTCCTGCATATTGGGTACCTGCCGCCCGTGGGTTGCCGGGTCCATCGTAATGCCCCGGTTCTCATACGTTTTGACCAGGCACCTATAGAGGAAGGCTTTCTCCTTCTGAGGGAGCGATCCATCGTCGGACAGGAGCAATTCCAACAGCGTGATGAGGTTGAGAAGCTTTTCACGGAAGAAGTTGCTTTCTTCACCTCTGACCGGGCCTCCTGGATTTTCTGCCTGTGCATAGAGGTCGAATGGATTGACTTGCAGCGACTCCGAGGAGAGGCGCACGTATTGACCGTTCACACGTTGACACAGGTTATTGTATTCTGCCTCAGGGTCAATCACATAGACATTGCACGTGGGCAACAAGCGGCAAGAAACGGTTTTGAGAAAGAAGCTCTTGCCAGCGCCTGACTTGGCAAAGACGACCATGTTGGCGTTTTCTAGCTCATTACTGTTGAAGGGGTTAAGAATGATCAGGCCACCATTCGGATTTACTCCAAACATCGCACCAGTATCCATGCTAATATCACTGCCAGTGAATGGATAGAAGGTTGCTGCTGAACTGGTACCAAACAAACGACTACGCCCCAGCTGGTTATCTCCATCAGGAAGGCAACTAAGAAATCCCACGTGGTGTTGCCAATGGGCTGGCAAGGCACGAAAGTCAAGGCTACGAATGGCAGAAACCATTCGATTGTTCCGCTCACTCAACTCTCTTCGTGTATGAGCGCGCACCTGGACAAAGGCTGACATATTAAAGATGCGTTCGTCACCGCGAGCAAGCTTTTCACGCAGACCTTCTATATCTTGTAGTGCAACCGCCGTTGTTGGGTCAGGAGCTTTTCCCTGCCGTTGAGATGCCAGCACTGAGCCTCGGAACTCGATGGCTTTTTTACCAAGCCGTAAACTCACCTGCTGCGGCGAGAGTGGCGTAATATGGATACTAAAATCAACATATGGCTCGTCTGTCTGGACAATAGCGTCGAGCCAGCCAGGATAAGCGCTTCTGGGATAGTTCACAAACGCCAATGTTCTTACCAACTCGTGCCCCGCTTCACCATCGATGCGTACATACCATGGAAAGATCTGCATACCACTTGGCGCTATAAGTTCGGGCACACTTACAAAATCAGGAATTCCATCTTTGTGCGCGGCTTTCTTTTGTTTCGCCTTCTCCTTTCTGGATTTTTTGTTGACTACTGCAAGCTCTTCTTCTTCTTCCTGTATCATCATGTAGTGAGGACTTTGCACTCCCATTGTGCGGTCACGTGCAGATACCATCAGGCGATTCACACCCTCTATCAAGCCATCCGACATGGGGAACTGTCTGGCCTCCTCTGTGATGAAACAGCTATGATAGAGGGCAATAATCTCTTTATCTGTTAAGCGCCGACCTGAGAGGCCCAGGCGTTCAAGTTGTCGCAGTACTTCTTCTGAACGCAATCTGAGCTGAGTCTGAGCATTGAGCAGCGCTTCCGTGCGTTTCCTGATATTGCTAGTATCGGCTGGGAGAATAATATAGAATACGCGCTTCACCAGGGCACGCCTGGAGGCGAGCTGACGTATAAAGTTCGCATGGTCCCTCGCCACCTCTGCCAGGTCTCCCTGTACGGAACCCATCGTCATTAGATATTCATCCAGACGATAGGGCAGATTCCGTATCAGGATCTGAATAGGGAATGAAAGCCCATTAAGAAAAGCCTTAAAGCCCTCAATCAGCGCATCCTGGTCTTCTTCAGACATGAGAGCGAAGTTGACTGTGTTGATTTTCAGGATGGAGCGGTACTCAAAGATTCTGCGGCCAAAATTCAGGCATGCCACCCCATCGGCAACTTCACGCAATCTCACGAAGGATTTAATAACGCTTCCTGTTCCGTTGAAACTTTGGCTCGGCATTTGTGGGGCCATTTGCATAATACAGTACTCCTAATCTTCGTCAATGGCATCGGCAGTATTGTCTGTGTCGCTCTGCTGCTCATTTTTGCTCTTCTCGTCAGCAGGATCTTCTCTGTTCTCCTCCAACGGCTTGTAGATGTAAAGTTTAGGCATCAGAGTATAGGTTAGCCAGCAGAAGAGCCACTCCTCCATTGGCCGACTGGCGATAGAGATCAAGGCCACTGCAATCGAGAGCAGAGTCAGTAGAACTGCACATGTGATGCCTAGAACTGTCCCGCCAGTGCCAGGTAAGAGGATACTAATATTTCCCCATGCCGTGTAACCCGCAACAAGGCCACACACGATGATGAGCAACTCACGTGTCGTTCGGCCAAAAATCACGGTTGGTTGTTCGTTAAGAAAAGTTGGAAATTCCTCTTTCTTCACTCTTACCTCGTATTATTCAATTGCCCAGATGAGTTGCTTGTGTGTACTCATCCAGGCAGCATGCTATACCCTTACTGAAGTATCTGGGTAAGGTAAGTCTGGATCGCAGACGATAGCAAAAAGATGGCAAGTCCTACAATCGCCGCTGTAAGAGCCATATTTGAGACAGCAATTCGACGCTCACTGCCAAAGGCCAGCATACGCATCATAGCCCCAACGGCGATGCCGATAAAAAACGCCGCAGTCGCAATGTCCCTAACAGTTGTTTCAATGTTATTCACCAGAGTCTTTACATCACCCAGGGGATCTCCTGCTGTAGGGACCAGAAGGTGAGCAATATTTAGCGTAACTGACTGTACATTCAGCCCGTGAACCATACTCAAAAGCTGCAAGAATATCATGACTTCAGTTTCCTTTCTTGATTTGAATTGATAACACCGACGATCTCTCTGATGTATCTTACATACAGCCTGGAAATTGATTAAGTCCATACGCTCCAGGCCCGAAAATTGAGCTGGTAGAGCCAGCATCAGATGCATCGCTCATTTCCCGCTCCTCCACTGGTCAACATCTTGCTCCACAGCTTGAATATAAGCCGTTTCGTTGTTATGGTCGGCAGCAGGTGCATATTTGGGAATGATTTGATCGACTGTGGTGAGCCCCCCTTTCACATAGAGTGGACCAGAAATGAGCATGTACCAATGTTCAAAACCGTCTACCCAGCTATTCATCTTTGCGTACCCATTTGATGATGAGTTGGGAAGCGGATTGCCATTCTGGTCAACACAAGGTCGATCAGGAATGCAGCGTTCGTTGCCAAGTGCCAGAGTAACACGAGCTACGCCTGTAGTACCAAAACTTGACTCATGGTGAAAGAATGCCAGGGCAAACACAGGATCAATGCCATACTGTACGCCTAAGCTATAGAGTTCCTGCCCGGTTCCAGCTGCTGGCGACTTGTAAGTCGCTAATATACTGTTGATTTTGTCAACAGTAATGGTTGGCTGACCGGTCACTGTATACTTGGAAGACAAACTGTTACCCATGCTCTGAATCAGTGAGGTGTTACGAATGTAACCCAGGGCAGTGTAACCAGCCCATGTATGTACGGTCAGATCGGATAAAAGCGGCATCTGGTACAGGTGTATTCCCGGCATCGTAATCGACGGGACTCTGGGATCTGGTGTGACCAGGTTGTAGCCTACTTTATCGTCGCCTCCAACAATGCCACCACCAAGAACATTGGCCTGTGCGACAGTCACACTCCCATTAACCATACTAGTGGGTGTTGGAGTAACTTTATTAGTACCATTAATAGGTGCTGAAATGGCTCCTTTAGCCCCACTAGTAGCTGTTGGAGTAGCCATCCCATTATTGGGTAGTTGAACTGCGACAACAATGGCAACATGACCGATGCCTTGAGGATATCCAGCTCTGACATCACCACCACCCCATACCATCAGATCTCCAGGCAGAGGAAACCCGGACCCAACAGGTATTTCTTGCCAACCAGGTCTGTTTTTATAGCCAGCCCAATAATCGACAGCACCTCCGTATACCTGCGGTAACGTATGACCTGCCATCCCGTAGACTGTACTGATAAACATTGCACCTTGAAAGGATGTGGGTTGCGCATCTGGACAGATGGACCCCTTACAGATCTTCTTCCAGTAGGCAATAACATCCTGAAAACCAGGATCGCCTACGTTATAGTGGTCTAAGTTGTTCCCGGTGATGTGACTTGCGATATGAAGCGCGGTTTGCACTATAGTTGGCGCCCCAACATTAGAATAGGATGAAGACGCATAGCGAGCAATACCAGCGGCAATCATAATACCACCCAGGATGAGACCCAGTAGTTTAAGATTGAGTCCCGCTCCTATACGGCCTTTCATACATTATCTCTCCTTGTAAAGAGTCAATGCCCGAGCTGATTCTCCAGTGCATGCAATGCTTTGTGCTGTCGCATCCCATGCTCGATCATCCGCTCCTTTCTAACCTAATAATAGATAAGACCTCAGCTTTTCCCAAGGGGGAAAGAGGGACAATGAATACTTCTTTCTTCTCGCTTTTTGGCCCCTCAGCTAAGCAGCTAGCAGTCCAACCAGAGGTCCTGCTGATCCTGCAATCTGTGCAATACCTTGCAATTGTGAGGCTCCTACCGCTAAGGAGGCCCCTGCGGCCTGACCCATAGCTTGTCCTGCTTCTCCCAGAGTGCGCATTGAAGCTGTGCCCAACAACGATGGAATGCGCAGAATAAACCACAAGACTGCTATCGCCAGGATGTTTTGCAGTGAACCCTGATCTAGATTCCCTACCTGAGACGATAGGGCATTGTAAATCGCGCTCAGCATCAACTCTGCAATAAGCGCAGCCACCACTTGTAGAAACTGGACCATGACTGTTGAGATGAAGCCGCTGAACCACAGCCGCGTCAGCGGTTGCCCGGCTTTTCCTGGCAAAGCCCAACAGGCGATACCGAGGGGAGCCAGGATAATATAGAGATTGATGAAGAACATGCGTATGATCACCTGTGCCAGCAGCATCAATCCCAGTACTTTGATCATCAAGCTGGGGAGATTACCAAAAAGAACAGAAATGACATCACCCAGGTTAGGGAGGTTGAGGTTTGTTGGAACAATCTGGATGTTAAGAGCCAGGGTCTTAGCATTATCTATACCATTAGGTCCCTGTATCCAATCAAAGATACCTACTGAGAGCGCATTATTGAGGCCCAGAATGATCATCACGAGGGTCAAGCTGAGATGGGCAGCTACCAATGCCAGGAGTGCTCCTGGTAACTCTTCTATCACATTGGCATGGCGAAGGACGGTGCCAGCGATCATGATTCTGAGACCGCTGAGGACAAGCACGAAAGCGATAAACGCATCCACAATGCCCAGGACTATCTTCCAGAACGTTTGAACGGTTCCATTTTCAACTGTTATGTCCAGTGGCGTATAGTAGAAAAGCAGCATGGGTTCAATCCCTAATGTAGAGGCTCCGGACCCTAAGCCAGCTAATGGACTTGGATACTGCCCATTGTAGGTATTAGGGGGAAAGATGTTCTTTACGCAGGTCTCAAGGCCATCCTGGGGATGACAAGCAGACGACACCAGGTTTACCTGCCCTGCATTTGCGTTTTTCGACGCCACTCCTTTAGAGGAAGCCATCTGTGCAGCTCCGGCATGTGCTTGAAACTCCTTCGCCTGAGCAGTGCCAGGTGTAAGGGCCATCAAAAGTGTTATGCCGAATATCAGCCAAACGAGTACACGCCAAATAATAGTAGTCAGGTGTAACAACAGGTATTGTTGCCGCAAACGCTTCTGTATTCGTGATACAAACTGTGTTATTTTCATATGCTCAACCATTTCTCATCGTTGTAAGGCACTTCAGAGAACATCCTGTATTTAAGCAAATGCCAGTCCTGCTAGGGGTCCTAACGTTCCCGCTGCCTGGGCAATGCCCTGTATTTGCGCTGCACTGACCGCTAAGGAGGCTCCTGCAGCCTGGCCCATGGCCTGCCCGGCTTCTCCCAGAGTGCGCATAGGGGCTGTACCCAACAACGAAGGGATGCGCAGTATAAACCACATAATCGCTATTTCCAGGATCTGTAACAGCGAGTTCTTATCTATATTCGCCATCTGTGGCAATAAAGCGTTATTAACTGTGCCCAACATCAATTCGGCAATAACGATAGCCGCTACTTGTAGAAACTGGACCATGACGACTGAGATGAAGCCGCTGAACCACTGCTGCGTCAGCGGTTGCCCAGCTTTTCCAGGCAAAGCCCAACAGGCGATACCAAGTGGAGCCAGGATAATATACAGATTGATGAAGAACATGCGTATGATCACCTGTGCTAGCAGCATCAATCCCAATACCTTGATCATCAAGCCAGGGAGATTGTTAAAAGCAGCAGAAATGACATCACCCATGTTGGGTAAGTTGAAACTATCTGGGACAATATTGAAAGGCAGTGTAACATCACCAAGAGCAGTGTTTGCCAGATTAAGGAGAATGACCGAGAGAGCATTATTGAGGCCCAGGATAATCGTCACGAAGATCATGCTGAGGTGGGCCGCTATCAGTGCCAGGAGCGCTCCTGGTAACTCTTCTATTGCGTTGGCATGGCGAAAGACGCTGCCAGCTATCATGATCCTGAGGCCACTGAGAGCTAGCACGAAAACGATAAATGCATCCACGATGCTCAAGGTTATCTGCCAGAACGTCGTCACTGCGCCACTCCCAACAGTAGCCTCCAATGGCGTAGTGAAGAAAATGGTAGCTTTCGCCCCTAGTGGATTCTGTATCCTGGGTGCAGGTGGAGGAGTCAAGCTCTGTACACAGCTTTCAATACTTTGACCTGGATTACACCCTGTCGGGTGAGCGTCCGTAGAAATTGTCGTAGTCTTTCTGCCTTCAGAGGTGGTCGTCTGTATCGTTCCGGCATGCACCTGGACACCCTTTGCCAGAGCAGTGTTAGGCGTGTAGAATGCCAGCAATGGTATGCTGAGCACTAGCCACATGAGCACACGCCAACCAATGACCTTCAGGCGTAACCCTCCCCGCTTCCTTGAACGGCTACATATACGTGATACGAACTGCTTTACGATCATATATTTCACCAAACCCTTCTCTGATATACTCTCCTGATACTCAATAATCCTCAGCCACATTACACGTCTACCTGTTTGTTCCTTTCTAATAGTAGATAAGGCCCCGCCATTGCCCAAGGGGAAAGGAGGGACAATCAGCCCTGGAATCTTTCCCTCTTTCCCTCTAGAGAAGCGTACCTGCCTATGTTACTCTCGCAAATGCAACATATAAACGAACAATGCCACTTGTATGGACTATGTAGACATACTGTGTTTATAAGGAGAGAAGAGTATGGTCCCTGGTTTAGATGTAGAATCGCTGAACATGCTGGGAAAGTTGATTAGCAAGCTGGAACGTTTCGAGCTGGAAGGTGCTATCCCTGAAGAATTTGACCTGGCAGAACTGTTCACCGAGAGCGAGCAGGCGTTTTTTTGTGTCCAGGGACTAGCAGGCTTTTGGGAAGGTCATGCCAGCACCGAGTTTGGGCAGCACATGATTGACCTTGTGATCGGAGCGCACAACCAGCGTCAAGCAGACCTGACATTGGTTATGTTAGGAACGCCCCAGCAGCTCTCGGTCTCTATCTCTTTGGGAACTGAGAAAGCAACACGGGCTCTCCTCGAAGGCATTTTTCCAGGGATTGTACTGGAACCAATTTCCTCCAGGGAACTGGTCAGACAACTTCGCCCCTACTTCAGGACAATGGGAGTCTTGACAGGTATTCCTAGCCGCAAAGCGTTCGACGCCGAATTGCGGCACACACAAAATAGTCGCGGCCAGAATCCACTTGCTGACTCCTCAGGGAAACAAGAGCAAGCGCAACTAGAACGCGTCATTCGCGGCATGTATGGTGCCACCTGGGCCTATGTTGTTCAAGCTCACCCACGCCCACGTCACAAGGTTGTTGAAGAGCGCATGAAAATCGTCGACTTACTGACGCAAGTGACTTCGCGCTCGCAGGTTCAATGGCAATCCAGCAAGCAGGACAGCGTGCAGCTTACGACGATTGAGTCGGGAACTCAGTCACGATCTTATAGCGGTAATACAATCAACTACCGAGCACAGTATCTTATTCGCTTACTAGAACGCGAACTTGAACGCCTGGATCAGGCTTCAGCAGCGGGACAATGGATTGTAAGAACATTCTTTGGTGCAAGTAGCGACGATGATACTCGACGACTGGCCTCACTCTTGCTTGGGACCCTGGCAGGACCAGATTCCCATCCGGTGCCGATGCGTGCTGCTATCTGCCAGAGGCAGGGCACCTCCTTTGAAGCCTTTCATACCTTCCTCACTTCCAATGAAGTGGCCTCCCTCATTCAATTGCCGCGTGAAGAGGTACCTGGCTATGCAGTCCACGACTATGTCCTCTTCGACGTGGATTTTCGTGTACCAGACTCAATGACATTGCCACTTGGGTATATTCAGCAAAATGGGCACGATACATGTAATACTTTCAATATATCGCTGGATGCCCTTGCCAAGCACGCTGTAGTGATAGGCGTCACGGGTAGCGGTAAGACAACTACGGTGATGAATCTGCTAGATCGTGTGGTCGAGGCGCGCAAACCCTTTCTTGTAGTAGAGCCTGCGAAAACCGAATATCGCTCACTGTATAGTGCACTTGCTCCCAGGGCTAATCTACGTGTATACACATTAGGCAACGAGATGGTAGCTCCGTTTCGGCTCAATCCATTCGAGTTCGAAACTGATGATGAGCCAGGCAGCGCCTCTCTGCTCACCCACATCGACTTTCTAAAGGCCGTGTTTAATGCCGCCTTCGTCCTTTATGCGCCCATGCCTCACGTATTGGAGGAAGCTTTGCATGAAGTCTACGAGGACAAGGGCTGGGATCTCACCAGCGGTACCAACAAGCGTGTCCCCAACTGGTCTGAGCGTCACTTATATCCCATCTTCCCAACACTTACCGACCTCTACTATAAAGTGGAGATCGTCACCAGTCGCCTCGGCTACCATAACGAGGTAGAGAGC
>Ga0070741_10008601_pt1 | contig 20347 bp, 18 predicted proteins | sample Coa_R1_4_FD_66440 | JGI IMG/M metagenome (GOLD analysis project Ga0070741, IMG submission 66440) | Surface soil microbial communities from Centralia Pennsylvania, which are recovering from an underground coalmine fire - Coalmine... | ecosystem: Environmental > Terrestrial > Soil > Unclassified ...
ACGAAGTTGTAGATCCCGCCCTTCCCTTCCTTGTCGCCCGGATACCAGTTCTGCACCGTCGAGTATTTGATCTGCGCGTTGTCGAGCGCCACCAGCTCCACCACGGCGGCATGGAGCTGGTTCTCGTCGCGCATCGGCGCCGTGCAGCCCTCGAGGTAGCTGACGTACGCCCCCTCGTCGGCGACGATGAGCGTTCGCTCGAACTGTCCCGTTCCCGCGGTGTTGATGCGGAAATAGGTCGACAGCTCCATCGGACAGCGCACGCCCTTCGGGATGTAGCAGAACGATCCGTCGCTGAAGACGGCGGAGTTGAGCGTGGCAAAGAAGTTATCGGTGTACGGAACGACGCTGCCGAGGTACTGGCGCACCAGGTCGGGGTGCTTCTGCACCGCCTCGGAGAACGAGCAGAAGATGATTCCGAGCTTCGCCAGCTCCGCCTGGAACGTGGTGGCCACCGAGACACTGTCGAAAACCGCGTCGACCGCGACGCCGCTCAGCCGCTTCTGCTCTTCGAGCGAGATGCCGAGCTTGTCGAACGTCTTGCGAAGTTCGGGATCGACCTCATCGAGCGAGGCCACCTTCTTTTTCTGCTTCGGCGCGGAGTAGTAGCGGATGGCCTGGTAGTCGATCGGGCCGTAGTGCACATTGGCCCACGTCGGTTCTTTCATCGTGAACCAGTGCCGCAGCGCTTTCAGGCGCCACTCCAGCAGCCACTCCGGCTCGTTTTTTTTCGCCGAGATCAGGCGGACGATCTCCTCGTTCAGTCCCGGCGGCGCGACATCGGCCTCGATGTCGGTGACAAAGCCGTATTTGTATTCCTGGTTTGCGAGCTGTTCGATTGTCGAACTCATGACACCCTCGCAAACGCGCTCTTGTCGATCGGAAGCACCGTCAGTTGGCCGCGTGTCAGATCGCCGAGCGTGATCTGGTCAAACGCCCCCTTGATCGCGCGGTTGATTCCGAACATGAAACGACGCGACGGACACGCGCCGCGGATCGAGCAGATCGCGGTCCCATGATCATCCGTGGTTTCGCACTCCACGAGGTCCCACGGCCCCTCCAGCAGCTCCAGCATCCGCCCCAGGGTCAGCATCTCCGGGTCGGAGTCGAATGAATAGCCGCCGTTCACGCCGCGATGGGAGCGAATCAGACCGCCATGGTGAAGCGATTTCAGCACCTTCGTCACCATCGGAATCGGAAGGTGATAGAACTCGGCGATCTCGCGCGCGGAGATCACCTCTCCCTGCTTTCGCGCGAGGTAGATCGCCGCGAGCAGGCCGTAATCCGTCAATCTCGAAATTTTGAGCATCGAAGGGAGCGAAACTGTACCAGAGCGGTACGATTTGATCAACAGCCTCGGCAAGACTCCCATTCCGCGATTCTCTCTGGCACATAACGTGCGATTTTCGAGCACGATGACTCCGAAAATCTCCCTTGCCATGCTCGCGCTCGCTCTTGTCTCATGCGGCGGCGGGAATCCCGCAAAACGTGACCAGCAGCCCTACGACGTCGTTCAGGAGGGGCCGGCCGGTGCGGTGACGTCGACGATCAGCGCGCCGGGAGAGACGGTGCCGCCCCCCAGCTCGACGATTCCCGGTACCAACATCGACACCACGACGGCGTTTACTCTGCCGCAGACCTCGACCACGACCTCCGGTACGCTGCCGGCCGGATCGGTTGCCGAGACGTTCCCGAAAACGACAACCGCGAATCCGCCGCGTCCACGCCCGCAGGCGACACCGCCGCCGAAAACGGACACGACGGATACGACCGTTGCACCACAAAGTCAGACCGCGCCGACGGTGACTGACACCGTTGCGCCACCGACGGATACGACAAAGACCGACACCACGAGGACCGACACGAATCCACCACCGCCGCCTGATGTAGCGCCGGCTCTCCAGCCGGCGCGCGCCGGTTGAGAACCGGCGCTACAATCCGCGCGCACATGCCGCGAATCACATTCCAGGATCTCATCCTCCGCCTGCAGAACTTCTGGGCCGAGCGCGACTGCATGATCGAGATGCCGCTGGACATCGAGGTCGGCGCGGGAACGATGCATCCGGCGACACTGCTGCGCGTCCTCGGTCCGGAGCCGTGGCGCGTAGCGTACGTTCAGCCGTCGCGGCGTCCGGCGGACGGACGCTACGGCGACAATCCGTTCCGCCTCGGAAAGCATTACCAGTTTCAGGTCGTGCTCAAGCCGTCGCCGATCGACGTTCAGGACATCTACCTCGATTCGCTTCGCGCGCTCGGTCTCGATCTGACGCGCCACGACATCCGTTTCGAAGAGGACAACTGGGAGGCGCCGACGCTCGGCGCCTGGGGCGTCGGCTGGCAGGTGCTGCTCGACGGGATGGAGATCACGCAATTCACCTACTTTCAGCAGGCGGGAGGGATCGATCTGTCGCCGGTCTCCGCGGAGATCACCTACGGCATCGAACGGCTGACGATGTTTCTGTCGCGCCGCGACTCGGCGTTCGACATCGAATGGGGCGGCGGCTTCGGCTACGGCGCGGTGCGCAAGCAGGAAGAGTATGAATTTTCGAAGTACTACTTCGAGATCGCGGACATCGATCGGCAGTGGAAGCTCTTCGCGGACTTCGAGGCGGAAGCGCGCCGCTGTCTGGAGAACGCGCTGGTGTTTCCGGCCTACGACTACACGCTGAAGTGCTCGCACGTATTCAACACGCTCGACGCGCGCGGCGCGATCTCGGTGACCGAGCGCGTTGCGGTGATCAAACGCGTGCGCGATCTGGCGGTCGCCTGCGCGGAGAAGTACCTCGAGAGCCGCCGTGCGCTGGGCTTCCCACTTCTGCCGGCGCAGGAGCGAGCCTCGTGACGATGGAAACCCCTCACCCGCGGCTTCGCGGCACCCTCTCCCCGCGGCGCGGAGCGAGGGAGTTCGCTCGCATTCCCTCTCCCCGCCCGCGGGGAGAGGGTGGCCGGAGGCCGGGTGAGGGGCCGCGCTGATGGCGGAGTACTTCTTCGAACTCCTCACCGAGGAGATTCCGGCGTGGATGCACGACGCGGCGCAGGCCGCGATCCGGGAGCAATTCACGAAGGTCGTCTCCGATCTCGGCGCGAAGGCCGAGCCGTACGTGAGCAGCACGCCGCGGCGCATCGTCATTTTTCTTTCCGATCTGCCGTTGCGCGAGGCCGACCGCGAGGAAGAAGTCAAAGGACCGCCGCGCAAGACCGCCTTCGACGCCTCCGGCGAGCCGACGAAGGCCCTCCTCGGATTTCTGAAAAAGCATGACGCGAACGTCGCTGACGTCCTTGCCGATGGAGACTATGTCCGCATCCGCCGCAAGATCAGCGGCCGCCCCGCCGGCGCGATCCTCCAGCAGCGAGTTCCGGAGATCATCAGCGGCCTGCGCTGGCCGAAGATGATGCGCTGGAACAGCGCCAATCATTCCTACATCCGACCCATTCACAGCGTCATCTCCATGTTCGATGGCAAGGCGCTACCCATCGAGATCTTCGGCGTGACCTCGGGAACATCGACGGTCGGACACCGCACGCTGGCCCCCGCGCGCATCAACGTCGCCGGCTACAACGATTACGTGACGAAGCTGGAACTCGCGCGGGTGGTCATCGACGTCGCGCGGCGCCGTCACGTCATGGCCGAACGAGCGCGTGTGCTCGCCAATCAGGTCGATGGCACGCCGGCCGTCGACGCCACGATCTGGGCGCAGTGGCAGTACCTGACCGAATATCCCGGCGTGCTGCGCGCCGAATTCCGGCGTGAGTTCCTCGCTCTGCCGGAGGAAGTGCTGGTCACGGTCATGCGCGTGCACCAGAAGCAGTTGCCGATCCGCGACAGCTCCGGCCGGCTGACCCATTCCTTTCTCGCCGTGCTCGACAACGAGGCCGATCCCGATGGGAACGCGGCATACGGCAACTCCTTCGTCACCAACGCGCGCTTCGCCGACGCGAAGTTCTTCTACGACACCGACCGCCGAACCCCACTGGCACACCGCCTGGGCTCACTGGCGCACCTGCAATTCCAGGAAAAACTGGGGAACTACCTGGAGAAGACACACCGCATCGAAGCCATCGCCGCGTCGATCTGCAAACAGCTCGGCATCGACTCGAACGATGTGCTGACCGCGGCGCGACTCTGCAAAGCAGACCTGGTCACCGAAATGGTCAAGGAGTTTACTGATCTGCAGGGACAGGTCGGCGGCATCTACGCGCGCGAGGAGGGCCACCCCGACGACGTCTGGCAGGCAATTTACGATCACTACCGGCCGGTGGCCATCGACGACCCGCTGCCTCGCACCGTCTCCGGTGCCGTAGTGTCGCTGGCCGACAAGATCGACACGCTGGCCGGATTTTTCCGCATCGGCGCGCGGCCGACCGGATCGAGGGACCCCTTCGCCCTCCGTCGCGCGGCACAGGGGGTCGTGCAGATCCTGCTGAACCGCGACAAGCGTCAGGTGCGCATCGGCGTCGATCAGCTCATCGACTTCGCTTTCGCGGCCCACGAGGTCAAGGACGGCAGCGTTCGCCGCGAGCTGCTCGATTTCTTCGCCGAGCGCGTCCGCACCCTGCTGGAGATCTCGCGGTACGGCTTCGCCTACGACGAGATCGCCGCGGCGATGGAAGCGGGATGGGCCTCGTCGCTCGCCGACCTGGTCGACCGCATCACCGCGCTCAAGGCGATCCGCAACGAGCCGAACTTCCTCTCCATCCTCGATTCGGCGAAACGGATCGCCAACATCACCGCCGGACATGACTCGACGCGCGTCGACGCGAAGAAGCTCGAAAATGAGACCGAGCGCCGCCTCGACGCGCTGGCCAACGCTGTGGGCGGGCAGATCGATGAGATGATCGCCGAACGCGATTATCGCCACGCGCTCGAATCGTTCGCCGCCATGGCCCCGGAGCTGGAGACGTTTTTCAAGGAGGTCATGGTCATGGTCGATGACCCGGCGGTTCGCGCCAATCGCATGTCGCTGCTGCGCAAGGTCGGGCAGGCGGTGTGGAAGATCGCCGACGTCACGAAGATCGTCGTCGACCGTTCCGAGTATCGCGCATGAAGCGCCTGCTGCTGAGTCTGATCGTGGCCGCGGCGTGTGCCAAGCCCTCGTCCCCCACCGCACCCGCCCCAAAGACCGCGGCCGCCGATCCCGACGCCGCGGAGCGCGTCAGCCTTCTGGACATGGCGCACGGTGCGACAGTCGTATCCCGGACCGGCGAAATGATGCTCGAGCTGTCCGCGCTGCGCGCTGTCGACGGCGATCCGGGCTCATTCTGGATGAATCCGCCGCACGATCTGCCGCAATCGATGACCGTCGCCCTCCCCGCGCGGAGCCGCATCGAGAAAGTCGGCATCCGCACGTTCGACAAGGGAGGATTCACCGCGGGCCACGTGTCGTTCGAGGCGTCGGACGACGGGAAGAGGTTCACGCCGCTGGCGACGATTACCTCCGCCGATTCCAAAGAGCCGCAGTGGCTTGCGATCAAGCCGCTCGACGCCTCGTACGTTCGGGTGACCATGGTCGATCCGATGGTTCCCGATCACGACGTGCGCCTCAGCTCGGTTCTCGCCGCGGGAAAGGAGATCGAGCCGCCGCATCCCGGCGAAATCTCGGGCTGCTGGAGCGTCAACGGCCGTGCGACGCGCTTTGCACGCGACGGGGCCCGGGTGGTCGGAATCATGCAGATGGGTAACGAGCCGATCCGTTTCGACGGCGGTTTCGATGGACGGATTTTCCGATTGAATTGGATTCGCGGAAACGACTACGGACTGGCGCTCCTCACGGTCGCTCCGGGCGGACACGAACTGAGCGGGATGCAGTGGCACGAGGAGGCGATCCCGCTTTTCTTCGCCGACTCGTGGTTCGGACAAAAAACGGATTGCGCGGACACGGCAACACTCACGGGCAGCCTCGAGCCTCTTCTGCACCGCGTCGGTCGTTTCCCGCTGTTCGCCATTCGATTTCGCCGGAATGGATCGCTCGACGCGACGGCGAGCCGAGCGATGCTGCAGGCTCTAGCCAACTTTCTGAGGTCATCGCACGGCAACGTGCGATTCGTGGCGCACGAGTTCCGGCAGCCGGATGCGGCGGCAAACCGCGACTTCGCCCAGCGCGAGATCGACGCACTGCGTGCCGAGCTCCGATCGTCGGGAGCGAATCTCGACGGCGTCGACTTCGTCGCGCAGGGCAGTGACTCGCCTCGCCAGGAACCGGTGACCGAGAGCATGCGCACGCTTTACAGCAGCGTCGATCTCGAGATTCGTAGATAATTCCGACCGCCATGGGCCAGTACGTTTTCTACTTCGGCGACGGCCATGCAGAGGGCAACGCGAAGATGAAAAACATCCTCGGCGGCAAAGGCGCGGGGCTCGCCGAGATGACCAACATCGGTATCCCCGTCCCGCCGGGGTTCACGATCTCCACCGAGGTCTGTACCTATTTCTACGCGCACGAAAAGAGCTATCCGCCCGAACTGAAACGGGATGTCGAACACAACCTCGCGCGCGTCGAGAAATCGGTCGGCCGGAAATTCGGCGACGCCACTCGCCCCCTTCTGGTCTCTGTCCGCTCCGGCGCACGCGCGTCGATGCCCGGCATGATGGACACCATCCTCAACCTCGGCCTCAACGATCAAAGCGTTCGCGCGCTGGCAAAGTCGGCAAACGATCGCTTCGCCTACGACTCCTATCGCCGCTTCATCCAGATGTACTCCGATGTGGTCCTGGGCATCGAACGCGAGAAATTCGAGCACGAGCTGTTCGCCATGCGCGACCGCGCGGGCGTGAAAACCGATGCGGAAATCCCGGCCAGAGACCTCTGCGCGTTGGTCGAGACGTACAAGAGCATCGTGCGCAAGGAGATCGGAAAAGACTTCCCACAGGACGTCAACGACCAGCTCTGGGGCGCGATTGGCGCCGTCTTCGGATCGTGGAACAACCAGCGCGCGATCACCTACCGCCGCCTGAATCGGATCCCCGACGACTGGGGCACCGCGGTCAACGTGCAGTCGATGGTCTTCGGGAACATGGGCGACGATTCCGCGACCGGCGTCGCCTTCACACGCAATCCGGCCACCGGAGAACGCCGCTTTTTCGGCGAGTATCTTCCCAATGCGCAGGGAGAGGACGTGGTGGCCGGCATCCGCACACCGCTTCCGATTTCGAAAGCACAGGCGGCCGGCGGCGAGAAGTCGCTGGAAGAGACGATGCCCGGCGTCTACGCGCAGCTCGAGGACGTCTACAAGAAGCTCGAGAACCACTACCGCGACATGCAGGACATCGAGTTCACCATCGAGTCGGGGAAGCTTTACCTGCTGCAGACGCGCACCGGAAAACGCACCGGCTTCGCCGCGGTGAAGATCGCCTGCGACATGGTCGATGAGGGGCTGATCAAGCCGCGCGACGCGGTCGAGCGGGTGGAGGCCAACCAGATCATCCAGCTTCTCGCTCCCGTCTTCGACGGGCAGGAGAAGCAGAAGGCGCTCAAAGGGGATCGCCTGCTGGGGCGCGGACTTCCGGCCGGGCCCGGGGCGGCGGCGGGACGCGTCGCATTCAATGCCGATCACGCGGTGGCGATGGCCAAGGACGGGCCGGTGATCCTGGTGCGCGTCGAGACGTCTCCCGAGGACATCGCCGGGATGCACAGCGCGGCGGGGATCCTGACCACGCGGGGCGGCCTGACGTCACACGCGGCGGTGGTGGCGCGCGGAATGGGACGCCCGTGCATCGTCGGCGCCGGATCGCTGCGGGTCGATTACAGCCGCGGCGAGTTGCGCGCCGAAGGGCACGAGCCGCTCGAGGAGGGCGACTGGCTGTCGATCGACGGCACGAGCGGCGAGGTGATCGCCGGGCAGCTCAAGACGCGCCCCTCGGAAGTCATCCAGGTGCTGCTGGAAGGGACGATGAAGCCCGAGGACTCGGAAGTCTTCCGCAACTTCGATCGCCTGCTGAAGTGGGCCGACGAGATCCGCACGCTCGGCGTGCGCACAAACGCCGACACGCCCAAGGACGCACGCGTGGCGCGGCTGTTCGGGGCCGAGGGGATCGGCCTCTGCCGCACGGAGCACATGTTCTTTGCCGAGGAGCGGATCCTGCGCGTGCGCGAGATGATCCTCGCGCGCGACGAGGAGGGGCGGCGCAAGTCGCTCTCAGAGCTGCTGCCGTTTCAGCGCGGCGACTTCGAGGGGATCTTCCGCGAGCTGGCCGGAACTCCGGTGACCATTCGCCTGCTCGATCCGCCGCTGCACGAGTTCCTGCCCCAGACCGAGGGGCAGATCTCCACGGTGGCGCGCGACATGGGATGGGGGGTCGCCGAGCTGCGCGCGAAAGTCAATCAGCTTCACGAGATGAATCCGATGCTCGGGCATCGCGGCTGCCGCCTCGGCATCACCTACCCCGAGATCTACGAGATGCAGGTGCGCGCGATCTTCGAGGCCGCGTGCGACGTCAAGAAACAGGGGATCGCGGTGCATCCGGAGGTGATGATTCCGCTGGTCGGCACGCTGCGCGAATTGCAGATCACTACGGAGACAGCGCGGCGCGTGGCGCAGCAAGTCATCAAGGAGCGGGGCGTCGAGGTCCCGGTCGTCGTCGGCACGATGATCGAGATTCCCCGTGCGGCGCTCATCGCGGACAAGCTCGCGGAAGTCGCGGAGTTCTTCTCCTTCGGCACCAACGACCTCACGCAGATGACTTTCGGCTATTCACGCGATGACGCGGGCTCGTTCCTTCCCGCGTACGTGGAGAAGAAGATCCTGCCGAAAGACCCGTTCGAATCAATCGACCAGGAGGGCGTCGGCCAGCTCGTCCGGCTCGGTACGGAGCGCGGGCGGAGCACGAACAAGAACCTGAAGGTCGGCGTCTGCGGCGAACACGGCGGCGATCCCGATTCCATCCGCTTCTTCCGCACCTGCAACCTCGACTACGTCTCCTGCTCGCCGTATCGCGTCCCGGTCGCCCGCCTCGCCGCAGCGCAGGCGGAACTGGAGTTCCAGGAGTACGAGGGGTAGCGGCGGTCAGCGTGACGCCGAAAGAACTAACCTTGCTCTTCCTCTCGGTCCTTGGCCCGGTGGTAAAGCCACATGGCGACGCCGGCAACGATCAGAATCAGCAGTCCCCATCGTTCGATGTGCGCGGCACGCCCGAGCACGGATTCCACCGCGCGCCCGAAGTAGTAGCCGGCACCACCGATGACCACTGCCCACACCACGCAGGTAATGGCCTCGTAGATCAGGAACTTCACCGCCGAGATGCGCGAAATGCCGATGATCACCGCACAGGTGATCCGCAAGCCGTAGAGCCACTGGGTGATGAAAATCGCCGGGGCGCCGTAGCGCTCGAAGACCCGGATCCCTTTCCCGAAGTGTCTGTTCAGTCTGGGATACCGATCGAGTAGCTTCACCCCCTGCGTGCGCCCGAGCCAGAACCAGAAGACGTGCCCCAGGTAGGCCCCGGAAGCGGCAACCAGCATCACAGCGACAATTTCCAGATAGCCGCGTTCGGCAAAGAAGCCGGCCATGACCAGGATCGTCTCCCCCTCGAGGAACGTCCCGACAAACACGGCCAGGTAGCCGAATTCGTGAAGCAGTTGATCTGGCGACATTTCCAGGCTCGAAAATGCAAGATCCGGGGCGGCCGGTGAAATAACCCCGGTCAGCGTAGCATTGACCTGTTCGCAGGAGGTCGTGATGAACGCACTGCCAATCGCGCTTTCGCTGGCCGTCGTCGCGGTTCCGTTGTGCGCCGCGGCTGCTGACGAGCAGGACAAGCCAGCCAAAACTCCGTCCACAACCATCTCCGCGCCCGCTCCTGCGACGACCGAAGATTCTCCTCTGGTACGCGCGGCAAAAGCGACAGGCCGGCTGAACAAGAAGCCGACGGCGGTGATCACGAACGAGACGCTGGCGAAGACCGACGGTCACGTCACGACCACCAAGTACATCACGCAGCTTCCACCGGCGCCGAAAGCGGATGCCAAGGAAGACAAGGCGAAACTCGCTGCCGCGGCCGAATTGAAGAAGAAACAGGAAGCCGAAGCGAAGGCGAAGAAGGAAGAAGCGGCAAAGAAGGCACGTGCGGCGCGCAACGCGGCCGCCGATGTCTACGAGGAGGAAGCCGAGGACCGCGTCATCGACCCCGCGACGCAGGAACACGCGCTGCAGCAGTCAACTTCCACTCAGGCACCGCCGCAGAGCCAGAAGCCGCCGCTCCAGTAGTCAGCGTTCCGCTTCCGCTTTCAGAGACCTCGTCATCAGACGCTGAATTGCCTCCCGCGGCGACTCGTCCTCATACAACACGCGGTACATCTCCGCGGTGATCGGCATCTCGATGCCCTGCCGCTCGGCCAGCTCCTTCGCCGCGCGCGTCGTCCTGACCCCTTCGGCGACGAATTTCGTGTCGTCGAGGATCTCATCGAGCTTTCTTCCCTGCCCGAGGGCTACGCCGACGCGCCGGTTGCGTGAAAGCGATCCTGTACACGTCAAGACCAGGTCGCCCATGCCGGCGAGACCGGCGAACGTCTCGGGCCGCCCGCCCAGGGCGACGCCGAGCTTGGTGATCTCGTGAAGCCCGCGCGTGATCAGCGCGGCGGTGGTGTTCGATCCCAGTCCCAGGCCCTCGAGAACGCCCGCGGCGATGGCGATCACGTTCTTGAGCGAGCCGGCCAGCTCGACTCCGATGACATCGGTCGAGTTATAGAGGCGCAGCGAGCTGCACGAAAGTGCCCTTTGCATCCGCTGAGCGAAGGCGTGATCGCTCGAGGCAACGACGGCCGCGGTCGGATCGCCGCGCGCAGTCTCCAGCGCGAACGTCGGCCCGGAAAAAACCGCAAACGCGCGCATCCGCTCGCCGAGGACCGCGGCTGCGATCCGCGACATCGGCTCGTGGGACTCGATCTCCAGCCCTTTCGTCCCCGAGAGCACGTACACGGGCTGCCGGAGATGCGGCGCGAGCTCGGTCAGAATGCCGCGGTAGTAGTGGCTCGGAACGATCATGAATATCGTGTCGCTGAACTCAGCGGCGGCCGCAAGCGAGTTTGTCGCGCGTGTGGCGGATTCGAGCGAGAGTCCCGGGAGATGCTCGGCATTCATGCCCGTGGTGTTGATTGTCTCGGCCACGCGCGGGTCGTGCGCCCAAAGGAGAACCTCGTTTCCGCAGCGCGCCCCCATCACCGCCATCGCTGTTCCGAACGAGCCGGCACCGATGATCGAGACCTTCATTGCTTCCACTCCCCCATCCGCCGTTCCTCCCGCCGCACCAGGCGCGCGATGTTGGAATGATGTTTCGTGATGACCGCGATGGCGATGGCGATGCTCACGATGATCGTCCAGAACGGCGCATGCGTCAGGAAGCGCAGGAACAGCGGCATCGACGCGGCGCCGAGGATCGAAGCCATCGACACGAAACGGGTCGCCAGGAGAACAATGGCGAAAACGATTCCTCCCGCGACGACGGCAATCGGATCCATCGCCAGGAACGCTCCCGTCGCCGTGGCCACCCCTTTTCCGCCCTGGAACCGAAGCCAGAGCGGAAACATGTGCGCCAGCACCGCGACCAGCCCGCAGAGCGCGATCCAGAAGGCACGCGAATGCAGCGGTGAGGCATCGAGACCCATCGGGAGCGGCCACGCCGTGCTGCGCGTCACCCATCTTGCCAGCTCCACCGCGGCGAAACCCTTGGTCATGTCCAGAAGCAACGCCGTGAGCCCGGCAACTTTCCCCGCGGTGCGAGCCACGTTGGTCGCGCCGACATTGTGGCTGCCGTGCCGGCGGATGTCCGTTCCGGCGAAGACCTTCGCCACGAGAAAACTGAACGGAATGGATCCGATGAGATAGGCTGAAACCAGAAGCGCAGCGACGAGCACGCGGAGATTCTAACCGTCCCTCAGCTCTTCAACGGCGCGGCGCAAGCTCGTTGGATCGACCGCCGGGTAGCGGTAGAGCTGGTCCTCCACTCGCGCGAACAATTCCCTCAGACGCTGGGGATCGACCAGCTTCGCGCGCACCATCATCCGGACATCGGCCAGATCTTTGCGGTGCCCCCGCTCCAGTTTCGAAAGGGCCTGCCCATAGAAATCGTAGTGATAGAACGTCAGCGGTCCCTCACTTCCGATGAAGCGGCTGCGATCCTGCCAACCGGGCAGCTCCGGAACGAAATCCGAAGGGCTGGCCAGTTCGATGTTGATCTGCAGCGATTCCTTCAGATCGGGCAACGCTCGGAGAAGCCGGTCATCCTCCGGGATGATTTTGATGTCCACGTCGACCGTGCTTTCGCGCCAATGCTCGAGCACCGCGCTTGCACCCCCGGTGAGATAGACGCGCCCGCTTTCGCGCGCGTGCGACGCCAGCGCTCTCATGAACGCGCGCAACCGGGTCTCGTCTATGGGCGAACGCATTCCGCGGCACGCTCGAAGCTGACCAGAGTCCGAATCAGCGCGTTGTAGCGCGAGTGGGCGGAGTCGGAGTCCTCGGCCGCGAGCTTCGCGTACAGCCGGTCCTCCGGAAAATCGGGAGTGTCGGGAACATCGAAGCCCAGCCGGCGCAGTCGCGGGGCGCCGATCAGCACCAAGAGAGCCGGAATCGACTCGACCTCGTGTGCCAGATCGTCGAGTCCCGCGCGAATCAACTCCGCGCCGGGAAGCGCGTCCGAAACTTCCATCACCACAGTGTAGCAACCCTGCGGTGTGTGGCCAGGGGATCGAGTTCATGACCTCCGACGGAACGATGCACTCGGAACCGCCGCCGCGGGACATTGTGGATGGGGTGTTGTTCCTCGCCGGCGCCGGAGTCTTGGCTGCCATCAAATCGCTGCGAAGGCGTTCTCCAGATCGGCGATGAGGTCATCCACGTCCTCGATGCCGACGGAGATGCGCACCAGGCCGGGGGTGATGCCGAGACGCTGGCGGTCGGCGACCGGAACGGAGGCATGGGTCATCGTTTCGGGGTGGGAGATCAGCGTCTCCACGCCGCCGAGCGATTCGCCGAGGGAACAGAGTTGCACGCGATTGAGGAACTTCGCCGCGTTCTCCTTCGATCCCAGCTCGAAGGAGATCATCGCTCCGAAGCCGTTCATCTGCCGTTTCGCCAGCGCATGCTGCGGATGCGAGGGCAGGCCCGGATAGAAGACCTTCTTCGCCTTCGGCTGCCGGCTGAGATAGTCCGCCACGGCCCTCCCGTTTTCTTCGTGTTGTTTCATCCGCACGGCGAGCGTCTTCACCCCGCGCAGCACAAGCCAGGAATCGAACGGCGACAGGATGGCTCCCACCGCGTTCTGCAGAAAGCCGATCTTCTCCGCGATCTCGTCGGCATTGGAGATCACCGCGCCGCCGACGGAGTCGGAATGGCCGTTGAGAAATTTCGTCGTCGAGTGGACGACGATGTCCGCCCCCATCTCAATCGGGCGCTGCAGGTACGGCGAGCAGAACGTGTTGTCGACCACCACCAGCGCCCCGCGCGCGTGCGCCGCCTCGGCGCAGGCGGCGATGTCGGTGAGGGTCATCATCGGGTTCGTCGGCGTCTCGAGAAAGACGACCTTGGTGTTCGGACGGATCGCGGCTCGGACCTCCGCCACCTTCGAGGTGTCGACGTAGGTGAACTGCAGGCCGAATTTCTCCAGCACGCGGCTGAACAGCCGGTACGAGCCGCCGTACATGTTCTCCGCGGCGACGACGTGATCGCCGGACTGCAGCATGCGGAAGATCACGTCGATGGCCGACATGCCGGAGGCGAAGCAGTGGCCATGCTTGCCGCGCTCGAGCGCGGCGAGGTTGGCCTCCAGGACACCGCGGGTCGGGTTCTTCGTGCGCGCGTATTCGTAGCCCTTGTTCTCGCCCAGCCGCGGCTGCACGTAGGTCGACGTGGCGAAGATCGGATAGGTCACCGCGCCGGTGACCGGCTCGGGAGCCTGGCCGGCGTGAATGCAGTCAGTGGAGAAACCCATGGACAACCTCGAATTTCGAATTTACAACTTTCCCTTCGAAAAGATCCCCTTCGACATATACCTCTCCGCCCCATCGGGAATCAGCGTCACCACGCGCTTCCCCGCTCCCAACTTCGATGCAACCTGCACGGCCGCGGCGACGTTCGCTCCCGATGACGATCCACCGAGGATTCCTTCTTCGGCCGTGAGGCGGCGGACCATGGCAAAGGCGTCCTTGTCGGGAATGGTGATGATTTCGTTCGCCAGCGAGAGATCGAGCACCGGTGGAATGAACGAGTTGCCGATCCCCTCGACCTCGTGCGGACCGGCCTCTCCGCCGGCGAAGACCGAGCCCTGCGGCTGCACGACCGCGCAGTAGACCGAAGGGAGCCGCTCCCGAAGGTAGCGCGCCACGCCGGTGAAGGTCCCGCCGGTCCCCGCGCCGGTGACGAAGGCGTCGATGCGTCCTTCCATCTGCTCGAAGATCTCGGGACCGGTGGTCTCGTAATGCGATTCGGTGTTGTAGCGGTTGACGAACTGCTGCGGGACGTACGCTTTCGGGATTTCGCGCGCGAGTTGCTGGGCACGGTCGATGGCGCCGCGCATCCCCTCATCTTTGGGCGTGAGCACCACCTCGCCGCCGAGGGCTTTCATCACCTCGCGCTTCTCGATGGAGAAATGCTCGGGGACGCAGAGGATGACGCGAAAGCCCATCCCTACACCGGCCAGCGCGAGACCGATGCCGGTGTTTCCCGCGGTCGGCTCGATGATCGTGCCGCCCGGCTCGAGAACGCCGTCGCGCACAGCGCGCTCGATCATGCCGGCGCCGATGCGGTCTTTCACCGATCCGCCCGGGTTGAGAAATTCGAGCTTGACGAAGATCGCCGCACCGGTCGCGCCGGGGATCGATTTCAACTGCAGCATCGGCGTGTTGCCGATGAGATCGAGAATGTTGGTGATCGGCGGGGCGAGCGGGCGCGGCAAGGCGGCGGGATTCTAGCAAACAAAACGGCGGGCAAAATCGCCCGCCGTCCAATGGAAAAACTTGCCTGAGCGGTTTACGCCCAGCTCGTGGAGCGCGACTGCGAACGACGCTGGTTGTAGCAATCGCGGCAGTAGACCGGCTTGCCGCTGACCGGCGTGAACGGGACTTCCGTCGTCACGCCGCAGCTATCGCACGTCACGCTCACCATGGTCCGCTCGCGCGATCCGCCGTTGCCTTCACGTGCCATTTTCCGCTTGTCGCGGCAGTTCTTGCAGCGCTTCGGTTCGTTGGTGAAACCACGTTCTGCGTAGAACGCCTGTTCGTTCTTGCTGAATACGAATTCCTGTCCGCAATCAGCGCAATTCAGAGTCTTGTCGTTGAATGTATCCATGAACCTTTGATCTCCTAAGTTTCCTACATTGCATAATGCCGCAGCAGAACACGCGCGGGGTGCCGCGACTGTTGCCCCCGCAAAATGGTTTCACAACGAATGACCTGGCGACCAGCCCCCTTCCAGCCAAGAACACACGACGCCCCAAAGCACTTTGCCGGCGGGGCATCTTCTCTTGGGTTCGTGACAGCGTTTTAGCATAGCTCTCGGAATGAAGGCAATGAACATCGACACTACTGCAAATAAGATTGTCAAGGTGTTGACGACCTCATGACTCATCCGATCCGCGTCGGGCCGGCGGGATGGAGCTATACCGACTGGGAGGGCGTGGTCTACCCGCCCCACGGTTCCCGTTTCGATCCGCTCGCCTATCTGGCGTCGTTTTTCGACACGCTGGAGATCAATTCGCCGTTTTATCGCATCCCGCCGCCAACCCATTCGAAGAGCTGGGTCCGCCGCGTCGGCAGCAATCCTGAATTCAAGTTCACCACGAAAGTCTTCCGCGGATTCACCCACGAACAGTCGAAGTTCGCCGACCAGGACGTCAAGGCCTTTCGCGACTACCTCGATCCGATGGCCGATGCCGGGCGCCTCGGCGCCGTCCTGCTCCAATATCCGTGGAGTTTCCGAAACACACCCGAAAACGAGCAGAAGCTCGAGAGCGTCTTTCGCGCTTTCGACGGCTATCCGCTCGCGCTCGAAGTGCGTCACGCCTCCTTTCAAAACGACGACTTCCTCCGCTTTCTCGACGGGCACAACGTCGCCTGGGTGAACGTCGATCAGCCGCTGTTCCACGAATCGGTCAAGCCGGCCGAGAGCGTCAGCGGTCCTCTCGCCTACGTCCGCCTGCACGGACGCAATTACGAGAAATGGTTCTCGCACGCCGAATCGTGGGAGCGATACAACTACCTCTACTCGAAAGACGAGCTCGCGCCGTGGGTGGAGCGCATCCAGACCATGGCCCGCAGCAAGGAGACCTACGTCATCACCAACAATCACTTTCGTGGACAAGCGATCGTGAACGCGGCGGACTTGAAGCAGGCGCTGGGGCAGAGCGCGAAGTTGCCGCCGCAGGTGAAAGAGGTGTATGGGGAGCGGTCGTCATCCTGACCATGCCTCGCAAGAAACGCGTCATCGGGACCGCCGGCCACATCGATCACGGCAAGACCGCGCTGGTGAAAGCGCTGACGGGGATCGACACCGACCGCCTGCCGGAGGAAAAGCGCCGCGGCATCACCATCGACCTCGGCTTCGCGAGCTGGTTCACCGACGACTACCAGATCGGGTTCGTCGACGTCCCTGGTCACGAGCGATTCGTCAAAAACATGCTCGCCGGGGCCGGCGGGATCGACAGCGTACTGCTGGTGGTCGCCGCCGACGAATCGATCAAACCGCAGACTCGCGAACATTTCGCCATCTGCAAACTCCTCGGCATTCGAACCGGTGTCGTGGCCATCACCAAGAGCGATCTCGTGGACCTCGACATCCTCGAGCTCGTCCGTCTGGAAATCGAAGAGCTGGTCGCCGCCAGCTTTCTGGCCGGGAAACCGATCGTCCCGGTCAGCAGCGTCACGGGCGCCGGACTCGACGCGCTGCGCAAAGCGATCCTCGCCTCGGTGGCCGGGATCGACGATCGCGACGCGACCACCCGAGTCTTCCGCCTCCCCATCGACCGGGTCTTCACCATGAAGGGCTTCGGGCCGGTGATCACGGGCACGACGTTCTCCGGTCACCTGAAAATCGAGAGCGAAGTGGAAGTCCTGCCGGGCGGATTCCACAGCCGGGCGCGCGCGATCCAGGTCCACGGCGAGCCGCGCGAGGTCGCCTCCGCGGGCGAGCGGACGTCGATCAACCTTCCCGACATCGCGCTTGAAGATCTGCACCGCGGCCAGCAGATCCTCATTCCGAATACGCTGCGCACGTCGCAGGTGATCACCGCGCGCCTCGATCTGCTCGCGGAGGCGAAGCCGCTGAAAGAACAGACGCGCATCCGCTTCCATCACCTCGCCGGCGAGCTCCTCGGCACGATCCGCTTCGTCGATGACACCGGCGCCGAGCTGAAGCCCGGCCGTGGCGCGTTCGTGCAGATCCGCCTCGAATCGCCGGTCGTCGCGGTGGCCGGCGATCGCTTCGTCATCCGCCGCTACTCCCCCGCGTTCACCATCGGAGGCGGCGTGATCCTCGACGCGCATCTGCCGAAACTGAGCCGCAGCACGCGGCCCGAGCTGCTGCAGACGCTCCTCGACGGGACGCTCGCCGACCGGGTGGAGTTGATGGCGAAACTCGAAGGGCTGCGCGGCCTGACCATTCGCGAAGTGCAGGCGCGCACGGGCATCCGCATCGAGACGCTGACGAAAGAGCTGAAGAACCTCGCGCACCTCGCGGACGCCGGCGACCGCCGCTGGATTCACGCCGATGTCATCGCCGACTTCCGCCATCGGGCGATGGAGTTCCTCGACCGCCATTTCCAAAAGAACCGCATGGCGGTCGATGTCTCGAAGGGCGAATTCGTGCAGAAGCTCATCCCGCCTGGCAGCGATCCGGCGGTGATCAATTACCTGCTGCAGGACCTTGCGCGCGAGAAGATCATTCGCATGGAGGGGGACGCTATCGACATCCCGGGCCGCTCGAAGAAACTCGGCGGCGCAGAGGGCGAACTGGCGCGCATGATCGAATCCAAGTTCGCCGATGCCGGACTGCAGCCGCCGCCGGTCTCGGAGCTGATCCAGAGCATTCCGCAGAAACCGAGGGTGATCGAGGGCGTGGTCGGATTTCTGGTCAAGCAGGGATCGCTGGTGCGCCTCGCGGACGGCGTCTACGTGCACCGGACGGTCCTCGACGCCGCGCGGCAGCGGATGGCCTTGCGGCGAGGGGAGACGATCGACGTCGGTCAGTTCAAGGATTTTTTCGGTCTGTCGCGGAAGATCGCCATTCCGCTCCTGGAGTACTTCGATCGCGAGGGGGTGACGAAGCGGGTGGGGGACTCGCGGCGGGTTCTGTGATCTCCCGGTAGCCGGCGCGGACGTTCAGCAGCGACGCGGGCACGTTGCGCTGCTCGATCTTGACCACGTTGCGGTCGACGACCAACTTCTCATTCCCGTACGGCAGCTCGGCGTGATCGGCGAGTGGGAAGCCCTGCATACCGAGGAGCGCTTCGTCGGCATCCCGCATCATCGGTTCGTATTTCGACGTCGCCGCATCGGTGCCGAACATCATGGCGAAGAGATTCGGCGGAACGGACGGCGGCGTGCCGATCCACAGCTCGCGCTGATATCCGCCCGCGCGAATCAGCATCTGCGTCGCCTCGACGCCGCCGATCACGCGTTTGGCACCGGTGTTCACGAGCTCGGCGTGCGGTACGCCCTCCGGAAGCGGCCCTTTCGCCGCCGCACGGCGCCGCCCCATCAGCGAATCGGCCGGCTCGGTCCGAAATGTTCGGGCGATGTCGTCGACGAACGTGACCTGGTTGTGCTGGAGATCGAAGAGGCGCCAGCGATCGACCTCATCCTCGCTCCGAGCGCGCCCGCCGCCGATGACGATGGAGTGGCGGAAGATCTTGTCCTGCGGCTGAAGCCGCGTCTCGATCGTCACCACGGTCGCGGCCACCTGCGGCTCCGCAGGCCCGCCGCGCGCCGGGATGTTCCGCGGTGCGCAGGCCGCCACGGCGATCAGCGCGCACGTCAGCCCTTTGCGTCGTACCAACTTCGGCCCCACCCGGTCTCCACCGCCAGCGGAACCGCGAGCGGATAGATGGTCTCCATCGTTTCTTTCACGATTCCCGCCACCCGCTCCACCTTCTTCTCACCGACCTCGATCACGATCTCATCGTGGACGGTCAGCAGCATCGCGGCATCGCTGCCGAGATTTCTTTCCAGGGCGATCATGGCCAGCTTCAGAAGGTCCGCCGCGGTCCCCTGGATCGGTGCGTTGATGGCCATCCGCTCGGCGTTGCCGCGGACCGTGAACGAGCGATTGTGGATCTCCGGGATGTAGCGCACACGCCCGAACAGCGTGGTCACCTTCCCCGTCGCCCGCGCCTCCTCCAGGGTCCGGTCGAGATAGTTCTGGATCTTCGGATACTGCGCGAAGTAGGCGTCGATGAAGTCCTTCGCCTGCGAGGTCGGAATGTTCAGCTCGTTCGAGACCCGAAACGCCGACATGCCGTAGAGCACGCCGAAGTTGATGGTCTTCGCCGCGCGCCTCTGATCGGCGGTGAGCTGGTCCTCCGGGATGTTGAACATCTTCGAGGCCGTGGCGCGGTGGATGTCGGCGCCGCGGCGGAAGGTCTCGATCAGCGCCTCGTCCTCGGAGATGTGGGCCAGGATGCGGAGCTCGACCTGTGAGTAATCGGCCGCCAGCAGCACGTTCCCCTCGCCGGCGATGAACGCCTTTCGGATCTCGCGCCCCAGCTCCGTGCGGATGGGGATGTTCTGCAGGTTCGGATCCGACGACGACAGCCGCCCGGTCGCCGCGACCGCCTGGTTGAACGACGTGTGCACGCGGCCGTCCCTGGCCACGAGCTGCGGCAAGGCGTCGACGTACGTCGATTTCAACTTGTGCAGTTCGCGATGCTGCAGGATCAGTTGCGGCACGGCGAATCCGTGGCTGGCGAGCTCTTCGAGCACGTCGACCGACGTCGAATACGCTTTCGTCCCTTTCGTCTTCTTGGTCGCCGGATACTGCAGCTTCTCGAACAGTACGTGCCCGAGCTGCTGCGGGGAGTTGATGTTGAACTCCATCCCCGCCTCGGCGTAGATGCGGCGTTCGAGATCGGCGAGCTGCGTTCCCATCGACTGCGACATCTGCCGCAGCAGCGGCACATCGATGCGGATGCCGCGCTCTTCCATCCGCGCCAGCACCGGGATGAGCGCCAGCTCGATCGAGTCGTAGATCTTCGTCAGCGCCGGATCGCGCTGCAGCTCCGGTTCGAGGATGGACTTCAAGGCGAGCGCGATGTCCGACTTCTCGCCGAGGTATTGCTGCCAGGCGCCGAGAGGAGTCGAGCCGATCTCGTGATCGAGGGCGAACAGCGGACCGGTCCTGGCCACGTCCTTGCGCGATATCACGTCGA